>RCUU01000187.1_pt1 | contig 36257 bp, 20 predicted proteins | sample 2166211 | NCBI WGS metagenome assembly RCUU01 (sample SAMN09932620, study PRJNA488358) | compost metagenome | feature: garden; material: soil; isolation source: compost soil in phenylacetic acid-enriched culture | place: Germany: Experimental Botanical Garden Goettingen | collected 2016-01-27
ATAGGGTAAATGAGTGCGTAATGGAACTAAACTGACAATAACAATAATTAACTGGCTATTGCTACTGGATTAGTTGCACAAAATACACAAATTCAGCTACTTCCCGCTCCACAGCCCAAATCTATGGGATCTTTCCCACTAATTCAGCCATTTCACGCTCCACAGCCCGATTCTATGGGATTTTTCCTACAAATTCAGTCATTCCGCGCTCCACAGCCCAAATCTATGGGATTTTTCCCACTAATTTAGCCATTTCGCGCTCCACAGCCCGATTCTGTGGGATTTTTCCCACTAATTCAGCCATTCCACGCTCAATAGCCCGATCCACCAGCTCCAATTATACAAGTGGTCTATCAATTAACGTTGCAAAATTAAACGGATGTCTATGACCATCACTCAAAGTAGTTGTCCCCGTTACAAAATGAACATGCTTTCCGTTTCCAACAGGAATTGCCGGTCCGGTTCTGATTTTTCTTAGATTGTGAAAATGATTCAGAAAGTCCGTGTGTGTTAAGTCGATCTCGTGAAAATGGCTGCTTCCTGTACGAATAGCTTGCCCTGTAACCCCGGCAAATCGATGGTTATGTCTGTCTGCACCTTGCTCTGCCAATTTGGTACTGCCTTCGAACTCATGTACATGTCTTTGACGGCCTGATGATGTAGTGCTCCGCTTGTTAGTTACTTTTACCAAGTATATCAACCACCCTTCCATTCAGGATTTATAATCCAGTTATTGTATGAAAATCCTGAGTTTGAGGTGTAGGAGCATCAACACATTTTCAATAATTATTCATCCAAATATCTCTTGTGCAGAGGAAGAATCTAGTCAGAATCTAGTCGGTATCGAGTCAGTTTCAAGTCAGTCAAGCCCAATACCTAATGCCCAATGTCTAATGTCTAATGTCTAATGTCTAATGTCTAATGTTCTCATATCTAACATCTAATGCCTAATGTTCTCACATCTCATATCTAACATCTAATGCCTAATGTTCTCATATCTCATATCTAACATCTCATATCTATATCTCACATCTATACCTCATTTCTATATCTCATATCTAATATCTATATCTCATATCTCATATCTCATATCTATATCTATATCTAATATCCAGTCTCTAATCATTATTCTCTAACGCTATTACATCTCTCATGAATTCTCGGTGCAATATTCCTGTTCATGCTGCTTATGCATATACTTCCGTCCAAGCAGCAAAAATGGCAGGCCAATAGCTGTCGTTATAGCAACAATCGCAAATATAAGGGTGGACGAGGATGGTCCGAAGCTGTCCAGCAAATACCCGCCCATTAACGGAGCTATGACATTGCCGAGATTGTTAAATCCAAACACACCAAAATAGGTCCCTCTTAATTCCGGTTTGGCAATTTGATCAACTAGCACATCCGTCATTGTAAACATCAAAACTTCCCCAACCGTAAACATGACTACCCCAATAAAAAATGCCAATGCCGTATGAAATGCGCCGAAAACAAACAAACTGCATGTGACGCATAAATTTCCGACAATTAATGGAGTAATAGGAGAGAACCTGCTGGAAATTCGTACAAGCGGGAACTGGACGATTAAGACAACAACAGCATTCAAGGATAGCATATAGCTGAACCATTTTGCCCCATCCGTAATGTCAGGACTAATCTCCATGAATTGCGGCAAGGTCGAGCTAAAATGCCCGAATCCGAGAACGCAAAAAATCATCCCGAGCAGCACATATACAAAAGTGCGATCGCTTCCGGTGACCCGCAATGCTCCAGCTAAAGAGAGCTTGTCTGCTGCAACGCGCTCCGCTTTTCTTCCCATATCAGAATAGATTAGAAATTGTATAACTAAAACAACACCATACAAAAGATAGATCAGACCGGCAATATAAAAAGCGCCTCCAGATGACGACAAGCCCAATTGAAGCCCAAGGATCGGTCCAATAACTACACCAAGATTAATCGCTGCATATCGAAGGTTGAACACCAGCAGCTTGTTTTCCTTGGGGGTAATGTCAGCCAGCAATGCACGGGATGTCGGCTCGAACAAGGCCCTGCACAATCCGTTAAGAGCATTCACAACAAAAAACACCCAAATTTCATCGGCAAGCGCAAAACCCAGAAATACAAGTGCCCAGCCGAATACGGAAATAAACATTACCGATCTGCGTCCGATTACATCCGAGATGTATCCTCCGTAAAAGCTCGCAAACACCCCAATGAGGGAGCTTACAGCCACTACAATACCTGTCTCTGAAGGTGATGCTCCCAGCGATTTGATCAAATAGATCGACAAAAAGGGAATGCTCATAGAAGTCCCCATTCGACCAAAAATCGTGCCGACTATAATCGTCCACGATAACGGGTGAATTCCTCGTAATGATTTAAACAAAGCTGCACCTTCTTCTATAATTATGTAATGATAAAAATTAAAAATTGAACAATGATCAATTATGTTAAGTTATATTAATATATCCCTTCAATAGTGTAAAGCAATGTCATTTCCTTCACCCCAAGTTTGTTGTAATATGGTCTGTACATCAAATCCACACTTAACTCTGGGTTTTCAGGAGGCTTACAGATTTTGAAATCGAATCCAACAACACTGCAAAAAGGACTTCTACCCCGACATATCAGTTTCATGGCTATGGGAGGAGTTATCGGTACAGGTATTTTTAAAGGAAGCGCTGAAACGGTGAGCCTGGCGGGGCCGGGTGTCGTATTCTCCTACGCTTTTGCCGGGCTATTGCTATTAATTGTTATGGGGGCTATTGCTGAAATGGCGACGGTATACTCTGGTCAAAATATGAAGGATTTTATCCGCAATGCGATGGGTGAGCGCGTTTCCTTCGTGGTGGGCTGGCTCTACTGCTTTATGTGGTATTCGGTCTGCGTAATTGAAATTATAGCTGCCGGGAGCTTTTTGCAATTTTGGCTGCCGGATGTTCCACTGTGGATTCTCAGTTTGGTCTGCGCTTTATTTATTGTAGCTATTAACATGCTGAGTGTTAGCGGCTATGGGGAATTTGAGTTTTGGCTTGCGGCAATCAAAATCGGCATGATCATTGTTTTTATCGTGCTTGGCGCAGGCATTGTATTCGGAATCATCCCTGGTGCTCAGACCCCCGGTCTTCACAACCTTGTCGACTATGGCGGTTTTTTCCCTAATGGATATGGGGCGATCTTCTCTGCCCTCCTTGTTGTTATGTTTTCTTATGGCGGCTCAGAGCTCATCGGGATTACGCTATCAGAAACTAAAAATGCAGAGAAAGTGCTGCCTAAAGTTGTCAAAAGCTTCATTTTGCGAGTCATTATGTTCTATACACTGCCTATTCTCGTCATCTGTGCATTAATTCCATGGAATAGTCTAAATGAGAATACCAGCCCCTTCGTGCAGGTGCTGACCTCTGCAGGACTCCAAGGCTCGGCGCATTTGATGAATTTCATACTGATTACAGCCGTATTGTCGGCAGCAAATTCCGGCATTTATGGTGCAACCCGTATGCTTCATTCCATGGCTGTAGGCGGAGAGGCTCCAGCCTCACTGGCACGCTTGTCCTCCAAGGGAGTACCCGTGAACAGCCTCAGATTAAGCGCAATCGTCCTAATACTCGGCTCTCTGATCGCTTACTTTGCACAGGATGGCTTGTTCCGGCTGCTAATGGCAGTTCCAGGCTTTGTAGTGCTGTTAGTATGGATTAGCATTTGCCTCGCACAGCTAAAGCTTAGGAAGAAGTACACCTCGCAGCCAAGCTTTAAGCTCTGGGGTTATCCTTATATCACTTGGTTTGGTATAGCATGCTTGACCACAATCGCGTTGTTTTTCTTAGTTGATGCACAAAATCGCATTAGCATTGGCATCTGTCTTTTAGTATTCGCTGTTTTGGTTATATGGTCCAGATTTCGCTTCAAATCAAACTCAACGAAAGATTAACTGTATTCCCCTGTATCTTCTGTTTACACAGCCATGATAGAATAATTGATATGAGTTTCATAAATCGCTGTCTGCTCTTTGGAGGAAATAATGGAGATTCAATTTGGCACTGAACCTGTCGTTATACAACCAAAAATTCCATTTCGTACGAAGCTGGCTCGCAGAGTACGTCAAACATATCGATATGATACCGCCTTCTGGCGAAACAGTATTGCCGGTCCTTGGGGGGCCGGCATCTTCGTGTTTTCGTTGTCCGCTTTAGGCATGCCTACAGGCTTTGGCACATTGATTGATATCATGCTGTTCGCGCTTGCCGGTACAACCGCCATGTTTGTCATATCTCACGCCATTGCCGTTTTGCTTGCACTGATCGGACTCCCGGCTCCCAGATTGTTTGCAGGCTCCGTATTGTTTAGCTGGGCCGCCTCGTTCCTCGCCTTTTTTATAGAAGATAAAGATTTCATAATCGCCGGGTATATATCAATAGCCATTATGATCGTTGGAGTACTCCTTGGATTGATCTGTGGCCTGTTATGCAGCAAAAAATTGAACTTATATATTAAATTAGGAGTTATTGGAGTTATATCAGTCGTTTATTTAACTGCAGCGCTTTGGCCTGAGGAAAATAGGACGGAGACTGTTCTACAAATGGATTTCGTATCTGAGCTGACCTCCGAAAATCCGGGAGAGAACGGTTCGTACAATATCAGGCATTTCTATTACGGAAGCGGCAATGATGTCTGGCAGTCGGAGTTTGGCACAAATGTCGACCTTATATCAGAGCCTGTGGACGCCAGCAATTACATTACAAAATGGACTAAATTCAGAACGTTATACTGGGGCTTTAATCAAGCTGCTCTTCCTTTAAACGGCAGGGTATGGATGCCCGAGGGCAATGGATCATTTCCCCTTGTTCTTATCGTTCACGGCAATCATTTGATGGAGGATTATTCCGATAACGGCTACGCATATCTTGGTCAGCTGCTCGCTAGCCGTGGTTTCATTGCAGTATCGGTAGATGAGAATTTTCTGAACTATTCCGTATGGACAGGGATTCCGAATAACGATATAAAAACCCGTGCATGGATTCTATTAAAGCATCTGCAGCAAATTGATAGCTTCGCTGAAGATCCTAGCACTCCTTTTTATCAAAAAGTAGACTTCTCACAGATCGGCCTTGTCGGTCATTCCCGCGGCGGACAGGCTGTTGCGATGGCAGCTGATTACAAGCGATGGTTCGCTTTGGATTCAACGCTCGAAAGTATCGAGGATTATCAGATTCAAGCCATAGCAGCCATTGCTCCCACCGATAAAAAAATAGATGGCATATATACCAAATTAAAGGACGTCAGCTATTTAACATTACAGGGAGCACGTGATGGCGATGTTAGCGATTTTGACGGTGAACGCCAATATAATCGTACAACTTTTGCCCAAAGCGCTTCAGATTTCAAGTCCTCTCTATACATTGCCGATGCGAACCACAGCCAGTTTAACAGCGGCTGGGGCGGACGTGATATAAGCTACCCTAAGGGCATTCTGCTCAGTCGTAAAGGTATGCTGTCGCCGGAGGAGCAAAGACAGATTGCGAAGGTATATGTTTCTGCTTTTCTTGAGTCTACGCTGCATGAACGAGACCAGTATCTTCCTTTATTTCAGGATTATCGAGCAGGATTGGACTGGCTGCCGGAAACCTCCTATTTCAACCGTTTTGAGGGCGCCAGCTTTATTCCGTGGGCACGGTTTGATGAGGATTCCAACCGGATGAGTATTCCTGAAGGCGGAACCGCAGTTGTCAAGGATATTGAATGGAAGGAAGAGGAAACTAAAAACCGAAGCCAAGCAGGTAAAGGGACGCGTGGCGCTGTACTCGAAAGAGATGCAGAAGAAAGCTCTGCTTCTACCTACAGCCTTCTTTGGGAGCAAGCCGCCCCCTCAAATGATACAGCTCTTGATCCTGCGGCCTCTCAATATCTCTCCTTCTCTTTATCCGATCGCAGCCACGAGCTTGAAATTGAAATCGAGAATGAGAACGATGAGCTGTCCGAGCTAGATATCGACGTAGAAATTGAAGGCGCAGATGGAGTCATCTCTCATCTCCCGCTATCGCGATTCATGAGCATTCCGAAGGTTCCTGAGACGAAATTCACCCTGGTACCTTGGCTTGATCTTCATTTATCTGATGGCAAATACAAGGAGCCTATTGAGGCGGTTTTTCAAACCTATATGATCCCGCTCTCTGCATTTACCGAAGCGAATCCGATTGTTGATCTGTCAAAAGGAATCAAGCGTTTGACCTTCCGAATGACAGGAGGCTCCGGCATAATCATGCTTGATGATATAGGCATTTATTGCAATTAATCTTCAGATATGTATCATAGCCGTTACCACTATACTCACCCCTCTCATAACTTGATACAAAGGAGGATGAGTAAATTGAATGAAGCCTATTACAACTGTATGTGTTTGAAGAATAGAAATGTGCGCATCTTGACCAGGGACGGACGTCAATACAGGGGCACCATCGTGGATGTGGATCGAAACAATGTCTATTTGCGTCCAATGTATCGTGGAACTGCACAAACCTCTGCCTTTTTTCCAAATCCATTTGCAGCCAACGATATCTTAACGTTAAGCCTCTTCACCCTGCTCGCAATTGCCCTTATTTGATTCCAAATAACATAAAGGAGGTACCCGATCAACATACTGATTGGGCACCTCTTTTTTTATTAAGGCGAAAAACTAGCATCTATAATATGTTGAAGAATTTAGTCCAATCCATGAAATCCGGAAACAACAGCGATTGAAAGAACATTTTGCACGGCTGCCCTATGCGTTCAATCATTAGTTCAACTATAGTTAAATAGACATGCATTCCTATTAAAACGGATTGACGATTTAGGTATATTGTCTTATACTCCCAACTAGTCACTAGGCAATGCAATAACTGACATCAGAGTGGAGATGAGGAATATTGATTAAGTCATCGGTTCCTGGGGAAATCAGGTTTAGAAGTGTTCTACTATTTTTATGTCTGCTGCTAGCTTCTCTTCATGCACCGCAACCCGTTCAGGCTTCGGCGTCCATTGTAAATCCAAATCAGGTCTATTCTTATTCAATTATGCAGAGAGATATTGAGAAGCTATCATCTACTTATCTTGAAATAATATCTTATGAGTCATTGGGTCAAACCCAATATGGCCGTGAGTTATGGGCTGTAAAATTGGGCAGAGGCGAATCGGTGCTTTTTCTGAATGGTTCACATCATGCAAGGGAATGGATAACGACATCTCTCTTGATGAACATGATCGATACATACGCGTCTGCTTATTATAGCAACAGCAAAATTTCGAATTATAACATACGAGAATTGCTCGACAACGTTAGCATTTGGTTCGTTCCTATGGTTAATCCTGACGGCGTAACTCTGTCACAGCAAGGAACGACGGGATTATCCACAAGCCTGGCCAAAACCTTGAAACAGTATAATGGAAATAGCTCTAACTTTAATCGCTGGAAGGCGAACATGCAGGGCATAGACCTGAACCGCCAATATCCTGCCGGCTGGAGCAGTATTAAGAACGCCAAGGCATATCCGTGGTATCAAAATTATAAAGGCAAAAAAACGGCACAGGCTCCGGAAGTTCAAATGCTGATGGATCTTACCTACAAGATTGATCCCGAGTTGACCATTTCCTATCACAGCTCCGGAGAAATTATTTTCTGGCACTTCAACACATTGAGCAAAAATCTTGCCAGGGATAAGTCTATTGCCACCGATCTTAGCCGGCTAACAGGTTATTCTTTAGTCAAGCCTGAGAAAAACCCTTCCGGCGGAGGCTATAAGGACTGGTTCATCCAGGAATTCGGCCGCCCCGGGTTTACTATTGAGGTTGCGGAATATGCCGGAGAACGTAGTGTGCCATTAAGCGCCTATAAAGGAATATGGTCAGAAAATAAGACGGTTCCGTTATATTCAGCACAAAAATCTTATTCACTTTGGCTGGATAAGCAAAAGGTGCAAAATCTTCAGCAATCCATGAGCCTGCTCTCGGAAACCGGCCTGTACAGCAAAATCGGAGCTTCTGGCAGCGTTTCTGCTCTGGACCCGCAGCAGGTTGAGGTTACAGCCAAGAAAGGCGATTGGTATCAGGTAACCAGCGACAAAGGAAGCGGTTGGATTCACCCTTCACCAGGCATGCTTGCTGTTGTAGAAAACCTGAAGGCGACTGCTGATATTAAGGACAGCACCTACAGTTTTAAATATCCGGACATGTTTTCACCTAAGGTATCCACTTTACCAGCACAAACCGTCGATGTAACAGGCCGTTGGAACAACTGGCTGCTTATTTCCACGGACAAAGGAAGCTGGTGGATAGACGGCAACCAAATCAAGCTTACAGAGCCTTCCACAGAGGAAGCTCCAAAGGAGACTACTCCAGAGGGAAGTGCTCCAAACGGAAGTGCTTCAGAGCAGACTGTTCAAATCAACACGCCTTAACAAAAAAAGCTACGACTTAATAAGCACAGTTTGAAAGTTAATCCGCTTTGAAGCCATATTCGATAGTCGCGTGAAGCCCATTAAAATAAAGTAAGTCACCTTCTTCATAATTCCATATCGCCTGCAATCGGGCCGGCTGCTTTATCCCGTCTTTATTGTTCCGGTAGTCGCTAAGCACTGCCGTCCATTTTACCTTTTCCTTACTACCGTCCATCGAAATGGCCTCTCGATCCTCCGTTGAAAAAGAGGTCATTTCACCTTTCTCGTTAAAAGTAAATATTCCACTGGCACTTATTCCATAATAGGAAATTGTTGCTTTGCTATGTAAATCATCGATAGCTTCCCATACTATAAAATTTTGCAACGCAACACTAGGTACTAATAGGCTTTCTGACAAATAAGTAACCAGGCTGGCCTGATCCATTTCCTCTCCCCTCTGATCAAACAAGGTAATCCCTTTTGCAAGAACACCTTTCATCGAGCCTTTACCCTCTATGTACGAATCCTTGCCTTCAAATGGAATTCCAAACAAGGAGCTATTGATAAATGCGACTCTCTCTGGCTTGTGTACTGCGTTATATTGAGTGTAGTCTATTTTAATTGTTCGTTTCCCTCTACCTAGCGAAAAATCTACAGCTTTAAAGCCAGCCTTCATATAAGGCATTTTGGGTGTCCCGAGAAATCCGCAATACTGAAAGTATCTTTGTACAGGTACCGGTAAAGCTTCAATATCCTGTTCGCTAAAATACCCTTGATCATTCTCTATGTGCATCGCTTGTGTCTGTGTCAGCGCTTTTGCAGCTCGCTTAAATTCCTCGTTAGTCCTGGAATAGGGAATGTTAAACCAGATAATGATTACACCAACAACTACGATAGCTGCTCCTAAAAATATCCCCATCCTCCTACGCCTCCTGTTCATGTTGCTTCTCCATCTTTTCAATATTATCCGAGAGCTTCACCAGACCTTTGTACAGACCATTCAATAATTCCTCATCGAACCCGTCGAATAAATGCTCCATAAATACGCCCTCACTAGCGTCTCTTCTCTGAAAATAGTCCCTACACTTTGGCGTTAAGGTAACCCGAATGACCCTGGCATCCTTAGCATCCTTGGTCAATTGAACAAATCCCTGCTTTTCAAGAATCACAGCCATCTTCTTGACGTTCTGTCTGGTGCTGCCAATTAATGCCGACACCTCGCTAATGGTTGGCGAGTTATCTTCCAATTTGGAAATGATGGCTATAAAAAACCATTGCTTAGTCGTGATATTAGGATCTAATTTATCTCCTAAAGTTTGGAGTCGATTTGCCAGTGCAAACATTCCTCCGAAAACATATTCCTTCCGTCCCATCGCTTTCATCTGATTTTCCTCCAATAAAAGGTAACTAGTTACGCTTTTAATTTACGTAACCAGTTACCTTTTGTCAATGAGTTATGTTAATAAATTAAGGCATTTTTCATTGTTCTATAAACTATTCCCTGATAAATACCGATAAATCAATAAGTTTACACAGCTTCATTCTCAATAACTATATACATAGGAGAGGAAAAATTAATGAAAAACATGAGGCTTGCAGCACAAAAAACGATCTTCGCCATGCTCGCTTTCGCACTGATTTTCGGAGGAGCCGTTACGGGCAAGGTGAACGCTGAATCAGCAGCGGCTGCTTCTACTGACAATGCAGTTGTATATTATGAATCCGACGATGGCTTGTATCGTGTTAAAACAAATGGAGGTACCTCCGAGAAAGTTCTTGATTATTTTGATGGGTACAAGGCAAGAAAAGCCGGGAATTATGCGTACTACTACTATGATGATGAGGATGGCTCTACTTCGCTTGAGCGCTTTGCCTTAAACGAAGCTGCGCCTGTTCCGGCCAACTTTACCGGTGATCAGGAAATTGTATTCTATGAAACATCAGGCGATTATGTGTATTACATGAATGAAAACGGCGTTATTTACCGTGTATCTGGCAATGCAGCCAGCAACGCAGAAGCTAAGGTAATCGCAGATAATGCGAATATAGAATTTCCTAACTTCTCGATTGTTAATGGACGTGTATATTACAATGCACTTAAAAATGGCTATACACCTTGGGTAGCATCCAAGGCTGTTGACGGCAGCGGCAATGTTCAATGGATCGCATCCGGTGCTGTTGAAGGTACTTTTTTTGTTCACACGTATAACTCTACCCTGTATTTGATGGTCAATACCAATCCGGCTGAAACCAAATATTCTACTGATTGCGTTGTCCTCTATTATTTACCGATTGGCGGCGGAACTGCCAAAGCAGTCAATGCCAAGGCTCCACTGGACGTTAACGCAGTGTATTCAGGCGCGTGGGTCAATGATGGCTATATGTACAACAAGGGCATTCGATTAGACGCAAATAAGGACTATGATTATACCCTTGGCAAAGGACATATTATCACTAAGAGCGGTAAAACTTATCAGCTTAATAAGACCGGTGTATATGAAATCGTCAGCTTCGGCGCGAACAAATTCGCTTATTCTGACGCTAATGGCAAAGCTTATGTAAGTACCGTTGCGAACAACAAGGTAACCTCAACGAAAGCTATATCAAGAACTAACGTTTCATATGTCAGAAATCTTACTCATGGCGGTAAAGTGACCTCCACTCTCATGTTCGCCAGTAGCGGAACTTTTGTACTGAACAACGACTTGTCTACGAAAAAATTGCCGGGAGTTGAATGGGACAATTCTACCTATGAGGAAAATTTCCGCGGTATCTTCTACTCCAACTCTGCTGACAATGATCGCTTGTATCTCATGAGCGAGGACGGCAAAACAAATGTGAAGCTTACTGATAACAAAGTGATCAGCGTAGTACTGATTACCAAGCCTTAATATTTATGATCCGATGTATTAAAATCCCCTTGGAGACTGCAGTCTCCAAGGGGATTTCTAGTTTTCCGCAGCACGGGGATAATTATTTCCTTGCTAGAAAGACGGCCCCCCAAATAATAATGGGGGGTCGTCCTAGTAACTTTCATTCAATTGCCTAAGCCATCTCCAAAAGCTTAACCAAAATGGTTATTGCCTCGGCACGGGTTGCCGTTTCATTCGGAACGAACTTGCCGTCACCGCGGCCATTCACAATACCCAGTTGATGTATGGCTTCAACCGCAGGCTTCGCCCATTTCGGAATGGCTGCGTCATCCGCGAAGCTGGTGGTGGCTTCCGCATTCAGCGTCAGCTTGAGTGCTCTCGCGATCATCGCCGTCATCTCCGCCCGCGTGATGCGCTCGTTCGGTCGGAAGCTGCCATCCTCGTAACCGCTGACGATTCCAGCTTCCACTGCCTGCACCACTGCTTCCTTCGCCCATGCTCCGATCTTCGCCTCATCCGCAAAGCTGAGCGTTGAGCCTGTTCCTTTCAGATCAAACGCCTTCGCCAACATCACTGTGAACTCAGCCCTGCTGATTGAACCGTTCGGTTTGAACGTTCCGTCCAGGTAACCGTTAACTAATCCCTTGCCTGCTGCATTCCGAATGGCATTTTCAGCCCAATGCCCCGCAATGTCTGTGAATGCCGCAACAGGCAGTTCTGGTTGGATGGATTTTTCACCGACTGCAAGCACTGCAAACTTCGTAAAGTGGTCAACCACAGCCGTAATCCACTCTCCATTTGCCACTCCACCGACTTCCACCCATTCTTTCTTCTCTTCATCATAATAGAATATGGCTGCTCTCTGATCCGCACTTATTTTAGCTGGATCAAATTTCATCTTGATGGTGACCGGTTTACGGAATAGTCCCGGAGCATTTTTCATCATCTCGTATACGGAGCTGACGAAGGTTCCCTGATGGGCTTGCGGCACGACTCCGAAAGAGAGCTTCTCAATGGTCACCTGCAGCTCACCGTCCGAAGCACCAACCGGAAGCGAGACTGAGACATCCCCGTTCAGGCTTACCTCGCCAAATCTGCCGCTCGGAAGAACAAGATTTCCGTTCGTGGAAATAATCGCAGACGATCCGCCAGTCCATGTGCTACCGGAATTGTCTCCATTCCCCGGTGTTACCGGATCTGAAGGATCTTCCGGAGCTACCGGAGTCACTACCACTAAGCTCGAAAGCGTGCTCTCACCTGCCTCATTCACGGCCTTCACCGCAAATGAATAGCTCGTTCCGTTCATCAACCCGTTTACCGTATAAGAGGTACCCGCTACGCCCGCATGGACAAGCTCCCAAGCTCCGGAATCAGCCGCAGCTCCTCCTTTGAATAGGTAGACAGAATAATTATTCGCTCCCGCAACAGGGCTCCAACTCAGCGCAGCACTTCCATTCCCTGCCCTACCGATCAGGTGCTGCGGCGCTGCCGGAAGCTCCGGCATATTCGCTACCGGCACAGCGATCGTCACATTGGAGAACTCACTCTCTCCTGCTGCATTCAAGGCCTTCACCGCAAATGCATAGCTTGTTCCGTTGGTTAACCCGGTCGCCGTGTAAGTAACACCTGTCAAACTCTCGGAAATTAGTCTCCAATCACCCGGTTCGGCCGGAGCTGCAGTACCCTCATATCCGTATACCGCATAAGTTACAGCGTCTGCCGAGCCATCCCAGCTCAGCTTCACCTCTCCATCTCCCGCTATTGAGGAGAGATTCACCGGAGCAACCGGAATCTGTGGCAGGTCGGCCGTTGGTATCACTTCATTAGAAGGGTCGGATGCAGGCGAACTGCCCATTGCATTTACTGCTGTCACAGTGAACGTATATGTCTCGCCGTTTGTGAGCCCGCCCATTATAATCGGACTCGCCGTTCCCTCCTCAGTTCCCGCTTCGATACCATCATGCCAGGCAGTTACAACGTATTTCAGAATCTCACTGCCTCCATTATCTTCGGGAGCAGCGAAGCCAATTATCGCCATTCCGTCACCACTCGCAGCATGCACACCTGCAGGCGCTTGCGGAACGGTGAGCTCTGGTTCCGTATCGGGCAAAAACGCAGGCATTGCAGTCAGCTCACTGATGGATAAACCCTTGCCTTGGCTGCCTACTGCGAACAATTTAATCGTGAATGTAGTAGAGCCCTTCCACCCTGTTATCTTTCTTATATCATAGGTCAGGGTGCCCGTTTGATCTGTGTCTCCTTGAAGAGTGATGTCTCCGGAACCCGGGGCTCTAAGCTTAAGCGCCCACTTCGTTCCGCTGTCCAACCCTTCAATTTTTACTTGCAGCTTCGGAAGATCAGTAACATTGTAGGTAACTTCCTTACCCGAATATCCATAGTCGGAATTTCCAGGGATCGCAACCCGGCCTATGCCATCTGCCGCCGTGATCTTTGCATCCTTCTGATCTGTCCAATCGGAGACATCAACGAAATCCTCCAGGATTTGAGGTTGAAGTCCCGCCTTCGGAAGCAAATCCGAAGCATAGCCCGTTGATTCGAATGCCTGTGATCTTGAGAATACAAGAATGGATGTTGCACCCTCAGGGACTGTCAGCTTATTGAAGTTGTAGGCAGCTTCTGATCCTCCTGCAGGAATTACTGCGATTGGATCTATTCCCGCCAGCTTACCGTTTTCATCTCCCCAATATAAGGCATATCCCTGTACATAGGTTGTCGGAGATGTGATAACGAGCTGTCCGCTCAACTGATGAAGATCCGATACAGCACCCGTCAGTTCCGCTTTTACCGGAGCTGCCGGCTCAATTATCGTAAACGAAACAGATGAGACAACGGAGTAACCTCCATTGTGCAGCAGAACCACTCTGTAGTTGCCCGGCTCCAATTCTGCTGTAAAGCTGATAGCTCCTTCCGGATTACCTTCCATATTTTTAACAACAAGAGGAGGATTGCTCTCACCCGGCTCCTGTCCGTCATCCTTGAGGATGCCTAATTGATCCGATACGGAAGCACCTTTATAGCTTACTTGCATCGTCTGCCCTTGAGTGTATACCTTCTTATCCGTCTTCAACATACCATTGTCGTTCCGAACGATCGTGTAGGTATCAAAAGGGGCGGCTTCTCCTGAGATGTAAGATTGGATTGAAAGGCTGTTATCCGTCATCCGAATTCCAGTGAAAACCGGTTTGTACGGCTGCTGGTAGATAGCTGCGAAATCCTTATTCAATTCCGCATCAGACTTGATACCATAATACTTACGTCCGGGAGCATTATTAATCAAATAAAGTGTTCCCTTAGGATTGATAGCATTGCCATTCTCATCGGTTACAACATCGGTAACCGGAGTATTGTTAAACATCTGCTTCGACCGTACATACGTGTGATCATGACCTTGAAGAACGACATCGATCCCCAGCTCATCGAATACGGGATAGAGCATTTCTCTCAATTCAGCGATATCGCTATCGGTGGAGTGATTGCCTACAGAATAGATTGCCTTATGAAACGCAACAATTTTCCACTTCTTATCTGTCGTCGTTGCTTCCTTACGCAACCATTCGATCTGTTTGTTGAACGATTCTGTTTGTGCTTGATCCCATGGAATATCTCCTGTATTAAGCACCATGAAGTGCGCTGGACCGTAGTCGAATGAATAGACTGACCCCGGCTGTGGAGAATCCGTACCGGATGAATTATCCAGATTAAAATGATAAGTGAAGCTTTGGCTGCCGCTTCGCAAATCATGATTACCGATCGTAGCAAGCACCGGAAGATTCATAAAATCATCCTGAGCCTGTCCAAAATAGTCCAGCCACTCCGATTCAAGCTCTCCGTGATCCACAAGATCGCCCGGCATGATCAGGAACTTGGCGTCCGGAAACTTGATCAAGCTCTGACGAAGCGTACTTCCCCAAACCGCGAAGTCACTAGTATTCGAGCCCTGGGAATCCGTCATGTACAGGAATTCATACTCATCCTCGTCTTCTTTTTCCGTTGTAAAATAGCCTGTTTCGCTCCAGCTGCCTTCACTGCCTACTCGGTACTTGTAAGCTGTGCCAGGCGTCAATCCTTCTACAAGAACTTTATGACTGATGTAATTCTCAGAACTGCTAACGACTTGCTTTACCGTTTCTGAGGTGCCCTCAAATCTCATGACATTCGCAGAATCAAAGCTTCCATCCGCTTTGATAACATCAACGAAGCTTTTCTTGATGCTAGCAGGAGCGTTATCCGGATCATCGTGCTTGGTATACCAGGCGAGCCCGCGATTTGTCTTAGCGCTTCCGTTCAGAGACATAGCAACCGAAATTGGAAGATAAGGTGAAATCTCCGAGCGGTTCAGCTCTAACGAGAAGTAGAGATCCGAACTGCTTCCTGCATTTTGATGCACCTCGGCGGCCAGAACGTTCTTGCCATTTACAAGCAAGGATGGATCGGGGTTAAAGCTGTACTCGATCCGTTCATCACCGATCCCGATTAATGCCGGAGTCTTGGAATTGACCGCCCCTTCCGGCATATTCGTCCGGTATATTTCATGACCATTCAGATAGAGAATGGCACCATCATCACGAACCAATTTCGCTGCAAGGTATTTTACTGAATCTAAACCTTCAAGTTGGAATTCCTTGCGGAAGTAAGTGGTCATGTGTTTATTGCCTGAATCAGAACCATAGTCGACCACTGTATTAATTTCCTGACCTCTATAACCAAGCGGTGCAGCCCCGTGCTTCCACCCGCTATCGTCAAAGCCGATTTCACGCCACTGTGTACCCGGGTCGGTTCCATTGTCCAGGTATGCCCAACTGCTGTTTTTCGCAACAATGGTTGGACCCGCTACTTCGTCAGGCAGAAGAGCAGAACGTGCAGTCAGCTCACTTAGACGAAAGCCCTTGTCTTGGCCGCCAACGGCAAAAAATTTGACGATAAACGTTTTTGTACCGCTCCATCCGGTCGCTTTTCTTAAATCATAAGTCACCGTGCCTGCTTGATCCGTATCGCCTTGAAGTATAATATCCCCCGAGCTCTGGCCAGCTTTGATATTGAGCTTAAGCGACCACTTCGCTCCGGCGTCTAATCCGTCAATCTTCACTTGCAGAACCGGATGATCGGTCACATTAACCGTTACCGATTTGCCTACATAACCATACGATTTACTGGAGCTCGCAACCGTTATTTTACCTACGCCATCGGCTGCCGAAATTTTGCCATTATTTTGATCCGTCCAGTCTGAAACATCTGCAAAATCCTCTAATGTAAGAGAATGGGTGCCTTTAGTCGGTAATTGATCCTCTGCACCCGTTAGAGATTCTGTGCCCTTCGAACGTGAATAAGCAAGCACAGAAGTGGCTCCAGCCGGTACAGGAAGCTTATTGAATGTATATGTTACATCGCCGGTTCCCGCCTGAATAACCCCAATCGGTTGCGATGAGGCGAGCTTGCCCTTCTGATCTCCCCAATACAACACATACTCTTCCACCGCTGATGAAGGAGGTGAAATCACAGCTTGAGCACTAAACTGAGCATCCTCAGAAATAACTCCCGTTACAAGAATTTTAGCCGGAGCAGGCGGCTCGGTAATCTTGAACGGTGCAGAGGCGCCTGTATTGTAGCCTCCATCCTTAAGCAGAACTGCGCGGTAGCTACCGGAGGACCACTTCGCATCAAAGTTAAGCGTACCCTCTCCAGCACCAGTAACGTTCAGAACATCAAGCGGAGGATTAGACTCGCTCGGCACTTGTTCATCATCCTTGAAGATACCGATTCTATCCTGTGATCCCGCTCCTTTATACGACACTGTGATCGATTGACCAGGAGTATATGCCTGCTTGTCTGTTACTACTTCATAAGCCTGGGCAGACTCTGCGCCCAAATAATCTGCTTGAAAGGACTTTCCCTGACCACCTGACGCATACAGCTTGATAATGAATGATTTGTTGCCGCTCCATTTAGTGATCTCCTTCAGGTTATAGGTAAACTCACCTGTTTTGTTAGTATCACTCTGAAGAGTCACTTCAGAGCTGCCGTCGTTGACCTTAAGCGCCCAATTAGCACCTTCACCTACCCAGGAAATCTTCACAATAAGGTTCGGGTTCTCATCAACATTATAGGCGACCCATTTGCCCATGTGACCATAAGTCTTACTGGAATTACCGTTAACCGCAATTGTACCTATCCCGTTCTTCGTCGAGATATTGGCATCTGATGATACAGACCAGTCGCTCACATAGTTGAAATCCTCGATGGCTGGAAGAGAGGATTCGGCGAATTTATCTCCAAGATCGATAGCACGAGGCTGTCCGGAGGATGTGTCCCAACCGTTGGCCATCAGTGTAAAATCAATAATTGCCGCTGCGTTAAACATACTTGGACCTACGCCATCGAGTTCACCCTTGGCATTTAAAACCTCAGTGAAATTACCCGAGCGAATAATGTCGCGAATCCCCGTATAAACGATCTGCTTGGCATCGCCCTTAAATCCTTTGTTATACATTGCATAGGCATCAAGACTGATTACTGGGTATTTAAAAATTTGGCCATTTACAGGCGATGAAGCATTGGTCATGCCTCTCCAGTAATCTACCAGCATTTGATTCTCGACAGAAGTCAAGCTATCTGCCACAATCGCGTTAAGAACCGATTCCGGCACACCGGAGCTATAGGATTTGCCCCCTGTATAATAATATTGATTCAATTTTGCCGGGTTGTTCAAAAACCAACCGCGGATATCATTCTCTACATTGCTCTTGCGGGCTTCCCACATCGAAATTTCCGATGCCGGCTCCCCGATTTCCTGTGCAATATGAATGGCGAAATCTACGTCAAACACAAAGGAAGCCATAAACTCGACATCCTTCTCATCAGCGTAGTTATGTCCACCCTCTTGAATCCATCTTGGATTCTGCTCTAACCAAAGAAGATTACGCTTGATATGAGCATATTGCTCTCTGAGCTCCTCTTTCGAAGCCCCTCCATTCTTGTAAATCACCCAAGCGGTCTGTGCCTTTCTTGACGGCAGAACCTCGCCCGGAATATAGCCGTCCTCGCCTACCAAAGACATCGTACCTTCATAGGACAACCACGCCTCGCGCGGCATCATATAAGAGAGCCACTGTTGAGTGAAGAAACTCTCCCACGCGCAAGAGCCGATATTATAAGGAGCTCCGTTGCCCCAAATTGATGCTTTGCCTAGCAAGGCTTGCGGATAATTGAAATAGTCCGTGTTTTCAGGAAGAATTTCCATGTAATTGTTCAGAACGAAAGCGAATGCCCCGTAGTAGAACATGCGGTGCTGATCCGGCGTTACGCCCTTGGCATCAATGCCGGACGCAATTCCGAAGGTTTGCGGAGCCGGCACTTTTTGCAGATTGGAATCGAATACCTGCTTCGTAGCGGCAAGGGACGTCTTTACCCCTTGGGCAAAATTTCCGGAGGCCCGGGAAACAGCCTTCGCCATCCCTTCTCCGCTCGTGGAAAAGCCAAAGCCAACCGCATAATAGTTGCCGCTGTCCGTACCGACAGGAATCCGCAGGGACCACGTACTACCGCTAATGACAGGCGATACGCTCAGCCCCGTTGCTGATAAGTCCTCACCACTCAGACTGACGAACTTGAGCGCATAATAATAGTCGGCGTCCGAGACAACGAGCGCTTGACTAGCCTCATCCCAAGCGGCGCCTCCGCTGCCGGAGACGGTCCCGCCGAGCACCAGCTCTTTGTCGCCGCTCCCGTTCACCTGCATGACCCGAACAACAGAGGAATCAGCTCCGGTAAAATAATCGTAGCCCGACACGGACGTACCTGCAGGCGAATTATAATTGGCTTGAAAGTTGATTTTATAAGGATACCATGTCGTAGCGACAGAGCTTGCCGCACCTGCAGCTTGTCCGCTTGCCGCAATTTTGGCATTCATTACATCAAACAACTGAACCTTTCCGGCACCCAAATATCCTCCTAAATCAAAACGGAGATCAGCAGACATCGGACCGGCAGCATTTTTCATCTTGTGAGACTCCAAAGAAGGAGTAGCCGGATTGAATTTGTTGGGATTCAGTGATAGCCGGGCACCCGGATAGCTGAGCCACCTCCACTGATTAGCCGTGCTGTTGGCGATGCTGTCACTGTCGAAAGACGGATTTCCGGACAGTTCGACCGTACCGACCCGCTGCGCTTCCGCAGCATTTACAGTAGCGGGAACTCCCCCATTGAGAAGCAAAGCTCCGATCAATATCAGTGACGTGATGATCCTGGTGAACCTTTTCATGCATTTCCCTCCTAGATGTGAGATACTTTGACTTGCAGCCGAGAATCTCTCTACTCTCCTCTACTCTGATCAAGGCAATACTTTAATATTAAAAAGAAGTATTATCGCTCAATAAAATAATTTATAGAAAATGTAAAAGATTTTAATAATAAAAGTGCAGGCATGGCGCAAAAAAAGAATATATCAGCGTCATGCCTGCCTATAGGAACAATAGGATATCTGCGGCAGCCTTAGTTCCCTTCATCGTATTCCGGTCGTTATCTTTTCACTTCAAGCATGCCTAATAACCTACTAAATCCATTGATTAACAACCAAATGTTTCACTAGTCCGGATCTGAATTCCAGCTCACCTCGTCTCCCTGATCAATGGATTCGCCCACTATTGTTTGTCTTGCTGCTCCAGCATTCTCAGCAGCATGACTACGGCCTCTGCCCGGGTTGCAGCGTCGTTCGGGGCAAACTTGCCTGCGTCGCGGCCGTTGAGGATGCCCAGCCCACGAACCGCTTCCACCGCGCCTTTCGCCCACTGCGGAATGGCTGCGTCATCTGCGAAGCTGGTTGACACGTTTACGTCAATCGACAACTGGAGTGCTCTGGCGACCATCGCGGCCATCTCCGCGCGTGTAATGCCCGCATTCGGCCGGAAGCTGCCGTCCGCATACCCGCTCACAATGCCTGCTTCAACAGCGTTCGCGATCGCTTGCTTCGCCCATCCTCCGTTTTGGGCATCATCCGTAAACGCAGTCGCTGAACCTGTTCCTTCCAGCTTAAGCGCATTGACCAGCATGACTGTAAATTCGGCACGGTTAATGGCCGCATTCGGCTTAAACGTTCCATCCCGGTAGCCGTTGACAAGCTGCATGTCCGCCGCGTTCTGGATAACGCTCTTCGCCCAATGGCCCGCGATGTCCGCAAATGTCGGCACCTTCGGCTCGCTGCTTTCATCTTTCTTCTCGTCAACAGCCAACACCGCAAACTTGGCGAAATGATCCACCTCCGCCGTAATCCGGTTGCCGTTCACGATGCCGCCTGCTTCAATCCATGCTTTCTTTGCTTCGTCATAGTAGAAGATAGCGACTCTTTGATTGTCTCCTACGAGGGACGGATCGAACTTCATCGCTAAAGTGAGCGGTTTTCCGAAGCTGCCGGCGTAGTTTTTCAAAAGCTCATATACACCGCTGACAGGCTGTTCCTTGCCGGTCATCCATTGGGTCAGATCCGTCAATTTCTTCACCGTGATACGGAGTTCCGCCGCTGCCGCCCCGACAGGTACCGTTACGGTGATTTCGTCACCAAGGCGGACTTCCCCGGCTCTTCCGGCTGGAATGATGATCGTGCCGTTGGTGGATTGGATGACGGAAGTATCGGTGCTGCCGTTCCCTGTACTACCCGAACTACCGCCTTCGCTCCAGTCCGGCGTTTCCGGCACAGGCGCTTTCGGGATTACGGTCGCTGCCGCCGAGAAGTCGCTTATGCCTCCCGCATTGGCTGCTTTCACCGAGAAGGTGTACTTCGTTTCATTGGCAAGTCCGGTGACCCTGTACGTAGTTTCCGTAATCCCCGACCTTACAAGCTCCCACTCGTTTGGATCGGTCGGCGCCGATGCGCCCAAGTATTGGTACACCGTGTAGCTGTCTGCATCCGCTGCGCCGTCCCACTTCAGGACGACCTGCTTGTTCCCTGCTTCGCCTCTCAGGTTCCGCGGCGCGGCCGGTGCCGGTGGCAAGGCTGAGCCCGGCGTCGCTGTCGCAGTTACAGAAAACCCGCTCTCTCCCTCAGCATTGGCGGCTTTCACAGCGAACGTGTAGGTTGTTCCATTCGTAAGTCCGGTCACGTTATACGTAGCCTCCGTCACCGTTGGTCTGACAAGAATCCAGTCCTTCGGATCGGTCGGCGCCGCAGGACCTTCATATTGGTACACTGCGTAGGTAACCGCTCCCTCTGCCGGATTCCAGCTCAGAGCAACGGACTCGTCGCCCGGCATCACGGTCAGGTTCGTCGGCGTAGTCGGGATCGACACTCCGTCTGCCGACGGTATTACTTCGTTGGAAGGCGCCGATGCCGCGGACTCGCCTTGAGCGTTCGCCGCTATCACGGTGAAGGTATACGCCGTGCCGTTCGTCAGACCGGTGACGGTGATCGGGCTGGTTGAGCCTGTCGCTATCTTCACAGCTCCTCCGCTAGTCCATGCGGTTACCGTATAGCCTAGAATCTCACTGCCGCCGTTATCGGCCGGCGGATCAAAGCTGAGGACAGCCGATCCGTCTCCCGCGATGGCGCTCACTTCGGTAGGCACGCCCGGAACAGTGAGAGGATCATCGATTTGCACTGCCGGAAGCGCAGTCAGCTCACTGATATTAAAGCCTTTGCCACTGCCGCCAACAGCATACAGCATAAGGGTGAACGATTTTGGTCCCTTCCAGCCGGTGATTTTTCTTAAATCGCAGATGATCTCGCCTGTTTGAGTGGTATCTGCTTGAATCGTAATATCATTGTTAAAGCTGTGGCCGGTGTTAACCTTCATCGCCCACTTCGCTCCGCTGTCCAGACCGTCGATCTTAAGCCGGATCAGCGGGTAATCCGTGACATTATAGGTTAATATTTTGTCCACATGCCCGTAATCGCCTCCGGTAACCGCGATTCGGCCCATACCGTTATCCGCTGTAATACTGGCGTTCTTCGGCTCCGTCCAATCGGAAACATCATAGAAGTCCTCTAGCAACAAAGGCTGAAGCCCCGATTGAGGTAAATCTTCAAACGCATAAGCGAATGATTCGATTCCTTTTGTTTTCGAATAGGCCAAAATCGTAGTTGCCCCTTCAGGAACAGGCGTCTTCACAAACTCGTAACTGACATCGTTCATGGCTGCCGGAATCGTTGCTACCGGCAAAGCGCCGGGCAGCTTGCCGTCCCGATTGCCCCAATACAGCGAATATTCCTCCACATAGGTTGAATTTAAAGGCGGGGAAACGATAGCCCTGCCACTCATCCAGCCTCCGCTGGATATAGCCGCCTCCAGATATACTTGACCTGGCGCGCTTGGTTCTAGAGTTTTGAAAGACACCGAAGCATCGACCGTATATCCGCTGTCTTTCAGCAAAACCACGCGATAATTTCCAGGCGCCCAGTCTATGTCGAAATCGATCGTACCATCAGGAAGAGCACCCACCGGTTTTGTGATCAGCGGCGGATTGCTTGCAGACGGCTCTTTGCCGTCATCCTTCACGATGCCGATCAGACCTTCCTCTCCGGCAACGCCTCTATATGAGACCTTCATGGATTGACCGATCGCATAAGCCTGCTTATCCAGGGCCAATTCCGTTCCAGACAATCCCTCTGTTCCCACATAATCGATCCAGAAGGACTTGCCTTTTCCGCCAGATGCATAAAGCTTGATCACGAACGACTTATTGCCGCTCCATCCGGTGGCCGTTTTCAAGTCATAGGTGTACTCCCCCGGAGAAGCAATGTCTTTTTGCAATTCAATATCGTTTCCTCCGTCCGAGACCTTAAGCGCCCATTTTCCTCCCTCGCTTACTTGGGTCACTTTCACATGAAGCTCAGGATGCTCGTTGACGTTATAGCTCAGTCTCTTGGCCACATGCCCCCAGTCCTCGCTGGCGTTATCGCTCACTTTGACCGTGCCTATCCCGTTTTCCACTGTAAGTTTTGCGTTCTTGCCGGACGTCCAGTCGCTTCCGTAAGTGAAATCCTCAAGGTCCGGCAGGGCGTTCTCTCCCCAGGAGTTCCCCAAATCAATCGCCTGCGGCTCGCCTGTGTAGCTTTCAAGCCCGTTCGCCATCAAAGTAAAGTCAATCATCGCTGCCGCCGTAAATGTGCTGGGACTGACCCCCTCAATATTACCGCTCGGCTGAATGTTCTCGGAGAAGTTCCCCGCCTTGATCGTATCCCGTATCGCGGTATAGACAATTTGTCTGGCATCTCCCTTAAACCCTTTGTTATACATAGCGTACACATTCAGGGACATAACTCCGTATTTAAAAAATTGTCCGTTTACAGGCGCATTCGCATTCGCCATTCCCCTCCAGTAGTCCATCAGCATGCGATTCTCCTGATCGGTAAGGCTATTCGAGTAGATCGCATTCAGAATCGATTCATACTCTCCGAGCCGATAGCTTTTGCTGTCCAGGAAATAATACTGGTTAAGCTCGTTCGGATTGGTCAAAAACCATTCCCGGATGTCCTTTTCTACGTTGCCCTTGTGCGCTTCCCACATCGCAACTTCGGATTCCGGCTGCCCGATCTCCCGGGCAATTTGCATAGCAAAGTCGGCATCAAACAAAAAGGAGGCCATGAATTCAAGATCCTTCTCATCCGCCGAATCGTGCCCGATGTAAATCCAGCGCGGATTTTGCTCCAGCCAGAGCAAATTGCGCCGGATGCTTTCGTATTGCGCGGCTAATTCTTCCTTTGTAGCGCCGCCGTTTTTATAGATCACCCAAGCGGCCTGCGCCTTTCTTGCCGGCAGCACCTCGCCCGGAATATAGCCGTCCGCGCCAACCAGAGACATCGTTCCCGTATAAGCCTCCCACGCCTCTCTTGGCATCATGTAAGACAGCCACTGCTGTCCGAGGAAGCTCTCCCATGCTACGGACCCGCTGTTATAAGGTGCGCCGAATCCCCAGGTTGAGGCCTTGCCCAGCACAACTTGAGGATAGTTGAAATGAGCCGTGTTTTCGGGCAGCACATTCATGTAATTGTTCAGAAAAAAGGCAAACGCCCCGTAATAGAACGTCCGGTGCTGCTCTGCCGTCACCCCTCTATTGTCGATTCCTGCAGGGATTCCAAAGCTTTGAGGTGTCGGAACCTTTTGCAGATAAGTATCGAACACCTGCTTGGTAGCCCCAAGTGATTCCTTTACTCCCCGGGCAAAATTTCCCGAAGCTCTGGATGCGGCCTTCTCCATTCCTTCTTCGCGGGCGGCAAAGCCAAAGCCTACGGCATAATAATTGCCGCTTTCGGACCCGACTGGAATCTTTAAGGACCAGGTACTTCCGCTTACTTCCGGAGCTATGTTCAATAATTGCGCTGTCAGTTCCTCGCCGATCAGCCTGTTGAACGTAAGCGCGTAATAGTAGTTCTCATGGGAAACGATCAATGATTGCTTCGCGGAATCCCAAGCCGCTGTTGCTCCGCTTTCGATCTTCCCACCCAGAATCAGATCTTTATTTACGTCGCCATTCACCTGAATAACGCGGACTACCGAAGAATCAGCATCGGTAAAATAATCATATCCCGACAACGTCACGCCGTTAGGGGTGTTATACGTTGAGTTAAACGTGATTTTGTAAGGGTACCAGGTTGTATTGACCGATGCCGCCTCATTGCCCGTTTGTCCGCCCGCCGCAATTTTGGCGTTCATCAGACTGAAGAACTGCACCTGTCCATCCCCCAGAAAACCGCCGATGTTAAAAGCAAGATCCTTAGACATCGGGGCCGAGCCCTGATCGATGCTCACGCTTCCTTTATTCGGATTGAGTGAGAACCGCGCGCCTGGATAGCTGAGCCATCTCCACTGATTACTTGCATTATTGGCTATACTGTCGCTGTCAAAGGATGGATCACCGGAAAGGTGGACCGTACCCATTTCCGTCTCCGGAGCAGCGGCAGCGCTTTCATAACTAAGATTAGAAAATAAACAAAGAACTAATGAAACCGTCAAAATGATACCGAGTGACTTCTTCACTCACTTCCCCCCTTTAATGGTCAATCAGTCTGGATCCTGCCATGCTCCTTCTCAAGCAGGATCCAAAACTGAGCATACAAGCTAAATTAATTGATCTTCATCATAAGACAATGTATCGAAAATATCGCTAAGCGGTATATCGGCAACCGCCATAACTTCATCGGCTGCTCCATAATACATGCGAACGGTATCTCCAACTAGCAAAGCACCACAGGAGAATACTACACCGCCGAAGAATCCGTTCACTTCATATTCCGCTTCCGGCTCCATGAAAGGTCTTGTCGAGCGGGCCAGCACTTTGCCGGGATCCTCGAGATCCAGGAGCACGGCTCCCATACAATACCGGTGTTTGGTATCTGCACCGTGATATAAAGCAAGCCATCCTTTTTCCGTGCGAATAGGCACTGCCCCGCCACCCATTCTGCCTCCATCCCAAGAGCCCTTACGAAGACCCATCAGAAAACGATGGTTGCCCCAGTGCACCAAATCCGCGGATTCTGCGATCCACATTTCCGGTGCGCCAAAGGAATGAGGTACCGGTCGGGTCAAGGTATAATATTTGCCGTTGATGATCTCCGGGAACAGCATGACGTCCTTATTCTCCGGAGCAAGCATGATCCCGTGACGCTTGAAGGTTACAAAATCACTGGTTTCGGCCAAGCCTACCCCAACACCACGAATAGAGGCAGCGCTGTAAGTAATATAATATTTGTCTCCAATTTGCGTGATGCGCGGATCTTCGATTCCCCAAGCCTCCAGCTCAGTTTCCGGGAAAATAGCAGGCTTCTCTTCTATTGAAAAATGAATGCCGTCTTTGCTTCGTGCGATACGAAGATGGGACATGGAGGTCAGCATGACCATGCGTCCATTTTCGGCAACGAAACGTGAATCCGAGTAATCGTACCGCTCATCATGAGCTGACAAACGTTCTACCACTACTGTTCCTGTTAATTGATCCAGCTTGGGGATCAAAACCTCGTCTTCATGCTCGCTTATTGGAGCTTCCGCTACCCTCAGCAAAAGGATCGTCTCGTCTCCATATCGGGCAACCCCTGCATTAAATGCTCCAAGCACCTTAAAATCAGGTCGGGAAGGCTTAACATCACTGGTTTTTACGATCGGATTGTGTTCGCAACGTAATACTGTCATCGGATCTCCTCTTTCATCTGCCTATTTTGCTGCAACTACAACATCAATCTGAGCTTGAATCTCATCAATGACCTTCTGACCGCCAGCACCCATAATTTTATCCTTCAGCATTTGTTTACCTTTATCTGCAGATAACACACCTTGGGATAGAGGTAAGTAAATGGAATCAAAGAATGGAGTTGTTTTTGCATATTCTGTCTTTACCTTTTCAGCATTAAATGTGAACCCAGAAACAGGGCTTAAAATGTAAGAGTCAGCGTTACTAGCTACTTCGAACCATTTTTTATCATCAGGAAGCATATTATCCGGTGTACGAACAAGCGATGGACGCCAGGTCAATACATAACCAGGGAATGAATAATTTGAAAGCTGTTTGAAGCTGGAATCTCCTACTGCTTCCCAGTCTGTTCCTTCAATTCCATATTCCAATAGATCATGGTTTTCCTTGATGGATAACCAGTTGGCTACATCCATAACCAAGTCAGCGTTTTTGGATGCTTTTGGAATAGTGAGGAAGTTCCATTGCTGGAAGGTTGAATAAGGCTTGGATGATTCATCATAAGGGAACACAACTTCAAGCGCAGCTCCTTCATTTTTAAGAGCATCCAAATATTTCAGACCTTCTACACCATCCGCCGAATACAGAGTTGCCGCATATTTACCTTGGTTAAACAGGGTTTGTGCATTTTGCTCCTGTCCAATGTTTTGCGAAAGAATTCCATCCTTGGATAATTTGGTTATTCGTTCAAACCCTTGATCCAGCGACTTGGCATCCCAAGCCCCTACAACCTTTTTATCAGATAGAGAGTAATAGAACATAGGCACTGAGGTTTCCAGATCATTTTGTTCACTGGTGTTCAAATTATCATTGAATAAAAGCGGGAGCTTGTCAGCTCTGCGTCCATCAACAACAAAAGGCTTAACTGTAGCTTCCTTCTCTTTAACGGTGTACAGGAACTTCTCAACATCTGCTACAGTTTTAAGCTCAGGCATACCGTATTTTTCACGTAAATCCTTGCGGATCACGAAGCCATACAAAGCACCTTGTGTTGTTCCAAGCGGAATCCCCATAATTTTCCCATCGAATTTATTGGCTTCCCACATTTGATCCGGAATCGATGATTTCAGTTCCTGACGTGAAGCTACCAGATCATCCAGAGCAATAATGGAACCGCTGGCAATCATCTGCGACATGGACAGCCAAGGTGCATCCAGATACATATCAAACTCTTCACCCGCTGACATCTTTACAGAAACAGAATTTCCGTAATCAGACCAAGGCAAGAAATTAATGTTTAATGAAGCCCCTATGTTGTCCGCTTTCAGTTTCTCATTAACTGCTTTAAGTACATTTTCAAACCCTGATGGTTTATCACCCGGGAAATAGGCCTTTAGTGATACAACCTCTTTCGTGTTAGCAGCTTGATTTGTACTCCCCTCATTTGTACTGCTTTTTCCTGCATTGCTATTTCCATTTCCTCCACAACCGGCAAGCATTGAAAGGGATAATACTGTAGCCAGGATCGTGCCATAAAGTTTCTTTCTCTTCATTTTTGTTTACCCTCCTTATAATTGTTGTGCTATATGCTATAACCGAAAAATCCGGTTAACGCCGGGATGAATATTACCCTTTTACCGCTCCGACAGTCAGGCCTTTAACAAAATACTTCTGCAGCATTGGATACAGCAAAATAATCGGCCCGATAGTTAGTACTGTAGTTGCCATTCTAACCCCATATGTTGGAGCCTCAGTAGAAATTGCTGCGGCTGCTGGAATCAGATTTTTAGCTGCCTCCATGTTCGATACCATTCGACGCAATATCAACTGAAGCGGGAATAGCTTTTCATTATCAATGAACATCAGACCCATGAACCAATCATTCCAATAATACAGAGCATAGAATAAACCTACCGAAGCCAGAATTGGCTTGGATATAGGAAGAATAATCTGAAAGAATACTCTCATCTCGTTAGCTCCGTCAATACGGGCTGCTTCTTCAAGCTCTTCCGGAACTGTTCTGAAGAAGCTGACGAGCAAGAAAACAAGAAACGGCTGACAAAGCAGTGGAAGAATCAGCACCCATATAGAGTTCTGAAGATTCAGCCATTGGCTGACGACGATATAAAAAGGAATTATTCCGCCAGAGAACAGCATGGGAAGATAACAAAAGAGTAAAAAAGGCGTCTGCAGCACATTGCGTTTATTAGCCAGTGAGTAGGCCAGCATAGCTGAAATGCACAATGCCGTCAATGTACCTACTACAGTGATAAGAACCGTCACTCCGTAACCCTGATACAATGCATTCGATTGCAAGAGGGCCTGATATGCAGCTACCGAGAATTGCTTAGGAAATAACGTGTAGCCATTTACAATCAATTCACTCTCTTTTGTAAACGATCCAATGATCATTAGCAGGAAAGGAAAAGTACAGAATATCGTAAAAATAATGAGAATGACATAAGCAACAGTAGTAAATAGACGATCAGATAATGTCTGTTTCATATTTCCCTCCTAGAATAATGCGGATTCTTTGGACATTTTACGTGTAACAGCATTGGCAATAACAACAAACATCAGACCCATCACTGATTGGAACAAGCCAACCGCCGAGGACATTCCGAAATCATGTAATTGTCTCATCGAACGGAACACAAAGGTATCAATAACGTCTGTTGTTGGATACAGCATTGAATTATCGCCAATAATCGCATAAATCATGGCAAAATCACCATTAAATATTCTACCTACAGCAAGCAGAGTCATGATCGAGATTGTTGGGACAAGCAATGGGAGTGTAATTTTCATCATAATCTGGAATTTGGAAGCACCATCAATACGCGCCGCTTCATACAAATCCTCAGAAATTCCTGTGATCGTCGCCAGAAAAATAATAGAAAGGTAACCGGCACCCTGCCAAACACGAATAATCGTCAAAATCCATGGCCATAATGCTGATTCATACATCCAGTTAATCGGCTCAAAGCCGAAATTTTGAATCCAAGTATTAACTATAGGAGTCTCACCGCCGAAAAACGATTGAACGAGCATGCCTACAACAATCCATGACATAAAGTAAGGCAGAAAAATCAGCGATTGCGATATCTTCTTAAAATATTTGTTACGAACTTCATTAAATAGCAATGCAATCACGACTGCCGCAAGAGTAGTAAAAGCAATAAACAGCACATTCAGCAGCAGTGTATTTCGCAGGATAACCCAGAAATCATCCGAGGTGAAGAAATAATTGAAGTTTTTGAATCCTACCCAATCGCTTCCTGTAATTCCTTTCGAGAAATCATAATCCTTGAACGCAATGGTGATTCCATAGATCGGGAAATAACTAAATATTAGAAAAAAGAGTAAGCCAGGTATTGCCATAACGTATAAAAAGGGAGACTGCGCTATTTGCTGCAGCTTGTATTTTATACCGCGTTTCCGAACAGTTTGCATTTCACAAATACCTCCTTGATAAATTCAGTCCCAACAGCACTGTGTCTGTGCCAAAGATATCAAGCCCCGGTGAAGACCGCAATTACAGCAATTAACGGTGCTTACTATAAGCATTAATTCTCATTCTTCTCAAAAGCATCACAATATCAGAAACCACAGAATTGCTTTATCAGAAAAATCAGTGTGCTAAAATAATTACAGATAAAGAACACAACGAAACAGCCTGACGGGGGTACATCATGCCAAAGTTGAAGCAGATTCGGTTAAACTTATTCAAGCAGCGCAGTACATTTTTTAAGCTCATCATTTATTTTGTCAGTGCCAATGTATTTGTACTTGCTGTTTCCTTTTCCGCACTGTATTGGTTATCCTCAAAGACGCTATTGCAAGAAATCGGTGACCACTCTAACTCTTTGCTCATTAATGGAGCCAAAAATACGACACAGTTCATGGAATGGTCCATCAATTATGCCTATTCATCCAGCTCCGATGTGCAAATCAAATCCTATGCGCTTTCAGATGAACAGACCAACTTTGATAAATACACGGTTTGGAATCGGTTAATGAACGTAAAAAGCGGCAATCCTTCTATCGATTCGGTATACCTGATTAATGATTACACGCACGAGGTGCTCGATTCTCGTATGGGATTGACTGATTTTGATAGCTTTTACGATCAGGAGGTGCTTCAGAGACTCCGGTCCCGCAAGCTGACAGACGGATCATTTTTAATGCCACGTACTATTCCGTTGCCATTAACCTCCAATGAACATAAGAAGGTTATTACAGCAATCATTCCCTACGAGACAGGCAAATCCATTTCTGCGTTTGTGTTGAATGTAGACACAGATGGAATCATGACCCTGCTTCAGAAGAACAACTCCTATACAGGGACAGACTTTTTTGTACTTAATGATAAAGATGAGCTTGTCTTCAGCACAACGAATCCGACGGATCAACAAATTCAGGAATTCAGCCTGGCAAGCGAAAACTACACGGACGGTTGGAGATTATTTAAACCTGCAAATCAAAGTGAGCAGATGCTTGTATTTGCTAATACTTCAATTAGCGGCATTCAGAATTGGAAGTTTATCGAAAGCATTCCAAAATCAATTATTTTAAGCAAAATAACCTTTCTGCGTAATTTGACCTTGCTGTTGTTCGCAGGCCTTTTTGCAGCCTCCTTATGGGTTATCGTCCTTTTGTCCAGGAGAGTGTATTCTCCTATTCAAGAGCTGGTGCATAATGTAATGGATCAGCACAGGACCGACAAGCAGGATGGACAAAATGAATCTGATGAGCTAGTGTACCTGTCCAAGGTATTTGTGTCTCAAATAGAGAGAATTAATAAACTGACAGAGCATGGACGCCATAACCAGATTCTGGCCAGAGAACGTTTTCTGCGTGAGCTTTTGGGAGGTCTTACGTACTCTATCACTGAAATCCGGCATAGCTGCCAAGAGCTTGAAATAGAGCTTCCGGAAGAGGATCTTTCCATTATCATTTACCGTATTGATCATTTTGCTCATTTCACCTCCCTCTATTCAGAGAAGGATCAGCGTCTGCTTCGTTTTGCTATGGCTAACATTATTCAGGAATCCCTTAAAACCGATCAGAATATCTATACTGTAGATATGGGGGGAGATCACGTCGCGATTATTCTTCCGGTTAACAAGGGACAATCCCCCTCAGTATATGCTGAGAAGCTGATGCAAACTCAATTGTTACTAGTGCAATATCTGTCGATCGGCACCACGATTGCTTGCGGGAAATATATGGAGAGCTTGTCCGAGCTGCATGAAGGCTACCTGGAAACTTATGAACTGACTCAAGAGCGGTTCAGATTGGGACATGGAGCGTTGGTTGTGGAGGAATACACCAAGGTAAGTCCTACAGAGCTTTATCATATGCCGGTGAAGCTTGAGCACCAAATGTCACAGGCGATTCATAAAGCGGATGCATCAGCCTTCCAGGAGAGTATGAAGATCGCCGTAAATGCTCTGCAAGAACGACCTTATTTCGAGTGTAAAATGTCGCTCATCACTTTATTTATGCAAATTCGTCGTACGCTGCAGGAGGTATCCTATCAGTTAGTGCTGTCCAGACCCTGGAGTCTGACCTCAGTGGAGGATCAGATTAACACTTTGGAGACGCTGGAGGCGGTCGTGCAGTGGATGACGGAATTAGTAGTTAAATCGCTGGAGGAAATCGCCACCGCACGTAGTGTATCGAAAAATGCCGGCCTCGTAGAGCATGTAGAGCATTTTATCGAAGCAAACCTGGCCGATATGAATTTGTCCACCAAAATGATCGCTGATGAGCTGGGTCTTTCCATTAACTATTTACGGAACCTGTACAAGAACGAGACCAATCGCTCCATTATCGATACTATTTCGGAAAAGAGACTGAGCATGATCTGCGAGGAGCTGATATCCAGCGACGCACCGATCGAGCCAATCGTTCAAAGGTACGGCTTTGCTTCATTAAATACGTTCTATATTGTGTTCAAAAGGAAATATGGCGTTACGCCTGCAGTTTATCGGAAGCAAAATAAAAAAGAAATAACCGGGTAGCTTTTGGCTCCCGGTTATTGTCTTTAGGGTCTGATGCCGTTATTTCAACAAAACATACCTCCAAGTGCTTTGACTATCGATAGCCTCTCTATTAATGAGCAATACGTCACTTTCTGATCGGTCTTCAATTTTGAGATTATCCAGTATATAGTCTGCTGTTTCCGGCTCATAATGTCCGGCCATCGCAATGGCAGGCTTAAGCTGCTCAAGTACGGTTACTGTTTTATCTTTACCGAATCCGTAGGAGCCTGCATCCGAGAATGTCGAAATAGACACATCAACCTTACCCAGCGCCTCAAGCTGCTCCTTCGTCAATTCAGTCTGGGCCATATCCCCGAAATGGGCAATGCGCAGGCCGTCCACTTCAAATAAATAGATTATATTGGATGGATTGGACGGATCAAATACACTGCTGTGGCTGGACGGTATTCCTGTCACTTTGACATCATTTACTGTAAAGGATTCCTCTTTATATCGGGATACCCTGCTTCCCTCAATTTCCTGCTTCAAATAGGGTACAAGAAATTGCGGATCAGAGTGGTCCGGATGAGTATGGCTTATGGTAACTATATCTGCTTTAATCAGACCATTTGTGTTTGGAACGAGGTTCGGGTCGGCTATTATTACCGTTCCCTTGGAAGATACAATCGCATAAGAGTCATGTCTGGCGGTTTCTTTGGAGGTTGTAAGAAGCTTAATCATGGTCTTGCCTGAATCATTTTTGAGCGTAGTTGTATCTAGTGCTACAGCTTCCTCTTCCTTTTGCGCCTCCTGATTCTTGTTATTTGTCCCATTGGCCTCACCCTGCTTATCCTGAGACTGCTGTACCGAATTCTCCGCCATACTGCTATTAACCTCTTGATCGTTCACCGTCCCTGAGCAGCCTGTCATCCAAACACCCAAAATTACGACCATACTCCACATTTGAACACGCCGGATCATTTTTCCGTTCATTTCATAATCCCCCTTATGTCTTGTTGGAGTGATTGTATCTCAACCAACCTGACGGGGAACATGGCGGATCGACCGAAATGAACTGCAAATCGACAATTTTAATGATGTGATGTCAGCCAGCAGTGCAGCTTACGGTATTCGGTTGGCGTACACCCGGCGTAATTCCGGAAGCTCCGTATGAAATGAGCGTCATCGCTATATCCGATCCTGTGAAGAATCTCATCGTTCGGAAGCAGCGTATTTCCCAGCAGTGAGGCCGCAGTCTGCATGCGTATATTACCCAGATAGGTCATAACGGATTGACCTGTGCCAGCTCTGAATTTTGCATTCAACGTTGTTTTGTTCGTATGAAAAAGCTTTGTGAGATGCTCCAGCTTAATTTTTTCGCGATAATGAACATGCAGATATGTAACAACAGCTTTAAGCTCGTCGTCTAGCTTAATGAGAGGAATTTCTGAAGGAGATAAAGTAAGCTTGTAGTTACGGCTAATCAAAAACAACAGCTCCATTAAATACGATCTGCTGCGGCAGGGCCAGTACGTGTCATGCTGCGTGAACAGGATCTCGTCGATTTGCTCCAGCAAATTCGAAATATGGCGCGCTGTAGCGGTATCTAACGGGATGCAGCCATAATAATATGGTGAACGCTCCAAAAACGGGTTCAAGCACCATACATCCTGTGAATCGCTGCCCAAAAGCGCTTCTGGATCTGCGAGATTTTGAAAAGTAAAGCGGTTGTTTATGATATCCGGATTAAAATAAATCGCCTTGCTCCGCAGCCCCGTACAACTTGAAATATCCAGCTTTGCTGCCTCATTCAGACAATATACCGCAGGGGCGATCAGTCTGTAGCTCTGTGAATCCAGCTCAATGATCCCCGTTCCCTCTTCAATCAGCAGCAGCCGATATCTGGAGCCCGCACCGATATTACCTTCTTGTATTGTCTCTAAATCACATCGCATGACATGGATTAATCCGGGATAATGAAGACGCCCTATTGTTACCAATTCCATAACCAGCTGCTGCCTCCCATCAATTGATGGAATTAATATAGCATAGTTGCGGGCCGTAGTTCGAATATTTATCGCAACTTAATGTTACTTCTTTGCTGAAATGACCAGAATAAATGTAGCGAGCGGCCCCAACAGCAAGGATAATAGAAACCAATTCAGCCCGCTGCGGTTCTTCCCTTGAGCTAACCCCGCATTAATCAGCGCAAGCGTTCCCCAGCCTACATAAAATTCGTTATTCAAAATGAATCCCTCCCTTTTTACATAGTTAGTACAACATACGCGAAGCTGCTGGAAACGTTGCATTCTTGCATAATTTCCGACTCCTGCTCTCTGTAATGTGAATATTCATCAAGCAGATTCAGGCAAATTTGAATAGGATCTATTCAGCTCAATTCTGCCATGCTCCTTTATTGACGAATTTTTTTTTCAATATTAAACTGTTAATTAAGAAATAAAATTTCAATATAATCAGCCCATTTTTTATTTATATTAAATTTGCCCTAACTTTGCGGCGCAGGAGGAAATGAAAGATGACGACGACACCAAACATCATCGTAATGAACCATCCAACTAGAGAGCAGCTTGAAAAGATTTACGATATTTTAGATGAATGCTTTTCCGTAGGCCGAGCTTTTTTCCAAGAAAGATTAGACCTCGACACCACATATGATCCAGATACAACATGGTTTGTGACGGTTGACGGTGAGATTGCTTCTAATGTACAAATTTTCCCTCTTTCTATTAGAGTCGGTCAAGCGATCTTGAAAACTGGTGCAATGGGCAGCGTCGGTACAGATCCAAATTATCGCGGAATGGGACTTGCGCACAAAATTCTTAATGCACAAACCATTTACATGAAAGAAACCGATTATGATATAAGTTTGCTTCTGGCCAGTAAGCATGCGTTTTATGAAAAGGCTGGCTGGAGACTTATTCCCGAGACTGCCTACGCAATTGAAAAAAAGCCAGCAAGCTGCGAACAGCAAAGCAGTGACGAAATCATTCCTTTTGAGCCTCGATATCTTGATGATATTCGTTTCATCCATGAGCAATTTAGTCACAATCGCACCTATACCGTCGTTCGCAGTGAAACGTACTGGAATGATCTATTAAGCTGGCCGGAATGGAAAAAAGCAGATTGTCTGCTGCTTCGCCGAAATGAAAAAATCGTTGCCTATGGCATTATTGAGAAGAAGGATACGGAACAAGTATTTATTAATGAATTGCTATATTTAAAAGAAGCAGAAGACGGCGTTGAAGCTTTGTTTCATTCCTTATGTCAGCTGCGCCCAAATGCAAATCAAATATTAGCAATGCTGCCGGAAGATCATAGGCTATATTCCTATTACCAAGAGCACCAAGCCCAATCGATGCAAATTAATATCGCGATGTGGAAAATGATCAACCTAAGCTCTACTTTCCATAAGCTTCAGCCTGAATTAGCAGATCGCCTGAACCGTAGCAGCATAATTGCAGACCAGGAGCTGCATATTGCACTGCAATGCAATGAGAACCGTATCTACCTGAATTATAAACAAAACCAGCTTTCCGTTTCCGATGCTAGTAATCATGAAAATATCTATACTTCAATAGTTGTAGATGAACGTGATCTGATGACATATATCATGTTCGGCTACAATGAGCCAGATGCTGCAAAGGACAGTGCTGAGCATGCCAATATTCTGCGAGCTTTATTCCCGAAACAACAAGCTGTATTTTATTTGACTGATAAATTCTAAGCCATTTTGATTACTACTATTTTATAGCCTATTATGAAAAACGCCTGACGGCGTCCTTTTAGCCGCAACTTCTACATTTGCGTATCGGGAGGGATAGATATGGGGTGAA
>RCUU01000188.1_pt1 | contig 36186 bp, 33 predicted proteins | sample 2166211 | NCBI WGS metagenome assembly RCUU01 (sample SAMN09932620, study PRJNA488358) | compost metagenome | feature: garden; material: soil; isolation source: compost soil in phenylacetic acid-enriched culture | place: Germany: Experimental Botanical Garden Goettingen | collected 2016-01-27
GTGTTCATTCGATGCAGAGTTCCATCTGTAGCCGTGGTGCCTCTAGTAGTATAACCGGTGCCCAGATTATTTCTTAAAGGCCCCATAAGGCCACTGCTGCTTCCAGCTAATCCGTTGTCAGCTATTCCGCGAGTGCCATAATTAGCTCCATATGGACCTGAAACATTGGTAGTTCCACGGTGCGTTAATCCATCCGTGGTAACACCATGATTTGGTGACACAAGGCCGTTGCCGTAGGAGCGTGTCGTTACACCTGCACCGTGAGTTGTTACGCCAGTACGATGTTGACCATGACGAGTAATCGCTACATAAGCATCCCGGTCTGTAACTACGACGTGAGCTGATTGTACATCTTTCAGCTGAGCTACTTTGTTACTAAGGGCAGCACTGTATCTCATCGAATGAATTTTTGTAGTACGGCCATCAGTATTTCGCGTAAACATACGGTTCTGTGGAAGTGTATTCACATTGTAGTTACCGTGTGTATTTCTAAGGCTTTGCGTCTTCACATTGTTATTCCCAGTTCCACAAGCAGTCAATCCGACCGAACTGGCAAGCAATGCGGCTGATAATGATAAGCTAACGACTTTGGCTCCACGCATGTAGTCATCCCCCATCAAATTTAAAATTTATGATGAACAGAAGTTATCATGCGCTGATTCAAAATGAGCCATACAGGTAAACTTAACCGAGCGCTGTATATGAGAAAAGGTTATAAAACCTCAAGCTGCCGCTTGATCATAGCTGCATCCGGAATAATATAGTGCTCGGGAAGCCCGACAATCAGTCTTTTCCACAATGAGTCATCAATATTTTCAAATTGAGCTAAAAAGGAATCCTTCTTCAAAATATATCCTTTGCTTATCAGAGCCGGGTCCAAGGTCTCCAGAAATGCCCGATCCGGATAGCTGTAATGATCCGGTAATCGTTTCAGAATGGAATTCCATAACTGAAGATTGACATCAATGTCATCTTTAAAGGAAAAGATCATGCTTTTCCCCCTCTCCCCGTACCTTGGCCAGAGCTTTATTATACACGCCCAGCGTCCTCTTCAATAAGGTATCAGATGACCAGTGCTTCCCGGCCCATTGCAAAGCTTCGGAAGCAAGCCGGGTTCGTAATCCGGCATCGTTTAATAAAACGGATATTTGTCTGGCTAATTGCTCATCGTCTCCTGAATCGAATAATAATCCGGTCTTCTGATGAGAGATCATTTCAGGTATACCGCCAGCATTTGAAGCAATAACCGGAACACCCGACAGCTGGGATTCCATAATGGAAAACGGAAGATTATCCTGTAGAGATGGAAGCACTACTGCATCCGATTGCCTCAATAGGGCAGGCACATCCTTCCGATCTCCAAGCATTGTTATTCGATCCTGTAGACCATGACGTTGAATCATCTCTTTGATCTCAGTTTGAAGTGGTCCGTCTCCCGCCAGCAGACAATGCCAACGATCATCATGAATCAGCCGCTTCAAGGCTGAAATCAATGTGGTATGCCCCTTTACAGGAACAAGTCGGGCCGGACAGCATATTGTAAAGCTTCCTTTGTTGTTAAACGGCTCCGCGAGAGGCAAATTACTCTTTTTATGAAATGCATCAATATTCAGACCGTAAGGAATAATATCAAATAGTTCCGGTGGAACAGTAAATCGCACCATTTCCCGGACCAGCCAGTTTGTCGGCACTATCGTCGCATCAGCTGAAATACAGCCGTAGTATTCTTCATCGGCAACGTATTTCCAGGCAAGGCTTTCCTTACCCTCAATATCTCCTGAGAACAGATGCTCTTTAGCCAGCAATCCATGAATTGTTGCGACTAATGCTGTACGGGCCGGTTTAACCCGTGACAAAGCTCTTGTTGAAATAATATCCTGGGTATGAATCACATCGTATTGTCCCAGATCAAATAAAACTGCAGCCAGCTCGAAGCAATATCGCTCCACCTCACGATAACGTACCCATGGGTCCACATGAGATAAATACCGTCTGTAGAACTGCAGTACCTTATCATACACCACATTTTTGATTTGCCATTTGTTAATCATTTTGTCCCCATCCACCAAATAATAGTGGGCCATATCCGGATGATGGGCAAGCACATCAACCTGATGTCCGTCCTTCTCTAATTCCTCCTTCAGCAGCTTCACATATACATCGACACCACCTACATGGGGAAGATACCAGTACGTCGCCAGCAGTATTTTCTTTTTTGCGAAACAATTGCTGCCGGCAGCTGATTGCACTGATACGGGAGAAAATATTTCCTTGGGCACTGTTTCAATGGGTCGGGTTGAAGTCAGAAAGTACACGCAGCCGGACATGAATTTATTGCGGTTTCTCGCCGAAACTGCTCCCACTGCTATATGCAAATCCCCCCCGGTTCTCACCATCGATATTGCTTGACCAAACAGCTCTTCTTCATCGCCATTGAATTCATGTACCACTTTCCCCTTCATATCCAATAAATACACGGACCCCACTCTCGAGCCTGCCAGCACACAGGGTCCCATAGCAAGACCCGTAACAGGCAGTACATCAGTACCCAGCTCCTGCAGACCGAACCAGCCTTCCTTTTCCATTAAAGCCTTGCACAAAGCAATAGAGTATATTTTAATATGTCCGCCCCAAACGTATTTTCCGCCTGTTTTAGGCGAGGCTATAATTAAGTCTTCTGTTCCGTCCCCGTCCATGTCCTGCAACAAAATTTTATGACCAAATTCGTCATAGGCCTTATTTCCCGTCAGTTCATAAATAAGACCATGATCTCTGCTGTATATTAAGATTCTACCGCTAAGAGCAGCCTCTCCCGGATTAAATCTGGGTGCCCCAATGACCAGCTCCGGCTTCCCATCGCCGTTCACGTCACCGGCAGCCAGAGAGACCCCCAAGCCTTCGTTATTTACTCCCGATATAGTGTGAAGCACCTGCTGGTCCTTTCCGGAAAAAATCGTAACCCTTCCGTTTCGTTCCATCCCGTTGGGATCATAATTGTGTGAACCGGCAGCGATGTCTATGCAGCCGTCCTCATTCCAGTCAAGCACTGCCAGAGAAGTTCCCAATCTGGCATAATTTTCGTTTCCCGTCCATTTATTCAGCAATCGTCCGTGTCGACCGGAATAAACTGTTATTTCTCCGCATTCCAGCCACCCGTTTGAGCTTGCACGAGGCGCCCCTATTATTATTTCCGGTGCTCCGTCCCCGTCCAGGTCTCCGATTGCAAGCGAGGTTCCAAAGCAATCTCCATATTTATTTCCGCTAAATGTGAATAAAAGCTCTAAATTATGGCTATATACATATACCTTGCCTTTATAGTAATGAGGGATCGGATTAACGCCATTCTCATCCTCAATATAAGTCGCCGTACTGGCTGAAATGATCCATTCATTCAAACCATCTCCATTCACATCGCCAGACAAAATAGTATCTCCGAATCTATCATGCTCCCGTTCCCCTTCAAGTCTCTTCCATAAATAAAATGGAATCTGGTTGCTCAAACGAAGCCCCCCTTATATTTCAAATTGAATCGTTAACGGATTCATTTCCCCGTTTACCGACACTTTTATAGTTTTCATCTTCCCGGTTTCATTCAGCCAACAGCTCAATTCATAATTACCCGGAGGAACGTGGTGAAAATAGAACCTGCCCTGTGCATCGCTCCTGGCGGTACGAAGAACAACTCCGGAAATATCTATTAAATGCACTGCCCGATCGTGGATCACAGCCGGGGGACGCTCCGCATGAATCATACCCGTCAGCATCATAGTTAACGTATTTGGAGAAGCCTTCATTTCTTGTTCAGAGGGGGATAGCCGTAAAATGCTCTGTTGCAACCGGGTATCATATTCCGGCTTCTTGATCGTTTTCACGCAAGCTTTCCTGACTGCCCTCTCATATACCTCAATCGTCCGGCCCACCATCACCGTATCATTCCATAATGCCAAAGCACGCTTTTTGGCAGCGATGGATTGAGTCTTCCGCAGCTTTCGATTATCTATCAAAGGCAGCAGCTTTTCATATAAATCAAAGGATTGACCTGCCTCAAAAAGATACCCGTTTACTCCGTCCTCAATCATTTCTACGATTCCTCCAATTCTGGAGGCTACTACCGGTTTACCGAGACTTTGGGCCTCCAGGATGGAAAAAGGAAGATTATCCTGAAGCGACGGCAGCACAACAATATCAGCCTTTGTCAGAAGCTGATCAACGTCCTGCCGAATTCCCAAAAACTTGACATGCTCCTGAATACCAAGCTGTTCTGCCTTATGCTCCAGCTCAAGCCGTAAAACACCATCCCCAATTAGCCAGCACTGAATATTTTTTCTCGCATTCAGGAGAAGCTGCATGGCCTCCAGCAGGTACGCATGCCCTTTAATAGCCACCATTCTGGCAGGACATGCTATGATCGTTTGTTTGGAATGCCCGTATCCTCCGTTTTGTAGACGATATCTCTTTTGATCCAGACCGTAATAAATGATGTGCGAGCGAGGATGGTTGACCTGAAAGGAGGCGAGTTTTTCCCGGAGCCATTTGCTGGGTAATATCAAGCCATCCGCAGACATGGCGCCGAAGTATTCCTCCATAGAAAGATACTCCTGCTCCAATGCAGTCCGCATTTTAATTTCATGATTAACTACCCATTCTGTTGCCAGGCAGCCATGAATCGTAGCGACTAAAGGAGTCGATTCCGGCTTGACTCTACCAATTGCAAAAGTCGACAGTATATCCTGGGTATGAACAACATCATAATTCGTTAAGTTAATGGTCTGACACAGCTTCTCATAGGCCAGCTTCTCTGTCTCTCTCCATATCATCCACGGTGTTAATTCCAGCTGCTTCCTGCCAAATCGGGATAGAACCTGATGCTCCGCTTCTTTTACGAATTTCTGCTTGCTAAAGCATTGCCCGCTTTTTACTAGATAATATTGCTCCAGTTTGTAATGCTGCGCGAGTAATTCGACCTCATGCCCTTGCTCCTCAAGGCGTGCTTGTAAAATATTCAGATATGTGAAAACACCACCGGTATGTGGGAATGGCCAATAAGTAGCCAGTAAAACTCTCATTTTATGTCTTCCCTCCATTCCTCTACAAAACTGCCAAATATATCTGTCAACGTATATTAAATATATTCGCGGTTTTACCAAAGTGATTTATGCGATTTGATTATTTTAATCGCAAACAAAAACCACTAGACAAGAGTCCGTGGTTCTTGGATTTTCAGCATACCTTTTTATTGTCTGGTTATGGCTTCAATTTGAAAGGCTTTATATCATCGCCAATTTTTCCGGTTCCTGGTCCTGTGCCGGGAGCAGTACCCGGACCAGTATACAGATCAGAGCCCGCCGGCTTATCAAGCCAAGTAAAGTAAGGATCTAACGTAAATATTCCCTTTTTCTCCTGCTTCGCAATGTAATCGATTTGCTCCTCTGTTGTTAATCCGTCTGGAATTAAATTCGGGTAGATAGGGGGAATTTTTGCCAGCAGCTCAGCCAGAATTTCTTCCGGATTGCGTTCCTTCTTTTTCATGCTCTACAGTTCACTCCTTTGCAAATCTTGTTCAAATAAAATACCTTGATATCTGTAACAGTACAGTATATTCTGAAAAACTCTTATGGTATGGACTCAAGCTGGACTTTAAAGCATTTGTACGACTATTCCGAAGGATCTGTCCTGATCTGCTGTGAGATTAAGGATATGGCCTCGGCGTTAACAATCGTTCCGACCGATTCATCCATTTCAACAGGACTTAAATCCGTCGTAGGTATGCTTGTTTTCCCGCCGACAGACAGCACTTGAATAAAAGCCGGGTCCGGAACAAATTCAGAAGAGGTCACATCCTCCCACGATACAACGCTTGGCGGTTCAATCATCTCGGTCGATATTGCTTCCACTGGAGCATCCTGATGACTGGTGTCGACTTCAACTGATGTTGCATGTATTACAGCTTCATTTAACCATGGCTCCGCTGGTGAATTGGGCGTCACCGTTGCAGCTTCCAGTGCTGCCGCTTTGTCCGGCTCCTGCTGCACTGCTTCTTGAGCCGGAGCAGCCGAAGGCGTATGAAGCTCAACAGGTACCATTTGCAAAGCAGGTACCGGACGGTTGGGGATAACCAAAGGATCAGGAGCTGGTTTGGGTGCTGTCTGGTTGGCGGCAGGCACGAAAGGAGGAGTCACAGGTATTTTCACCTGATAGTCTCTTGCGGGATGACGCATCGCTCTCCGTCGTCTGGTACGCAAGCTTCTTTTTCTTCTCAACCACGAGCTTCTTTGTGATGCGATCCGGCGTTTTCTGCGTTTTTTGATTCCGTTTGATTTTTTCCCTAACCTTTTAACTTGGCTCAAATCGATAATTTTGGTTGTACTTGATGCTTTCTTTTTGGCGCGACGCTTTTTGCTTGATTTTAACCCGTATCCGCTGCCTGTGCCGAACTCCCTGAATAGAGGTTTTGTCAGCATTGCCTTCTTCCTCCTTATTGAACGAATCGTTGGCTGAGAACGTTGGCGTATGCAGCAAGCGTGCGATCCATCATTTTTTGAATCGACCATTGCTGATTTGCCCATCTCTTTGCCTGTTCTCCCATTTGTGCTCTCAAGCCGTCATTTTGCAAAAGGTGTAGCAGATTGAAAAATATCGGTTCACTCTGGCCTGCGGGTGATACAAGACCATTCTTCCCATGTGAGACCATTTCAGGAATCCCCCCGGCATCAGAGACCACAATCGGTTTGCCTAAGGACTGTGCCTCCATGATCGAAAAAGGAAGATTATCCTGAATGCTTGGCAAAACGAAAATATCCGCTATTCGCAGCAGGGAAGGCACATCATGCCGATCTCCAAGAAACTCCACATGCTCCTCCAGATGAAGTCCTTTCCGCTGCTCCAGCAGCTCATCCTTTGCCGGACCGTTGCCAAGAAGATAGCATTTCCAATCAGTTCTTACATTTTTGAGCATAGCTAATGCATCCAGCAAATATTTATGTCCTTTGATGTGAACAAGCCGGGCAGGGCATATAAGTATTTTCTGCCCGGGTCTTGCATCAAGGGATGTCGGCTGCTCAGCCAGCTTCTGAAACGCATTGATATCCATACCGTACGGAACCACCTTCAGCTTCTTGCCAGAAACTCCAAACTCGGAAATCATCAATTTCTTAAGCCATTGGGTAGGCACAATCGTCATATTGCTCGATTCTGCTCCGTAGAACTCCTCCGTGGCAACGTACCTCCAGGGCAGCGTATCCTTCCCGGTTATTTCGCCGGTATAGATGAATTCTTCTGCCAAACATCCATGAACGGTGGAAATAAGCGGCGTTGCCTTAGGTTTAACCCTCCACAATGCCCTCGTCGAGACGATATCCTGAGTGTGGATTAGATCATACTTGCCAAGACCAAAGGCTGCTGCCGCTGTTTCAAAGCTGTATCTTTCGATATCCCTCCATCTGATCCATGGATCTACATGCTTCATATGCCGTTCGTAATAGCTATAAATTTTTTCATAAATGGGTTCTTTGATCGTAGCCTTATCCAGCGTACGGCCATTGTTCAGCATATAATATTTCTGCATATCTGGATGGTGTGCGAACACATCCACCTGATGCCCCAAACGTTCAAGCTCCTTACGGAGAGCATGCACGTAAGTAGATAATCCCCCTACATGAGGTAAATAGAAATAAGTAGTCAAGAGTATATTCATATTTCTCGCCCTTCCTAGTCATAATCCGTAATATCCTATGTATTTCCCCATCGCCCGGCACTGGACATTTAACCAATTCTCAGGAAACACTTTGTTGGGCTTATCTCTCTGAACCTCTTACCCTACCCTAGTTGTATATAGCTGATCGAACCCCCTTTTCCTCCGCATAGATGATCCTTTTTCGGCGTGATATTATTCTATTTTTTCTATCACAGGTACTTTTATCTATACCATTATCAAGCTGTCTGAGTAGGATATATAAACATCAGAAAAGGAGTGAGATAGTTGAACGAATCCAACGCTAGCATTGCCGTTATCGGCCTAGGTTATGTCGGTCTTCCACTAGCAAGCTTATTTCTTAAAAATGGCCACACGGTATACGGCATTGATGTAGACGAACGAAAAATTCAAAAGCTGCAAAACTATCAAAGTTATTTGTCCGATTTCTCTCCTAAAGAAATCAGACGTTTGTTCGAGGGAGGAAGATTCCATGCCAGCAGTGATTTCTCCAATGCAGGTCATGCACAGGCTATTATTATTTGTGTTCCAACTCCACTGGACGAGAATCACCAGCCCGATTTGTCCTATGTCAAAGGAGCTATGAATCATCTGCTGCCTCATATAAAAGAAGGGCATTTAATTGTATTGGAAAGCTCCACCTACCCCGGAACAACAGAGGAAGAGTTGCAGCCAATGATAGAGTCTACCGGGCTCATAGTCGGTCAAAATGTATACCTAGCTTATTCACCTGAAAGAATAGACCCCGGACCTCACCAAGCTCCGCTTCAGGATATTCCCAAGGTGCTTGGCGGCGTATCCCGTGCATGCACAGCACTGGCTAAAAGTGTATATGAATCTATTTTTAACAGAGTCGTTGTCGTATCATCTCCCCGTGCAGCTGAATTCACCAAGTTGCTGGAAAACTGCCAGCGGCTTGTAAATATCTCATTTATGAATGAGCTAGCCATGATTTGCGAGAAGATGGATATCAATCTATGGGAAGCAATCGATGCTGCCAGCACCAAGCCTTATGGATTTACCTCTTACTATCCCGGTCCGGGCATAGGCGGCCATTGCATCCCGGTCGATCCACTTTATCTGCAATGGAAAGCACAGCAGTATGGAGGAGATCTGCAATTCATCAGGTACGCCCATCATGTAAACGAGTCTATGCCGCAATATATTGTGCATCGGGTGGAAAAAAGACTAACCGCATTGAAGCCTTTAGCTGAGAGCAGCTTACTAGTATTGGGAGTTACCTACAAGAAAGATGTTAATGATCTACGAGAGTCGACTGCAATTCCGATTATTAAAAAGCTGATAGCCAAAGGACTGCATGTTGAATATCACGATCCATACATTCCTGAAATCACCATAGAAGGTCATCTCTTGAAAAGCATTTCCCTCACAAAAAGAAACATTCTGCGCCACGATGCCGTGCTCATTTTAACCGATCATTCATCCATTTCCTACAGCTCCCTGTCAACGATTGCAAATCTCGTAATCGATACGCGAAATGCTACTCGTGACATTCAAAACCGTTCCAATATCGAGTTAATCTGATACGTATAATATAAAGGAGGGATTCGTGTTGAAAATACTTGTTACTGGCGGAGCTGGCTTTATTGGCTCTCATCTCGTTGAGCGATTGCTAGCTTTAGGACATACCGTCTGGACGCTTGACGATATGTCCACAGGCCAGCTTCATTTTCTGCATGAAGCTACTGAAAACAACCGCCATTCCATGATACAAGGATCTGTTACTGATAAATTTTTATTGCGTGGATTAATAGAGAGAGTGGATGTCATATTTCATTTAGCGGCCGTGCTTGGCGTTAAAAATACTGTGGAAAATCCTTTGAAGGTTATCGAAGGCAATCTTGACGGGACCCGCAACATCCTTGAGTTAGCCTATAAAAACAAGGCTAAGGTCGTTTTCTCGTCAACCTCAGAAATCTATGGCCGCAATCAGAGCCTGCCATTTCACGAGGATTCCGATCGCGTTCTGGGAGCACCCTCTATTCATCGCTGGTGCTACGCGACTGCCAAAGCCATCGACGAGCATTTGTGCTTCGCTTATGCCGACAAAGGATTGCCTGTAACCATTGTGCGCTACTTTAACGCCTATGGCCCCAGACAGACCTCTTCTCAATACGGTGGAGTTATTCCCCGTTTCATTAAGGCGGCACTGCAAAACGATCCTATAGAGGTCTATCATGATGGATCGCAAATTCGCTGCTTCACCTACGTTAGCGATACCGTTGAGGGAACCATTGGGGCTATGAGCCGTTCCGTAAATGGACGGGCGTTTAACATCGGTTCCGAGCATTCCGTTCATATTCTGGACCTTGCTCAAAGGATTCGTCACCTGACCGGGTCTTCTTCTCCAATTATTTTTGTGCCTTATGAAAAAGCCTACGGGGCAGGCTATGAAGATATGCAGGTACGTATCCCGGATATTAATCGGGCCAGAAGCATGCTGAATTACGATCCAGCAGTTACTCTGGATGAAGGACTCAAGCTGTCCATTGATTGGTTCAGACAGCAGCAGCAAGAAGGTCGATTATAATATGAAAGCACTCGTTACAGGAGGTGCCGGATTTATTGGTTCTCATTTGGTCCATGCATTGATGGATAAGGGAATAGCCGTCTCGGTTATTGATAATTTGTCTACCGGCAATAAGAACTATGTTCCACAGGGGATACCGTTGTATCAGACTGATATCCAAAGCGAGGAAGCACGCAGCATAATTACAGCGGAACGTCCGGACATCGTATTCCATCATGCAGCACAGGTTGATGTACAACGTTCCGTGCATGATCCGGGATATGATGCAAGTGTAAATATTGCAGGATCAGCCAACATTATTCAGGCCTGCACCCAGGCCTCTGTTCAAAAAATCGTCTACGCCTCATCCTGTGCTGTTTATGGCGATCTGAACACCTCACTGATTGAAGAACAAGATCCTACCCGGCCTGTTTCGTTCTACGGTCTTTCCAAAAAAACACCCGAAATTTATTTGCGCATCTTTCATCAGCTTTACGGTCTTCAATATACAATTCTAAGATATGCCAATGTTTACGGCCCAAGACAAACTCCTAAAGGGGAGGGTGGAGTAATTTCGATTTTTATGGACCGGCTTAAAAAAAATCTGCCTCTCGACATCTTTGGCGATGGGGAGCAGACACGCGATTTTATTTACGTCAAAGATGTCGTCGAAGCTAATCTTAAGGCGATACAGCTGGGAAACGGACAAATTATTCAAGTAGGAACCGCCGTAGCTACCTCGGTCAACCAACTGCTCGTTAACCTGCAAAATATGACCGGCCGCCAGATCAATTCAATCTACAAGCCGGAAAGAAGCGGTGACATCCGGCATAGCTGTCTTGGCAATACCAGAGCCCTTGAATGCCTGCAATGGAGTCCTAGTTATGATCTGAGCTCCGGACTGAAAGAAACCTATGATTATGTGATGAGCCAAACCTGACGGTAATTGAACAGAAAAAAAGGGATTCAGGCCGTGTAGAAAAACAGCTGTCCTGGTTCGATCTTTTAACTATCGACAAGGACAGCTATCATTTTGTTAACCTATTTTTTGGGGTTCAGCTTTTCCAGAACGATCCGGCCCGTTGATGCCAGCTTCCATACTGGCTCGTATTGATCTCCCCAACGCTTTAATATTTCTTCATAGAAGGATACTCGTAAAAAATTATAATATTTCTTCTTATCCGAGGATTTCTTCCGATTGATTCTTACATTATGCAGAAGATCATTCAATTGCACCCATGAATATTGAGAAGCAAGCCGAATAATCATTCGGGCATCCTCATAATACCTGCCATTCCATGGATCATTGATTACCCACCCGTTGACCTCGCGAACACAAGGGGTACGATAGCATCTTGGGTTTATCATATAACCTAGCTCCAATAGAAAATCATACTTGTTTTTAAATTTGGGCTGAAGCACCTGATCGATACAACTGACGGTGCCGTCTGCATTTTGTTCCCAAAGCCGATGATTGCCAAAGCTGAAGGCAGCCTCCGGCGCCCTGTGCAGGCCCTTGATCAGACGTTCCGCCGCATTGGCCTCCAGCCAATCATCCGCATCCAGCTGAATAAAATAAGGGGTTGTAATATAGCTGAGAGCTACGTTCATAATATTCGATATCCCGATATTGTTGCCCATGGAAATCAATCTAACCTTGGCATCCTGCGTAAAAGGATACAAAGTCTTCAAGGAATCATCGGTCGAAGCGTCATTCATAATAAGAATCAATTCAGGACTCCAGGTTTGCTTGAGCGCGCTCCTGACAGCCTGAGCCACTGTCTTTTCATGATTATAGACGGGGATGACGATGGTATAGCTGGGGATTGTCTTTTGCTCCGGGATCGTATTTTTAATAAGACATTCTAAAAAATATGAATTATCGGCGATCTTCCATTTTGCCCGGTACTCGCTTCCCCATTCTCTCAATAGCTGATTATATAAGTTGTACCTGTAATTTCGACGTAAAGCTCTTGTATCTTCGAATTTTTTCAAGTTTTCAGGATCTCTTCTGCGATGATACAGAACTTCGTTGATCCATATCCACTGGTGATCTTTAACCAATCTGAGAATAATCTGAACATCCTCCGCAAGCATATCGCCTTTCTCCTGAACCATCCATCCGCCTATATTTCGAACAACCTCCGTCTTGTAGCAGCGCGGAACCAGCGCATGATTCATTTTGAGCAATAAATCATATTTATCTTTATACTGCTCTAAAATAATAATTTCCTTATTGATTATCCGTTTTTCCTCATCCAGCCAATACGTCATGTGATTGCCATAAATGAGCGCGGCCTCCGGATACGTTTTGCTCGTCTCCATCATCCTGAGCAGTGCATGCGAGTCCAGCCAATCATCGGCATCCAGTTGAATAAAATATGGAGTTGTAATAAGTGAAAGTGCATAATTTAAGGCGTGAGTCTGTCCTACGTTTTTCTTCAGGGCAATCAAAGTAATTCTGTCATCCTTGATCGTCTGCGCATACTGCAGCGAGCGATCCGTTGAAGCATCATCAATAATCAGCAGCCTCCAGTTGTGATAGGATTGATTCAGTACACTCTGAATAGCTCCCTGAATATAAGCCTCTTTATTGTACAAGGTGATGACGACTGTCACATCCGACATTTATTTGCCCGCTCCTTTCCCGCTCACTGGAACCAGTGAAATCGATTGCCATTGATTAGGTAAACCTGTCATCTCGGCTTTATAGTTGTTGCCCCATCTTAGCAGAGCTTGTTCAGTATATTTTTTTCTTAATTGATTATATAAAGGGATATTGTGCTGTTGACTGAGGTTATGCTGATGGTAGCGGTAATGATATAAGACACGCTTTACATGTGCAAAAGAATAACGATCCAGCAAAGACAGCAGCATTCTCCGGTCCTCCATCAGCCTTCCTCCGGTTAATTCATCAATCTCCCATCCGCCGACTTCCCTTACACAGCTTGTTTTATAAAATCGGGGCTGAACCATAGGATCGTATGCGGCAAAATCATAACGATCCCGGAATACTCGTTGATTTACCATTTTACGGAATTTCAGAACACCATTTATTTCGTGCCAATAGCATGTATCTCCATATACTAAAGCAGTAGATGGGGAACAACGCAGCATTTCACCGTACAGCATCTCCAGCGCTTCAGGCTCAAGCCAATCATCCCCATCCAGCTGAATAAAATAAGGTGTATCAATCAGCTCAAGTGCAAGATTCAAAACATGACAAATCCCCATATTCCGACGAAGCGTTATAATCCGGGCACGATCATGGACGATTGATCCTCTGGCTATGGATACCGTGTCGTCTCCTGATGCATCGTCAATGATCAGCAGCGTCCAGTCACGAAATGTCTGTCTATATATCGATTGTAGGGCTTCCTTGATATAGGAGGCTTTATTGTAGACAGGTACAACAACTGTGATCGTACCCATGCATCATACCTCCCCTGTCTCACCTTGGGCATCCTGATGTCCTGAATCTGAGGAAATGAAAATCGGACTCTTGCTTGAAATAAGTTGTTCCACTTTTTTCCAGCCTGCACCGTAGGTTAAAAAGACGGGTTCATATTCCCCTCCCCAACGCTTTAATGCGTCCCGAACAGCCCATTCGGCCATTTCCGCATAAATCTCGATCTGATTCGTCTGATTGTTCATATGGCGGCGATGATTGTACAGCATCTGGTCTATCCAGTGAAACCGATAGCGTTCAATAAGTCTGTACAATATTCTTTTATCCTCAAGATATCTTCCTTCATAAGGATCATCCGTTGGCCAGCCGCCTAAGGAGCGTAATGCAGCGGTCCGGTAAAAACGGGGCCAGACGGATGTATTGGCCAGCATAAAATCGTATCGATCCTTATAATTCTGCCCCTTATACACCTCGGTCATAATTCTGTTGCCTTGATGATCTTCATGAACGATATGAATGTTACCGGAAAGCACGCCTACATCCTCAGGCATATGAGCGGCTTCCTTAACCAGCACCTCCAAAGTATGCGGATAAAACCAATCATCACTATCCAACTGAACAACATAGGGGGTTTTTACAAAATGCAGCCCGGCATTCATGGCCTTGGATTGCCCGCTGTTTTCGGAAATCCGGATCAACGTTACTCGCGGATCGCTTAAATATTTGCCCAGATCCGGCATGACACTTTCAGTAGAGCCATCATCTACAAGGATGAGCTGCCAATCCTCATATAATTGAATAAACACGCTTCGAATCGCTTCCTGAAGATATTTTCCCGGATTGTAAAAAGGGATGATCACCGACACCCAAGAATTCAATGAGGTCTCCTCCTTTTCAATTAAACTGGTTATGCCTGCACTTTCGCATAAATTGAAACCATAAATCGGAAATTGCCTCAGGTGACGCTAACGCACTTTCTTTAATTGCAGCTCTTGAATATTTCCTGCGTTTATCCGGATTTACGAGCAACTCATTTAAGGCCTCAGTATATTTTTGAAGCGATAAATCTGTCCACAGATATGGACGGGAAGTAGCCGGAGGATGACTCCATGTCATATTCTGTAGAAGAACCTGACTAGTGGCCACCTCCTGCAGTGCACCTGTACTCGCAGCAATTACCGGAATGCCGCAGGCCATAGCCTCCTTCACGTGAGTCGCCCCTGTCTCCCACTTGCTACCGCTGATCAGCACATGCCATCTCCTGATGATCTCCGGCATCTGGTAATGAGGAATTTTCTTATATATTTTCACGTTTGGCAATTGAACAGGCATCCACTCATGCTGAAACCGGGGCTCTACAGCATGAATCATCTCGAACTGAACATGTGGTAAATGCTTCGCCAAATAAGGAATGACTTCAACACCCTTTGTATGCTTGCTCGGATTGTCATAACCGATCCAGCCTACCGTCGGCTCCGGCGCACGTTCTCCTGGGCTAAACAGCGTTCGATCCACCATATTCGGTATGACTGAAATGAGGCTCGGATCATAGTGCTTCCAATTGCGGAGCACGATCTTTTTTTGATAGTTGGAATTTACGACCAGAGGAACCATCGCATTTAATGGTTTGGTCAGATCAATATTCGGTCCCACGCTCCAGCCCGATATTCCTTTCTCTTGCTCTATCTGCCATGAATTGAAAAAATAGTGGTTCCACCAGCCAGGTGCATCCTTACTAATCAGTTCAACGTATTCTGCGCCATATAACGAAACTTGACCTTTGTACATAGCAAAGGCAATTTTCAAGTCTGCGGGTTGCAGCAGCGATAACCATTTTGCTCTTAAATTTGCAGCCAATACAGGCCCTTTCGCTACTTCAAGACGGAAATAATCCGACACAAATTTAAATTGAAATACACCTTGATCCGGATTAGGCTTGCGATGCTGCATGCTTCCACCCCTTTTTTACTGATAACACCAGCCGGGCATTATGCTTGGTTATTTCTCTTGCTGCCTCTGCCGGACATTTGAGTGCCATGAAGTCGGTAGTAATACAAGATTTCCGGGATGTTATCGATTTTGAAGCCTTGCTTGAGGCAGCGAGTAATAAACAACTTGTCATGCCCCACAACAGCCCTTTTCCAAGGCAGCTTGCGAATCAGTCCTCCCGCTTCATCAAAAACATGCCCGTGAAACAGCAGGCTTCCGTAACATGCCGCTCCCTTACCTTTATCATAGCTGGCTTTAATCTCCTCATGTCCGTACAGAATCCATTTAGGAACAAATTTCACCTGAGGCTTATCCGTCCAGAATTCTGCAAAATTAGTACCTACAAGTCCTATTTTTGGGTGAACCCGCATATAGGCCACCTGCTTGCTGATTCGTTCGGGATGTGACAAATCATCGGCATCCTGCATCGCAATAAACTCGCCTCTTGCCATAAATAATCCGAATGTGTTGGCACCTGAATAGCCGATATTATAGGGCAGATTCAGCATATTAAATCTGTCCTCTTTCGTAAATCTGGAGGCTGCCGGAGTTGCCAGCCATGATGCTATCATCGATTTCGAAGGATCACTGGAGCCATCATTAATAAGAATCAATTCTATATCCGGATAGGTTTGAGAAGCTACGCTGTCCAGACAATCAGCAATAAAGGGAGCTGCGTTCCAGCAAGGTATCACTACGCTTACCAGTCCAGGTATTCGAATAAAGGTCATTTCACCATCCCTTCGGCTTATGACATGTATCGTTTAAAGTAATATATTCCCTGTAATTTCAATGTGTATGGTCAAACGTTACCTGGCATCTGCGGAACAAAAGGGGCCACTGTAAAGTGGCCACTAACTTAGTCAAATCACCCGAATATATGCCCCAGCAGCTGGTTAACCCGGTTGCTGTACGTATGCTCACGGTTCGTTCTTTCCAGAGCGCGCAAGGCAATTTCCTGTCTTTCCTTTTCATGAGTTAAATAGAAATTGACCTTATCCATCAGCTCCTGGGGGCTGGAGTACGTCTCAATTTCTACACCTGGTGTATAAAAATTAACGATATCATCGCGAACATCCACTATTTGAAGCGTCCCGCATGCTGAAATCTCAAAGGTTCGCGGATTTGGAGAAATTCCGACTAACCCGATTGTGTTGTTGTTAACCGCCTCATCATAGGATGAACGATGCAAGTTAATGACTATTTTAGAACCACTGTATACTTCAGCGGTCTCTTGAGGACCCATCCATTTATTCAGCTCAATCTGATGCGCATAATTTCCGTATTCAGGCAGCCGATCCCACCAGATCCCGTTGATAATCATCCCTTTTTCCATAAGACCACCAATAATAGGCTGGAAAAATTGAATACGATTCATATAAGCTGAGCCTATAAAGCTGATCTTTCGACGAACCGCAGAAAGGTTCAAGGTAGGACGAAAATGCTCGCTATAAGCTGCAAAAGGCAAGAAAAATACGTTGCTGCAGCCGATTGAATGATAATAATCAATACAATTTTTTTCTAAAGTAAATACATAATCATAATGAGGTGCTGTTTTGGTTGTAAAATCCATGTAGTATGGATCATCCGTCAACCATATTGCCGTTTTTATTCCTAACCCGCGTATACTATCAACCTGTTCCGTAGGTAAATCCATACCATCAAGCACAAGAACTAAATCAGGTCGGTGAGAAGCTGCTAGCTCATGCACGGGCTGTCCAGTAACAGTCACGACAACCTCCGCAGCCAAGGTTTCCAGTGTAGCAATAACTGCCTCATCAATCGGAGAGTACGGAAAGCCTTTTCCGGACCCTACATACAACACTTTAATTTGCCGAAAAGGAAAACCCTGTTTGGGCGCTCCCATGATCACTTTAGCTCGCCCACGCAAATATCCCTCAGCGAAGCCGTCATTGATTCCGTCCTCCCAGCCTCTTCGTCCGTAGAAATCCGCCTTATTTCCAGGGAATGGAGGCATGTTATGAGGTGCAAGCTGAACTGACATACGGTCACTCCTTCTTCTAATTGTTGTCGCCGAGCCCTTATTTCAAGCCTGATAACGCTAAAAGGCTGCAGCCAGTAAGCGTTCAATTCGATCAGTAAATGTGTGATACTGTCTTGTCGTTCGAAGGCACCGCCATGCGATCGCTTGACGTTCTTTTTCATGCTTCAGGTAGTAATTGATTTTATCCTGCAGCTCTTTCACATCCTGGAAGGTTTCAATATCATATCCGGGACGATAGTACTGAAGCAAATCCCCCCGAATATCGGTAATTTGCAGCGTACCGCAGCCCCCTATTTCGTATGTTCTTGGATTAATTGATCCTCCGGATATGTCCCTCGTATTACGATTATCCTGACCCGCCGTTGTAGGACGATGAAGATTGATCACAATTTTAGAGCCATTGTAGTAAGATACCGTCTCTTCTACAGCTATCCAGCCGTTATGAATAAATTTCGATAATTGATCATACTTCGACAGCCGATCCCAGTGCCCTCCTGCAATCAGCACCTTCTTATCCTGCAAAAAATCTGACATCTGATCAAACAACTCTACGCGGTTCCAGAATGCATTTCCAATAAAACACACATCAAACTGATATTTCCGAGATGTCTGCAGCGGATGAAACACACTTGGTTCCGCAGCTAACGGCAAGTAATGGACTACTGGGCAACCCATTTCCTGATAAAATGGAACACACGCGAGCTCATGGGTAAAGATCACATCATACGCCCTGGACAAATTTGCGGTGTCATCCGTAAAATAAGGATCATCAACAAACCATACAGCCGTTCTTATCCCCATCTCCCGAATGCTCTGGATCTGTTCTGCATGATTGTCAGGGAAAACGTGCAGTCCATTCATAACGAGCACCAAATCCGGTCGATTCGCAATTGCGGCTTCAAGCATCGTCTCAGGCGAAGCGACGATGCATTCCGCAGTCATCTCTGTCAATGCTGCGGTTACCCCGCGGTCAATAGCCTCGAAGTTTTGTGGAACATAAAGAACACGAATATTCCTTCTTGATGAAGATTGTGGGGGAATACGGGCAAGAACGGCCTGACATCCGCCAAAACGGTACCCCTCGAAATATCCGGCTTGATAACCATCGCGAGAACTGCTTGACATTGGCATTCATCCTATCCTCGAATTTAAACAACCTTTCTGCATGTTTTTCCTAGGTCTGTATAAATATATGCTGGGGGTACACCTGCATCATGGACGGCTATCCTGTATACAGATAAATTGGCTAATGCCTGTATATAGATAAAATGGCAGCAGAAAAACCCCTTATTTCAACATTCGGAAATAAGAGGTATCATGGTTATTTAACCCATGGTCTTAATAATGAATGATCCGTGCAGTAATCTGCGCCTAGGCTCTTTCCTTATAGCCCAGCTTATGGCCATCTTCGAAGCCCTGTGCAAAACCGGAATTGAAGCCTTCCTGATACGCCTGATTGTAAGCCTGATCATAAGAGCCGGTGTCATCAGGAATTGGCGGCGGCTCGGGAATAGCTACCACAGGTGTAACCGGTATTCTCTTCCTTGCCTTAATTCTGCGATAACGTCTTCTTCTCAGGCGTGTTTTTCGACGCGCTCGTTTGCCTGCAAATTTGCGCCCCCGTTTCAGTGATAACTTGCGTCTACCCAAGCGGGATTTTCGCGATTTGGAAGTTCCTTTGGACTTGAACCGGCGGCTCCGCCGGATCTTTGTTTTTGCCATGATTGTAATCCTCCTGTTCTCCTCGGGCGTCGACGTTTGCTGGATAGCAGGCTTTCGTAATCCACGGTAATGTAGGAGTTCCATAATAAACGCGATGCAGTGTAATCCCGCACACAGTTCGGGCCATCGCGTCCTGATATTTGGTTAGAACCTTAATATTTTCTGCCAGATGACGGGCCGTAGTTTCAGAATACTCTGTAATATCAGCCATGCTACTCATAATTCTTGCCATAGCTACCTGACTCTGAGCTATCGATTCAATTAATCCTAGTTTAGCTGCCTCCGCTGCACCAAGATCACGAATCATGAATCATTATCCTCCATATCGAAGCTGCCGCTAAACATGCCTCCGAAGTCACCATCACCGCCAGAGCTGTTATCATCAGATACAATAAGTGATTTCAGATTGCTGCACAACCCGTTTTGCAGCTTCGTCAAGCCCTCCACTACCTCAACTAACTGTTCATGAACATCCATGGGTTCAGACAATTGCTTCTCGTGAGTTTCAAAGCTGCCCTGATGCACATGATTCAATATCCAGTTTCTAACCTTCTCCGCTTCAATCGCCTTTGCTTCCAGTATCATAGCTACGTTCCACTGGATTTTGGAGTTTGCATCCAGGATGTGTAAATAAGCCTGTTCTCTGCTCATACGATCATCCCCACTATCGTCCTCTTATTCTTCTTCACTCAGATCCTTCATTTCTTTTACAACAATACCTAAGTTCTCTGCCAACGCCTCCTGAAGATCAGCAACGGCGTTCAAGTACGAAACAACACTCTTGTTGACAAGCCCCGTGTTCTCCAGCATCCCCGGCACTCCTTCAAAAGCCGGCTCAACATCAGGGATCGCATGCACGATTTGTGCCATGCGGACGGAAACCTGTCTTTCAGCATCAATGACTCTTGCCATGTGCTGATGCGAGTGGGATAAATGAACAATGATCTCTGTAATTTTGTCCTCCATCCTTACTCCTCCACATCATCTATAATTGCTGTGTTAACCGGCTACGGCCGTGCCCGGTGTTCATCCATTTGTAGCATATGCCAAAACAAAGCATGCCGTTCCACTCGATCAGCTGATTTACAAATCATCCGACAGCAAGAGAGAAGGAGGTAAAACAGGAAGGCCGGCCGGCAGCTTCATTATTTCAGAGCTGACCTGCTGCTCCAGTATGCTTAACCCCCAAGCCTCGCAGGTATAATTGGACAGTAATTCACGTCGTGTCCCTCGATCGATTTGGTACAAGGTACCCTTTACGTCGCGTATTACGGCCCCCTCGCCAGAACCACTGAAGGGCATTTTTGCCTCTGAGGCAGGCAACTCCGACCCTGTTGGAATCGAGAGCATGTCGATGACGGATAGACGATTGGAAGGGGCATATTGATCCTTGAAATCCCCCTCGGCTACAGCATGCTTCACACCATGCTGAAGCCAAAATCGTTTCCCGCTGCTATCGCTTATCCAAGTATGGGTAGGGAAAAAATCGGAGCTCTGGAAGGGGCTGGTGCTCAGCAAATCCTTCATCCATTGCAGCGCTTCATACGGTGCCCCCCATTTATCATTGAAAAATTGCTGATTTCGATCATTTACTTTAATGTACTCCTTTGAACCCAATTCCCTCATAGTCATACTTCCGTAATGATGTACAAAGGTGTCTCCCGCTATTTTCATGCCTTTACCCTGAAAGCGCAAACGTATCATCCAGTCATCGTCTTCGAAATTCCCGACCATATATCCTTCATCAAAATACCCGACCTGCTCAAAGGTGCAGCGAGAGAATAGTAGACAAAATCCAACAAGTCGCTCGCTATCCTTCCATAAGCCAGGCTGATAACGGTTATACCGGGCTGCGAATTTGCGCATGCCGGCAACATCCTCATAGGGGACATCTATTTGTTGCTCCCCGCCGATATAATTAGTTACAGGGCCAACTACTGCTGTTCCCGGATTTTCATTTAAACATCGAAGCATCTGACTGAGCCACCGCTCTGTGACAAGCACATCATTATTCAGCAAAACAATCGTTGTTCCCCTTGCCATCATCAAGCCTGTATTCACTGATCTGGCAAATCCGCAATTTTGCGTGTGGCCCCCTATCCGGAGCGCTCCGCGACGCCCCCGCAGCATTTTCTCCGTTCCATCGCTGGAACCGTCATCCACAACAATGACCTCATAGGGAAGATCGGTGTATGCCTCGATACTATCCAGGCATTGCTGCAAAAAATTTTTGCCATTGTAGGTTGGAATTATGATACTGGTTCCTTCAAACAGCGTGCCAAAAGTCTCTCTGCCCGTCACAACACCACGCGCATATCCCGCCTCATATCCCCTCTGAAAATCTCTCTGTCCATGCCTCATCCTGACACCTCCCAACTATAAAGTGTCACGTATGCTTCATACTTCCCGACTCCCGGGCACCGCAATCAAAAGCTCCCATTAGAAGCAGCCTACTTTTAATAAGACTTACAGGAGGGTTGCGGTGCCTTTAACGAACATATTAGCCAAATGTCCCATATCCAGCGCCACTTTTCCTTTTTCTCTGGCAATGCGTGAGCAGATAACGACTGCCGCAATACCCGCGGCTACCAGTGCGATATCAAAATCCGGTTGAACCGCTTGATCCATGATCCGTTGCACATCCCCAACTCCATATACCGGAGCGATAACACCAACAATTTCATAGCCTTGGTTCTGCAGCCAGACGGATAATTCCGGGGCTTGATTGCCAATAAGCAAAATTTTGCGATGAGCCAGCAGATTGCGAAGCAGCGCCTCTTCATTGAGCGCATAATTAATCGTTGACGAGGTCAGCTTCAGGTTCCGATAGCTCAAGCCATAGTATTGGAGCACAGGGAACAATAAGCCTTGATAGGAGGGATGCCTCGATTCAGGGATTCCGACAATGTCGGAACAGCGGATAGATTGCGCCAAGCTTTCACGAGCGGAATGATCCGGAAGCTGCACGCCAGCATAAGGAAGGAATTTCCCCCAGCTTCTGGCCTGCTCCACTGGAATAATAATTTCATGAGCGAGCGTGAGAAGCTCCCCATCCCCCAAGCGAACCACTGACAATGGCAACCTGTGATCCAGGGCATATCTTATCTCTTCAAAAACATGTGCCGGGCTCATTAAAGGATACAAAGAGGACGATAACGCGCTAACGCCGGCCGATATTACATCATCTACACTGAGCTCCGGTAAAATGACGTAGCGGGGTATAAATCTGCTTACCTTCCCCTCTCCGCCTTCAAAAAATCCCTGACGAAACCCTTCCTCAAAAGCCGCAGAATGATTCTGATTCAAAATCTCGGGCCCGGGTGACGTTTCCCCTACCGGTCCGTTATGTTGCTCGTCCTTCTCACTGCTGCCTTCCACAATTCCGTCTCTTTCGCTGGCTTCGTTGGCATCGATGGATTCAATAACTATGTCCGTGTGCCCTTGACCCCGTTCCTGCTCCAGTACGGGCATCATTTTTTTTACGGCCTGCTTCTCGAATACCGATTTTGCCAGCCTGGTTGATCGTTTCCTGATCGCCTGCCGTCCTTTTGAACCATGCCTGCGAGCTGTTCGGGTTCTCCTGGCTCCTGATCCGGGCGCAGCCCGTTTAGGCTTCGTGCCGGCCAGGTGGTGCACTGTTTTTACCACTTTATGCGTTTTTTTGATCTTTCGAAATTTGTAGCCGCTGACCGGCATCTGACCTCTCTCCCCTCAATGACAAGCATTTCGGTAATTTCCCTTAGGATATTATTATGGAAGAACGCCTCTCATCTGAATCGATGCTTCCTTTAGAGATTCCATCGTACCCGCATCTCCCCACCACAACTGCAGCACATCATATTCCAGCCTGCCGTCTCTTGCATATTCGTTATTTACATCGGTAATCTCTAGTTCACCACGTTTGGATGGATGAATTCCTTCTATGATGTTAAAAACAGCATGATCATACATGTATATTCCTGTAACAGCATATTGGGTTTTGGGAGCCTTCGGTTTCTCCTCAATGTAGGCAATTTTATTAGAATCATCGGGATCAAATACGGCCACCCCGTATCTCCTCGGATCGTTAACCCATTTGAGCAGCAACCGGGCGCTTGACTCTGCCTGGCGACTGAATTTATTTACAAAAGGCGTCAGGTCATCCAGAAACAAATTATCTCCCAATAACGCTACAAATTTTTCACCTCGGGTTATGAAGCCATCCGCAAGGCGAAGCGCATCGGCGATGCCTCCAGCGGATTCCTGAACGCGAAAATTCAAATTCACGCCAAAGTTCTCTCCACTACCAAAAAAGTCCGCATACAATCCGGCGGATTGCTTGCTAATAATCATCAAGATATCAATGATTCCAGCTTGACGCAGTCGTTCTATGCCATAACAGACCATCGGATAATTTCCGACCGGAAGCAAATGCTTGTTGATTAATCGGGTCAGCGGGTATAGACGTGTTCCTGTGCCTCCCGCCAAAATCACAGCTTTCATGCACTATCCTCCCAGCAAAATATAATTATGAAACAGTCAGAGGGCGTTCCTCTTTCTGGCCAGCTCACTGCGGGGCAACGTCATATAAGCCAGCCTGATTCCGGCTACATTCATCACTTCGCTAAATGCTTCAATATGATCTCCGGTAATAAGTCTGGCTACCTTATTGCCAGCCCCCGTATTGCTGCTGCGAATACGGTTATTTCTGATCACATCTACCGTGTATGGAGCCCTTACCTTTAATCCGTACACTAATGCCAATGCCTGCGCTTTCGGTGGAACGATCAAAGAGGCCAACCCGATTGTATTGATTGCCTTTCGGGACAAAGCATGCGGTACTGCAGTCATCGAATTAGCTTTTAAATCACCCCGTCCCAGACATTGATTGAGAAAGGTTTTACTTCTGCTAACCTCATCCTGATCAGCAAAAGGAGGCAAGTATGGAGACAAATCATTTAATGCCACATCATCCCCGCCATTTATCGCAATTATAAAGGGCGCCAGCTCTTCAGCCGGTAAAGGCAAATCGCCATCTGTAAATAAGATGATGTCCCCTGTGGCTGCGGTTGCCCCGATAGCCCGGCCGACATCATGGCCCAGCCGATCCGGATAATTCAGCTTGATAATTGACGGATGATCTTCAACCGCCTCGTAGCTTCCATCTGTACATCCGTTTAAGACAACAATGATTTCGTGAAAAGGCAATCTGCGCAGTTGAGAAATAACTTCGGGCAGTGTTTTCTCTTCGTTGCTGGCGGTAATGACCACCGAGGCTGTTCCATCCAGCACCAACGGAATGAAGCCGCTTAGCCTTTTATCCATAGTCGAATAGCCCCGCCCAAAGGCCATGGAGAGACGTACTGCCTCATCCAGTGGCAGCATTTCAGCGATGCTTTCCCGATACCAGGCTAGGAGAGATTGCTGCATATGCTCTCTTGATCGATCTCCGGCGGCGACGCCTGCAGAGGCTAAAAATCCTGCTTTTGTTGCCTTATTCTCCAGTTCAATAGCGGGATTGAATGCCCTGGATGGCCGCTGCTGCTCACTTAAAACTGAAGTATGGCGAATTTTCCTGCTCTCCGGCTTCACTTTCTCTCTGCTTTTTCTTTTTCGGGCCTTCTCTAGCTTGACATGACGCTTCTGCATTTGTTTGCTCCTCATACCATCACCTCACCATCTCTCGAAGCCGTCCAAGATCATCAAACCCACCTCGGGCTCCCCGATGCTGGATCAGCCAATGCAAAGCCTCCAAATGATCCCCGGCAACCAGCGATGTAAGCACATCCTCATCACCCGTTTTTCTGCGAATCGGATTAAGCCGCCCTACCGGTACCGTATGGACTGCTTGCACGTTTAACCCCCACACTACAGCCTTTGCCTGAGCTAACGGAGGAATTTCCAGCGATTCCACACCAATCACATCCAGTGCCCTGCGGCTGAGCGCATGCGGGATGGCTGTCATTGAGGTCCCCTGCAAATCCGGTCTTAGCATCCATGCATTCAGCATGTATTTGGCTATTACGACCGGATGGGATTTCCTTTTATTGGCAGGCCCGGTGTATCCGTTTAACGCTACATCTACTCCGGATAACACCGCATTCACATAAGGCCGCAGATGCTTGGCTGGAATGACCATGTCTGCATCGATAAACAGCAACACCAGGCCCTTGGCGGATGAGGCTCCAATGCGGCGGCCTACATCATGTCCCAGCGGTGTCTCGGAGAATATGAGCTTAGCCCCCAGCCGTCTCGCCACTTCCGGTGTTCCATCGGTGGAACCATTCGCTACAACGATTGTCTCGCTGCGGGGATGCACCCGGCCTGCTTCTCGTAGAACGGATGGTAGAGTAGCCCTTTCATTCATGGCTGGAATAATGATAGAAACCAGAGGTTCAGGATGATTGAAAAGCCGCTGGACGGTCCTGCGCATTTTTCGAATTTTGCTGCCTCGGCGTACATTCCTTTTATGTTTTCTGATCAAATCTCCACCACCCTAGATTCAAAATGTACCGGAGCATATACCACAGTGTATGTCACTCCAATAAGGTTGCAACGGCAAACGTACAGTCCGGCACTTCTGGTTCTAAGGTCAAAAGAGCCGTCCGAACCTCGGACGACTCTCCACTATTCCCCTTCTTTTTCTCTAATTCATTGGTCCAGTATCTTACGGCTCTATTTTTCTTGTCATGAGTTCCTGCCAACGATTTGCGGTGTATTGCCAGCGAAAACGGCTGCGTACAAGCTCTCTTCCAGCTCTCCCCATTCGTGTCCGCTCATCCTCATTACCAAGCAATCGAATAATATAATTTGTAAAACCCTGCTTTAAAGAAGCCTCGGGGACTAGAAAGCCTGTTTCGTTATGTTTGACGACCTCCGGTATTCCTCCGTTATCAGAGGCTATGATCGGAACCGCTGAAGCCATCGCTTCTACATTCACCAGTCCAAAAGCTTCTTCCCCGCTTGAGGGTACAACTACGATATCCGCCAAATTGTACCATGCTGCAATTTGCGAATACGGAACAAACGGCAGAAACACCACATGATCCCCTAATAATTCCGCCTTTGCCTTCAGCCTGCGAACATATCCGTTCTCACGATCCCCGCCGTAGTAGGCGCTCCCGACGATAAGCAGCAACGCATTGCGCTCCTGTCTCATCACAGTCGGCCATATCTCAATTAAATGATGTACTCCCTTGGCTGGCAAAAGCCTGCCGACATACAGCACTATTTTACGCTTGCTCCATCCAAGGTCTGATAATCTGGCGCTTCTCAGGCCTTCTCCAATCGTTGTCCAACGAGGAATGAAATCTTCCAGACTTACCCCCAGATGATTGACGAACACCTTCGGCTTGAGGTTGGGAAAGCGTTGGACAATAAGACTCCTCAAATACTCACTGTTCACTATGAATCCATCCAGGCCCTGTAGCATTTGTTGCATTCCTATCCCTGAATGCAGGCCGGAGGATATAAATGTCGTAGAATGAAGCGTAAGAAACACTTTTGTCCGGGGCAAGCCCTTTTTAAGGCGGTAAGCGAGCTGCGGGCGATTATGCACATCAATCCTGTCCGGAAGCCATCTACGAAGATGCATCAATACAGAGTCTGCATAAAGACGCCCCCCGGGTAGACGGTAGCACGGAATTCCACCTATCATCCCGTTTAATGGAAGCCCTTGTCCCTCCAGACCATAAATACAAACCTCCATATGGGCTCCTGCCAAGGGGGCTATCTTTTCGATTACCCGTTCTACCGAGCTGCTGCGGCCTGAAGGAATAACGAAAGACCCTGGCGTAACAATCGCTATTTTCTGTCTACCCAAGGGGGTATCCTCCTTGTCAAAATGATTTAATTAAATATACGGGTTTTGTTTGACTATGGTGACTGCTCCAAAATCGGAGTCTTTCAGCACATAACTCTATGATTTTAAAAAAGGCGGCTGCCGCAGAACAGTCGTCCACTCTTCTTGATCACGCAAAACATAGGTTAATATTGAAGTCGCAACGAGGAGGTATGCCTATGGGGCAGGACTATGTCGGAATTCTGCTCAACTCTGGTATGTATAGAGGAATTCCCCAGCGAAAAACCGGTCAAGAGTCGCTGGCCAACTACGAGGAAGCTGCAGGCAGGCTCAGGTTAACCCCTTGCTTCTTTCGTCTCGGGGATATCGATCTAAGGCTGGGTACTACTGTTGTATATATATTAAATGGCAGAGAATACATCAAAACTATCATTCCAACCCCAGCCGTCATTCACAATCGTGCGCTGTATCCGGAAGCCTCAGCTCACCGAAAAATACAAAAGCTCGCTCTCCATGGAATAAAAGTGTTCAATGTGAATAACCGGTACGGCAAGGATTATATCCATGGTATATTATGGTCAGATCCTGCACTGCGCCCCTATCTTCCACATACCGTATCCGCATCTGCTACAGCCTTGAAAAAAATGCAGCTGCAATATGATGATCTCATTCTGAAGCCGGTACGCGGTTCTGTAGGGCAGGGAATTATGCGGTTGCAGCGAACCAGGCAGCATTGGAAGCTAACCTATACATCTGCTTCATCCAAAAAAAGCGGCTCCGCCACTCGATTAAAATATGGAGAACTGCCAGTCTGGGTTCGCCGCCAGTGGCTTCGAGTTCCTTATCTGATACAAGAAAGGATACCGCTGGCGGAATATAACAATCGCCCTATCGATCTTAGAATCACTATACAGCGCGGGATTGATGGTATGTGGCAAGTTACCGGATGCTTTGCCAAAGCAGCGCCACAGGGCAGCTTCATCTCCAATCTTGGCAAGGGCGGGGACGCCTTCCCTGCGGAACTGGTGCTCTCAAAAGCATTGCCCGGCCTCAGCATATCCGCTGTTATTTCAAATGTGGAAAAACTGGCTCTGTCATGCGCGAGTTTGCTATCCGATCAGCTACCGTTAATGGCTGATTTGGGACTGGATATCGGCCTGAATACTGCCGGACATCCATACTTCATTGAATGTAACGGACGAGATCAACGTTACGGCTTTCGCAAAGCCAAAATGTATGAGGTGTGGCAGGAAACTTATAGGCAGCCGATGGCGTTTGCCAAGTATTTGCTAAATCACTCTGCTGCGCTGCCAATACCCGCATCTAATAGTCTTTCTTGCGATTACAGAATGGTTCAGCTTCGCTGAAAACTTATAAAGTTTATAATCTTTAATAAAGCGGCTGTACTCTCCTTCTGAGACATAGCCGCTTTTATTAGCACGTTTCAATTTGATATTATATACCGCTCCTGTACCTGACATCTTCTATTCCGAAAACGGGCAGCTGCGCTGCCAGAATAAATGCCAGAGCAACCGAGCAGCACAGCATCATCACAATAACAGGATCAAATCTTGTAAATACAGAAGGATAATAATAAGTTCTTCTTCTATCATTCACAAATGCCTTGGTTTCCATCGCCACAGCTACCCGGTGAGCTCTTCGGATGCTCTGGGCCAGCATAGGTACGGCATACCGCTTTAATTGTGATATCCATCCGCGTAATCCACGCAAGGATTTATTACCTCGAATAGAAAGAGCGTTACGGCGAATTTGAAACTCCTCCCATACCATAGGCAGCAGACGGATGGAAGCCATAAAGCTGTAAGCATACTTTGGCGGGAGCTTTGCTTTTTGCATTAACGCATAAAATAAAGAAACTGACGAGGTTGTCAAAACAAACAGCAGACCTTCAGCCGCAAATGTTACTGATTTAATACCGATATGAACCCCGCGAAAAAAGCTCTCCTCAGAAATGCGAATGAGCCCCCACGCCCACCAAATCGTATCTCCTTTACCAAATAGAATCATGCTGGACGATGATGAAATAAATACAATGCAGAAAGATAATACGATCAGCATGATCTTCCAAAATGCATAGCCGCTTTGCCAAAATAGCAAAATCGTGAAGATGACCATTTGATAAAACATAAAATCAAGACGATGGGTGAACAAGGTAACCAAAAATAGAAGCACCATACATACCAATTTGACTACCGGATTAGCGAGGTGCATCCATGTCTCCCTCTCCGGGGCAAATAAATTTTTCCCCATCATACCATCACCCCGGCAATACGTTGCTTAGCATCTGTACGGCTACCAGGCATAAGCTCGCTTCCCCGAGCCGTCATACTTTGACGCAAAGTTCCCCCGTTGATTTCCCAACGACGTGTTGCCATATGATTCGCGATCATTTCTTCATGCGTCACCATAATGATAGCTGCTCCGCATACACGAAGCTCCTCGCACAGGGTCAAAATTTCAAACGTGTTCACTGCATCCTGCCCAAAGGTCGGTTCATCCAAAAGCAGAACGGATTTCTCCATCACGACCGCCCCTGCGACACTGAGCCTTCTCTTCTGCCCCAGCGACAGCTGGAACGGATGCCGTGCCTCGAATCCCAGTAGACCGAAACGCTCCAATGCGTTTCTGACCTTATGGTCAAGCTGAGCTTCCGGCATGCCTGCTTCCCTAAGCGAGAACGCAATTTCTTTGCTTACTGTCTCTTCGATAAATTGATATTCCGGATTTTGAAATACAAATCCAATATGCTGTGAAGCGGTTCGGATTTGTGTTTTTCTCTTTTTTATATCCACCATTTGCTGGTCTTGTAGAAGATAATTTCCTGATATTTTAAGCAAGCCCATAAGACTGAGCAGCAGCGAGCTTTTTCCGGCCCCGTTTGCTCCCGTTACAGCGATAAAGTCGCCCGGATAAACCTTCAATTCCTCTACCTTGATTACAGGCTGACCGCCGCGCAAGCCGCAAAAATCCTGCAATTCAATAATTGGAGCATGAGAGCATGAGGAGTCTGTCCATTTCACCGACTCTCCCGAAACCAGTGATCGACCGAATGGAGATTGGAAAAATTGCTTCCATACTCCCGGATACCAGATGCCGTACTGAACAAGCTCGTCTTTATAGGCTTCAAAAATTTGATCCGGAGGAGCCAGAGCCAGCAGCTCACCAGCCCGGCCAAACAATGCCACATTGTCTACCAAGCCTAACTCCAGCAATTCTTCAATTCGATGCTCTACGATAATCAGCGTGCGGTTGTTCGAGATGTTGCTAACGGCCTGCCATATTTGCTCCCTTCCCTCCGGATCAAGCAAGGCTGAGGGCTCATCAAGGAATAACACCTCCGGGTCAGACAGCAGTACCGAGGCAAGCGCCAGGCGCTGCTTCATGCCCTGGGACAGTGAGTTTATCGGAACATGCGCATCCTCCAGCACCAGGCCAACCTCTTGCAATGCATTATTTATTCGTTCTGGCATCTCTTCACGTGAAATACTCAAATTCTCCATGACAAAAGCCAATTCTTCATCGACATAAGGCATACAAAACTGAGTATCCGGGTCCTGGAACACGACTCCCCGCGAAGCAGGAACCGTTCTGCTTGAGCAGCGCATCGGAACCTCAACAAGCTCGGGTATAATACCGGATAATACTTGAAGCAGCGTCGATTTACCGCAGCCGCTGGGTCCAAGAAGCAGTATTTTCTCACCACGATGGACCTCCAAGGTTAAATCGTTAAATACGCGGGAACGTGATTCCTCCCCGGAAAATATCAGTCTGAGATTTCTGACACCTGCGACGATTTCATCGGTTTGCTCAGCCGACTCATTCAAGTGATTGATTTCTAGTTCGATCATTTTCTATTTATCGTCCAGAGCAGCATAATCACTGTCTGACACAGGCCGAATTTGTTGTGTAACTCCTGTGGCTTCAACCGCTTTAGCTATCGCAGAGGCAAAGTAACCCGCAATTAGAGCGGCACTTACACCACGTAAAGCATATTTTGTAACAAGCAGCCAGGTTTCGTAATCGGCAACGTACCCATAATAAATGTCCGGAATGATCGAACCGATCGCAGAGCCGATTCCCGCAAGCGCAGCCACCCCGCCTGAAAATTTCCGATAGCGAAACATTGCGAAGACAAGCTCGGCACCAAGGCCTTGAAGAACGCTGTATAGTAGCAGCTGAATTCCCCATTCGCTGCCAAACAGAATTTCAACATGGGCCGCAGCAACTTCAGCAATTAGAGCTACACCAGGCTTGCGGATAATGAGAAATACAAGCGTTGCCGCAATAAACCACATTCCATAGACAATTTCATCAGCCTGCGGGAATAGCGGTGAAAACAGATTGTACACTGAGCTCCAAAAATGATATACCACCCCAAGCACTATCGAGATCACTACCGTTACTAACAGATCACTTAATTTGAGCCCTTTTTTTACAGGTAAAGCCTTCTTCACGTCTTGCATCCTTACCACTCCTCATCATTTAATTTAAAACAAAAAACCGACTGAGCATGCTCAGTCGGCTATAGGTCCACGGGAAACAGATATACGTCCGTTCTATTCTCGGACGTGCGGATTCTCTACGCTGGCATTATCCAGATCAGATTAACGGTCCGCAGCGGAATTATCTGCAATCTCAGCTCGATTCACTCAAGCCCCCGTATCCCTATTTAATTAAATACAATATAACGAATCATTTTCGAACAATCAAGAAAAATATCAAAAGGTTACTACGATGTTGTTGATTTAAAGCTCATTCTATGTCAATATTAGCGGAAGTAAAATGGGGACTTTCCCGATAACCTGGCAGTATTTTAGGAGGATTCGACTTGGGCGCTAAATGGATGATATGGATAACTGAACTTACCTCACAAAAATGGATTGCCCGTCTGATGGGCAAATTTTCGCATTCGGCAATAAGCCGCTATCTTATCCCTTACTTTGCTAAATCTTATGGAATTCCAATACATGAGGCAGAAAAAGAAATACATGACTACCCTACGCTCAATTCATTTTTCACACGCAAGCTAAAGCCCGGCATGCGGCCGATTCATCAAGAGCCGACAGGCTTGATCAGTCCTGTAGATTCACTCATCACCTTCATGGGGCCCATCCAGTCAGGAACGATTTTAAATGTAAAGGGTCAGGATTACTCTCTCGACCAATTGCTGAATTACTCGCCAAGAGCTGAGGCCTATAAACATGGTTATGCATTTGTACTTTATCTCAGTCCGACGGATTATCACCGGATTCATGCTCCGGTAACAGGCAAAAAGCTCGAAAGTGAGCACATTAAAGGGAAGGTTTATCCTGTCCATGATTTTGCTATGCGTAATATGAAGACCGTACTGAGTCGTAACGAACGATTAATTACATACATTTCACATGAGCACGGCGAAGTTGCACTGGTGAAGGTCGGTGCTATGAACGTCAGCAGTATCGTATATAGTGATGACACTGCGACTAAATGGCAGCAAGGGGACGATCTTGCTTATTTCGAATTCGGCTCAACCGTTGTGCTGATCACCAAAAACAATACGTTTGAGCCATTGGACAAGCTTTTGTTGGGGCAAAAGGTACGTATGGGGGATCTGCTGGGCAGATTTAAATAAAAAGAACGCCGGGACATGATGTTCCGGCGTTCTTTTACTTAGATTATAGAATTTCTATATGACGTCAATTGAGCCTACAGAGGTCGAGAGCGAGATCCGCGGTCCGCCATCGCCCCGCTTGCTTTCGCCTTTGGAAGCTCCGCTAATACTGCCTACATCCGTTTTAATATCCAGAATGCAGGAAACCTTATCAGCCAGCTTAGCTTCAATGCTTCCGATATCGGCCACCGCTTCAAGACCGGCGTCCTTGTCGATCTGCTGGGCATCCAGTACGATGCTGCCTGTCGAAGACTTCACACTGGAATTCCCCATAAAATGAGCGCCAGCGATTTCTATGGTTCCCACATCGTTCTGAATGCGGTATTCACCAGACACATTTGCCAGGCTCACTTGACCTACATCATTTGATACATCCAGCACAGTTACATTGCTCGGCAAGCCAATCTCATAATCAATGCTGAAATCCGAGTATCCGTATTCTCTTTGTGACCAGTTCCACAAATCTTTCTCCGAGTTACCCTTTGCATGAGTTAGAATCGAAATCGTATCTCCTTTAATAGAGATAGAAGCTTCGGCTTGATCAAAAACCTTTTGCATATCATTTTTTTTGAACACCGATTCGGAGGCCCATATTGTCGATTTAACTGTAATTTTTGTTCCTGAAATATTCTTGATATCAATATTCCCTACAGAATGATCCACTTTCAACTTTACCGCAGATCCTGTCTCCTCCTCTGCCGTCAGCTCCTTATAGCGTCCATCCACCTTGGCATCATCCTTCCAATTGTCCGCCGCTTTTAACGAGACGTCCTCCAGCGCTTTTGCCGTATTGCTTATCGCTCCTTCTGCCTTCTCCGGCAGACCGCTGCAGCCCGTCGCCATTACACCAATCAAAGCTGCGGCCGCCAACAGAGCGATCGATTTAAATATTCTTTGCCTTTTCATATTTTTTCCCCTTTCCATTAGCAATAATAATGACCTGCTCGTCATCACGAACAAAATCTACTGCTGTTATTATATCTAATGGAAAAAAAATGAACACAGGCTGGAGACTTGTCGAGCTCCTAGACCAAAGTCTGGGGAAGGACTTACCGTTTATTTTTCTGCACCAATAAATAGATGCAAATCCCGCTCACGATCAACCCTGCAGCCGTGAGTCCTGCAATGGTGTATGCAACGGGTATTTTACCAAGAGACTTCGTTTTCACTGTTGCTTCTTGAGGTGTAAGCTCCAACTCCCTGGCGCTTAAAAATTCCAGCTCCTCTGCTGTGACCCCGGCTACAGGCTTTGATGGTGAGCAAAGCGGATTTTCCCATCCAGCATCATCGTCCCTCTGATTCAGAAAAAACAAATACTTGCTGCCAACTGCACTTGGTCCATTCAGCGACCCCCAAACCTTATCCTCCTCAATTGTCAGCTTCTTTTCCGTAATGCCCTTGAAGCTGCTCTCTATCGCTAAAGTGATCAGATTTCCCTTCTTTTTCTCATCAACCTTAATCACTTCAGCCACAACCACACCATCATATTTGTTAATGCCATCCTCAACTGTCGGCAGCTCTGCACAGGATAATGCAGCGACACTTGCTGGACGCAGTGGTATGACAAGCATGAAAATAAACATGACGAATGCAATTTTTTTCATAACCGGAATCCCCCTTCCCTTTGAATGCTCGACGCATCGGGCACCGGAATAGTTGCAGGCAGGTACAATAAACATTTTCAAAAAAAGGACATAAAAACGAACTCGGGACATTCGCCTATACCCTCCCTTTTACATATACTGCTGTATCAAAGGAAATGTGAGGAACTGACCGTGCAAAATAACAGAAACGCTCCGTTAGCCATTAGTGAGTTATCTGATGTTTCCCTTTTAGAGCAGCATTTTCTCCCCTTTCGTAACAAAACCATAGGAATAGAACAATCCTATACCACCTTCTACGGAAAACAAAAGATGCTCTATGCCGACTGGGCAGCAAGCGGAAGATTGTATGAGCCGATCGAAACTGCCATTGCTCAATTATTCGGGCCCTTTATGGCTAATACGCATACCGATGCAAGCTACAGTGGTCAGACTATCTCGGAAGCTTATCTGACTGCGCGAGGGATTATTAAACAACACGTGAATGCCAGTGAAGAGGATGCTCTGTTATTAACAGGCTCAGGAATGACCTCGGCTGTCAATAAGCTTCAACGCCTTCTCGGTATAAAGATCCCTGAATGGCTTTGCCCCTTCCCCTCAGCTCCTACATGGAAAACGGACGATCTTCCGGTCATTTTTGTCAGTCACATGGAGCATCATTCCAATCATATTTCTTGGGAGGAGACCATCGGTGAAGTCGTAGTCATTGAGCATGGCCCTAATGGCGAGGTATGTCCAAAACAGCTCAGGAGGGCGCTCCATTACTATCGCAACCGTCGATATAAAATAGGGGCTTTTACTGCATGCTCCAACGTCACCGGGTTAACTACCCCTTATCATAGCTTGGCGCGAGCCATGCATGAGTACGGTGGTTTATGCTTTATAGATTTTTCCGCTTCCGCACCATACGTCCCGATCAATATGCATCCTGAGGATGAGCTTGAACGGCTGGACGCTGTTCTTTTTTCGCCCCACAAATTTCTGGGAGGCCCCGGCAGCTGCGGCATTCTGGTGCTGCATGCTTCTCTATGCAACAACCTTGTGCCCGATCATTCAGGCGGAGGTACTGTGGAATGGGTGAATCCATGGGGAGGACGGCGCTATATTCGGGATATTGAAAAACGGGAGGATGGCGGAACCCCGCCTATATTGCAAGGTATCAGAGCTGCGTTAAGCATCAAATTAAAAAATAAAATGGGAATGGTCCCTATTAAAGAGAAGGAGAGTCTTTTAACCAAACAATTACTGAGTGGACTGAGGCAGATTCCTAATGCGTCCGTCCTGGAGGCAGATAAAGTAAATCGTCTTGGCATCGTAGCTTTTAATATTGAACACTGCCATTATAATCTCGTGGTTAAAATACTCAGCGATCGCTACGGTATTCAAACGCGAGGCGGCTGCTCCTGCGCGGGACCGTACGGTCATTATTTGCTCGGGATCGAGCCGGGGCTCTCTTATGCCATCGAACAGCATGTAGTAAATGGCGACTGTTCAATGAAGCCCGGCTGGGTCCGTGTATCGCTCCATCCGATAATGACCGGGAAGGAAATCCGTCGGATCATTACGGCAATATCTGAAATTGCAGAGAACCACGTTATCTGGCAGCAAGATTATCAGTATGACCGGCTTACTAACGAATGGACTCATATTAGCGAAGCAGCCGGGGAATGGAGATCCTTGGCGGATGTTCAGGTGATGTTTCAATTATAGGGAAGTGTATATAGAAAAAATGCTTGTAGAAACATGCTTATAGAAAAATGTTTTTAGA
>RCUU01000189.1_pt1 | contig 36090 bp, 37 predicted proteins | sample 2166211 | NCBI WGS metagenome assembly RCUU01 (sample SAMN09932620, study PRJNA488358) | compost metagenome | feature: garden; material: soil; isolation source: compost soil in phenylacetic acid-enriched culture | place: Germany: Experimental Botanical Garden Goettingen | collected 2016-01-27
AGGGGGAGATTCCATGTTTGCGAGCAGTTAAAGCCACATTCCCCCTGTCCAGTGCTTCCTCGACGACCTGTATTCTTAATTCGTCGAACTTGCTGTGCTGAACTCTCATACGGACTACCTCCAGCTATATTTATTGTATATTGTTTAGCCTGAAAGTGTCCAAAGTGATTAGGGGGCTTTATAGAAATGTTGTAACAAAAGCAATATTTCAGGTTCTATCCCCGCGTCCGTGTCCCATATGTTGTACAAATTACAACATGCTGTCCCGGATTTGGAACGTGGCGCCAATGGAAACCCGGAGAAGCCGCTTCCTGAGTCGCAGGACGGTTTCACGGGGGTGCAAAATCTGGTATGATAATGAATATTTCGCGGGGAGGAATCATGTCATGAATATTTTACAACGGTTGAAAGACGGTGCGGGCAAGGTTACCGATCGCGCGCAAAATGTCGTGGAGATCGGTAAACTGAACACCCAAATTTCAAATATCGAACGTGAACTCGGTTTATATTTTCAAAAAATGGGCGAAGTGTTTTATGAGGCTTACCGGAAAAAGGACATGGCCACAGCGGAAAAAGAGATGCTCGAGTTGGCCAAGACCTGTGATCTGCTGACGGAAGAGCGCGATGAGATTCGGCTAAAAATCGCCGAGCTCAAAAATGAACGCTTGTGCGGCGCCTGCGGTCGGAACGTAGCGGAGGACGCCCTGTTCTGCCAATATTGCGGGCATAAGCTGGTCAAGGCTAAGCCATCCGTCCCGGCGGAGCTGCTGAAGCCTGCTCCGGAACCGGTACAACCACCGGTAGTGAGCGAGGCAGCGGTCAGCTCCGAGCCGCCCGTCATGGAGTCGATGGCGGTGGGCGAGATGGATACGCTGGTGCTTGCCGCTTCCCTGGTTCGCGAGAAGACGGAGCCGCGGGAACCGGAGCAGGTGTCTGAACCGGTGGAGCCGGTTGGCCCCGAGGATGAGGAGCGTCGGCAGCGCGAGCTGGAGCGGGAGCGCAAACGCCAGGAAGAGTTAGATCGGCGCATTCGCAGCTGGTCGCAGAACGCCGCTGCGCCACAAACCGAGAATTCGGAAGTGGAAGTGGTGATCGGTGGCGTGACCACGGTCAAATGCCAAATTTGTTCTTCTACGTTAGTGAAAGGCACGAAGTGGTGTCCGCATTGCGGCTCTGAACAAATTTAAGGCGGAACGAAAGTTCATCAGGTTGTCATAAAGTAAACAGGCGCGGGAGTGCACTCCTTCGTAGTAATAAGTAAGCATGCGGTATTCGCCGGTACGGCGGCCCAGGGGCAAAGCGATCGAAGCGCTCCGCAGCTGTCATGCCGGTTTTATTTTTGCGGCGCCCCGGTCCAGGGGAATGCACTGCTTCGGCGGATGCTTCCACCCCTTGCAGGGGATGCTATACCGCATAATTCTGTGTTCAGGAGCGTGAAGCATATGGAATGCATCGTACATTTTGACGTCGTACATAAGGATGAAGTAAAGAGCTTGCGGGGGTTGCTTTTTCTCGATCCTGGGAAGGATCCGGCCGAAAGCGACTTTCTGCAAATGTTTGAAGAGATGGGATATAAACTGCGTCTGGAGGATCGTCAAAACCTCGTGTTCAAGCCGACGGAAGCCGGCGCGGATTACAGCGAGATCCGGGTCCGCCGCCTCGACACGGGTGAGAAGAGCTATAAGGAAGACGGCGAGTTGAAATCGCTGCTCACCAACCTTTTGCCGCGGGAGCCTAAACCGCTTTAACCTGGTCTTTAACGCCGCTTACCCGCGATCATCTTGCAAAGCTTTGCAAAGTTTTCACGAATCCCTCGAAATTCCTCTTCCTCTTCCCGGGCGGGATGCGTTATACTTCTAACATTGTGTGTTCATCTTTGGATTTTCCGTATAAGTGCAGGAATCGGCCTGCATGTCTCTACCTGATCACCGGAATGATCGGACTACGGAAAGTAACGCCGCGCATAAACCCGGGAACCGGAGGCTTCAGGTAGGTTAACGCCTGATTAACCGGTTTCGCTTGGTTCTTCGGGTCCGCATCGGGTGCTTTCTGTCTACATGTCCATTTCCGTCAGGGGATGGGCTTTTTTGCGTTTAGCCGATATTTAGAAATCATCGATTTGGAGAGGGGACAACAGGAATGAAGTTGCTGAAGGACAAGGTGATGGCAGAGGGGATCGTGCTGGGGAACCAGGTATTGAAGGTGGATTCGTTTCTTAATCATCAAATGGATCCGGTGCTGATGAAGGAAATGGGGGCCGAGTTCGCCCGGCGTTTTGCCGACGAAGGCATTACGAAGGTGTTGACAATCGAATCCTCGGGGATCGCCCCGGCGATCATGACGGCGTTGGAGCTTGGCGTCCCGATGATCTTTGCGCGCAAGCATCAGTCGTTGACGTTGAAGGACAATATTTATGTGGAAAAAGTCTACTCGTTCACCAAACGAGAAACGAACGAGATCACGGTGTCCAAAAAGTTTCTGCGTGCGGACGACCGGGTGTTGATCGTGGACGATTTCTTGGCAAACGGCGAGGCAGCCTTCGGATTGGCCCGTATCGTAGAGAAAGCCGGGGCAACTGTCGCCGGCATTGGGATCGTCATTGAGAAGTCGTTCCAGCCAGGGGCTCGGCTGCTCACGGAAGCGGGATACCAAGTCGAATCGCTCGTTCGAATTGCCTCGCTGGAAGACGGAGTGGTTGCCTTTTTGGAGGATGCACCCATTCATTCATGAGATTAATTATCACCTAGGGGAGGAACTTGAACCATATGGAACGTGAACGCATATTTCAGAAACATCGTCATCCGATGAAGACCTTATCGCTCGGCTTGCAACACGTGCTAGCGATGTATGCCGGGGCGGTTATCGTACCGCTGATTGTAGGGGGTGCGTTACACTTCACGCCTCAGCAGCTGACCTATCTGATTGCTATCGATCTGCTGGCTTGCGGCGTCGCCACATTGCTTCAGGTGTGGGGGAACCGCTGGTTTGGGATCGGCCTCCCGGTCATGCTGGGTTGTGCTTTTCAGGCCGTATCGCCGATGATCGCCATCGGACTGACGGACGGTGCGGGGGTCTCCGCCATTTACGGTGCGATCATCGCCTCTGGGTTATTCGTCTTCTTGTTCGCCGGATTGTTCGGTAAGCTGATAGCTTTGTTCCCACCGGTTGTCACCGGCTCTGTAGTCACGATTATCGGGGTCACGTTGATTCCTGTGGCGATCTCCGATCTTGGCGGAGGCAGTCCAGGCGAGAATCCCGACTTCGGGAGCCCGCTCAACCTTGCGCTTGGCTTCGGGGTGTTGTTGTTCGTCATCTTGATGAACCGCTTTGCTAAGGGTTTTCCACGTTCGATCTCGGTCCTGCTGGGACTGATCGCCGGGACCCTTGTGGCGGCGCTCGCCGGCAAGGTGGATCTGACGCCGCTTAGGGAAGCCAGTTGGTTTCATGCCGTGCAGCCGTTTTATTTTGGCAAACCAACCTTTCATGCCTCGGCGATCCTAACTATGATTCTTGTGGCAATTGTCAGCGTCGCGGAATCAACCGGCGTGTTTATGGCTCTGGGCAAGATCGTGGATAAGGAGATTACGGATAAGGATTTAACACGGGGATATCGTGCGGAAGGCCTTGCGATCATGCTCGGGGGAATATTTAACTCCTTCCCGTATACGACGTATTCGCAAAATGTAGGGCTTGTCCAAATGAGCCGGGTGAAAACTCGCGACGTGATCGTGGTGGCCGGCGGTTTGCTGATTCTAATCGGCTTCGTGCCAAAGATAGCCGCTTTGACACAGTTGGTACCGACGTCGGTGCTCGGCGGAGCGATGATCGCGTTGTTCGGGCTCGTCTTGTCTTCCGGCATCCGGATGCTGGGCGACCAAGTGGATTTGAACCGGCACGAGAACCTGTTGATCATCGCTTGTTCCGTCGGCATGGGACTTGGAGTAACCGTGATGCCCGAGCTGTTTGATCGACTGCCCGCCGCGCTTCGGATCCTCGTAGACAATGGAATCGTCGCGGGCAGCTTTACGGCGATTGTGATGAATTTGCTGTTTAACGGTCTAGGGGGTAAACGTAAAGCATCCATGACTGAAGTTAAGACCGATTCAAGCGAAACAGCCCAAGCTACGGTTTAATTATCGGCAGTTGACGGATTGAGGGAGTAGCTACATCCTTTGTAACTGTCTCTCAGCCAGTTCGCCGATCCAGGGCAGCTTCAACCATCTGCCTTGGAGCGTGGCCAGCATCAGCACGATCCAAAGCGTCACGCCAAGCAAGCTCAGTAACAGATTGACGACAATGCCGATGACCGGCAGGAATCCGGACAAGGCGTGGGCCAGCATTAAGCCGCCAAACAACATGACCGATTGCAGGGCGTGAAACAGCACAAATCGGCTGCGCCGCTCCAGGGCAAGAAAAGCGACGCCGCCGACAAACGCGAACAGGTAACACAGGAAGCCGGCGACGTTTTCGTAGAGGCCGGTGGATGATTTAAAAGGGGACATAAGGACATGACCTTCTTTCGGGAGAGGATTGTCTTACCTTAAATGTATGACGAGCCCTCTCACGTAAGAACCAGCTCGGCCCGCTCGGGCGCGAACCATTGCTGTAATATATCATCTGCTATCACCTCCGCGGCCTGTGGCCGGCGGAGGTTTTCGATTTTCTGGCGTAGCTCGGTCAGTCGGGATTCATCCCCGAAGAGCGCGTCGATTTCCTGAGCCAACTCTGCGGGGGTACGGGTGATGCAAGCTACGCCCTTTTGCGCTAGGTATCGCGCGTTATTGAGCTCTTGCCCGGGAACGGGGCGATAGATGAATATCGGCAATTGGCAGGCCAACGCTTCGGACAAAGTAATCCCGCCCGGCTTGGTCACGATGCAGTCGCTGCTCCGCATCAGCTCGGCCACCTGTTTGACGTATCCGATGAGGTGAACGTCCGGATGGGGGCGGAGTTGCCCCTGAAGCCCCCGGTAAAGCTCGCGATTCCGCCCGCATACCGTGATGACTCGATAACGATCCAGGGCAGTTAACCGTTCGATGACTTCGCGTACTCCTTGCATGGACCCGTAGGCTCCGGCCATCAACAGAACGGTGGGTTTGCGGACGGGACGCTCCGAGAGAAGTCTTTGGAGTGGCTCTGGGAAGGACTTCTCGCTGGTCTTAGATTGGCGGCCAAATTCCGGTTTGACGGGAATGCCGCTCACCCGAATACGGTCTTCGGGAATGCCGCGGTTCATCATTTCTGCCTTCATGTCGTCGGTCGCCACGTAGTAACGGTCGACCCCCGGGTGAATCCATCGCCCGTGCAAGTCAAAGTCGGTCACGATGTTGGCGAGCGGCAATGACTGACCGGTCCGTTTTAACAGCCGGGGCATTGCTAATTGGGGAAAGGTATGAATAATCAAATCGGGCCTAAGTTCCCTCAGCGTTTGTTGCAGCTTCCCGGCCCCAAGCGAATTTATCACTTCAAGCAAAGGCGCTTCCTGAGGCATTTCTTTCGTGGCGTTATAAACCCAACCGTAGAGGCGGGGAATTGTTTTGAAGCTTTGCAAATACACGAACCTCGTGATGCCGTTGATCAACGGATGGGCCTCAGCCATCAAATCGAGTAGCGTAACGTCGGTCACGCCTCTGCTCCGCAAGCTGGCTTCGACCGCTTTAGAAGCTTGGTAATGCCCATCCCCGTAACTGGCATATAAAATAATGATTTTCGGAGTTTGGGAAGTCATGAAATATCACTCCTCTTCAAGTCCAATCCATGTCCTTAAGTTGCTTGTAGTTTGCCCCTTCCTCCCGTTTATAAATAGGTTTAGATCGAACGGATAAAAAATGTACGATTGGAAGAAAGCTGAAACCTGATCCTGAATATGTTACAATAAGGGAATAGGAGGTCATTCCATACAACTGAATAGCCGGCACGACTTCATGATTGTGAACCTACACTTTTCGGCATCGCAAAATCGGAGCATTTACCTTAAGCGTTCTGGGAGGGAATCACTATGGCAACGAAAGGTCATGACGAAGTGAAAGAAAGTTTACGGGAAATGACCCGAATCTTCAAACCGAAGGATCCGAAGAAGTTCGTGAAAGAATATGTCCGCAAGTATCGTATTATGGGCGGCTATGAAGAGGAATTGACCCACCTGGTTGAGCATGAGCTCGGGAAATTGGATTCGTCCGTTTCCTGAACCATTTGAATGTTAGCATATCGCCGTTCCGTCGCCTTGGGCGTTCGGGGCGGTTTTTTTCGTCCGTTCCCACATATATTAATGAAACAGGCGGAAACTCACGAAATCAATCGTCGAACGGCAGCGGGAGGAGAACCGGAGCATGAAGGTACGTTTAAAATCAAAAGAGGACATCGAGCGGATCCGCGAGGCGGGACGGATATTGGCCGAGTGCCACCGCGAAATCGCCAAAATGATTGGACCGGGAATCACAACATTGGAGATCGACGCCTTTGTGGAGTCGTTTTTGGAGAAGCGGGGAGCCACGGCAGAGCAGAAAGGCTACCACGGGTTTCCGTTTGCCACCTGCGCGTCGATTAATGACGTGGTATGCCACGGGTTTCCGGGTAATCACAAGCTTGCGGCGGGGGATATCGTGACGATCGACATCGTCGTGGGCAAAAATGGGTGGATGGCCGACTCCGGCTGGTCTTATCGGATCGGGCAGGTGAGCGATGAGGCGGAGAAGCTGCTCACGACCACCGAGCAAGCCTTGTTGGCCGGAATCGCTGAGGCCGTACCCGGCAAGAAGATCGGCGACATCGGTTATGCGGTGCAGCGCGTGGCGCAGGCGGCAAACATCGGTATCGTGAAGCCGCTGATCGGCCACGGTATCGGCCGGGCGATGCACGAGGCACCGGACGTACCGAACTTTGGCCGTCCGCGCAGCGGGGTAACGCTGCAGCCGGGCATGGTCATCACGATCGAGCCGATCTTTACCGGCGGGGACACCGGCGCCGTGTTGTGGGAGGACGATGGGTGGACGATTCGCACCGCGGACGGCAGCCTAGGAGCTCATTACGAACACACGCTGGCGATCACGGAGGACGGGCCGCTGGTGCTTACGAATGGACAATAGGGTGATGAAGAGAGAGCGCATAGCTCTCTTTTTTCTTTTTAAGATAAGATTTTATGGGGAGGGGCTGGGCGACTCCAACTTTGCACTGCTATGTTTCGCGTATGTTCAGTACTACGTTCCGTCTACGTACCATCGCCACATTTCTATATTCTAACGGAACTAAGAGCTGTTATTTATCGGATTTGGCAATGTCCCGATTTCTAACGGAACCGGGAGACCTTATTTAGTACAATCAAGGCTAAATCCCGGCGATATAAGCCGTATAAGGTCTCTGGGTTCCGTTACTGTGGGAAATGGCCGGGAAATGTGCAAATAAGGTCATTACGTTCCGTTAGAGTTGCCTCTAGAAAGTTAGTTACCAAGCAAATGCGTCCACTTGATTCCGAGTATCCCCCCTCCCAACACCACTCCAGTTACTTCACCGCACCTAGAGCAAACAATCCCGCGCTATCTCCGCCGTTACCCAGCGCAAGGCCCTCTCCACCAACCCGTCAGCCACCGTCCAACGCCAACTCAACATTGTAGTATCTCGAGCAACTCGCACCCTCTACTGATCAACGGATGCACCGTTCATCGGCTGAATGTCCCTCTAGAAGTCCGTATCTCCAAGCAGAAAAAAGGTTTTTACTTCAGTTATAATGAAATAAAGTTTGAAGAAATGTCAAAAATGAAGCAGAGCGATGATTCGTCACAATTCGCCGGGAAATGTTCAAAATTGGCAGCCTTTTCAAGGGGTGTCGAACGAGGGAAAACGTTAACAAAACCTTTTGTGGTGCGGCTTTTCGGATATTTGAACAATTTGTGAACTGCCCCTGAATCATTGACAAAAGAGGGGTTCGATCATATATTTAATAGGTGATTGTTGTAATTGACAGGAATGTAGTTTCCGTGATAGACAGGTAGATTTTCGAGCTGTTTAGGCTAAGAATCTCTGTGATGCTGCGGAAGAAAACGTAAGAAGTGGGGTAGATCAATGATGAAACCGTGGAAGGCTGTTAAGCGGCTAGTACCTATGTTTGCCATGCTAGCGCTCCTCTTGTCCGCATGCGGCCGCGAAGACCTGTCCGTGCTTAGACCGCAGGGTCCGGTAGCCGAGGGTCAGCTTGGACTAATTAAGCTGTCGATTACGATCATGGTAGTCGTCATGCTGATCGTTTTCGGAATTGCCGCTTACGTGTGGGTCAAGTACCGCCGCAAGCCGGGTCAAACGGATATTCCGAAGCAAGTTGAAGGCAACCATAAGCTGGAGATCATCTGGACGGCCATTCCGCTGGTCCTGGTGTTGATTCTGGCGGTTGCGACGGTGCAGAAAGTATTTGCTTTTGGCGAGGACTACTCGAAGGATGCGAATGCGGTGAAAGTCAAAGTGACTTCGCATTTGTTCTGGTGGGAGTTCTCCTATCCGGAATACGGAATTACGACAGCCCAGGATATGATCATTCCTACGGGCAAGAAAATTGCGCTTGAGCTGAAGACGGCCGACGTGCTGCACTCCTTCTGGGTGCCTTCGCTCGGCGGCAAAACGGATACGAATACGGACGGAACGGTCAACAAAGCTTGGCTGGAAGCCACGAATGAAGGGGTTTACCTCGGGAAATGCGCCGAGCTGTGCGGGAAATCCCACGCCTTCATGGAATTCAAAGTCAAGGCGGTTAGCCAGGAGTCCTTCGACCGTTGGGTTGAAGCGATGAAGGCGCCGGTCCAAACGATTCAAGATCCGGCCGTGGCTGAAGTGTTTAAGACGCAATGCTTGAGCTGCCACGCCGTTGGCGACCAAGGTGGACCGATCGGGCCAAACCTGACGGGCATCGGCAGCAGAGAGACGGTAGCGAGCATTTTACATAATGCAGAAGCGTCCGGCAAACCGATCGACGGCAAACCGGTCAAGGATAATTTGGTGGAATGGCTGACAGATCCGCAGAAGGTGAAACCGGGCAACAAAATGCCGAGTCCGAAGCAAGACCTCGGATTGACGGATGCGGATATTGAAGCGATCGCCGACTACTTGGCAAACAGCAAATTATCTTATTAATCTTGCGTGCCTCTATGGACGGCATGGATAGATAGGAATTAAAAGAGGGGGTACAAACCTTGGCTCATGCTCACACTGTCAAGCGGCACAAGGGAATAATGGACTGGTTGACGACGGTCGATCACAAGAAAATCGCCATTTTGTATTTAGTGGCGGGCGGTTTCTTCTTTGGGATCGGCGGCATCGAAGCATTGCTGATCCGCGTGCAGCTGGCAAAACCGATGAATAGTTTTGTAACGGCGCAGCAATTTAACGAATTAATCACGATGCACGGTACAACGATGATTTTCCTTGGCGTTATGCCGGTCATCTTCGCTCTGATGAACGCGGTGATTCCGCTGCAGATCGGGGCTCGGGACGTGGCGTTTCCTTTTCTGAACGCCCTTGGGTTCTGGACGTTCCTGTTCGGCGGCTTGCTGCTGAACCTCAGTTGGATCATGGGCGGCGCTCCGGATGCCGGATGGACTTCGTACACGCCGCTGTCTTCAACGACCTATAGCTTGACGCACGGGGTTGATTTCTACACGATCGGCCTGCAGATTGCCGGTCTTGGGACACTGATCGGCGGCATTAACTTCCTGGCGACGATCATCACGATGCGTGCGCCGGGGATGTCCTTTATGCGGATGCCGATGTTCACCTGGACATCGTTCGTCACGTCGGCAATGATCCTGTTCGCTTTTCCGGCGATCACGGTTGGATTGGTGCTACTCACGTTCGACCGGATTCTCGGCGCTAACTTCTTTAATGTAGAAAGCGGCGGCAATCCGGTGCTATGGCAACATATCTTCTGGATCTTCGGTCACCCCGAGGTCTACATTTTGATATTGCCGGCGTTTGGAGTCATCTCCGAGGTTGTAAGTACGTTCTCGCGTAAGCGGCTGTTCGGTTATAGCTCGATGGTATTCGCCACGATCTTGATCGCCTTTCTCGGCTTCATGGTTTGGGCGCACCATATGTTTACGACAGGGATGGGACCGGTGGCTAATGCCCTGTTCTCTATCGCCACGATGCTGATCGCCGTTCCGACGGGGATCAAGATCTTCAACTGGTTGTTCACGATGTGGGGCGGACAAATCCGCTTTACGACGGCAAACCTGTTCGCTTCCGGGTTTATCCCAACCTTCGTTATGGGCGGGGTAACCGGGGTCATGCTGGCTTCGGCGCCGGCGGACTACCAATATCATGATACTTATTTCGTCGTAGCGCACTTCCACTATGTTATTGTAGGTGGTCTTGTACTCGGCTTGTTTGCCGGACTGCATTATTGGTGGCCGAAGATGTTTGGCCGCATGCTGGATGAAAGACTCGGTAAATGGGAGTTCTGGTTCTTTATCATCGGTTTCCACATGACGTTCTTCGTGCAGCATTTCCTTGGCTTGATCGGGATGCAGCGCCGCGTCTTCACGTATTTGCCGAATCAAGGCTTTGATTTGATGAACTTGATCAGTACGATCGGTGCATTCCTGATGGGGGTTGGCGTGATCTTGTTCTTGGTGAATATCGCCATCACGGCAAGCAAACCGAAAGGCGTACCTGGCGATGCTTGGGAAGACGGACGTACGCTCGAGTGGTCGATTGCCTCGCCGCCGGAAGAGTATAACTTTAAACAAATTCCGCTGGTACGCGGCATCGACGCGTTCTGGAAAGAGAAGATGGCCGGGAATAAGGAAATGACGCCGGCGGAGCCGGTTGGACCGATCCATATGCCATCGCCGACGATTCTTCCTTTCATTATGTCGGTCGGCTTGTTCATCGCGGGTTTGGGCTTTATGTTCACGAACGATGATTTCGGTAACGGTTTGATGAACTTCCTGTTCAACAACTATATTGTCGTCGGGATCGGCTTGGCGATCACGTTCCTGTGCATGCTGCTCCGTTCGTTGTATGACGATCACGGCTGGCACATTGAACTGGACGAACTGAATGGGAAGGGGGTCAAAGCATGAGTACGCCAAACACATCGCATGTAACCGGCACGCTGCCGCATGAACCGGAGAAGGCAACGCTGGAAGGCCGTAATAAAATTTTGGGCTTCTGGTTGTTCCTCGGAGGCGAGGCGGTTCTGTTTGGTACTTTGTTTGCGACCTTCCTGACGTTGCGGAACCAAATCGCCGATGGCCCGTCTGCAAGCGAACTGTTTAACTTACCGATGACGGCAGCCGCAACCTTTATCCTCTTGGTCAGCAGTTTAACGAGTGTTTTCGCCATCCAGGCGATGCATCGCGGCGATAAAGGGAAACTGGCAGGTTGGTTAGGCGTAACCGTGCTGCTCGGCCTCGCATTCCTTGTACTGGAAATTTACGAGTTTGCCGAGTATGTGCTGCATGAAGAGTACGGGATGACGACAAGTGCGTTCAGTTCAGCGTTCTACACGCTAGTTGGCTTCCACGGAGCGCACGTATTGTTCGGGATTTTGTGGATTTCTCTGCTCATCGGGCAACTCTTTAAGAAGGGCCTGAATGTCGTCACGGCACCGAAGGTTTATGTGTCGGCCATTTACTGGCATTTCATCGACGTGGTCTGGGTGTTCATCTTCACGGTTGTCTACCTGCTCGGAAAGGTGGTCTAACGGATGGTTAATCAGGAATCGAACGGTTCGCCGGCGGTAAAGCATCGCCAGCGGCATGAAGGTCCGGAGAAGCATATCATCGCGTTTATTTTCTCCATCGTCCTAACCCTAATCGCTTTCGCAGCGGTTGCGGCAGGCGGGGTGAACACCGCTTTTACCGTTATTTTGCTGCTCGTGATGGCGGTGTTACAGGTGCTGATTCAACTGGGTTATTGGATGCATATGAAGGATAAGGGGCATTTGATCCCGATTATCTTCATGGCTGGCGGATTTTTCGTTGCATTTACCGCGATTATTGCCGCGTTATATTGGATGTGGTGGTAAACGAAGAACTGGATATCTATAGGAACAAAGCAGAAACGGTACCGCCCCTTTGGGGCGCTGTCACCGTTTTTGTCGTATTTGCAGGCTTGTTCACAATTTGGACAGAACTGACGGCGCTACGGAAGGAGGGTTTGCCGTGCTGGGATTAGAATATTTTACATTTACGGCGGTTTGGAGTCCGGTATTCTTGGCCTTGATGCTATTGATTACAGGCGGGTATTTCGTGTTGATCGGGCCGGGCAGTGAACGATGGGCGAAGGGGAATTCTCACGTTTCGGTAGGACGGAAACTGTTGTTCGTTACCGGGATGGTGTTGCTCTACCTGGCTCAAGGAGGTCCGGTGGAACTGCTGGGCCACATGATGTTCAGCTTTCACATGCTCAGCATGGCGTTGTCCTATCTGCTGGCGCCGCCGTTATTAATGCTGGGCCTGCCGCCGTGGGTTTGGCGGCGAGTGACCTCTTACCTGGCCGGGAGCCCTTTGAGTAAGTTGAAGGTGTTTGCTCGTCCGGTAGTAGCGGCTGTGGTGTTTAACGGGTTATTTTCGTTTTACCATCTGCCGGTCGTGCATGATTATGTCATGCTTCATTTCGGGATACATCGCTTGTATTACATTGTCTTATTTGTCGCCGCGGTGCTCATGTGGTGGACGTTGGTCAACCCGCTGCCGGAGCGGGCCGGTGTTCAGGGGCTAAAGAAGATGGGTTTTATCTTCCTCAATATGGTTCTGTTGACGCCGGCCTGCGGACTGATCATCTTTGCCGATGAACCGCTGTATGCGACGTACAGCGATCCTGCGGTTTGGGCGCGGGCAATGGGCTACTGCGTGGCTGGCGATCCGGCGATGCTGCTCCGCCAATTTGGCGGTCCCGAGTTCTTTGGTTACCTGCAGCCGGACATTGATCAGCAGGTGGGAGGGATCCTGATGAAATTTATTCAGGAATTCATCTTTGCGTCGATGCTGGCTTATGTATTCTTCCAGTGGTACAAGCAAGAGAACCGGGAGAACGCCGAGGAAGATGAAATGTTGGGGATGGCGCGACCGAATGATCCCTTAAATCCGCCGCTGCCCCCGCAAGCTGGGCCGTGACATAACAGGGCCCGTGTACACGCTCACAAAATGAGGTCTATGTTTAGGAGGATGCAAATTGGATCTGTTCACGTTATTTCCGACGCTAAGCACATCGTTTATCGTCATTAGTGCGGTGCTGGTTGCGATCGGTTGGGGGCTAATCATCAAAGGGAAACGAGAAGCCCACAAAAAGACGATGATCGCTGCCGCCGCGGCTGCCTTGCTGTTCTTCGTGATCTACATGTCGCGGACCGTATTTATCGGCAATACGTCATGGGGCGGACCGGACAGCCTGAAGGGCTATTATCAAACGTTCCTTGTTTTCCATATCGTGTTGGCAACCGTCGCGGCTGTATTCGGAATCACTACGTTGGTACTAGGCTTTAAGGCAAAATACGCTAAACACCGCAAATGGGGCCGGGTGACCTCGGTCATTTGGTTCTGTACGGCAATTACCGGTGTAGCTGTATATGTGCTGTTGTACCTGATGTATCCGGGCGGCCATACGAAGCCGGTGTGGGAAGTGATTTTGGGAGCTTAGGGTAGGCTAGTCTAACGGAAAACTTCATTTGATCGTAAGGCTAATCGCCAATGGCGGATTCTTGAGGAATCGCGCTGTTGGCGTTTTTTTATGTAACCAAAGGAAAATGTTGACATGGGTAAGCACAGTGATTATACTGTGTATAAAGATATAAACAGTAAGCACAGTGATTATAAAATTCATTGGCGAATGAGAGAAACAAGCTGAAGGCGAATGGGATGAAAAGAGGTTGATGACTTGGACAGTTGGAAAGACGCGTGGTTCATCTTCAAAAAAGATTTGCGAAACGATCGGCTTTATTTGATCTGGAACGTCATCTTTATGCTCTACGTCGCGCTGATGCTCGGCTCCTTGGTGGGGGCTCGGGAGGAGACCGATTACGTAATGAATCCGATGGTTGACTTCTTGATGCTGGCGATGGTTCCGTTCACGGGTTTCTTCTTTACTCGGCGATCATTTAATTACATTAAAGGAGACACCTATACTCAGATGCTGCGTTATTACCGTGTGTTACCGATTCCCTTAAAGACAGTGATTCGGGAACGGTTGATCCAATTGGGGGCAGCGATGCTGCTGAATAGCGTTTTGTTCTACGGCGGTATTTATCTGGTAACGAAACTGATGAATAACAGTGGATTGGGGCTTGGTACAATTATTGTGTTTGCTTTAACTTGGAACGGTTATGGATTATTGATCAACGGGGTGTTCATCTACTTCGAGCTTCTGAAGAAGGGCAAAGTTTATTTATGGTTAACCTTCCTGCTGATGCTTGGTTTGGGGCTAATCGCATTTGCTGCGAATTGGTTTGGCGGCAACCTCATGTCGTTCACCCTAGAGTTCTCCCGGCAACATCTCGTACGGTCTCCATTGATGTGGGGCACACTGGCAGTAGGGATTGTTGGATTGGCCTCACTGTCCTCGGTGACGCTGTGGAAACTAAACCAACGAGATTTGGGCTAATGAAGTACGGAAAAAAGGGGAGTAAGGCGGAGGTGAGCAAGAAGGGTGTGGATTCCCATTCAAATTAACGAAAATAGCGCCGCGCCGCTGTATCATCAGATCGAGTCGCAGCTCCGGTCGTTGATCGTCAGCGGACAAATCGAAGAAGGGACGTTGCTGCCTTCAATCCGGGAATTCGCTGGCGCCTTAAATTGCAGCGTGATCACGGTACGCCGGGTTTACCAAGACTTAGAGAACGAGGGACTCCTTCGTACCAAGCAGGGAACGGGGACCTTCGTCGCCAAGGTCACTGCAGGTGAGCGAGATGAATACCGAACCGCAGTGGTGAAGGAAGCGATCGAAAAGGCTGTTGATGCCGGACAATCACTGCAATATGGGGCGGAAGAGCTGAAGCAGCTGTTTTTGCAAATCGTGAAGCAGAAATACGATGCGTCGCCAAGCAAGGAGGAAACGAACTAATGGAACAACCTATGGCAATTGAGCTGGTCGGAGCTCTTAAACAGGGGCGTCGCAAGACGATTGGACCGCTACACTTGCAAGTGCCGAAGGGGTATATTGTGGCTCTGGTCGGACCTAACGGATCGGGAAAAAGCACAATCATGAAAATGATCCAGCAGATGCTCCGGCCTGATGCGGGGGAGATCCGTTGGTTCGGGCAAACATTCTCCGGCGTGATACCGATTGATCTGCGCCAACAAATCGGGTATGTCCCCGAAGCGCCTGAGCCGGAAGAGAATTATATGACGGCGGAGCGGGCAGCTCAGTTCCGGTCGCATTGGTATCCATCCTGGGATGAGAAGCTCTTTGAAGCTTTGATGGATCGATTTGATGTCCCGAGACAGGAACGACTCAATCGAATGTCCAAAGGGGAGCGGCGGAAATTCGAAATCGCGGCGGCGCTGGCGGCTCGGCCGAAGCTGTTGTTGCTCGACGAGCCTTCTTCGGGACTGGATCCGTTCGCCTGGAAGAGCATGATTGAGGAGCTCCGGGAGTTCATGGCCGATGAGGATATGACGATACTCCTCGCAACACATGTCGCTGAGGAAGTGAAACGGCTGGCCGATTACATCGCATTGGTGCATCACGGACAGGTGCTGGGGATGGCCGAGAAGGATCAATTATTCAGCAGTTGGAAAGAGATCTGGATCCGCAGCGGCGGGTGCTCGCCGGACGATTTACCGCAAGGAACGATCCTCTGCGTGGATGGCCCGTCGGTGACCAAGCTGGTTGTACAGGAGCAGCATGAAGGGCAACTCCAGCAAAGCCTTGCGGCCAAAGGGCTACAGGTCATGCAGACCCGCAGCCTAGAGCTGGATGAGATTTTGCAGCTGTGGATCCAAGGGCATCCACCGGTCAAACCGGCACCGGAAGCGACAATGGCTTAATGGGATGAATTGATTTCATATAGAAGAAGGAGAGGGAATATGGCAAATCCATTGGTTCTGGAAAACGTAATGAAGCAATTTGGCGAGAAGACCGCCGTCGACAACATCTCACTGCAGGTGGAGGAAGGCGAGATTTACGGATTGCTCGGGGCAAACGGCGCCGGCAAAACAACGACAATGCGGATGGTACTGGGTTTAATCTATCCGGACGGCGGGAAGATTTCGTATGACGGGAAGCCCTATGGCCGCGAGTTGCAAGCGAAGATGGGCTACTTACCGGAAGAGCGCGGCTTGTATCCGAAGGTGAAGGTCAGCGACCAGATCATTTACCTGGCGCGGCTGCGCGGCATGTCTGCGGCGGAAGCCGACAAGAGCTTGAAATATTGGCTTGATCGGTTCGAAGTGCCGGAATATTACGACAAGAAGATCGAGGAGTTATCTAAGGGGAACCAGCAAAAGATGGGCTTCATAGCCGCGGTTGTCCATAAACCGAAACTCGTGATCATGGACGAAGCGTTCAGCGGGTTGGATCCGGTTAATGTCGAGCTGCTGAAAGCGACGGTGAAGGAGCTGCGCGATCAAGGCACCAGTATCCTATTCTCCACCCACCGGATGGAACATGTGGAGGAGCTGTGCCGCAACATCACGATTCTGCATCGCGGAAACACCGTGCTGCAAGGCAATCTGCGGGAGATTAAAAAGCGGTATCCTCGTGAAGAAGTGTTGCTGCACACGATCGGTGAAGTGACCGGGCTGGAGCAGATTGCAGGCGTCGAGAAGGTAGAGCGGAAGGAACGCGGTTACCTCGTGCGCATCTCGCAGGTAGCGGCTGCACAAGAAATCCTGCGTAAAGCGATGGAAGTCAGTGAAGTGGAGCATTTCGAGATCAAGGAGCCCACCCTGAATCAGATCTTTATTAAAGAGGTAGGTGAGTCGAATGAATAAAATGGGGACGGTTGTTGGCTTTACTTTTATGAATAAAGTCAGAACGAAATCATTTCTTATTACTACGCTCGTGTTGGCTCTGCTCGTGACTATCGGGATGCATGTACCTTATTTTATCGACAAGTTTACCGGTGGGGACGACAATCCGGCCAAGATCGGTCTTATCTACGAAGGACAGACGGAACTGGCGAAATCGCTTGAGGCTTATACGGCGAAACAGCCGGCAGCAGGCTACACGCTTATTCCTTACGAACAGGCAGATAAAGCGGCACTGCAGGCAGCGATCGATGCTGGAGACATTGACGGTTATCTGCAATTTGCTGAAGGGGACGGCGGTGTCTTCCCGACCGTGACCTACACTTCCAAGAAAGACAGCTTGGGGATGGGGCTGCAAACCGCGCTGCAAGCGGCACTGCAGAACGTCAAGGCGGAGTATTTGACGAAGGGCATGCTGACCGATGAGCAGATTGCCGCGCTGAGCGCGCCGGTGCAAATTGATACGGTGAAGGCTTCACCGGAAACGGGTGGAAGCGAAACCGGGAATAAGGCGGAAGAGACCGGTGCGATTAACTACGTGATTGTGTACGTATTGATCATCTTGTTCTTCATGACGATCATGATGACAGGGAATATGATCTCGGCCGAGGTTACCGCGGAGAAAAGTTCGCGGATCATGGAAATTCTCATCACGAGCGTATCGCCGTTGGCGCAAATGTTCGGCAAGATCCTCGGGATGTTCTTCATTGGCTTGTTACAGATCGCCATCTTTGCCGGCGTTATCGCGATCAACATTTCATTGCCGTATAATCAGCCGGTGTTGGCGGATTTCAACCTTCAATTGTCCGATATCCGCGTGGAAGTCTTAGTGCTTGGCCTTGTCTTTTACATCTTGGGATACTTCTTATATGCGACACTGTTTGCCGCGATCGGTTCGCTGGTCAGCCGCACTGAAGAGCTGGGGCAGGCAGTCATGCCGATCACGATGTTGTCGTTGGCATCGTTCTATATCGGGATCTTCAGCTTGAGCACGCCAAACTCGCTGCTCATGAAGGTGAGTTCTTTCATCCCGTTCGTGTCACCGGTATCGATGATCGTACGGGTTGGCATCGGCGAACCGCCAGTTTGGGAAATTGCGCTTTCGCTGGTTGTCCTAGCCATTGCGATCTTCCTGTTCGGCTGGCTGTCCGCGAAAATTTACCGCACCGGCGTCCTGCTGTACGGCAAACGTCCTACCTTCAAAGAACTGCGCAAAGCCATGAAGGCGTATAAGATTTAAGGAGGGTTATCCATGACGAAAGAGAAGATGCAAGGCCTGTTGTTGACCATGATCGGTATGTTGTTCATTGTTCTGGCGATGTACCTCGGTAGAAGCGACATCCAGATGACGGATTTTGGGCTGGGATTGATGAACGGAGCAGGAATCGGCTTCCTGTTGCTTGCGCTACTTCGTTATGGCACTAAATCGAAGAGAACGAAAAGCACATGGTGAGTAACGGTTAACTGAGACAATTTACAATGCAGGTTTGTGAAACGATAAGACCCTTGATTTGTCAAAAACGGTGATAAATCAAGGGTTTTCTTATTCGCTTATCGTGACCGCTCAGAAGGAGGGGCTTATGAGACAAATTCAATCATTCTTTCATTTATTCATGAGAGAACCCTTGTGGTTTCGAATGGGAGTCGGGATTTCTTTATTGTCGTCTATTGTGTTTAGCAGTTCCGCTTTTTCGCTGGGCGGCTATTCGGATAGCGTGTCGAAGCTCGCAGCCATGATCTTCTTTGGAGCTTTCGGGTTTAATATGCGTAGAAATCGTCGGATTTCCTTCCTGTTCTTTGCCGTTTCCGCAGCCTGTCTGTATTTATCTCTGGATGCGTTACCTTGAACATAACTGAGGTATAGATGTGGGCTTTGAGAAACGGCAATGGACCCGAACAGAAAAGTGCATCTGAATTTGAAGGTAGGGCTTTCCGCGCGGAAAGTCCTTTTTGATGTTCACCCTAAGTTCACACGGCGGACACATCGCTTCGTTATACTTGGTTTTGCAAGGAGGAATGGAGGTGCCGCCCGAATTCATAGAAGTGTAGTGGGAAGGCCAGAATACGAGCATAGGTGATGCCCGAATGAAACGAAGCATATTGCTGGTGGAAGACGACGTGCTGATGCGCGAGTTTATTACCGATTATTTTAAAAAAGAACAGTGGGAAGTTCATGAAGCGGAAAACGGTCGGATCGCGCTCGAGATGTTCGAGCAAACCCCCGTCGACCTGGTCGTGCTGGACATCATGATGCCCGAGATGGACGGCTGGTCGGTATGCCGGCGAATTCGCGGCAAATCGGACGTGCCGATCATTATCATGACGGCCCGGGCCGAAGACGACGACCAACTGCTTGGATTCGAGCTGGGCGCCGACGAGTACGTGACGAAGCCGCTGAGTCCAAGAGTGCTCGTTGCACGTGCCACCGCCTTGATGAAGAGGAAGGAAGGCACGGTCGGCCGGGACAGCGAAACGCAAGTATTCGGCGACTTATCGATCAATCGAGAATCCCATGTCGTAACCGTCAGGGGCGAGCCGGTTAATCTGACGCCAAAGGAATATGAGCTGTTGATCTTTCTGGTTAAGCATACCGGTAAGGTGCTGAGCCGAGAAGCTATTTTGGATGCGGTTTGGGGTTACGATTATTTGGGGGATTCACGGACGGTGGATACCCATATCAAAAAATTAAGAGCCAAACTGGGAGACGAAGGACGGTACATCGCGACCGTGATCCGATCGGGCTATAAATTCGATACGAACCCATGAAAAGGCATAGCGTTGTTTTTAAGTTGTTCGTCGTAACATCGGCTTTGGTCCTGCTAGCCTTCTTGGTGGTGATGGCGGCGGAGGGACTATTCTTCGAGCGGTTTTACCGAGGGACTAAAATTAGCCGTCTGGCGGGGAGCATGGAGAGCTTCGCCGCACAGTATAGGAAGCATCCCGACGATGAGCAGCAGGTTTCCCGGCAGCTGGGCGAATTTATGAATCGACACGATGCCAGCATCGCGATTCTGAATCGGGAGTTTACGCAGCTTCACTATGAACCCTATTACATCGATATACGAACTTCGGACGGGAAAACGGTGAAGGTGGTGATTCCGACCGAAGGAACGACAAGCGAGGCGATTCCGCAGGCTGCCATCGGCGATCGGCTAACGGTCGATGGGATGTTCATGGATCAGTTGGATACGATCATGAATCCCGTGAACATCCGCTTGTCGGTAGAGGCGACCCAAGAACCCGACATCGGATTGGTGCGGTCGGAAGGTGAAGTGACGGATCTGCTGCTGCCGGAGCTGAACTCCCGCTCCTATAATCCCTTTTATCAGGATACGCTGATCGATGATGCGCTCCAAACCTGGAGGGCCCAAACCTCTGAGACCCGTCTGCGTGAAGGTTATCCGGTACGCTTCGAATGGCGTGACACATGGAGCGGCGTCGAATACGTAGTGCTACTGCAGCCGCTCGCAAATGAAGGCAAGACCGGCCCACGCTACATGGTTGCGTTAAGCTCATTGCAGCCGGTTGGCGAGGCCGTGGATATCCTTCAACGTTATGTCATTGTGTTAGCGCCGCTGATCGTCGTGCTAGTGCTGCTGCTGTCGCTGATTTTCTCTCGGATGGTTTCCCGTCCACTGCTCGCCCTGAATCGTACGGCGGCTCGGCTGGCGGAGCTGGATTTCTCCGCGGTGCCGGAGGCCCGGTCCAAGGATGAGTTCGGCGAGTTGTCCCGTCATCTTGCGCGGTTGTCGCGTAATTTGGATCAGGCGCTGAAGGAGTTAACCCGCGCAAACCATCAGCTGCAGCTCGACGTGGAGGAGAAGCGGATCGCAGAAGAGCTGCGTAAGGAACTGGTCGCCAATATTTCGCACGAGTTAAAAACACCGCTTGGCATCGTCAAAGGGTTTGCCGAAGGGCTGCAGGACGGTGTGGCGGACGACAAGAAGGAGCGGTATCTGGCCCTGATCGTCAGCGAAACCGACCGCATGAACGCCTTGATTATGGATATGCTGGAATTGTCCAAATTTGAGGTGAAGAAGGTGCAGCTCCATCCCCGGAGCTTCTCTCTGACCAGCCTGATCAAACGGGTGGCGGAGTCCTTTGACCAGCAGTTGGAGGCGAAGGAACTTCGGATCGAACTGAACCGGAGCCAAGAAGAGGGGAAGTTGCCCCCAGAACGGAATGAAGTCACGGTTTGGGCGGATCCGAGACGCATCGAGCAAGTGATTCTGAACTTGTTAAGCAATGCCGTCCGTCATGCCCGAGAGCATAGCACGATTCACATCGGACTGCACCGAGACGAGGATGGGACAATCACGACAAAGATCGAAAATGCCGGCCCTTCCATCGCTGAGGCGGATCTCACTCGGATCTGGGACCATTTCTACCGGGCGGAGCGTTCTCGTGACCGCAAGTCAGGCGGAACCGGTCTGGGACTGGCGATCGTAAAGCATATCCTGGAGCTGCATGGCAGTGAATATGGCGCTTTGAATACGGAGCAAGGTGTAGCTTTCTATTTTACCTTACTAGATAAAGAAACCCAAAACGGAGGAGAAACTCATGATGAAACGTAAAACCCTAATATTCTTGTTGATGGCCCTGGCCACGGTACTGATGCTGAGCGCATGCGGCAGCAAAACCCTTACCGGAGCGCCGCAGAGCCAGAATGCGCCTTCGAATACGGCAGGGGTCAGCGATCCGTCGTCGGCCAATACCAACTCGGGGGATAACACGGCCAACTCAGGCAACGAGGCAGCGACGAACGGCAATCAAGGCGATGCAAACGGTAACCAAGCTGATGCAAACGGCGCTGCTAACGGGGATATCCTGATTGTCATTGATCAGACACCCAAACCGCTTGCAGAAGGGGGCAGCTTTGACTTCACCGTCAAGAAAGCGCCGGAAGGTTATATGCTCAAGGAAATCAAGTGGAAGTCGGAGAAAAACGAGATCGTGAATACGCTGGAGGAAGCTATTCAGCATGGGCAAAACGGCGGGAACGGCTTCTACATCAGCGGAAACGGACAGTTTATGGGATTCCTCTATCCCGATGAGATGAAAGGCGAAGAGGGAAAGGTCACCTTCGTATTCGGCAATGAGCAAGGCCAGGAATTGACCTGGGAGAAAGATATCACGTTGAAATAAAAAATGACCCAAGCCATCCGTGTCTTCACGAAGGCTTGGGTCGTTTTGTGTTTGCATTCAGGCTTTGATTGCCCCTTGGGTAATCCCGTTAATGATCCATTTCTGAAGGAACAGATAGACGATCACCATCGGCAGCAACGCCAGCAAGTAGGAGGCGAAGGCCAGATTATAATCCGTGCTGAATTGGCCCTGGAACACGTACTGCACGAGAGGCAGGGTATATTGGGTCGGTTCAGCTAACAGGATGAGGGGGAGAAGGAAATCGTTCCACGCCGATAAGCTGGACAAGATGGCAACCGTAGCGCTGATCGGTGCAAGCAGCGGAAAAATGATCCGCCAGAAGGTCCCCCAGGTGGAGGTGCCGTCCACTCTAGCCGCTTCTTCCAGTTCGATCGGTACGGAGCGGATGTACCCGACATAGACGAAGACGTTAAACGGCAGGCCATATACAATGTACAGAATGATCAAGCCGGGAATATTGTTCATGCTAAGCTCGGTGGTGACTTTCACGACCGGCAGCATAATGATTTGAAACGGAATGAACATCGCGCTGATAAAGTAAAGATACAGACCTTTGAAGAACTTGCGGTTCATGTTGCGTGCAATGGCATAAGAGACCAAGGAATTGGTCAGTAGGATAAAGACAACCGATACGACCGTTACCACGATGCTATTCCCAAGAGCCTGAAAGAAGTCGGTGGCTTCAATGGCTCGCGTGAAATTGCTGAAATGTAGGCCGGTTGGCAAGGAGAAGATAGAGTTCGCCATTTCCTCCGGGTTTTTCAAGGCGATACTGACTGTCATGTAAAGCGGGAACAAAATGAAAAGGGAGCCAAGCGCAATGAGTATTGTCGCGAGCCAATTGATTTTCTTTTTCATAGTTGATCCAACTCCCGTCTTTGCAGAACTTTAATTTGGAACAAGGATATCGCGACGATCACGATGAAGTAGATGACCGCATTGGCCGATTGATAAGCAAACTCGCCGCCGGTGAATCCGCCTTGATATATCAGCAGCGCAATGGAGCGCGTAGCCGTCCCGGGCCCCCCTCCGGTTAACGCGACGATCTGGTCGAATACCATCAGGCCGCCTTTCATGGCCAGCACCATATTGATGGTAAAGAACGAAGCGAGCATCGGGAAGGTGATCTTCCAGAACTCCTGCCATTTGGAGGCACCGTCAAGGCTCGAAGCTTCATACAAGTCGGTCGGAATCGTTTGGAGCCCTGCCAGGTAAAGAATCGTATTGTAAGCAATGGCTTGCCATACTCCAACAAAAACGATGCCAATCCATGCCCAGTCCGGATTTCCTAAAAGGTTGGTCGATAATAAGTCGCTCCCAAGCTTCTCGCCCCATACAGGGAAGACGTTGGAGAACAGGTAGTTGAAAATGTATCCGATGATCAGAACGCCAAGGACGTTAGGAAGAAAATAAAATGCACGGAAGAAGTTCTTCGCCTTGATTTTTGCATTTAGCCCCAATGCGATCAGCAGGCTGAGGACGTTGATAAGAATGGTCGCCGTAATGGCATACTTGAATGTAAAGATGTAGGCGTCCAGCACATTGGAATCTTTGAACACATTCACGAAGTTTTTTAGGCCGATGAACTCGTACCCGCCGCTAAAGCCGTCCCAGTTCGTGAACGCATAAAATATGCCTTGAAGGGCCGGATAAGTGTGGAAAGCAAAGAATAGCAGGAGAGCGGGTAAGGTCATCCAATAAAAGGCCGCACGGCGTTTGGTCATGGGAGTTCCTCCTCAAAGTGAAAAATGGTTCTTCGACGAACAGGTAGTAAACGTTTACGTTACGTGCAAAGAAAAACGTGAGCGGCATATGGATATCAAGCTTTATCGTATCCGCTTACGTTATTTGCATGAAGGACATTCGGTTAGAGGGTTAAGAACCAAACGGCCTCACCGTTTGCCTTTCAATAATGGAGTGGTCCATGATCATGCTGCTTTCAGGTTCCTCCGTTTGGATCATGCGAATCAGCTTTTGGCAGGAAAGATTGCCCATCTCATACAATGGCTGACGGACGGTCGTTAAAGGAGGAACCGACATCCGGGCCAGCTTCAAATCATCATACCCGATAATGGATAACTCATCGGGAACCTTAATTCCATGCTTGGCAGCTACGGAAATAGCAGCGATAGCCATTTCGTCGCTGGCGGCAAATATCGCGGTGAGATCTGGAGCATGGGTCAAGAGCTCTTCCATCGCTTTGCAGCCTGTTTCAAATAGGAAATCGCCATAGGCGATATACGATTCGTTAACCGGGATGCCATGTTGCTCGAGGGCTTTCTTGTACCCTTCGATTCGGGGGATCCCGGCGATCGTATCGTGTTTTGTCCCGCTGAGCAGCGCGATTTTTCGATGACCGTAACGTATTAGATACTCCACGGCATCATAGGCCGCCTGAAAATCATCGACCTTGACATACGGAACGTTGTCGTATTGGCATTCGGTCGATACCAGCACATAAGGGATTTGCATTTGCTGTAGGGTCTGATAGTATTCATCCTTCAGCACTTCGCTGGAGAATATCAAGCCGTCGACCTGCTTCTCGCGCAACACCTGCAAATACTTCAGCGTTCGCTTACCATCCGAATCGGTATTGCAAACCACGACGCTGTATCCATTGTCTTGAGCAAAGTCCTCGACGCCACGGAGAATCTCGGAAGAGAAGAGACTCGATACCGTTGGAAACATGACGCCGATCGTTTGGGTTCTCTTGTTGATTAAGCCGCGGGCTATGGCATTGGGTTGATAACCGATCTCTTCAATCGCCCGATATACCTTGGCCTTCGTACGATCCGAATACCCCGGCAAATTATTGAGCACCCGGGACACGGTTGCGATAGAGACATTCGCTTTTTTTGCGACATCCTTTATGGTTGGATTCATCATTACTCAGCCTCATCCGCTTTAAATTTGGAACCGATTAAGGAAGCCTAAGGAGAATACGTAAACGCTTACTCGAATTTTAGATCGTGTCCTTTTATTTGTCAACTTTGTTTTTTGATTGGGGGAGGTGATAGGCTCTAAGAAGTTATTGGCAATTCGAAAAGAGGATTGACAAACAAATTTCCCGGAGATATATTCTAGGTAAGCGTTTACGTAAAACCAGAAGCCGGGTCGAGTTCGACGATTGCCCTCAAGATTGGGTACGTGAGACGGGCTCATGTAACGGCAACAGCACATTTTTTACGCCTAAAACGTAAACGTTTACGTTGGATTTCTGTGAAGTCCTTAGTCCCAAAAAACTTATATGATCAGGGGGATTCAAAACGATGAAAAAAATCGTAGCACCCGTATTAGCAGGTCTGTTGGCTCTATCCATGCTTAGCGCTTGCGGCAATGGGAATAATGGCGAAGCAAGCAACTCCGGAACGGCATCCGGAAATGGAGCAGCCTCTTCGGGCAAGAAGGTAGAAATCGAATTTTTCCAAAACAAAACCGAAGCGAAAGAGACGTTCGACAAGCTGGTTGCGAAGTTTAACGAAGCCAACCCGAATATCAAAGTAACTCAGGTTAACCCGCCTGACGCGGAAACCGTACTTAAAACCAGAGCGGCCAAAAATGATATTCCCGATGTTGTAGGGATGGGCGCAACGGATGCTTACAAATCGCTGGCGGCCGGTGGCATGTTTAAGGACTTCACGGGGGATCAACTGCTCTCCTCGATTCAACCCGCATATATTCAGATGATGAACGATCTGACAGGAACCGAGGTAGTTAATGGCATTCCATTCTCCGCAAATGCCAGCGGTGTCATTTATAATAAAGCGATCTTTGCAGAGGCGGGTGTAGAAGTACCAAAAACGTGGGATGAGTTTATTGCCGTAGCTGAGAAGTTCAAAGCGGACGGGAAAAATGCCTTCTACCTGACCTATAAAGACTCTTGGACTGTGCTAGTCCCGTTTAATGCATTGGAACCAAGCATCGTAGGAACTGATATTTTCAAGCAACGCCAGGAAGGTACGGTGAAGTTCGCCGATGCCTTTAAAGAAGTCGCAGAGAAGCAGTTAAAGCTCCTGGATTACGGGCAAAAGGATATCTTCGGCAAAGGCTACAACGATGGGAATACGGCATTTGCCAAGGGTGAGTCTGCGATGTATCTGCAAGGGGTATGGGCGATTCCGGAAATCCAAAAGGCCAATCCTTCGATTGAACTGGGCGTGTTCCCATTGCCTGCAACCAATGATTCCGCAAGCAACAAGGTCATTTCTGGCGTAGATACGTTGCTTACGATTGCTAAGAACACCAAACATCCGGAAGAAGCCGCGAAGTTCGTCCAATTCTTATTAGAAGCGGAAAATGTACAGCAATATATCGATGAACAGAAAGCATTCCCGGCCATTACCGGTGTATCGCAAAGCGATCCAATCATGGACGGCTTTAAGGAAGCCTTCGCAGCGGGACAAATATCCGATTTTGCGGACCACTACATTCCAGGGGCCATGAAGCTGGATGCGTTAATCCAAGGTTTCCTCCAGAAGAAGGATATCGATGCCTATTTGAAACAACTGGATACGGAATGGGATAAAGTGTCTAATCGTAAATAAATCACATATCGTAAAGTGCGTGAGGGCGGAGAGCGAGATTCCGCCCTCTTTTTATTTGAGGATAGCTGGGTTGACTTTGGGGGAATTATTCACTACAATAAATACCCGTAGGGGTATTGAGTAGTGAGAGTCAGGCACGTTTGTTTACGGAAAGGAGTGCGGGACATGAATGAGGAACATCTATATGCGGAAGAAGTCAAACGCAGATTGAAACGTATAGAAGGCCAAGTGCGCGGCGTACTTCGGATGATGGAGGAAGGGAAGCCCTGCAAGGAAGTTGTAAGTCAACTTTCTGCGGTACGCAGCGCCGCGGACAGAGCGATGGCGCAAATCGTTGCGGACAACCTGCAGCAGTGCATTTTGGAGGAGCAGATCCAAGGGGGCGACACCAGCCATTTGGTGAAGGAAGCCGTCGAGTTATTGGTCAAGAGCAGATAACCTGAAGGGAGACGATGAACATGGCATTTCAGCCAGAGAAGGAAATTACCCCGGCCGAGCTGGCCGCGCGGATGAAACGGGGCGAACCGGTATATATTCTGGACGTTCGGGAGCCGCTCGAATGGGCCGAAGGCCATATTCAGGGAGCTAAACATATTCCGCTGGGACAGTTGCCGGAACGGCACGTCGAGCTTGATTCGAAGGAAGAGGTCATTGTTATCTGCCGCAGCGGTGGACGCAGCAGTCTGGCTTGTGAGCTGCTGGGTGAGAGAGGTTATAACGTGGTTAACATGACCGGCGGGATGATGGCCTGGCAGGACGAAGTGGAGTGACGGGAATGCTGGTCATAGCTGGAGGAATTTTGTCTGCCGCCGCCGTTTGTGGGTATTTGTTGCGGTTGATATGGCCTGTCTCGGGTCTGACGTTTGTGGAGGCCGGGGCCCTATGCGGGTTCGGAGTTCCACCTCAGACGAAGAAGCTGGATGTCCGGGACGCCTTCGATTATGAGGAGTGCCACCTGGACGGAACGATCAACATTTCATTGGGACGATTGCCATTTGTTTGGAGTAAGGAGCTATCGCCTGGTGACCCAGTTCTTATTTTGACAGACAACCGTTATGCTGCCATGAAAGCCGCCCGCATCTTAAGAAGACGGGGATTTCAGCAATTATATGCCTTACGCGGGGAAGTTTGCCGGGTAAGAGCAGCGATGAATCTGTGTATGGAGAAGAAACCCGCCTGCTGATGCAGGTGGGTTTTAAGTATGTTACGATAGGAAATGCAGCGTTATTTAAAGTCGTTTCGGGTCTCGTTGTAGACGACGGTGACGCCCAGGGAAAGATAGGTTTCTTCCTTATAGTGGCATTGCGGACAGGTCTTCAAAGAACGATCGGCGTCCCGTTCGGAAATGAGCGGCTGGCTGCAATTGGGGCAGCGGCTTTCGAACAGTTTCTTCAAAGTGGCGCGCAAGAATCATCACCTTTTTCTGATAAGTTTACTTGGTATTTATTATAACGGTTACTAGCCCGGAAGTACAGAGGAACGAAAAGGAATTTGCACGAGGGACCTTAGACAGGAGTCGAGTGGGAGTATGGATGTTTTGCTGTTTGCGGTAATGGTGGTATTGGGGCTTGTGGGCTCCTTTTTCTCCGGATTATTAGGCATTGGCGGTGCGATTATTAATTATCCGCTGCTACTGTTTGTTCCTGCGGCTCTTGGGGCGGCCCATTTCACTGGGCAGGAGGTATCTTCGATCAGCATGTTTCAGGTGTTGTTCGCCTCCCTTTCCGGCGTACTGGCCTTCCGCAGGCGGACAACACCGGCAGGCGGCATCCACAAGGGGCTCGTCTTGTATATGGGAGGCAGCACTTTGGTCGGCAGCCTGCTCGGAGGGCTGGTCTCGGGTTATCTGGCGAGTGGCGTCATCAACCTCGTTTATGGTATTCTGGCAGCCGTTGCAGTCGTGCTGATGCTTATTCCAAATCGCGCAGTGCCGGAAACGGGGGCAGAGGCAATCTCCTTCAACCGCGTGATCGCGATGGCTTCCGCGTTTTTGATCGGGATCGTCTCCGGCATTGTTGGTGCCGGGGGAGCGTTTATGCTCATTCCCGTCATGTTGACGATCCTGAAAATCCCACCCCGTACCACGATTGCCTCGTCGCTGGCCATTGTGTTGTTCTCTGCTATAGGCGGGGTGGTTGGTAAAATCGCGACGATGCCCATCCCGCTGGAACCGGTGCTGTACACCGTTCTCGGCAGTCTCGCCGGGGCCCCGCTGGGGGCTTGGTTCGGGGCGAAAATCAACGTGAAATATCTGCGCTACGGATTGGTGGTCATCATCGCCTTCACGGCAGTGAAGATTTGGTGGTCGCTTCTTTGAGGAATGGGCCCGTGATCGTTGGTTGCGATCGCGGGCCATCTTTATAAGGGTGAAACTTTCGGACTAGAATGAACGTTTAATGTACAGCAAGCTATATTAGAGAGCAAGGGGAGAGACAACCATCATGCCAACGCCTACATTACCTAGCCGTGCGTCGGTGAAGCGGGGAACGGGTGCCAAGAAACGCACGTCCGTCAAGAAACGGCGAAAGCGTGGATTTTTCTTTCTGTTGTCCCGATTGATTATAACCATGATGCTTCTCGGGACGGCGGCGATGATCTGGCTGTTCTTCACCCCGTCCGGCAATAATATGCGATTTTTGATGGCGGATACGTTGATTACGACGCAGCATCGCCATTGGGCAAAATATATCATCGGGCAAGCCGAGTTGGACAAGCGGGTAGCCGCTTACCAGGCTCGGTTCGAACAGATGGGGACGGAGAAGGACACCCATACGATTGACTTATCGAACACAGGTAAAGAGGATACACAGGCGGAGAAGCCACTCGTCGAAATTGAGGAAGTCTCTGGAAACAGCTACCACGGCTATGTGATGACCGTCAACGATCCGACCAAAATTCGTTTAGGCGTGCCGGTCAAACGAGGCAAAGGGGAGAAGGTCTCCAGCATGGTAGAGCGGACCGGAGCTATCGCCGGCGTCAACGGCGGCGGGTTTGCCGATCCGAACTGGAAGGGCAACGGCTTCAAGCCGATTGGCGTGGTCATCTCGCAAGGTAAGCTGTATTACAACGGCATCAGTTCAGGCGCGGCGACGCAAATCGTAGGACTGGATAAGCAGGGGAAAATGATTGCCGGTAAATATACGCTGGAGGAGCTAGATAAGCTGGGGATCCAGGAGGCGGTGACGTTTCAGCCGAGAATCATCGTGAATGGAAAAGGGCAAATCCGCAGCCAAAAGGAAGGCTGGGGGATCGCCCCGCGGACGGCCATGGGGCAACGCGAAGACGGGGCCATCCTGTTCGTCGTCATCGATGGGCGTCAGCCGGGGTACAGTATCGGTGCCAGCTTATACGACGTCCAGCAGATCATGCTCGATCATGGCGCAGTGATCGCCGCCAACCTAGATGGTGGTTCGTCTACCGTATTGGTGAAAGAAGGCGGCAAAATCGCCAACAAGCCTTCGTCCGAATACGGTGAGCGTTATTTGCCGACGGCTTTTCTCGTGTTTGATGATCCATCCAAGGTGAATATCCCGAACATTTGGGAAGGGCTTCGCCCGCAGGATATCGATCCGGGGAAGAAGTGATATAGGTCATATTTTCTTAACTAAGGGATCGGGAATTCGGAAAATATTGAGTACCGCATGATGAAGGAAAGGCCGAGCAGAGGGATACCTATCCCTTCGCCCGGCCTCTTTGATATGAGATACTCCTCCACCGGTTGTATATCTGCTGGCTGTCCAAATTTAGCTTATATGGCGGAATTCGGTTGCCGAAGGTACATGATGGCGACCGTCCGTGGGCCGCAGTGGCAGGAGATGGCACATCCGCCTTCAATAATAGATACTTCCTTGACATCCGTCTTTTCAAGGAGGGTATTCCTGATGAAGCCGGCGGCTTTTTCGGCTAGCGTCTGTGCGACGATGATGAGCTCCCGATCAACCTTGTGGACGTTGTCGATGAAGTTATGAAGCATTCGTTCGATTGCTTTCTCGGTTTTGCCGCGGTATTTATCGGCGGAGATGACCAGCCCTTCCTTCACTTTCAACACGGGCCGGATTTTAAGCAAGCTTCCGATCATATACTGAACGCTGGAAGCGCGCCCCCCCTTATGCAAGTAGTCAAGACTGTCCACTAACACCTCAATTTCGACCCGTTCCCGCATTTCCTCCAGCATGCTGACCAATTCGGAAGGGCCGGTCCCCTGCTTGGCGGCGATGGCAGCCTTCAGAACCAACAATGCAATACCGCCGGAAACGTTCAGGGAATCCACGACGTGTATGCGTCCTTCGGGAAATTCAGCTGCGGCGATCAATGCGTTTTGGTAAGAGGAAGAGAGCTTGGATGACATGCTGATATACACGATCGTATGCCCTTGCTCAATCCAAGGTGAGAAAGCGGCGATGAAATCGGCCGGAGCCGGCGCTGCCGTTCTGGGCAAGACTCCATCCTCATCGACCCGTCGATAGATGTCGGCGGTGGTAATCTCTAGTTTATCTTTGTAGGCGGTCTCGCCGAAAACGACATAAAGCGGAACAATGCCGATATCATATGCACGGGCCCAGGTCTCCGGCAGATCCGAGATGCTGTCGGCAAATATTTTCACAAGTGTCAATCCATTTCCCCCATTTGGCTTAAGTAAAAAAGCGGTTTCTTTGAATTATAGAGGAGTCCTGAGCGATAATCAAAAAACCAATCCCCGGGATCACGGAAACAGGTAGCCTATTCATTGTTCCAAGTGAATCGCTGGCGATATTTCCGCGGGGACATCCCTTCGGTCTTACTGAAGCAGGCGGTGAAATATGCGGCTTGGTTAAAGCCGACCTGTTCGGCAATTCGCTCGATCGTCAGATCCGTTTGAAGGAGCAACAACTTGGCTTGCTCGATGCGAAGGCGTTGCAGATAAACGGCAGGCGAACAGCCGAACACCTTCTGCATGCAACGGGCGATGTACACCGGGTGGAAATTGATGCTCTCTCCAAGCTTTTGCGCGGAAAAGGGCTCACAGTAATGCTCGCGTAGATAGGAGGCCGCCTTCTCGGCGCAGGCCGACTGCGGAGGAAGTCCGGCAGGGGCGGACGAGGCGGATAACTCCACGATCACGTCTTGAAAAAGGGCCTGCTGGCGCAGTCTGACGCTGTCCAAATGAAGGTTTCGGTTCAATTCGACCAGTTCGTTCAGCAGGGTGATGATCTTTTGCGGCTGGGCCAGCTTCGTATATTGGGGCAGGGGGACGATATACGACGTAGCGGTAAACGGAGGCAGGGAGATCGAACCGGGGACGTCTTTATCCGTCATGCTGCATCCGCAATGCCGATAGGCTTCGTCCTCAACAACCCTCCAATCGCCCATTAATTGAAAATGCAGCCAATGGTGCAGGGTATCCTCCCGGCAGCCTTCCAGCGCATAGTGATAGCAGTCGGGACGGAGAATCAAGGCGTGTCCGGCCGTCACCTCGTAATCGCGTCCTTCCTCCCCGATGAATAAACGCCCGTGTTCGACGACTAATAGGTCGAAGGCGCCGATATTTTGCCGGCTCGGATGCTTGCCGCCCACCGGAATAACCGCCGAACCGCTGACGATATAGTGAGGGAGTGGGGGCGCGGTAAATTCAATAATAGGAGGCAAAAGGTACCAGCTCCTCTTAAGTTGGAATATTGAAAGATTGAGTTGATTCAATGATACATCAAGATGAGGTTAACATCTATAATGTGTTTCATGTTAACACGATGACAGGGAGTCCATTGGATTCTCCGATATCCAGGAGGTTGTAATAATGAAGAAAATCAAGGGCGGCGAGAAGGATAAATTTTCCCTCTGGCTGCTCGCTTGGCCTATATTTATCGAATTGTTCCTGCAAATCCTGCTGGGCACCGTCGACACGTTGATGGTCAGCCGCATATCCGATAATGCGGTGGCGGTCGTCGGGTTTTCCAACCAGCTGTTTAATGCGCTGACTACGCTGTTTGCTACGGTAGCGAGCGGCGCGGGGATCGTCATCGCCCAGAAGATCGGCTCGGGCCGCGAAGAGGATGCCCGGACCGTTGCCATTATTGCCTTTAAAGTAACGGCTGCGATCGGGATCTTCCTCAGTATCCTGCTGATCGCCGTACCGGGGCCGATCGCCACGATGCTGCAGCTTCCGGACGAACTGCTGCCGCTGGCCAAAGTCTACATTTCCATCGTTGGCGGCGGGATGATATTGACCGCGATGATCTCCATGCTAGGGACGGCGATCCGCAACACCGGGAATACGAAGGGCCCGATGTTTACGGCGATTGGCATGAACGTCATCCATATCTTCATGAACTATTGCTTTATATTCGGAGCCTTCGGATTTCCGCAATGGGGGTTAACCGGGGTAGCCATTTCGACAGTGATTAGCCGTTTGATCGCTACGGTTGTGTTGCTGTTTATTTTCCTGGGTACGTTCCAGCGGCGGATCGGGATAAAGGATATTCCGGTGTTTGACCGCAAGCTATTCAAGGAAGTGCTCGTGATCGGCTGGCCGCTTGGGGTCAACTCGGCGAGTTGGGTGTTCTCGCAGCTGGCGATCTTCTCGTTCCTCGCGGTGCTTGGCTCCACCGAACTGGCCGCCAGGACGTATATGAATACGCTGGAGTCGTTTTGCTTCATGTTAGGTTTCTCGTTGGCAATGGCGGCGCAAATTCAGATCGCCCATCTTTACGGAGCAGGCAAAACGAAGGAAGCGTATCGTGCGGTATACCGGGTGTTGGCCTTCGGACTGCCGCTGGTTATCGTCAACGCGTTTATTCTCGTGTTGTTAGGTCCCAAGCTACTGGGGCTGTTTACGCAAGATACCGATATCTTGGCCTTATGCGCTGCGTTGCTATGGCTGAATCTGCTGCTGCAGCCTGGTAAAATGATTAACATGGCACTTGGCAACTCCTTGAATGCAGTAGGGGACACCCGTTACACAATGGTGATCTCCTTGATTTTCATGTCGGTGGTGGCAACCGGTTGTTCGTATTTATTTGGGGTATCGCTGGGTTGGGGAATCATTGCGATTTATGCCAGCATGATCAGCGACGAATATATCCGCGGCGTGTTTTCATTCTTCCGCTGGAGAGGGCGTAAGCATCTACGCATGAAAGAGCAGGAGTTGCTTCATGAACGCGGATTAAGCCAGGAAGACCAAAGGCTAGCGCTAGAGAAAACAGCAATGGAGGGAGTTGCCACTCCGGCGTTGTAAGGGTGAAGAAAAGAGAGCCGCAGGACATCCCGATTCGGGATGCCTGCGGCTCTGATTTTTTTGCAAATCCTCGTGTCATTCTTTGTTTTCTTTCACCCGGTCGGGCAGCTGTTGCACGTAACTGTCGCTGAGGCGGAGCAGTTCAAGCGCACGATTATATTCGCTTTCCGTCGTCAATGCTTGCTTCACGCCATCTTTCGCCAGCGGGTACTTCGTACCATCGTTGTACCAAACCCCTGGGATAAATAACGCCTGATCGTTCAGGAACGAGCCGGACGGAAGATAATAACGCTGCGGTAATAAGTTGTAAGACGTCTGGTTCAAAATATCCTCACCGAAGTGGATGTGGTTATCGAGATTCACGCCGAGCAGGTTAGCCACCGTTGGCAGGATATCAACCTGGCCGCCGACATTGTTCATAACCGCAGGCGTGTTGACGCCAGGGGCATGAATGAGCAGCGGAATGTTAATCATATCAATATAGCTGTAATCTCGGCCGTAGATCTCTTTCATCAGCTCAAGTCCATGTTTGTCCAGCGAATACATCGGCAAGCCAAGATGATCTCCATAGATCATAACGACGCTGTTGTCCCAAATGCCTCTTTGCTTCAAGTCCTGAATAAATTGGCCCAACGCGTAGTCTGCATAGCTTTGCGCCCGCAGATAATCGCCAACCATATTGTCCTGATAACGCTCCGGCAGCTGGATTTTATCCTTCTCATGCGGCGTCGTGAACGGATGATGCGCCGTCATCGAGATGACTTGGGTATAGAAAGGCTGTCCGGTTTGCTGCATGCGATCCAGCTCTTCGGCTGTTTTCTTGTACAGCACTTCATCTGAAGGTCCAAAGAATACGGTGTCCTCTGTACCAAACCATTTCTGGTCATAATAACGGTTAAAGCCAATCGCTTTGTACAGTTCGCCGCGATTCCAGAAATCAACGACGTTGGTATGGAACGTCGCGGTATCATAACCTTGATCCCGCATGAGTTTCGGCAAGCTCGGCAATTCCTTGTCCGGGTAGTTTTGCGTCGCCGCCTCATTATATGGAATATAGAATGAGGTATTGACGACAAATTCAGCATCGGAGGTGTTACCTTGACCAACCATTTGATAGAAATGGTTGAAGTACGTGTTTTCCTTGACCAGCTTGTTCATGTTCGGCGTCACTTCCTGGCCGTCGATCTTCAGGTCGATTAGGAAGTTCTGGAACGATTCCATCTGGATGATGATCAGGTTCTTGCCTTTGGCAGCACCGAAATACTTCGGTTCGGACGGGGCGGTAATGCCCTTCAACTTATCGATTTTCGCTTGCGAGATCTGGTTTTTATCGACCAGCTCTTCCTTCTTGGTGCTGGAGAAAATCGTGTACGTCTCATAGTTCAGGATGCCCATTTGCTCGGCTTGCTTAATTTCGTTCATGCTGGCCCGGTTCGGCCAAATGTTGAAGATGCACAGCAGCAGAGAGAAGCCGAAGATGCCGGCGATTACGCCAGTGCTGGCTTTTTTTAGATTAAAGAAAGCTTTAAGCTTCTCGGCACGCTTCTTCCGGAACAGCCAGAAGCCGATTACAACGATGTCCAGAAAGATCAACAAATAATAAGGCGCCAGCAGGGAGAACACGCTGTTCTTCACGGCGGTGACCTGATTGACCTGCTGCAGGGCAGTATAATTTACGATTACCCCATAATATTTATGATACATAACGGCTGCGAAGAATATCGCGGTAACGATCAAGTTTACAGTTAGATAAAGGCCAATCTTACGTTTGGAGGAGAACCATTCAATCAGGCAGAACAAAACCCAGATAAACGGGATTTCCTTCAGCAATGGCCCCCAAGCAGGAACTCCATCAAAAATGGCCGTCCAGACGAGATAAATCTTCAAGATCATAATGACGGAGAAAAAGACAAACGGCTTGATGTTGGCGAGCCGGATGCGATTGAATTGTGACACTTCGTTTCCTTCCTTTCCGCAAAAGCTCCTTTAGTCGAATTTAATGCCGAGTTAACAATTTTAACGCCCCATATATAATACATGAAATGATCGTAAGAATAAAATTAATCAATTCACTCAATTAGCAAGATATTCCACTCAAAAAGGGATGAAGTGCGCATAAACTCGGATTCTTGACGAATAGCGCCTCTTTTTGGTAAATTAAAGGTATTCCTTCTTTTTGAATCACTTCGTGATCGAAAGATGACTTTTTGAATTACCT
>RCUU01000190.1_pt1 | contig 36031 bp, 34 predicted proteins | sample 2166211 | NCBI WGS metagenome assembly RCUU01 (sample SAMN09932620, study PRJNA488358) | compost metagenome | feature: garden; material: soil; isolation source: compost soil in phenylacetic acid-enriched culture | place: Germany: Experimental Botanical Garden Goettingen | collected 2016-01-27
GTCCTATGAGACCCGCCCGCGCGGCTTTTATTATTCGGCTTATCGCGGCTCCGTTAAACTTCTTCCGGATACATCGATTTCCGCAGGTTTTGGATTTCTTCGCTTTCCAGGTACTCATCGTAGGTCATGACGCGATCGATGATCCCGTTTGGCGTAATCTCAATAATACGGTTAGCGATGGTTTGAATGAACTGATGGTCATGCGATGTAAACAGAATCGTTCCGTCAAAGTCGATCAGCCCATTGTTGAGCGCCGTAATCGATTCGAGGTCCAAGTGGTTGGTCGGTTCGTCAAACAGCAGCACGTTGGCCCCGTTCAGCATCATTTTGGCCAGCATGCAGCGGACCTTCTCGCCCCCGGACAACACGCTCGCTTTCTTCAGCGCCTCTTCCCCGGAGAACAGCATCCGTCCAAGGAAGCCGCGCAGGAACGTTTCGTCCTGGTCGTTCGAATATTGACGCAGCCATTCAACCAGATTTAAATCGACACCATCGAAATAACTGGAGTTATCCTTAGGAAAATAGGCCTGTGACGTAGTAACGCCCCAGCTGTATTCTCCGCCATCCGCTTCCAGCTCGCCCATCACGACTTGGAACAACGTTGTTTTCGGTAGGCTGTTTGGTCCGACAAACGCGATTTTGTCGCCTTTGTTCACGACGAAGCTGGCATTATCCAGCACCTTATCGCCCTCAACGGTTTTGGTCAGCCCGTCGACCGTCAGCAACTGCTTGCCGGCCTCGCGCTCCGCTTTAAAGTTAAGGAACGGATATTTCCGGTTCGAAGGTCTCAGATCATCCAGGGTAATTTTATCGAGCTGCTTTTTCCGGGAAGTCGCTTGCTTCGATTTCGAAGCGTTCGCGGAGAAACGCTGAATGAACGCCTGGAGCTCCTTGATCTTCTCTTCCTTCTTCTTGTTGGCGTCCCGCTGCAATTGCAGCGCGAGCTGGCTGGATTCGTACCAGAAGTCGTAGTTACCGACATACATCTGGATTTTGCCGAAATCGATATCCGCAATGTGCGTACATACCTTGTTCAGGAAGTGGCGGTCATGGGATACGACGATGACGGTCCCCTCGTAATCCATCAGGAAGTTCTCAAGCCACTGGATCGATTCAAGATCCAAGTGGTTCGTCGGTTCGTCCAACAGCAGGTTGTTCGGACGTCCAAACAACGCCTGAGCCAGCAAGACGCGGACCTTCTCATTGCCGCTGAGCTCGGCCATCTTCTTATCGTGCAGTTCGCGTGGGATCCCTAGACCAATCAGGAGCGCGGCCGCATCCGGTTCGGCGTCCCAGCCGTTCAACTCAGCGAATTCGCCCTCCAGCTCCCCGGCACGCATACCGTCCTCTTCGGAGAAATCGGCTTTGGCGTACAACGCGTCCTTCTCTTTCATAATCGAATACAGTCGGCTGTGGCCCATAATGACCGTTTCCAGCACTGGATATTCGTCGTATTCATAATGGTTCTGCTTCAGGACTGCCATGCGCTCGCCTGGTGTCATAAATACTTCGCCTTGATTCGCCTCAATTTCACCGGAGAGAATTTTCAGGAACGTCGACTTGCCCGCCCCGTTCGCCCCGATCAAACCGTAGCAATTGCCGGGGGTGAATTTTATATTTACGTCTTCGAAAAGTGCCCGTTTTCCGTACCGGAGCGTTACACCGTTAGTGCTGATCATGTTAGGCATTACCATCCTTTTATCATAGTGAGTGCGGACTATCTCAAATAGTCGATACTACTGGCGTATTATATCATAGATTACCAGTGAAATTGAACCTACAGCGCAGAAAGCCTTAAATCAACCCCCGTTATGCTCGTCTTCAGCCTGGGGCATCCACCCGGGTCACCTGCTTGGGTTGCCTTCCTGAGTCACCTATCTAAGCCCCCTAAGACCCATCCCTACTCCCTCTTTGCACGATTATCCCTTTCGTTCAGCGGGCTTGGTTTGAATGCAAATAAGTGGTAATTTTTTCTTGATATAAGAACATGTGTTTGGTATAATAAAATAAAGGGAACATACGTACGTATTTCAGGATTTGGAGGAGAGCGAACATGGAAGTTAATGCGGGAACGGGTCTACATCCAATTAGCTGCTGTTATGACAGTGAGGAAGCCTGCATGGAGGCGTTAATCGCGATGAAGTGGCGAAACGGTTTCGTCTGCCCGCGTTGCGGTTACACCCAGTGTACCCGCTTGAACTCCCGTCGAATCCCCTTGTTCGAGTGTGGCAGATGCGGGCATCAAGCGTCACCTTTGGCCGACACGATTTTTGAAAGAACACATCTTCCTCTCTTAAAATGGTTCCACGCCCTGGAGTTATTCCTGCTTCCAGATGGGATCTCGGCAATGCGGTTGAGCCAGGTGATTCGGGTCACCTACAAGACCGCCTGGTTCATGCTGCACAAAATCCGCCATACCCTCGGAGAATCCGATGCCTTAGAGCTATTGAGTGGAGACGTGAAGGTGAACTGTGACCGATATGGTGGGGATCCGTCCCGGTGCAACCAGTTTCCTCATCCCAATGGCTTAGCGGTCGTGGCTGGATGTACGGTAACGGAGGCGGGAGAACCGGAGCAGGTGAAAATCCATCTGATCTCGCAAAAAAGAGGAGAAAGAATTGTCCATCGTCACGAACTCGTTGAATTTATCAATCGACAGGTAGATATTCCTACGTCGATTGTTCAGTCGCCGACGCTGGCATTTAAGCTGTATATACCCTTGCGGAGAGTGGTAAGAGAAGCGTGGGATTCACTTAAAAGTACATATGTTGCCTTGGGACCGAAATATCTGCAGGCGTACTTGAACGAGTACACCGGACGCCGCCAGCTGCGCCGGTCCGGTGCGGAAGAAGAAACGAGGCTGCAGAAGTTGCTGTGCCTGTGTATGGCGATTCCAGCGATTTCTTACCCTAAGCTGATCGCACGCCAATCGAATCCTCCTTTTCCGATTGCGGCCTAATCGGGCGCCAAGCGAACAGCCATACGGAAAGGGTTGAGTAACTGTAACCGCTACTGCAACTACTACCTGATCAAACGGGATAATCTTGCAAAGGGGGCGCCAGATAGCTAAAGACAGCTTCAGGTAGCTACATACAGCTACATACAGCCCCAAATAGCTAGGTACTGCTTCAGATAGCACCATACAGAAGCGTGCAGCCCCCTGCCAATCATAATTATTTGAATCGTCCGCTCAACTGCGGAATTCTCTCCGTATCAACTAGCGGGGTCGAAGCCATCGGATGCGTCGTTAGATGAGGCAACCGCAAGGTTTCCCCATGATGCAGAAGCCGTATCTTGTCTTCGGAAATGTCTCGCCGCTTCCGGTCCGCCTCTAAGCGGTCAAGCGCCTCCCGAGCCGTATCATCGGCCAGTCGGAACGTGCCGTAGTGCATCGGAATCATCAGTTTTGCCCTTACATCCACAAACGCCTGCAGCGCCTCCTCCGGCGTTGTATGCTGGCTTGTCATAAACCACTCCGGCTCATATGCGCCGATTGGCAGCAGCGCCACATCAATTTCATAGCGGCTCCCGATCTCGGCGAAACCGCGAAAATACCCGCTGTCCCCGGCAAAATAGATGACCGGCGGCTTCGAGTCGGCCGGGCTCTGCGCCGACTCCAAAACATACCCGCCCCAATGCGACGTATTTGTATCGAACGGCGTACGACGCGTCCAGTGTTGGGTTGGCACGAACGAGATGTCGACTTCCCCAATCCGCACCCGCTCCCACCAACTCATCTCCTGGACGCGTTGGAATCCTTTGCGCCGCAGTTTTCTCCCGAGACCGACTGGCACCAAAATGGTGGTATCGCTGCCGTATAAGCGACGGATCGAAGCCATGTGCATATGATCGTAATGGGAATGGGAAATCAGGATGACGTCAATCCGCGGCAATTTGTCGATCGGAACGCCCGGTTCACATAACCGGCGCTGGAACCCCATGCGCATTGCCCAAACCGGATCCGTCACGAAATTAAGTCCTTGATACTGAATGAGAAACGTGGAGTGGCCAATCCAGGTCATCGTCGTCTCCACGCGGTTTTGATGCAAGTAATCGAGCTGCGGTGGCTTATTAGGAATGACGTAGGAATAATCCTTCCTTTTTCTGCGGCGTTCTTCCCGCCATTGTCTGAACTGCTTCAACGTTTTGTCAGTACTTACGTTATCGATGTTGTTGTAGCGCGTTCTTCTTGGCATCGCTCCGGTTGCTCCTCTCCGCATTTCTTTCGCTTTTTTCCTATTTTAGAGTAATTTCGGCGGCAAACCAAACTTCATTTTTTAATCGGCACGGTCCTTATATTTCCAGGCATAAATAAACAGGAATGCTACTGCCCCGATAACAACGAGTTCCGGCGCCACCATCACCATAAACCACTCCATCGCCTTCACCCTTTCCCCGGTGAGCTACCGCGTACGTATTTGGCATCAAACAAAAATAGTCGCATCAGCAAAAACAAAGAAGGGATTAGGATGCACAGTCCTGCAACAAAAGCAGTAATCAAGGCGACGGCCATCGTCTCGTTCGTGAAGCTTTCATAGATGCTGACCTGCTTATAGAGAATATAGGGTAGGTGGCTACGGCCATATCCGTACCAAGCAAACGCAAACTGCAGCATGACCAGCAGGAACGACCAGCCTAACCGTCGCTTTTTCCATACCAACGCAACGGCTACCAGGAAACAAACGAACGAGGCGATAAACATCCACGCTACCTCCAGCATATGAGAGTAATGCTCCGGATTTTGCCGATTGATCTGAAAAAAGGCGAATACACAGGCCAAAATCGTCGGCCCACTCCACAGCAGCGCATAGCCGCGCAGCACTTCGAATGCCCGTAGATCCCCTGCTTTATCTGCGTAAAACGCAAGAAACATCGCCGAAATGTACAACACAGATACAAGCGCCAGCACAATAACCGACCAGGTATATGGATTACCAAAAAAAGCTGCCCAGTCCAAAACCACCTTCCCCTCGACTTCACCGATGATTCCGCCCTCCGAAATCGCCAGAATCGTCGAAAGGGCAGCCGGAATCAATAGGCCCGTCGCCCCGTAGATCCCCATATAGGTTTTGTTGTTTGCCTTGCTGCTGCCGTAAGTGTTGTAAGCGTAATAGGCCCCCCGCAAAGCGAGAAGTACAGTGACCAGACTGCCGGGAATCAGCAATGCGGTGCCGTAATAATAGGCGGAATCCGGGAAAAAACCGACCAGACCTACAACAAAAAAAATCAAAAACACGTTGGTCACTTCCCACACCGGGGACAGATAGCGCTGAATGATATCGTGAATTTTATTCTCATGCCCTGTAAGCACGCTGTAGTAGCTGAAAAATCCTGCCCCGAAATCGACGGAAGCAACGATTAAATATCCGAAAAGGAACGTCCACAGCACCGTGATGCCCACTAGTTCGTAGCTCATTGTCCGTTCCCTCCCTCGAGCCCGGCTTGTCGCAACTCCGTTAACGCGTCCTTGTTCCGGAACATCCGGGACAATACGAGAACGCAGGATAGGCACAAGACCAGATACAGAACAGCAAACAACAGCAGCATTGGGCCGACGCTTTCCGAAGTGGTAGCCGCCTCACCTACCTTCATATATCCGCGGATAATCCAAGGCTGACGGCCGAACTCGGCAAACATCCATCCTAGCTCAATCGCCACCATCGCTAACGGGCCTAGCGCCAAAATACCGATCAGAAGCCACACCGGATAACCTTTTTGGCCGCCGGGCAGGTAGCGCCGCAGCAGATACAGGAATGGAATCAGGACGAGCAGCGCCCCAATCGTAACTTTGAGATCAAACATATAATGGATCAACAAAGGCGGGCGGACATCCTCCGGAAATTCCTCCAGCCCGATCACCCGGGTGTTCGGCGAGTTTCCAGCGAGAATGCTGAGCGCATACGGGATTTCCAGTGCGTATCTGACGTTCCCCGCCTCATCCAGCACGCCGCCGTAAATCAATGGAGCCCGCTCCATCGTTTCAAAATGCCATTCCGCGGCGGCTAGCTTCTCCGGCTGGTACTTGGCCAGAAATTTACCCGAGAAGTCACCGATCATAGCCGTAGCTAGGGCAAACACGAAGGAGGATACCACCGTCAGTTTAAGCGCCTTCTTGAAGTAGGCGTGGTCCCGTCCGCGCAGCAGGCTGAAAGCGGCGATGCCGGCTAGAAGGCCGGCACTGACGGTATATGAGGAAGCCAGTACGTGCGCAACTTTAGTCGGCGTTGCCGGATTGAACATCGCTACGAGCGGCTGGAAGTCAGCAATGACACCGTTCTTGAGAGTAAACCCCTGCGGCGTGTTCATAAAGGCGTTTAGCGTCGTGATGAAAAACGCCGACGCGGAGGAGCCGATGGCCACCGGAATCAGCAGGAGAAGATGCAACAGCTTGTTGTTGAACCGATCCCAAGTATACAGGTAGATACCAAGGAAGATCGCCTCCACAAAAAAAGCGAAGGTCTCCATAAACAACGGCAACGCGATCGCTTGCCCGGCGACCCGCATAAAGGTCGGCCATAACAAGCTCAGCTGCAATCCGATTGACGTTCCGGTTACGACCCCTATTGCCACGGAAATGACAAAGCCGCGAGCCCAACGGCGGGCCAGCAAAGTATAGTGCGGATCGGAGGCGCGAATTCCTCGCCATTCTGCTAGCGCGATCATCAGCGGGACACCGACGCCGATCGATGCAAATACGATATGTACAAACAAGGTCAGTCCGGTAAGCATCCGGCTTAACGTGACCGGATCAAGATTTGTCATGACGAAGCTCCTTCAAGAAAAGTAATGGAGAAAACGGATAACGCTTTTAACAAAGGCGTACATCATAATCACGGCCACGATGAGACATACGATCGCCAGGGTTCGCTCTTGTTTCTGGAACATGCCACAGCCTCCTTGCCAATCTAGTGTGTCGCGGATGTTCCTTTTTATTCCTTCTGACGCTTGGGCAAAGCGGTGCATTGAGGTACAATAAAGTGGAAAGGAGATGTGGACATTTTATGAAAATTGTATTTATCGAACCGACCCCTAGTCCAAATTCCATGAAGCTGCATCTGGATGAACGTCTGGAGCCGGGGATTCGGAAAACATATACACTGGAAAACGAACGCTCTGCCCCGGCCTGGATCCGCGGGTTGCTGCATATTCCCGGAGTAAAAAGCGTGTTCCATACCGCTGACTTTGTTGCCCTGGACCGTAAGGGAAACGCTGATTGGGCGGCCATTCTGTCTGATGTTCAGAAGCAGTTCGGTCAGGAAGGGGTCGAATCGGCTTGGAGCCCCGAAGGCGGGGAAACGTCGGGATACGGGGAGGCACAGGTGTTTGTGCAGTTCTTCCGCGGTATCCCGATGCAAATTCGGGTGAAGGCGGGAAACCGCGAAGAGCGGATTTCGCTGTCCGAGCGGTTTGTGAACGCCGTAACGGAGGTAGCCAGCGCCACGCTGATCAAGGAGCGCAAGCTCACCGATTACGGCGTGCGCTACGGCGAGTTGCCTGACATTGCCCGCGAGATCGAGCAGGAGCTGGAAGCGGCGTATCCGCCGGAGCGGCTCAAGGGGATCATTGCGCAAGCGATCGCCCACGGCCGCAGTGAGACGGAGTTCGTCGAGCAGCGGCGCGAGCTGACTCTGGACGAAATCCGCGAGCGGATGCAGGACCCGGATTGGCGCGTGCGTTACGCCGCGCTGGAGGCGTTGCAGCAGCCGGGCGCTGAGGCGCTGCCGCTGCTAGGGGAGGCGCTACGCGACCCGCAAATGCAGCTCCGCCGGCTCGCCGTCGTGTACCTCGGCGATCTGCGGACGCCGGAGGCGATGGAGCTGCTGTACGAGGCGCTGCGCGATGCCTCCGCCGCCGTGCGCCGCACCGCCGGCGACACGCTGTCCGACATTGGCGATCCCGCGGCCACCGGGCCGATGATCGCGGCGCTGTCGGACAGCAGCAAGCTGGTCCGCTGGCGTGCGGCCCGCTTCCTGTACGAGGTCGGCACTGACGATGCCTTAGAATCCCTGCGCGCAGCGGTGGATGACCCCGAGTTCGAGGTTGGTCTACAAGCGCGCATGGCCGTCGAGCGAATTGAATCCGGCGAGCAAGCCGCCGGAACCGTCTGGCAGCAAATGGCCGGCCGCGATCGAGGAGAAGGCAAATAACTCAGCTAGTCGTTTCGCTGGCTTTTTTTTGACCACTTGTCATTAATTTGACATTGCCTGGCCATCCCCCATGCGCTATACTTTGAAAATGTAAAATTTCATATGAACCTCATCATTTCAAGGTGAGGTAGAGGTCGCGATTGTGAAGAGTACACCGGAGGAGGCGTGAGAAGCCGCCCGCGATACCGGTCGAAAGGCACCGTCGCCGAAGCTTGGCTGCTCGCTTCTGTAAGCACTCGGGCTGGGGCTGTTTCCGAAAGGGACAGAACTGTCACGATATTCCCGTCACCCGAGGGATATCGTGTTGAGCTATCTTCATGGAATGGTGCGGATTTACGGTATAAATATGGCCGCGGAGTCCTTTCCGCGGCCTTTTTCTATGGAGCTCAAGCAGAACCGTCGGCGCATCGGAGACGGGTTACGGGGAAAACTATGAGCTTAGAAGGAGTGTTACACCCATGAGTAAACAACATCAAACGACGGACGAACGGCTTCAGCCGGGACTGAAGGCTCGCCATATGACGATGATCGCCTTGGGCGGCTCGATCGGAACCGGTCTGTTTCTCGCAAGCGGCGGCGCGATTGCCTCGGCTGGACCCGGCGGCGCGTTACTCGCTTATGCCGCCGTCGGCATCATGGTCTATTTCTTGATGACTAGCTTGGGCGAGTTAGCTACCTATATGCCGGATTCCGGCTCGTTCGAAACGTATGCTTCCCGCTTTGTCGATCCCTCCCTGGGCTTTGCGATGGGTTGGAACTTCTGGTACAACTGGGCGATCACCATCGCGGCTGAGCTGTCCGCCGCAACGCTGATAATAAAATACTGGTTCCCCGACAGCCCATCGCTGCTCTGGAGCGTGTTATTCCTGGCCTTGATCTTCCTGTTGAACGTCCTTTCCGTAAAGGGCTACGGTGAATCGGAATATTGGTTTGCCATGATCAAAATCATCGTCGTCATCGTGTTCCTCATCATAGGCGTACTCATGATCTTCGGAATCATGGGCGGCGAAGCGGTTGGCTTTTCCAACTTTACGTTAGGCGATGCTCCGTTCCACGGCGGCTTCTTCACAATCCTCGGCGTATTTATGGCCGCCGGCTTCTCGTTCCAAGGAACGGAAATGGTTGGTGTTGCCGCCGGAGAAAGCCATAACCCGAGAGAGCATGTGCCTCGCGCAATTCGGCAAGTGTTCTGGCGGATCCTGGTCTTTTATATTTTGGCGATTCTCGTAATCGGCCTGCTGATTCCTTACACCAATCCGAACCTGCTGCAAGGCGGAATCGAAAACATCGGCGTCAGCCCGTTTACGTTGGTATTCGAAAAAGCGGGATTGGCCTTCGCCGCCTCCGTCATGAATGCCGTCATTCTGTCATCCGTGCTGTCGGCCGGCAACTCCGGGATGTATGCCTCCTCGCGGGTGCTGTATTCCCTGGCCCTGCGCGGGAAAGCTCCAAAGTTCCTGGCGAGACTGAACTCCCGCGGTATTCCGATGAACGCGCTCTTCATGACAACGCTCGTCGGCATGGTCGCTTTCTTCGCCTCGTTGTTCGGCGACGGCGTGGTTTATAACTGGCTGCTTAACGCTTCCGGCATGTGCGGCTTCATCACTTGGCTGGGTATCGCCATCAGCCATTACCGTTTCCGCAGAGCCTATGTGGCCCAGGGACGGAACCTGAACGACCTGCCTTACAAAGCGCGTTGGTTTCCGTTTGGCCCACTCTTTGCTTTTGCCCTTTGCTTCGTGGTTATTCTGGGGCAGAATGTAGCCGCTTTTACCGGCGAAACCATTGACTGGTATGGCGTCGCCGTATCCTACATCAGTATCCCGCTGTTCCTGTTGGTCTGGCTCGGCTATAAATGGAACAAGAAAACGAAGGTCATTCCGCTACAGGAATGCGATCTCGAGGTACATCCCGTGCATACCCGGTCATAAACACTAAAAAACGAGCAGGAGTCCTGACCCATGTCATCGACTCGTGCTCGTTTTTGATGTTTACTCCCAGTGGATCTCAACTCGCAAATCCTCGGTTCCTTCTAAGGGTTGCATTAAATAACGGATATTCTGGATGCCAAGGTCGTATAACCCTGCTAAGTCCTCTAAGAGCTGCTGATCTGAGCCGGCATAACGCACGGTTATCGCACTTTTCCCGGCTTTCAATCCATTCTTGACCCGGTCCGCCAGCCCTTTGGCATTGGATACTGCCGCGTCGGCATCATACAGGTCGTATCCAAGCGTCGTTTTCAGAGCAAGATAAGCTTCTTTCTTCACCCCGCCCGCCTCGATCAACGCTTGGAGTGTCGTTAAATAAGGCACGGACGCTAAGGGATAATCCGCTGCAACCCAGATATGATCCTTTCGCATCTGTTCATCCGTTCGCAAATAATACGTATAGTTGACCCGCTTGGGTACATCAGGGACCGGGTCGTCCCAGGTCGTGTCCAGATGGTACCAGCGGTTGTCGAGACGTACAAGATTCCACGCATGCAGCTGATCTCCAGCCGTTCCTTCAACCAAGCGGTTCTCGATACCGGCTTCTTTCAACAGCTCGTAAGTCAGCAAGGCGTAACCTTGACATACCGCTTCGCCGGTTTTGAGCCCTTCATAGGCTGTATATTTCTGCAAATCGGTGTCATATTTTAAGTTCACCACGACATAATCGTGAATGGCTTGGATTTTCTGATGCGCATTCATGCCCGGTTCGATCAGCTGCTTCAGAATCTCCTTCACCCTTTGGCGCACGTAAGCAGTCTGCTGAGCCGTTTCGCGGTAATGGACCTGCAACGTAATTTTGGCCGAACCCGTGGTGCCCCGCCAGGAGTAGACGTAACGATCCACGATATATTTTGTATAAGGATCGGCATCAAGCGCGTTGTAAACCGCCTGCTTCAGCTGCTTCTCCAGATTTTTGGTTGAACCTTTATATTTCAATGTTATGGTTGTACTCCGCGCCTCCATCCCTTCCGCTAGCTTCGTTTGAAGTTGTTTGGAGGTAGTGACCGTAGCTGGCTCTGTTGCTGCATGTACCGGGACAGCAACCCATCCGATCGGTTCAGATCCCAGCAATAATCCACCGATCACCCCGGTGATGAGCCACCCCTTTGAAAGTTTCCCGATTTTCTTTCCCATCTGGCTTCCCTCACCTTCCGGTCAAGCTGCATAAAGTGTTCTTTAGCCGGCCTTTCAAGCCCATTGTAACACAGCCGATCCCGCAAAGGCTTTCTAGTTTTGTCGAACGAAAGGAGAGCTTCGGACAAATCCCAAACCGGCGATTATTCGCAAAAAAGACGTCATTCTGACGCCTAAATTTCACATTCAGCTTCTACAAATAGAAGCCCGTCTTATGTATAATAAAAAATATCGACTTGTGACTTATATCATTGCACCGTAATACAGACGTCCATAGGAATGGAGAATAGATCGGATGACTATCGTGAATATTTCGGATATATCCGTGGAATTGTTTATTGCCGTTATGTTTTTTTTGCTTATTGTTGCCCCTTTGGTCAGCCTTGGTGTGCTGAGATTGTTTCAAGGACGCAAGCGATCCGGCTTTACTTTGATCGGCAGCGGCGTGTTGGGATATTTCGTCTTCCAGCTGGTTGCCGGGCTGTTTAGTTAAGACTCCGTACGATATAAACGTAAAAAAACGGCGATACAGGTCCTGACCTGTATCGCCGTTTTGCTGTGTAATTATTTGACGGCTGCGGCGGTTTCATGCTCCATGCTCTCGATAAACTTCTCACAGTCGATTGCGGCCATACAACCGCTTCCCGCAGCGGTGATCGCTTGGCGGTAGCGGGTGTCCTGCACGTCGCCGCAAGCGAAAACGCCAGGGACGTTCGTCTCGGAAGTGCCGGGCTTCACCACGATATAACCGTTCGCGTCAAGATCGATTTGCCCACCCAGGAACGAGGTGTTCGGATGATGGCCGATCGCCACGAATACGCCGCTGGCCGGAATCACTTCCTCTTTACCTGTCTCGTTGTTACGCACCTTCAGTCCGGTAACTCCGTTCTCGCCGGCGATGACTTCAAGCGGCGTACGATTCAGCGCCATCTCGATCTTCTCATTCGTGCGCACACGATCCTGCATGATTTTCGAAGCGCGCAGCTCGTCGCGACGGTGCACCAGCGTGACTTTCGAAGCAAAACGGGTCAAGAAACCGGCTTCCTCCAACGCAGAGTCGCCGCCACCTACCACGATGATCTCCTTGCCGCGGAAGAAGAATCCGTCACAAGTTGCGCATGTGCTTACGCCACGCCCAACGTTCGTCTCTTCGCCCGGGATGCCCAGGTATTTGGCCGTAGCCCCCGTAGACAATACCAGCGTCTCCGCGACGAGCTCGCCTAGCCCTTCCACTTGAAGCTTGAACGGGCGCTGACTCAAGTCCACGCTGTTCACCCAACCCGTGCGAAATTCGGCGCCAAAACGTTCAGCTTGTTTACGCATATTATCCATCAATTCCGGGCCCATGATCCCTTCCGGGAACCCCGGGAAATTTTCCACTTCAGTCGTCGTCGTCAATTGACCGCCAGGCTGCGGACCCTCGATAATCAGCGGATTCATGTTGGCGCGGGCCAGATAAATTGCGGCGGTCAACCCTGCCGGGCCTGTGCCGATAATAATAGATTTGTACATATCCTCAAACCCCTTCAAATGGATTCATCTCAAAAATTAAGAATCATGATTGCTTGATTCTAATTATGTGAAGACGACGGCATCCTGTCAATCTGTGTATCCGAAGGGTTCGGTGAAGGTTAAATGAAGGAATGATGAAGGGGCGCTTCACTGTCCAAGGATGAACATCATTACCGTAGCAGTCGCAACCCGTTCAGAATAACCAGCAGCGTACTGCCCTCGTGACCGACCACGCCCAGCGGCAGCGGAATGCCTGCAGCAAAGTTGCTTACGATTAGCATCAGGATGACCGCTCCGGCAAAGGTTAGGTTCTGCTTCACGATCCGCCGGGCTCGGCGAGCAAGCGAGATCGTCTCTGCGATCCGCTCAATGCTGTCGTTCATCAGCACAACATCCGCCACCTCCAGCGCTGCACCGCTGCCGCCGCCGCCCATAGCGATGCCCACGGTCGCCGCAGCCAGCGCCGGCGCGTCGTTTACTCCGTCGCCGACCATCGCGACGCTGCCGTAACGCTCCCGCAGCGCCTTCACGTGCTCGACCTTCTCCTGCGGGAGCAAGTCGCCGTACACGAGGTCGACGCCGATCTCCCCGGCCAGCGCGTTCGCGGTCACGCCGCGGTCACCCGTCAACATGGCGACGGTGAGCCCCAGTTCGTGCAACTGGGCGATGGCCGCCTTGGCTTGCGAGCGAACCTCGTCGCGGAGCGCGATCAAGCCGGCGTATTCACCGTTCCGCTGAATGGCGGACACGGTATGACCTTCGGCGATCCAGGCGTGAAGCTGATCTGCCATCGGCTGAGGCAACATCGAATCACCCTCGTCTACCTTGCCTACCCGCCACGTGGCGCCGAACACTTCCGCTTCGATGCCCCAGCCGGGCAGCGCTCGCAGCTCCTCCGCCCCGCGGAGCGGGACCCCTTCGGCCTCCGCCTTGCGTACGATTGCCTTGGCCAGCGGATGCTCCGACAGGCTCTCCGCCGCAGCGCAGGCCGCAAGCACCTCCCGCGGGTCAAAGCCCACTGCGGTATAGAGCCCTGTCACTACCGGCGAACCCTCCGTCAACGTTCCGGTTTTGTCAAAGGCGACAACCCGGATGCTGCCGAGATGGTCCATATGAGCCCCGCCTTTAAACAACACGCCTTTGCGGGCGCTCTTCGACATCGCCGATAGCATCGCCGGCATCACCGACGAGACGATGGCGCAAGGTGATGCGACAACGAGAAACACCATCGCCTTATAGAAGGCAAAGGACCAACTCCAGCCGACCAACAACGGCGTGAGCAAGATTAACGCCAGCGTGGCGGCCACGATCGTTTTGGCATAAATCCCTTCGAGTCGTTTGATGAATCGCTGGGTCCCCGGAACCTCCTGTTGAGCTTGCTCCACGAGGGTGATGATCTTCGAGAACAAGGTGCCTTCCGCCGGACTGGATACCTCGACGTATATCGCGCCTTCTCCGTTTAGCGTCCCGGCATACACACCGTCACCCGGTTGTTTATCCACCGGGATCGATTCGCCGGTGATCGCCGATTGGTTCACCGCAGAGCTCCCGGTTCGGATCGTTCCGTCCGCAGGAATTACCTCACCTGGTTTGACCAGTAGCAGATCGCCAACGGCCAGCGCTTCCACCGCTACCTCCTCCACCCCATCTCCGCTGACACGTAATGCGGTTTCCGGCTTCATCGCGATTAGCGCAGAGATATCCTTGCGGCTCCGGTCGCTGGCGAACGATTCCAAAGCACCGCTCAAAGCAAAGATAAAGATCAGCATCGCGCCTTCGTTCCAGTAGCCGATTGAGGCCGCACCAAGCGCTGCAGCGATCATTAACAGATTGACGTCCAAATCCCGCTCTTTCACTAACGTGATCAAGCCTTCCCGAGCTTTTACGTATCCCCCAACCGCATACGCGGCAATATAAAGCGCCATCGACACCCATGGCATCGCCTCTTGCATCCCCCAGGCCCAGGCTGCAAGCATCAACCCGCCGCTGCCTAACGCGAGGAGCATCTCCTGATGACGTAACAGACGCAACCAATCGAACCGACGTTTCCTGCCCGGGTTGGGCTGATTCGCTGACTTTTGGATCTCGCTTAACGTTCTTCTATGCACAGCTTCCATGACGAACTCCTCCTTTTAAGTCACTTGCGTTGAGAATGAAAATTATTGTTAACCCCCTAAAAATGGCGCAAGCTGCCCCGGGATCTTCCCGGAGCAGCTCACAAATGAGAACGATAATCATTTTTGTATCAGGACAATAATTTTGGCTTAGTGAAACTTTACTTTTATTTTATGCCAATTCTCCCGTCTTGTAAACACCCCGCCTTGCCCCATCCAAACGCAAAAAAAGCCGCTGACCGGGACGGATATCACCGTATTCCCGATTCAGCGGCTTCAGTATAATAGCGGATTAGGCCTGGCTGGCGGCGATCGCCTGCTCCAAATCATAAAGGATGTCGTCGATCGACTCCGTCCCCACGGATAAGCGAATCAAGCCCGGTGTGACGCCGGCGGCCTGTTGCTCCGCTTCTCCCAACTGTTGGTGCGTGGTGCTGGCCGGGTGGATGATCAGCGACTTGGAATCGCCGACGTTGGCCAAATGAGAGAACAACTTCACGTTTTCGATCAGCTTGCGCCCGGCATCCACGCCGCCGCGGATTTCAAACGTAAGGATGGCGCCTTGGCCTTTCGGCAAATATTTCTGCGCAAGTTCGTAAGATTCGTGACTCGGCAGCCCGGCGTAGCTGACCCACTCAACCTGTTCATGCGCTTCCAGGTACTGCGCCACTTTCAAAGCGTTTTGGCTGTGGCGTTCCACGCGCAGATGCAAAGTTTCAAGCCCTTGCAGCAGCAGCCAAGCATTAAACGGAGATAACGAAGCGCCCATATCACGCTGCAGTTGAACGCGAGCTTTAATGATGTATGCCAGCGGACCAACCGCTTGTGTGTAAACGACGCCGTGATAGCTTGGATCGGGTTCGGTCAGGCCCGGGAATTTGCCGCTGGCAGCCCAATCGAACTTACCGCTGTCCACGATGATGCCGCCGATCGAGGTGCCGTGTCCACCGATGAATTTGGTTGCCGAATGCACGACGATGTCCGCACCGAAGTCGATCGGACGCAGCAAGTATGGGCTTGGGAACGTATTGTCGACGATCAGCGGAATGCCATGCTCATGGGCAATCGCGGCTACCGCCTCGATGTCCAGCACATCGCCCTTCGGGTTGCCCAGCGTTTCGGCGTATAACGCCTTCGTCTTGTCCGTGATCGCGGCGCGGAAGTTTTCCGGATTCGAGGAATCCACGAACTTTACGTTAATGCCCAGCTTGGGCAGCGTTGTCGAAAACAGGTTAAACGTACCTCCGTACAGCGTCGTGGAAGAAACGATTTCATCGCCCGCTCCGGCGATGTTCAAGATGGAGAAAGTGATCGCTGCCTGGCCAGAGGCCGTTGCGAGCGCCCCAACGCCGCCTTCAAGCGCAGCCACGCGTTTCTCGAACACGTCGTTGGTCGGGTTCATAATCCGGGAATAAATGTTGCCGAATTCCTTCAAACCAAACAGGTTAGCCGCGTGCTCGGTGTCCCGAAAACCGTAGGACGTCGTTTGATACAGTGGAACCGCCCGTGAGTATGTAGTGGGGTCGATCTCCTGACCCGCGTGGATCGCCAGTGTTTCTGGGGCATATTGACGCTCTTCAGACATTGATAATTCCTCCTTTAAGATGTTGTTCAAAAAATCATCTATCCATGATGAAATTTTGAATTGGCACTTTATCGTGCAGAGTTTTTTCATATTCTCTCACATCTCATGGAATTTGAAAATAGGAAATCCGATAATTTTTATATGAATTACTCAGATTGAGCTATCCAGTTGATATTTGCGGATAAAATACGCATCCTCGAACGTTGGCGCGCATTCCCTTAATCCCGGGAAAGGGGGATCCTGCCCTACCAACTTGACATAGATTCCTCCCGACGTTTCCCGAAACTCGATCAAGCCCGCCTCCGGACAACGGTCGAATTGCTCGCGCGTTAGGTTCCCCTCCCAAAGCGGGTAGGGAAGATCCGCTAACCAGGACGTTCTGCCTCCGTAAAAGCGTACTTTTCCCCGATCCAGCCAAAGCACGTGATCGGCCGCCTCCTCCCATTCGCTCAGCTCGTGTACTGCCGCTATCACCGTTCGCCCTTCCGCATATCGGTTCAAGTAGGTGATCGCCAGCTTCCGCTCTCCTGTATCCATGTCGTTCAACGGCTCGTCCAGGAATAGGAATCTCGGGGCGGCCAGCAGCGACTGAGCCAAAGTCACCCGCCTTTGCACGCCTCCGGACAACCGCTTGATCTTGATGTTCCGATAAGACTCCAGTCGAAAATCACGGAGCAGCTCGCCGGTCCGCTCGGAATGGAATACCCCCTTCATCTCCGACAAGTACAGAAGCAGCTTAGTGGGAGTCATATTTTCGTACAGTTCGATTTCCGACGGCACATAACCGATCTGGCTGCGCACTAGCGGTAAATCGGACAAAGCGGACCGCTCCTGGTACAGGATTTCCCCCTTGTGAGGCAGGCTCACCGTTGCCAACAGCTCCAGCAAAGTGGTTTTCCCTGCTCCGTTGACCCCAACGAGCAGGGTTAATCCCGGCTTCAATTGCAGCCGGTCAATTTGAAGAACAAACCCGCCTACAGGGCGTTCCCGCAACCCCTCAATGCGAATCATGGTTGCGTACCGCCCTGTGCCGCGCCAGTCTGCAAGTTCCGACTGCGAATATACGAGCGGAACAGCAGAAGGGTGCCGACTAGCAGGAAAGCGATGTTCATCGCGATCCCTACACCTGCTCCTGCTCCCGTCCCGGCATTCAAATGGATTACCGAGGTCTGGTCGATGAGGAGCAGCCAAAGAGCGTATACGCCTCCCGCGGACATAACCCCCGCCTTATGGCCGTAACGAAATAAAGCGTACATCGCTGCCCCTCCGGTAAGCAGGGATATTCCTAACCATTCCAGCAAAAAGGGGATAAACGGCAACGCAGCTTCCCCCGCGGAAGCCACGCGGATGCTCACCGCCACGGAGCTAACCAATGCCCAGCCGACGACCAGCGCCATGACCATCAGCATCCGGCTGTAAATGACCAGTGCCGGCGGGTAGGGCGTAACGCTCTCGATGGCGCGCATCCCCCGGTCCCAGGTGCGGTAGCTATACAGCATCGACGCGATCAGCATAAGCGGCGTGATCAGCGAGAACATGCTGGGCATACCGTCTCCCAACAGCCAATTGGACAGAGGCTGCTTCGGATCAACCAAAAATACCAGCATCAAAAACACGGCTGCCCCGGTCAGCATCAACGAACGGCGGTTCATTTGAAATTGACTACGCAGCAATCGGCCCAGGGACGGCGGTTCGACCCGCGCGTTAAAATCAAGGGATGCGGCGGCGTTTTGCGCCTGAAGGACGGCGAATTCCGGCTGCAACGCCTCGATTAACGCCGCGGTATCCAGCGGTGTTGGACTCGGTTGCAGCGCCTGTCGAAGCGGCTCGCGAAGCTCCCGCTCCAAACGCTCTAGTTCTTTATCAATGGATGGTTCCATGCGTCGGCACCTCACTTTCCTCTTCGCGTATTTTTTTGACTTCCCAGTCCGAAAAAGAAGGGTCGGCCGTGCGAGATAACGCCCGCTTCAGCTTGCGCAACCCCCCGTACAGATGCGACTTGACCGAGCTCAGCGGCAGCTCCAGTAGCTCGGCGATCTCTTGCAGCTTCAAGTCATGGAAGAAGCGCATGCGCACCACCTCTTGCTGCACCTCCGGCAGCTGAGTCATCGATTCGGCCAACTGCTGCACCGTTTCCTGCCGTTCGATCAATTCCTCCGCCCTTGGCGCCGGATCGGCATCCTCCGGGATCGTATCCGTGCCGGCGTATTCCGAACGGTAAGAGGCGCTGCGCCAATAATCCCGGCATAAATTGAGCGCTACTTTATAGAGCCAGGGGCGAAGCTGTTCCATCCCGCCATGCCGCTTGAGATGGCGGATCAACCGGATAAACGTCTCCTGGACGATGTCCTCCGCTTTGCCTCGATCTTTCAATTGGCTCGCGACATAGGACAGCAGCGGTCCATGGTACCTCGTAACCAGCAACTCGAACGCTTCCTGGTCGCCGGCGGCCATTCGCTCGGCCAGCAACGAGTCCGATATCATGATGTTTCCTCCCCCTTTGCATTTCTCTTATTCCTCTTCCACACTGATCCAACGTTCCCTCTTCCCAATCAACCAGACGGCAAAGGCAAGCAAGATCAACGATGCAATCAACAAACCGATCCGATTGTGCGGAAAGGAATAGGTTTTTTTCAAATAACTTGCGTATAACGTCCATCGCCCCAACCATTCTCCCGAGCTCATCGTATCGAGTACCCAAACGGCAAAGCCCAACACTAATCCTCCGTAAATCCGGCGAAACGCAATGATTCCGGCGGTACTTAAGGAGATCAACAGCACGTAAGCCGGGAGGTTCTGAAGAATCAAGGAACCGGCAGTCATCTCGGCTTGAGGAATCACCTCGGCGCCATTCCAAGGATACCGAAGCGTCCAAATTCCCCCGAAATGCCAAGCATAGACCGACATCAGGACCATCCCTAACCCCGCTGTTAATAGGATGGACATCAGCCATCTTCGGAACGCCAGCATCCTTAACGAAATGGGATACGTGGCGATGACCTCCATGCCGCCTCCTCCGATTTCCCGCTGGAATAGCAGCAGGGGTATGATGATCGCCAGGGAAAACAGGGCCATTTCCGAGAAATAATACACATTTCTTGGGCGACCGGGGTCACTAAGCACGATGCTGAGGATATAGACGGCGAACAGCAGCAGCGCCAGCCAAGCCATCGGTTGTTTCTGTACTTTTAGCTCCAAAGTCGCTCCGCGAAACCAGCTTCGAGCGTCAGTTCGCAACTGCATCATGCATCACCCGCTTCCATTCCCGTTCCCATTCGTCATACGGAATCGGCCTAGGTCCACCCTCTGCGTCGGCTTGATTAGGGATTTCCAATCCAAGCGCGTAGAAATGGTTTAACACCTCTTTCACCTGCTTGTTCTTCCCTTCATCCAGCGCCCCGGCTACTTGTGCCGCCATCCGCAATCCCACGTGATCCGGATCGGCATCTTCCGAAGGATCAAACAAGTTGTACAACAGGCCGCCCCCAGAACCTTGCTTCAAATCATCGGCGGTATACCCTTTATACTCTCGGTAATACATATACCACATCAAGGCGCGAAGCTGCGGACGCACATCTTCGGATGCCTTCAGAATGTCCATTTGCCCTTCGCTCGTACCGAGCAGCATCGAGTTCATCAGTTGGTCTGCGAAGTATTCCACTTCGCTCACCAGCCAGATCAAATAATAGGTTTTATTCTCCATTTCAAGGGAGTGATTATTGTTCATCGACAGCATCAGCACTTGATCCAGTTTAGGATCCAAATGGTTGACCCATCCGGCAAAATAAACATACTCCCCGGCCCATTCTTCCAACAGCTTTTCGGCCGTCTTGACGTCGTAGGGCGTAGTCACGAGGCGAACCGGCAGCTTCGGGTTGCTCACTTCTTCAAACTCCCCACTGTAAAAGCGGACGAACGCCGTCGATTTGCCTTCGAACACTTGGCCTTCGCGAGTCTGTTCCTTTTGTTCCAGATTTCCGTACAGCTTGGATGCAAACCCGGACGTGGAGATACGGAAATGGGCGGGCGGAAGGCGCCAGCCGCCATAATCGGCCGCCACCTGCAAAGAATCCTCGTAACTGTTCTTCATATAAACCGGAAAATCCCCCGGCAGTGGATACCATGCGACATAGCCGGGAAGGAAAACGTTCTCCCCCTTAACAAAAGCCAAGTAGGATCCCTCGGTATAATTCTGCGCCACGTAATCCATAACCTTTCCGGTATATTCCATCTCGACTTGGACGGTCTCGTCTGCGGTCAAAGGAGCGGATAATTGGACCGTAAGCTTCTCTCCCTCATGCGTGAACGGAACGGGAGAACCCGACACCGCCAACCGTTCTATATGGAACGTACGATTGAGCGTGAACAGCAACTCGCCGCGTCCTGTTAACTGGCCTGCCGGAATTTGCAGCGCTGTTTTGATTTTCAACCGATCATCTGACTCCCGTTGCAAGTGGATATCGTACCGCTCGATCTGAAACGTTTCGACTTTCTGGTCTTGGATCGCTTCCACCGTCTTAACGGCAGGATCTCTGAGTTTCTCATGCAATCCGGCATAACGTTCGCCCCAAATGGAGAGGTAGGGGATAAAGGCTCCGGCCGCCAGCAGCAGGGCTAAACCTCCAGCCACCCAATTGCTTCGGCGAAAGGCAGTCGGGCGCAACCGGTTGAGCAGGAGCACGCCCGCCGTCAACAGCAGTAGCGTAAACGCCAGTACAAACCAGCGGGAGGCCGCCAGTTCGTCTGCGATCAGGCGAATGCCCCACGTTTCGGCATCGGAATCTCCGGTCACGAACAGCTGATTGAGATGGAACGTACGCAGCACGTACCATTTGTTACGGTCCAACAGGAACATATCCAGAAAGAACGTTCCAAACATCCAGGCGCAAAAAGCGATCAAATAGACGGCCCGATTGGCGATACAAATGGCGAGCAGCATCGCCAGCGCCAAGGTCACCAGATAGGAAACCTCGAAGGTTAGCAGATAATAAACCGCAAATTCCCGGGTGATTGTAAACGCTACGTCCATCCTCGCGGAGTTCCAGACGAACGCGGCGCCGGCCAGCACCGAAAATATCGTGAAATACAGTACCCCTGCCATATATTTCGCTGAAATCCTGGACATATAGGACACCGGCAGCGCCCCATTCCATTCATAGGAGGTACGGCGAATGTCTCGACGGATCGTCAGCACGCCAAGGAGCATCGTCAGCCCCAGGCTCATCGTGTGCAGCAACGTCAGGCTGGTGTACGAACGTTGAAAAAACAAAATTTCACGTCCTGGCAGCCGTTCAAGATTCCAGAACACGAGGAGGCCGAACACGAGCGGCAAACCCAGCAGCCACCGGTTTCCGAACAGCATGCGAAGCTCGAATTGAAACAGACGTCTCCATTTGTCCATTACCGAGCCGCCCCTTCCATCAAGCCCGTTCGCAGCAGGGCCAAATACCCGTCCTCCAGGGTTGGTGGAACGAGCGCGGCCTCTTGGGCTACCTCCAGCGGCGCTTCGCCGATCATGCGGCACAACAGGCCGCCTCCCGTCGGACGCGTGGACACGACGGACATCGGATCAAGCCGGGCAAACTGGCTCTCGCTTAGGCGAACCTCCCACACCTTGCCGCGTCCGAACTCTTGCAGCTCGGATAACTCCCCGGACAGCTTGACTCTCCCTTTATCGAGGACGGCGATTTGGCGACAGTTGCTTTCGATGTCGGCAACGATATGCGTCGACAGCAGCACGATCCGTCCCAGACTGAAGCGGGTCAACAGATTGCGGAAGCGGACGCGCTCCTCGGGATCCAGTCCAGCCGTGGGCTCATCCACGATCAGGACCTGCGGCGAACCCAGCAGCGCTTGGGCAATGCCGAGTCGGCGTTTCATGCCGCCGGAATAGGTCTGCACTCTTTTTCGCGCCTTATCCTGCAAATTTACTTGCTCCAGAAGAGCCTCAATCTCCGCTTTGCGTTTCTTCTTGTCCGTCATTCCTTTCATCACCGCAACATAGTCGAGGTATTCTACCCCCGTCAGCTGCGGGTAAACCTGAAATTGCTGAGGGAGATAACCGATCATGCGGCGGATCTCCTCCGCCTGGCGCAGCGAGACGCCAAACAGCGTCGCCTCGCCCGAAGTAGGTGGCGTGAGCGTGGCCAATATGCGCATCAGCGACGATTTCCCGGCACCATTGGGGCCCAGAAGCCCCACCATACCTTCGTTTAGCGTTAAGGTGACATCATCTAGCGCTAGACCGCCGCGCGTATATTTTTTGGATAAATGATCAATTTGTATCATACTGTTCCTCTTTTCCAAGCGTTTTATCAAGTGACGCCTTCCGCGGGAGGCATCTGTAGCTGTAACGGAAAGCGTCCATAAAAAGTTTGGATCAACGAAAAAAGGGTGCTATTTCCACACCCGCTCTGGAATAGCACCCTGTTTCTCCCTCATGTAGCCTTCTTGAGCCGGCCAAGGCCGGACCTTGTCTTAATAGCTGTTTTGGCTGGTTTGCCCTTGGGCGATAGCCACACCGGCACTCGTGCCCAGGCGCGTTGCCCCCGCCTTAATCATCGCTTCGGCATCAGCCAGCGAACGCACGCCGCCAGACGCCTTCACGCCGACGTTTGGACCCACCGTTTTGCGCATGAGCTCGACCGCTTCCACCGTCGCCCCGCCGGTCGAAAATCCGGTTGATGTTTTGACGAAATCGGCTCCGGCTTCGACGGATAACTTGCTGGCCCGGACAATCTCCTCGTCGGAAAGCAGACAGGTTTCAATAATAACCTTCACCAGCGCTTTCCCGGCAGCAGCTTGGACAACCCCGGCGACATCGCGGCGGACGAATTCGTCGTCACCGTCTTTAAGCGCACCGATGTTGATGACCATATCGACCTCGCCGGCTCCCTCGGAAATGGCATGGCTGGCTTCAAACGCCTTTACTTCCGGAGCCGAAGCACCCAGGGGGAAGCCGATCACGGTGCAGACTTTCACTGGAGTGTCTTTCAAGACCTCCGCAGCGGTCTTCACCCAAGTCGGGTTAACGCAGACGGAAGCGAAGCCGTATTGCTTAGCTTCTTCAGCCAGCTTAATGATGGCGGCGCGTCCGGCGTCCGCTTTCAGAAGGGTATGATCGATCATGGCAGTAATGGATTGGGAATGAGTGGACAAGGGAATTCCTCCGTTCGTTTTTTCGAATCTATATTTCTGGCTGTGCGGATCCTCAATATAAACTGGAGATCGTCACGCCGCTTGGCAGCTTAAACGGATGCTCCGTATTGATATGATCATAAAACATGATACCGTTCAAATGGTCGATTTCATGCTGCATCACGATGGCGTCAAAACCTTTGAAACGCAGCTTAACCTCGTTGCCCGCCTCATCGCAGGCTTTGATCTGAACCTTCTCATAACGCGGTACGAATCCCTGCACCGGCCGATCCACCGACAAGCAGCCTTCGCTCTCCGGTAAATACGTCATTGCCTGGGAATGGCTGATGATCTTCGGATTATACATGGCGATCGGCCGATCCTGACCGTTCTCGTCCGTCAGTAAAGCGGCAAACATCCGCTTATTCAGCCCAATCTGGTTCGCCGATAATCCCACTCCTGCGCGAAGCTTGTATTTCTTCGCCATCTCCGGATCCTGGCTGTTCTTCAGGAACTGCAACATCGCCGCCATTTCCTCGCGGTCTTCCTCGGTTGGGGGAACACTGACGGGTTCCGTCACCACTCTAAGAATAGGTTCCCCTTCTCTAACAATGTCATCCATCGTAATGATGTAATCGCGGTTGAATTTACTCATAAATAAACAGTTCATCCACCTTCGTCTGCAAAATATGCGCAAGCCTGAATGCAAGCTCAAGCGTCGGGTCGTACCGGTTATTCTCCACGCTATTGATCGTTTGGCGCGTCACGCCGCATTCTGCGGCCAGCTCGTTCTGGGTTAAACCCAGTCGCTTTCGGAGCTGCTTGATCTTATTGTTCATCGGCACCACCAGAATGTCAAAAGTTTTGGACTTCACCATGGTATCACGACCCTATTGACCTGTCAAAATCAAGATCTCATCTTGATTCCCCAGACCGAGTCCTTCTGGAATCCAGCCGCTTCACGCAACGCCGGAAGCCGCTCATCCTCCGGATAATGCTGTTCCAAATACCGGACGTAGGCCTCGCGCAGGCGGATTTCCTGGTCCAACTTGTTATATTCGCTCGGATGCTTCTCCAGCCGCGCCAATGCGGCATCCCAGCGTGCCAGATCCGCCTTCGTCGTCCGGCCTTTCCGAGTCCGCTCCGAAAGCGAGGTTAACTCTTCATAAGATTCCCGAAGCTTGGCCGAATATTTGAACTTTTGGTTAAACAAACCCAATACCACGATGAATAGAAAAAAAACGATCCATGCCCCGATATGCTCCATTCGCCGTTGCTCCCTTCGCTTTTTAAGCAAAAATAAAAGCTCCCGCTGCCAGGAGCCGCCATACCTTCGTTCTTTGCTATAGCTTCATCGCCATTGTCGTATCATCGTTTTATTTATATTTGTGCCAGTCCAGTTCGCTCGTATTTAACAGGTGTTCGAAATCATTGTCGAGCCGTTTCTGCTCGGCACGACGCGTTTCCTCTTTGCGTACGCGCGCCTCCTCCTGACGTCGTTCCTCATCTTTCTTCAATTCATTAGCCTGCGCCTTCAGCTTGGCCAGCGTATCCTCGCCAAGCAGATCCTTCAGCGTAGCCGGTTTATCCGCCGCCGGATTGGCCGGCGTGCCTGGCCCGGAACGTCCCTTCTTCTTGCCCATGGATGCTTCACCTCGGTTCCGACGATCCTCTGTAGTTCAAGCCTAAAGTATCATAGTCGAAAAAACGTTGTCAATACGACGTGATTTGGTCCAAACCGCTGAGGAACAAGCTGAGATTGAACTCCAGACTCTCCCCTAACTCGAGCGGCAAGCCAAACGCGCCGCGACGTTCCAGGGAGGCGAAGCCGTGAATCAGACTTCGCAGCCCGCGCACGGTGTGCAAGGCTTGATCCTCTCTTAATGAGTAGCTGCCGAGATAACGCAGGATCAGATCTACGATGCGCCCTCCAGCTGCCTGCAACGCCGGATCCGGACCAGGTGCGGCTTGCGCCGCATCGTACAACCCGGGATATGCATAAGCAAAATCAAGATACGTCTTGGCAAACCGGTGGATCGCCGCTCTCCCCGTTGCTTCACCGGTGGAAGTCGAAATATGCTCATAAAGCCGATTTAGAGCGTATATGGCCAATTCCGTGCGAATTTGTTCCAGGCCGCTCACATGGTTATAGAGAGAAGGCGGCCGAATTCCCAATTTCTTGGCGATCGAGGTGATCGTCACGGCCTCCAACCCCTCCGCGTTTGCCACATCTACGGCAGCCATCAGCACCGCCGTGCTGTCAATCCCGATTCTTGGCGACATGCTCAATCCCCCTTCCGGCCGGTCTCAGCCGGTGTAGTTGTTGGCTGCACCGTTCCTTGTGCACGTTCGGCCGCCGCAATCGCCTTGGCTATGGCGGCGGCCGGCTGCTCCAACACCGGCCCGTGTCCGACCGCCAATAGCGATGGCTTTAGGCCGGCCAGCTTGCGGGCGCTCGCTAACGCGGTTTCCTTATGCCAGGTGGCGAGCGCCGGAAACGGGAACAGCGGGCGAACAGTGCCGCTCACCGCGATACCCGCCCGGGTTTGGAAGGCGTCGCCCGCGACAAGCGCGCCGCTGCGCGTGTCGAGCAAGGCAAACGATCCCGGCGTATGGCCCGGAGCCGCCACGGCCAGCAACGAACCGATCCGATCCCCATCCGTAAACGTGACATCCGCTCGGGTGATCAGCTTCTTCGGTACCCCGCCGCGGATCGGTGAGGTCGGTTCGCCCGGATCTAGCGAAACGTCGCCGTCCATCAAACGCGCATCGCGAGCAGATACATGCACCGCTACCTCGGGAAGCTTCGCCTTCAAGGCATCCAGCGCCCCGACGTGATCGTCATGCACATGCGTGAGGATGATGCGTGTCAGCGGTTTGCCGATTTCTTGCACGGCCTGAAGGATCCCTTTGGAACTATACGGCAAAGCCGCGTCGATCAGCGTAACGCCATCCTCTTCCTCCACCAAATAACAATTCACCGGAAACAACCGGGGCATAAACGACAGTTGCAGAAGCTGTCCAACCTTCGTTATTTTCATAAGATAATCGCCTCTTTCCCATTAACTAATACCTTTAGTTTTAGTTTAAACTAATGCCATTAGTTTTGCAAGCAGGTTTTCACCTATTTTGAAGTCGTACAAGCGTGCCTGGCCGAATATGCTGTACAAGCAGCTTCATTTTATTTCAACAGTTGGAGGTTTCGCAATGAACAGCTTTCTTAGCTATGTACTGCTTGGTTTATCTTTATCCGCCCCCATCGGGCCGGTGAATGCAGCTCAATTGGACAAAGGCATTCGCGGCGGGTTCCTGCACGCCTGGTTCGTTGGGCTTGGCGCCCTTTCTGCCGATTTGGTGTACATGCTGCTCGTTTACTTTGGCGTGGTTCACTTCCTGAATACCCCGTTCATGAAAACTTTCCTTTGGTTGTTTGGTTTCTTCGTGCTCACCTATATTGGGATCGATAGCCTGAAGCAAGCCGGCAAAATCCCAGCGGGCGAAATGAGAGGCAGCGAGCCGCTGCGGAAATCGTTTTCATCCGGATTTCTCATGTCCGTCAGCAACCCGCTGTCCATCTTATTCTGGCTAGGGATTTACGGTTCGGTATTGGCTCAAGCGTCAGCAAATATGCAAACTCAAGATCTGATCATGAACAGCGGCGCCATTATCGTTGGACTGCTGCTCTGGGATTTTACCATGGCCGGGTTTGCTAGTGTGTTCCGCAAGTTGCTCACGAACCAGATTTTGGTCCTCGTTTCGGTAATGTCGGGCGTGTCCTTGATCGGCTTCGGACTTTATTTCGGCTATAAAGCCGCCTTGCTGCTTGCAGAGCGACTATAAGTTTACGTCGTCCGCTTGGGACGCAGGACCAGCGATTTGGCCTGTCTCCCTCTCCGCTTGGCTTGCTTCTTCGGCTTCCACACGACAAACTGCATAATTAGCGTCACGATCCCGATCACGCCGACAAACGCCAAACTCCCCCAAAAGCCCGGCCGGCTCGTATCATGAAATAACGTTCCTGTCACCGCCAATACGATCAAGATCATACCGCCCCATCGTTTGATCTGTCCAAACGCACTGAGTTTGAGGAGCTTACCTGAAGTAACCAAGATAAAAAACCAGTTATAAAGCAGCAGTAATCCGGCTGAGGTCGTAATGTACTCATAAATGCGCCCCGGCATCACGAAAGACAGCACCACGGAAGCCGCAAGTCCAACTGCGGTTAAGCCGATGGCGTAAAGCGGCCGCCCCCGCCAAGCCTTACCGGCAAATAGCGGCGGTGCATCCTTATCTTTCGCAAGTGTGACTAGCATGGTTGTCACTGCATACAACGAGGCCACCATCGTGGAGAAACCAGCGACAATCAACACGCCGTTAAACACATGAGGGATAAAGGGCAACGGGTATTTGCCTAGGGCCGTAACGAATGGGCTGCGCTTGGGGTCGATAGCGTTCCATGCAACCATGGTGACTGCAAGCCCCACCGAGAGCAAATAGACCACCGAGAGCAACAGCAACATGATCGTTCCGGACTTCGGGGCTTCTTTCGGATCCCGTAACCGAATGGCCATCATCCCCATCACCTCGATGCCACCGAAAGCGTAAAACGCAAAGATGAAACCCGACCATAAGCCCATTCCCCCGGCTGGAAAAAAAGTCTTCGCGGTATGCGGGAATTCCGGCGCTTTGCCGCCCCCTCCGGGAATCCAGCCCATTAACGCGGCTCCCGCAACGACCAAGAACATCAGGATCGCGGCAATTTTGATGACCGACAGGATATTTTCCATCGAATCGAACACCTTGTTGCCGAGTAAAATGACACCCAGCCCCAGCACGGCATATCCGATCGCAAAGATCCACATCGGCACACCGGGGAACCAGAAACGCGAGAACAGGGATAACGCGGTGAGTTGGCTGCCCATGATGAGGAGTTCCGAGCTCCAATAGACCCAGCCGCTGCCAAAGCCCGCCCAGCGTCCAAAGGCTCGTTTCGCATAGGAACGGAAGGATCCCTGCTCCGGTCGATCCGCAGTCATGCGAGCCAACACCTCAAACACTGTGTAGGTGCCAACCGCAGCCAACAGGAACGCGATCAGGATGGATGGACCCGCCATACGGATTCCGATGCCTGACCCAAGAAAATAGCCGGTGCCTATCGTCGAAGCCACTCCCAGCAAAGAGAGTTGCCACCAGCGTAAATCTCCTTTTTTCCCCTCTGCGTTTTCCACCTTCGCCATTCTCTTTCCCCCGTTTCATCGAATTTCTTCGTTCCTGCCATCCCCCTATTGTGCGACGGGGAACAGGAAATATGTAACCCTCGCTTTTGTAAAAAAAAGCACCTGAGGCCTCGCCAACAGCAGCGAAACCCCAAGTGCTATACTCTTACTTTATCGCACGAATCGGTATGTCATTTGGCTGTGTCTTCGACCGACTCCTGCCCAAGACGCCCTTCTTTAGACGGCCAGAAGGCCGCTTTTCCGAGCAGCATCGTGATGGCAGGCACAAGGAACGGACGCACGAGGAACGTGTCGAGCAAGACCCCCACTGCCGCGATGATACCGAACTGTACCAGCACTTGAATCGGCAGCGTGGCCAATACCGCAAACGTTCCGGCCAGGATCAGACCGGCCGAGGTAATGACATTCCCGGTTTCATTGACGCCTTCACGGATCGCATCCTTCAGCGGCATCACCTTACGTTTCTTCCAAATGCTCGAGATCAAGAAGATGTTATAGTCTTCGCCAAGCGCGACCAGGAACACGAACGCATACAGCGGGATCAGCCCTTGGATCGCAGCGTTACCCATTAGGTCGTGGAGGACAACCCAACCGATGCCGAGCGCGGCGAAATAAGATAATACGACAGTTAGGATCAAGTAAACCATGGCGACGATCGAGCGGAGATAGACGAGCAGCAGCAACGCGATCAGACCGATAACGATCGGAATAATGACCTTCGTATCGCGAGCATTGGTGTTCTCAGTATCGTATTGTGTAGCGGTTTGCCCGCTGATCCATACCTTATTCTCCGTTTCGCCGATACCTTCGTCCGCCAGCAGGCTTTCCGCCGTCTGCCGCAGCTCTGGAATATGCTTCATCGCTTCGTTGGAATACGGATTGACGTTCAATTGCAGCTCAACGGCCCGGATATCGGGGTTGGTCTTGCCATCGGCCGGTGTAGATACCTGACTGACATAAGGCAAGCTGCTGAACGTGCCTTGCAGATCGATGTCCTTCCCTTCCGTATCCACCATCAGCTTAACCGGAGCCAATTCCCCCGGCGTAAATTTATCGGCGATCACTGCAAATCCTTCCCGAGAAGGCGTATCCTCCGGGAAGGAGGAGAGCAGGTCGACCGTGTATTCGATTCGGGTCGCCTGAGAAGCCAATACTCCCAGAAGCAGCGTCGTCACGATAAAAATCGTCCATGGCCGCTTCGTTACCGTTCGGCCGATCCAACCGGCCGAAGCTTTGGACTTGGGATGGCGATTGGGTTTCCCCCGGCGTTTGGCCCGTTCCGTTTGCATTTCCGGCGTGCGCGGAATAAACGGGAAGAACGAGGCGCGGCCCAAAATAGCCAATAGCGCCGGTACAAGGGTTAAGCTGGCAATCCCCATGATCAGGATCGACAAACTAAACGGGACGCCAAAACGCTGCACCGAACCGTATTGGGCTAACAGCAGCACCAGCAGAGCGATCACGACGGTAAATCCGCTCATGGCAATCGCGCCCGAAGAGCCTTTGACCGCAGCGGCCAGTGCTTTCGACTTCTCCTTTTCTTCCGTCAACAGCTGCCGGAAATGGGAGATCAAGAACAAACAGTAGTCGGTTCCCGCCCCGAACAGCAGCACGGTCATAATTGAAATGGCCTGCGAGTCAACGGTAATCCAACCCTGCTCCGCCATTTTGCCAAGGATCGGTCCGGCTACGCCGTAAGCAAAACCAACGGCGATCAACGGAATGATGGCCAAGATCGGCGAACGGTAAATAAGCAGCAGCAAAACCAGCACGATCAAGACGGTGGCGATCATCAGCGAAACGTCGGCGCTCGAGAACAACCCCACTGCATCGATCGAAATTCCGGCCGGTCCGGACACTCGGGCAACAAGCCCCTGGTCTCCGAGCTTAGCGTCAAACGGATCTTTCTCAAAGATCGTCTCCGCTTGGCTGCGGATCTCTTCCATGCCGGTCTTCATCACATCGGTTTCCGCCCCCTTGGCGAAGAAGAACGGAAGCACCCACGTCGTGCCGTCTTCGGAAGCCTGTTGCTTGAGCGCCGGCAGCGGCATTTGTTCGAGCGGGAGCACTAGCTCCATCCCTTCCAACGGATTAGCCGTGAAATACGACGTCAGTTCCTGCAAGCGGGTGTAATCCTCATCCGTCAACCCGCCTTCCCGCGTCCAGACTGTTAAGGCTGGAATGCCGCTGTCGCTGGGGAACTCCTGCTCCGCCAGCTGTTCGGCTATCACGGAGGGCTGGTTCGCATCCAAATTGGCCGCATTGTTCCGCTCCATCGAGTTTACGCTGGGCCATACGGCGCTTAATCCGCCGGCAAGCAAAATCCAAACGGCCAGCGTAATCCACTTGGATCTTCGGCCAGCCACAAGTTGGGACAGTCGACCAAGTATTTTATCCATTTATGATTCCATCTCCCTTTCTTTATCGTAGGCTCACGTGATTTACATCACTCTGAATATTAATTATATATACCGGAAGGTTAATTATCAAACAAAAAATATGATATAATGTTTGCTCAGTACAAGTTGCTCGAGGTGATGAAGGTTGACCCAGCCGCATAAACGTTCCTTGGGACGGCCCGTCCAGCAGCCAGACGCCTTGGCGACGTCCGAGCAGATCCTGCGTACCGCGTCCCTCTTGTTCATGGAGAAGGGGTATAAATCCGTATCCATGAATGAGGTCGCCGAGCAGTGCGGGATCACGAAAGCTAGCGTCTATTATTATTATCCGACCAAACAAGATTTGTTTGTTGCCTCCGTGGCAACGACGCTTGCGCGGGTAAACGGACGGATCCGGAAGCTGCTGGTAGAGCCCGGCACGTTTCGGGAGAGACTACTTCAAATTACAATGAACTATTTAAGAATCCCTCGGGTTCACATGGACGAGATGTTCCGCAACATTCAGCATCATTTGTCCGGAGAGCAGCAGGAGACTTTAATCCGCCATGAAAACGATCTGTACGAGACGCTACGCGAAGGGTTTGCCCAAGCTGCCGAGTCAGGCGAAATCGTCTGCAGCGACCCGAACCTGGTCGCCCATCTGTATGTTTCTATGCTGCGGGTGGGAGAACGCCAATATGCCGACAAGAATAAGCTGTTTCCTTCGGCGGAACAGGCGGCTGAAGCGATCGTTGCCTTTTTGTGGAGAGGGATTCATAACTAAAACAGCAAAGGAGGAGGAAGGGCTGTGGCATTCGGCGTGTCGCGAGAGGAATTGGAGGCATGGAAACAGACGGTGGCCCGCGGAGAGATCGGATTCTTGACTCATTTTTGGCTGGATCCACGTTTTCCCGAAGCCAAGACGGTCACCAAGGTCGGCTGTTCCGATTTGGAGCGGCTCAAAGCCTGGTGTGAGGCCCACGACCTTCCCACTCGATATATTCATCACCGTTCGCCATTCCCCCATTTCGACCTGATTGGGCCGAAACAACGGGAAGTGCTGCGGGAGGAGGGGCTTTGGGATCAACTGGAGCGGTTTCGCCTCTAATAGATATAGATAAAGGCTGCTCGTAGGGTTCATCCCCTGCGAACAGCCTTTTTTGTCGTTCATTAATGCCCTGAAGGAGCAGATAACCCTACCCGTTCGATCAGTCTCGTGCTCTCCTCGTTTAATCCGATGATGCGGATTTCCTTGCCCAGTTGATGATATTTGAGAATCAGTTTCGAAATCGCGTTCACGGCCGACTGATCCCATACATGCGACTTCGAAAAGTCCACCGCCACCCGCTGCGGATCGCCGGCTGCATCAAACTCCTGCAGAAAATGACTCACCGTTCCGAAGAAGAGCTGTCCGGCGACGACATAAGTTTTGGCTCCTTGCTCCTCACGGACGGAAGTCCGGATTCGGGCCATTTTCCAGGCGAAGGATAACGCGCTGAGCAAGACGCCCATCCCCACGCCGATGGACAGGTTATCCGTCGCAACCACGGCCACCACCGTCACCACCATGACAAGGGCGTCCGACACGGGAACCTTACGAAGCGATGTCAGGGAATTCCAATCGAAGGTGCCGATCGATACCATAAACATGACGCCAACAAGCGCCGCCATCGGAATCTGTTGAACTACGTCCCCTAAGACGATGACCAAGAACAGAAGGCCCATACCAGAGACCAACGTCGACAGCCTCGTCCGACCGCCGGATTTCATGTTGATCATCGACTGCCCGATCATAGCACAGCCCGCCATCCCCCCGAAAAATCCAGTCACGATATTCGCCAACCCTTGGCCCTTCATTTCACGGTTCTTGTCACTTGATGTATCCGTGATCTCATCGATCAGCGTTGCGGTCATGAGCGATTCTAACAGCCCTACGAATGCTAGCGACAACGACACCGGGAAGATAGTCTTCAGCATGTCCCAGGTGATTCCAACTTCGGGAAGATGGAACGCCGGCAACGCTGACGTTATTGCGCCCATGTCGCCGACCGTTCTCACATCCAGATGCAGTGAGATGGTTAATACGGAGACCGCGATGATCGCAACCAGGGCGGAAGGAACCGCTTTGGTCAATCGCGGAAATAGATAGATGATCGCGAGCGTTAACGCCACTAACCCGTACATCAGCCAACCTTGTTTCTCGAAATGGGTGAGTTGCGCCATAAAAATCAAAATAGCTAATGCATTCACAAACCCGGTCATCACCGGATGCGGCAAGAAGCTGATGAATCGGCCCAATTTCAGATAACCCATGATGATTTGCAAAACCCCAGCCAAAACCGTGGCCGCAAACAAATACTCGATTCCATGTTCGCGAACGAGTCCGCCCATCAGCAGCGCCATCGCGCCGGTAGCCGCAGAGATCATGCCCGGCCGCCCGCCGGCGAACGCAATCACGACAGCGATACTAAAGGAAGCGTACAACCCGACCATGGGGCTCACGCCGGCCAGAATCGAGAACGCAATCGCCTCAGGGATCAAGGCAAAAGCTACCGTCAGACCGGACAACACATCACTTCGGGTGTTGGAAAACCAAACCCGTTTTATATTCAAATGATGAAGCAAGTAAAAATCCCCCTCTTTCTTAAATCACAAACAGGACCGGTGCAACGCGCAACGTCCTAGATTATAGTAAAGATCGAATCGCCGCTCAAACCTCCAACCCTGCATTTAAGCGCTTAAGTGTGGGAATTGCTCGGCTTTCCTACCCGCAGCCCCGAAATACTTTAAAATTTGACTAGTTACATAACAAAAAGAACCCTGCCGTCAGGCAAGGCTCTCGGTCATTCAGAGAATATTATCGTTTATTGAAGATGTCCGTCAGCACCGGCACGATTTGCGATTTGCGGGATACGACGCCCTTCAGCACCGCTTTGTTGTCGGTAAGCTTCACATTATAAGCTTGCTCCACTGCATCGGCTGCCTTCCCCAGAGCCAAACCAACGGAATCATTGTTCAGGATGTCGGTCACGACAAACAAGAACAGATCCAGACCTTTGCTGGCGATGATGCCGTTCAGAGCCGCCTCAACTTCGCTTTGGCGGGACAAGACATCGTTCACATCCACTGCGTTCACCTGAGCGATTTCCACTTTGGCTCCGCCCATTTCGAACTCTTTGGCATCCAGAGAAATGAGCTGTTCGATCGTCTTATCACTGAGGTCTGCTCCGGCTTTCAGCATGTCCAGTCCGTACTCCTCGGCGTTGACGCCAGCGATTTCGGCCAACTCCCGCGCAGCGGCGACGTCCTGCTCGGTGCAGGTCGGCGATTTGAACAACAGGGAATCGGAAATGATGGCAGACAGCATTAGGCCGGCGATGTTGGCCGGTACGGCTACGCCGTTTTCTTTGTACATTTTATTCAAAATGGTTGCGGTGCAGCCCACCGGTTCAGCCCGATAGTACAGCGGTCCGCTCGTTTCGAAGTTGGCAATTCGGTGATGGTCGATGACTTCGGCCACACGCACCTGATCGATATCAGAGACGCTTTGTTGACGCTCGTTATGGTCGACCAGGATTACATCCTTGACTTCACCGGCTACCGTTTCAACCAGACGCGGCGCTTCAAAACCGAAACGCTCCAGCGCAAAAGCCGTTTCCCCATTGACGTTGCCCAGACGCACGGGCTCCACGTTCCAACCCAGCTTGGACTTCAGATCCGCATATGCGATCGCTGAACAAATCGTATCCGTATCGGGATTTTTATGACCGAAAATCAATACTTTTTCCATCTCATTACTCCCCTTTAACATGATTTCATGTCAAAAGTATAGCTTATTAGCGGAGGAGCAATCAAGAGCGCAGCCCCGCGCGACTTCTGCGATTTACATCCCCGGACAAACCGGGTACGATCAACACATGGCTCTTTTGAGAGCTGAACTTTTTCTTTTGGTGCTCAGTCGACCTTCAGTCGGCATTCAGCAAACGCTCAGCATCATCTCGCATAATGGAGACATCAGCGTTGGATTGACAACGAATGGATAGGCGCAAGGGGGATGATTTCAATGAACCAAGTCAAAGGGGCAAAAGTGCTGCTAGTTGACGATGAACCTCATATTGTACAGTTCCTCGAGTTGGGGCTGCAAAACGAAGGTTTTGAGGTGCGTACTGCCGGCGACGGCATGAACGCGGTCGCGATCGCAGCCGAGTTTCAACCGCACGTCATCGTGCTGGACGTGATGATGCCGGGGATGGACGGCTGGGAAGTTTGCCGGCTCCTGCGGAAGAACGGCGAGAACGTGGCTATCATCATGCTGACGGCGAAGGATGAGGTGGAGGATCGAGTCAAGGGGCTGACCCTTGGCGCGGACGATTACGTCGTTAAACCGTTCAGCTTCGAGGAGCTGCTGGCCCGGATCGGTGCGCGTTTGCGCAATCAGTTTCCGGCGCTGTTCGGCGAAGTGGCTATCGGCCCGTTCCGCCTAAACGATCGCCGCAAGGAAATTTCCTATTCGGAGCGAGTGCTGGAATTATCCCCTACCGAATACGAGCTGTTGAAATATTTGGTGCTTAACCATGGGATCGTCTTGAGCAAAACGACGATTTTGGATAAAGTCTGGGGTTACGACTTCGGCGGCGAGGAGAATATCGTAGAGGTCTACATTCGCTCTCTCCGCGAAAAATTGAATGATCAGGAGCATCGGCTGATCCGAACGCTGCGGGGCGCGGGCTACCGCGTCGATCTGCCATGAAGCCCCTTGCCGGCGGAAGCCGGACAAAGACTGGCGGAAAGCGGTT
>RCUU01000192.1_pt1 | contig 35727 bp, 25 predicted proteins | sample 2166211 | NCBI WGS metagenome assembly RCUU01 (sample SAMN09932620, study PRJNA488358) | compost metagenome | feature: garden; material: soil; isolation source: compost soil in phenylacetic acid-enriched culture | place: Germany: Experimental Botanical Garden Goettingen | collected 2016-01-27
CTCATTTCTCTACATCCTCACTTCTTCACATTACTTCTTTACTTCTTCTTCACTTCCCACTCCTACACTCCAGCGTAAGCTGCTATACTTCCTCTAACACTAAAAAAGAACACCCCTGCGGGTGCCCTTCTAATCATATTAATTGACAAAATCAATATTACACATCGTCTTCCGGTTGGGCAGCAGCTTCATTCCGGCTCCATTCCAGAAACGTCAGCGTATCTTCATCCTCCGGGTCCATTTGGTGTGCAATTTCGAATTCTTTTGCAGCTTCCTCATTCTGATCAAGATAATAATAAGCGTAACCTACGCGGAAGTGCCAAAGGGGATTATTTCTACCTTCTTCATCGATTTTCAAAAACCACTTAAGCGCTTCTTGGTAACGCCCCAAGTTATTGAGAGCTCTTCCTAAATGAACAGCCAATTCATCGTCAATGAACGAGGTAGGAATTAGATTGATTTCATCCACGATTTGCTGATACTCGTCCTCTTCATGCCAAGTATTCAGCTGTACGATAAGTTCTTCTCTTGTCATTGCTTACGCCTCCTTATATAAGTACTTTACCATTTTCTTCACAAAGTTTCCTGCTCAAAGCAGGAGACGAAACTGAACAATAATAAAGACATAGAAAAACATCTGCAAATCCTATTTGATGAGTGCCATCAAACAACAGAAGGAAAATGCAGATGTTACTATATAATACCGGCTAGCCCGTCATTATTTCGTTCGTATTGAATTTGCTGAACCCGGAAATTAATTCTGTGCCATTTGCAGCAGCGCTTCCGCGAGAATATCAGTTCCAAGGGCAATATCACCGTAGTCGGTATATTCCTCAGGGCTGTGACTAATACCGTCCTTGCTCGGCACGAAGACCATGGCGATCGGGGCAAACCTGCCTACCAGCATGGAGTCGTGAAAAGCGCCGCTGACCATCTTATGGTAACGAATCCGCTTTTCCTGACAAGCTTGCTCCAACATAGCGATGATGCGTTCGTCCGACCGGGTTGGCAGATCGTCGTTGATCTGTTCCAGCGTGATCTTTACGCCCCGGTTGACCTCGACAGTGCGGACAAACTGCCGCATCCCCTCTACAAGACTGCATTTAGTTTCATAATTGCTATCGCGAATATCAACAGTAAACTGCACATCGCCTGAAATGACATTGGCGGCCCCCGGCAGTACCTCTACTTTGCCTACCGTGGCTACCGTATCCGGACTGGAGGAGTCCTTGGCAAGCTGCTCCAGCTTCAGCGATACCTCGCAGCAGGCCAAAAACGCATCATGCCGCAGATGCATCGGAGTGCTGCCTGCATGGCGCTGCTGGCCGGAGACCGTCACGTGAAAATTCGTCGGGGCGGCGATCGTATGTACGATCCCGACGGGTAAGCCCAACGATTCCAGCACCCCACCCTGCTCAATGTGCAGCTCCACCGCCCCGTGCACACTGCCCTGAGGCATGGCAATGTCGGTAAACCGGGAAAGATCGTATCCCAGCTCCTTCAGCACATCGGGCAGCAAGTTACCTTCTGCGTCGACCAAGGAGTAGGCCTGCTCTAGCGACAATTCACCTGCCAGAGCCCTGCTTCCCAGACAGCCTAGTCCGAAACGGGTAGGCTCCTCCGAAGTATAGACGATCACTTCAATGCTTCTCTTGAGGGAGGCACCGGAGGCCTGTATCATTCTGATCGCCTCCAGGCCGGCAACCACACCAGCCATCCCGTCGTACATACCGGCGTGCAGTACGGTATCGATATGAGAGCCGGTCCAGACGGGCGGCAGCTCCGGTTCAGTACCGACAAGCGTACCGAAAATATTGCCGATCGCATCCTCACGTACGGACAGCCCTAGATCGATCATTTCTTTCTTGATATAGTTTCGCGCTTCCAATTCTGGCGGAGTAAACAGCACACGGGTGGTGCCTCCCGCCTGGTCGGAATTAAAAGTGTTCAACTTCTCCAGAATACGCTGAATATTTGCGGGTGAAGCGGCTTGCATCAGCATGAGGTCCCCTCCTTTTTCCGGCTAACCACATTTTGCGGGTCACCCTTCAGCCACTGCGCAATGTTGGCAAATACGATCTCTGCCCGCACCCGCAAAGCCTCGTGAGTAGCAAAGGCAACATGAGGCGTAAGTACAGTGTTGCGTGCGGACATTAATGGATGATCTTCGGCAAGCGGCGGCTCCGTCTCAAACACATCGATTCCGGCTCCGGCAATCTGCCCGTTATTTAGCGCTGCGGCCAGAGCCTCATTGTCTACAATAGGCCCCCGAGCGGTATTGATCAAAATGGCCGAAGGCTTCATCAGCTCCAGACACTCCTTATGAATCAGGTTACGGGTATTCTCAAGGAGCGGAAGATGCAAAGAGACGATGTCGCTTTGTGCAAGTAAGCTGTCAAGATCGGTATACTCAATTCCGCTGTCAATCGCCTCAGATTTACGGGACCGGCTATAGGCGAGCACCCGACAGCCAAAGGCTTTGGCGATCTTGCCCGCCGCCAGTCCGATCGCTCCCGTCCCGACAATACCAAATGTCTTACCGTACAGCTCGAAGCCGATCAGGCCGTTTGACGTCCCCCCGCTTCTTGTAGCCCGATCGCAAGGAACGATCCGGCGCAGCACAGAAATGGCCAGACCAAAGACGAGCTCAGCTACGGCATGGGTTGAATAGCCGGCCGCATTACAGACAGTAATGCCACGCTCATGGCAGTATTCCATATCCACGTGATCCACGCCGGTAAAAGCTACGGCGATAAGCTTCAGATTGGGACAGTGGGCTATAACCTCCCGGCGAAACGGCTGGTTGGTCAACAGCACAATGTCCGCAGCGGCTGCCCTGTTGATGAGCTCCCCAGTGTCCTCGTTCCGATCAGGATAGCTGGTGAAGGAATGGCCCTCCTCCGTTAACCCGCCAGCCAACCTGAGCACCTCTGATTCCGGTATGCCCAACGGCTCCAATGCAACAATATTCATAATATACAGCCTCCTTCAATGCGCAGGTTTGGCGTTTTTAGAAGATGCTAGAGTTTATAAAAGTACGTAGATAGACGTTTTCTCATTCATCGGTCAAAGATGAACGTCACGGTTGCAGTCCTTGGAATAAATGTAGGTGAAGGGCCCTCGTCCAACCCCGTAGGAAGCCTGAGGCACGTATGGACCGAACCAGATAAAATCGTCCTTTTTGATCGTCATCCAGCGATTATCCAGATAATAAACGCCTTCACCCTCAAGCACATAGGCACCATGCTCCTGTACGTGGGTTTCTACAAACGGATGGCAGCCGCCAGGGGCGAAGGACAGCACATGCATGTTCATGTCGAAGCCCAGTTCTGTGGGAAGCAAATCCTTGATAAATACATTTTCCATCTCATCGAAGATCCGGTATGGAATATCGTTGCTGTTGCCGAAATAAGCTCTGGAGGCATAGTCCTGCAGCGGAACGTACGCTTGTTTGTACAGCAGCAATTCAGTTCCGTCCTTGCAGTCGCTGAATTCTATACCGATGCCGGGTGGAGCATAGGCATATCCGCCAGCATCAAACACTTGTGTCTCACCGGCTACAGAAACGCGGCAGCCGCCTTTCGCGCAATACACAAAGGCTTCAATGCCTGGCTCCTTGGCCCAAGGGCGGATGGTTTTACCCTCAGACCCGGTGTGTACGACATATTGAACGAAGCCTGCCCCTATTTTGGGCGAAGCCACAATGCTGATCTTACAGCCCTCAATTCCGGGAATGACGTTATTAACAAGACCCGTCGCCGGTATGACAGCAAATAAACCGGGCTTTACGACGGCGCGCGAAGCTAGCAAATCATTCGGGTAACTCATAGTAAGCAACCTCCAAGCAGTTTAATTGGAATCGGTGTAGCCGTATATATACAACCATTCGGCCAATACGGCGATGCCTTTGGCCAAGTCCTCCGCGTCGCTGTACTCCTTGGGAGAGTGGCTAACGCCGCCCAGGCTGGGAACGAACAGCATTGTTGTCGGGCTAACGCTCCCGATGACCTGTGCATCATGTCCTGCTCCGCTGTACATGGAGCGGTACGAGAGGTTCCGTCGATGGCAGATCGAGGCCAAGGTTTGATTCATGCTCTCGTTCATGAGTACAGGAGGCATGTTCATCCATTCATCGACGTCCACCGTGAGCCCACGACGCGCTGCGATCCTGGAGAACGAATCCAGAAATTCCGCGCTGAAATCCTGTAAGGTGCCCGCGTTCGCATCTCTGATATCGATGGTGAAGGCCACTTCTCCAGGAATGACATTGGATGAATTCGGCTTGACGTGAAATTGCCCTACCGTAGAGACGAAGGGATCGCTGCGGGACGAGGACATTTGTTCGATGCATTCGATCATTTCACAAGCGCCCAGCAGCGCGTCGCTGCGATATTTCATCGGTGTGGTTCCGGCATGATTGGCACAGCCCTTAACGTGTACCGTATATCGCCGCTGGCCAACGATGCCGTTCACGATGCCGATGCCAATTCTTTCCTTTTCCAGCACAAAGCCTTGCTCGATATGCAGCTCGATAAATCGAGTGATATCTGTACGCTTGGGTGAAGGAAAGGCTCCAAGGCCAAATCCGGCGGCATGCATTGCCGATTGCAGCGTGACTCCGTTTTCGTCCTTGATGTCAGGAGGATTCACAGTAGAATACCGACCTGTCAGATTTCCCGAGCCCCAGTAGGTAAGCGGGAAGCGGCTGCCCTCTTCTTCACATAAGGAGACAACCTCCAGCGTCCGCAGCGGTGTACCGAAATGCTCGTAAAGAAATTCAAGCGCGATCAGACCGGCTAAAATACCGTACGCTCCGTCGTATTTGCCGCCATTTTGCACGGTGTCCACATGGGAGCCGGTCAAAATAACCTCCTTCGCCAATCCGCCGCCCTCCAGCCGCCCATATAAATTTCCGCAGTCGTCAAATTGCGTCTTCAGTCCGGACGCCATCATTCGTTGGGCCAAAACCGCTTGAGCTTCCTGCCAGGATGAGGAATAGAGCAGCCTTGTAATGCCTCCGGCCGGGTCGCTGCCATACCGCGCCAGCCAATCAACGGCTTGCTCGATATCGCTCCTGAAACAGGAAGAATCAAAATTCAGTTGTGTCTCGCAGATTTTATTCATCCTGAGTCCTTCTCTCTCTCTATTTAGTCAGCATTGCTCTGAAACATACATCTGCGCGTCAACGTGCAATATTATGCTCGGGCTATTCCAGCTGTACTGCAAGCATGGCGTCCGCCCGCCGGGTTGGTCACTTTGCTCTCCAAATCATAGACCGTTCTTCCGCGCAATAAAGTGTGCTTCACCCGGCAGTCTATCTCTCGGCCGACGTATGGATTCTGCTTATGGCGGTCCAAAAGATGCTCATGCTCAAGTCGATAAGGGGTGAAATCCACCAGTGCCAGATCAGCATCCCGTCCCAGAGCAATCTCACCCTTGGCAGATAGGCCGAAACGTCTTGCCGGATGGGTGGACAGCATCCGGCACAGCAGAGGAAGCGCAAGGCCGCGGCGACTATACCCTTCGCCAAGCAGCAGCTCCAGGGAGCTTTGGGCACCGGATATTCCGCCCCAAATTTCAAACCAGTCGAACGAAGCTTTAAGCTCCGGCGGACAAGGGGAATGGTCGGAAGTAATCATGTCGATATGTCCGCGTTCAATCGCATCCCAGAGCCCTTCCCGTTCTATTTCCGAGCGTAGGGGAGGAGCGCATTTGGCCAGAGGACCGATTTCGTCCAGAGCGTTCTCCGTCAGTATTAAATAATGAGGGCAGCTTTCTAAAGTCACATCCTGTCCTTCCTGCCGGGCCTGCCGGATGTGCTCCACAGCTTCCGGGCTGCTTATATGCACAAAGTGGAGAGAACACCCCGTAATTCGGGAATAAAAGAGCGCCCGCTTCACAGCCTCCACCTCCGCATAGACCGGCCTGGATTCCAGGTAATCGCGGGCGGAAAGCTGTCCATTGCGTTTTTTATCAGCGGTGAGCGCAGCCACAATCTGCTCGCTTTCCGAATGTAAAGCTAATATTTTGCCAAGCCGGGCAATCTCCTTCATGCCTTCGTAAAGGGTGACATCGTCTACCTCGCGAAAAGCCCCTTCCTGCTTGCCTCCGGCAGCGGACATAAATGCTTTAAAGCCGACCGCTCCTTCTGCAGCAAGCGGAGCCAGCTGCGCCAGATTACCAGGGACGAGCCCTCCCCAAAATGCATAGTCTGTATGAGACCGTCCTTCGAACAAGCCGCGTTTGGTTTTCAGAGCGGCCACCGTCGTTGTAGGAGGAAGTCCATTCAGAGGCATGTCGATGCATGATGTACAGCCTCCCGCCGCAAGCGCCGCCGTTCCGGAGGATATGCCTTCCCAATCATCGAGGCCTGGTTCATTTAAGTGCACATGAGCATCAATCATTCCGGGCACAACCACGAGTCCGGTGGCATCGATCTTCTCATCTGCCGACGACGCAAACCCGTCTATGCCAAGGGCGGCAATAACGCCGCCCTCGATACCGATGTCCAGTTGTTCCACACGATCATATAGTACTATCCGGCCGCCATGAATCACCGTATCGTAATGTGTTGTCATGGGAGAACCTCCAAAATTGCTTATTATTTGAACTCGGACTTGACGAGATCGGGAGCTACCTCTTTGAGCAGGCTCAGATCATGATAGCTCTTCGGATCCTGCAATTCCTTTATGTTGCCTACGCTTTTGAGGTATTCTCCTACAGCCGTTCCGTTGCTGTCATTTACGTAATTGTCATTCACTTCCATGCTATATACGTTGCGATTCATAATTTCAGTTAGCTCCTCTTCGCTGAGGTGGAGCTCAGGCGCAAGAATTTTAATCGCCTCTTCCCGATGGTTGTTGATATAGTCTGTAGCCTTCTGCAAAGCTCTGAGCACCGCTTTAATGGTATTCGGATTTTTCTCAAGGAAATCGTCAGTGACCTGAATAGTGGTATGCACGCTCATCCAGTTGACATCACCCGGGTTGTCGGGAAGCTCACTTTTTGTCCCGCTGAACAGGAACTTGCCTCCGCCCTGAATCCCTTTAGTAATAAACGGCTCCCATGCCGCTATCGCATCCACATCGCCTTTTTCCAAAGCGACAACAGCGTCTGAAGGGGATAGGTTGACGTATTTGATTTTGCCTACATCCACACCAAGCTCTTTGCCCATATTGTCGATAGCGATGACGACGTCGGCGCCGCTAGGAACGCCTATCGTTTTGCCTTCCAGATCCTTGGCGCTGGTGAGGTTCAGATTTTTGCCGCCAACAACCGCCTGTGTTCCGGCAATTTGCGCTAACGGGGCTACGATTTTTACATCTACGCCAGTGGAGGTGAGAATGATGTCCATAAAGTTGGTTTGAATGCTGATCGGCGCACTACCTCCTGCTACCATTGGGGCGATGTCCGGACCGCTTTCGATAAGCTGGCTGGTGACGTCAAGCCCCTCATCCTTGAAGTAGCCCAATTTGTCAGCAATAATTTGCTGGGAGGAGATTTGAGCATCCCTTACGCCGACTAACGTAAAGCTTTTGGTCTCGATAGCGCTGCTTTCGTCGGTCGCAGCATTAGCATTATCAGCTGATTCGGTCTCCGTATTAGCGGGAGCATTGCTTGCGGAAGACGGAGCCGCCGTGTTGTTACCGGAGCTGCATGCAGTAGTCAAAATTAAAAGTAGCAGAATCATTGCGGTGCTTAATTTACCAAAACGAGTTTTCATAGTATGACCTCCTTTATTTTTCAATGGCGCTGCGAACGCCATTCTTTCTCCAGGTAACTGTCTTTTTCTCTAGTACTTTAAGAAGATAGGACATGATGCTGAATTCCAGTCCGATCAGTACGATAGCTACAAACATGTTGCTCATTTTGAAGTAGTTGCGGGCATCGACGATAATGTACCCCAGGCCTGACTTGGCCCCCATCATTTCAGAGACAATCAGGGAGGAGAAGCCGAGTCCCAGGCTGACTTGCGCGCCGACAAATATGCTCGGTATAGCCGATGGAAATATCACCTTCCAGAAAACATGCCTTTCCTTGGCGCCAAGGCACAAGGCAGAGCGGATCAGCGTCGGATTGACGGATTTCAATCCATCCAAAGTATTAGTAAGCACCGGGATAAAGGTAGTCCAGGTAATCAGAAGCACCTTGGGAAATTCACCGATGCCGAACCAGATAATGAAGATAGGCAGCAGCGCCAGGCTGGGAATCGGCCCCAGCAGGTTTAATACGGGGCTAAGCCAATATTCCAACGCCCGGAATTTGTTCATAAATACGCCGACGATAACGGCAATGGCTAAACCGAGGGTAAAGCCAAGCAGGATACGAACCGTGCTGGACATTACGCTCTCATAGATTACGCCCGTTTTGGCGAGTGCCCACATTTCCTGCAGGATGGCGGTAGGTGCGGGGAGAAAGTTCGGATTGAACAGCTCCCAGCTTGTATTCAGACGGCTGATGGCTTCCCATAGCAGGAAGAATACACAGATAGGAATCAGTCCAACCCGATCTCGAAAATTCCACCGCTGCGTTTTGACGGACAGGCGGGTCCCCTGCTCGGTTCCAACCTTGACGGGGGAGGGCAGGGAAGACGCTGGTTTGCTCATAGAAATCCCTCCTCTAATCTAATGTCAGTAGCGCTTGTATATCATGTACGAGTTCAGCGAACTCGGGTTGATCGGCGGAACGGGGGCGCTCCAGCGATACGGAGAAGGAAGCGGCAACCTTGCCATGCTTCATGACCAGAATCCGATCGGCCAGATGGACCGCCTCTGATATGCTGTGAGTGATGAACAGCACCGAGGGCTTTAGCTCCAGCCAGATGCGCAGCAGCTCCCGCTGCATCATTTCCCGGGTCAGAACGTCCAGCGCTCCGAAGGGTTCATCCATCAACAGATAATCAGGATCGCTGGCAAGCGCTCTGGCAATGCCCACCCGCTGCTTCATACCGCCGGATAGCTGATCGGGGTGGCTGTCTGCATATTCGTGGAGGCCGACGAGCCGCAAATATTTACTGGCAATTTCCCTTGCCTCCGCTTTGCTTTTTCCTTGTACAGACGGACCGAACGCCACATTATCAATCACCTTGTACCAAGGAAACAATGCATGATCCTGAAACACCACGCAACGCGACTTGGAAGGGCCGGCGATAGGCTCCCCGTTCACGGTAATGCTGCCGCCATCCGGCTGCAGAAAACCGGCAACCAGATTCAGTAAAGTGGATTTTCCACAGCCGCTGTGGCCTAGAATGCAAATAAATTCATGGGGTCTAACCGTAAAGCTGACGTTATGCAGCACTTTTTTTCCGTTGTACCCTTTTTCCACATTTTGAACAGCCAAGCTCATCGTTTACCCTCCATTCCATCCAAAAGCCTTCTTTTCATTTAATGTTATATTTTATAACACGTTTTTCTCTTCTGCCCTTATAATAGCACATCCCTAACATGATTCAATGGCAGCTTTGAACATTATTACGCATCTCTTTTATGCATATTGCACAAAATAATGAGTTTGTCGTATATTTAGCATAGAAACAAACGCTTTTAATGTTAGGTTATATGACATATAAACAAAGGGGATGAGGAAATGAATCTGCAGGATTTGCTGAGGCTGCCAATTTACCGGGACGTTCGGGTGCTGGCAGGTAAAAGAGGACTTACACGTCAGGTTAAATCTGTTAATATGATGGATGCTCCTGATATTATTGAATATTTAAAGTCGGATGAGCTGTTGTTGACTACAGGTTATGCCATGCGCGACGAGCCTGAAAAGCTGCTGCAGCTGGTGCATCAAATGGCTGAAAGTCAATGCGCCGGTCTTGGAATTAAGACGAAGCGCTTCTTGGCAGAGATTCCGGGTTCAGTTCTGGACTTGGCGGATCAACTGCATTTTCCGTTAATCGAACTGGCGCTAACCCCTTCACTCGGAGAATTGCTGCAGGAATCCCTTAACTTCATTCTGGAGAAAAACAATGACGAATTGCGCTACGCATTACGGATGCATCGCGATTTCTCAGCCCTGATCATGCAGGGAGGCGGGAATGATGCCATCATTCAATCCTTGTCCGACCTTGTGGGCGGACAAGGATTTCTGGCCGATCATCGGGGAGCTGTGATCGGCGGCTCCGCTAGAATAACCGGGGGCGATGCTTCATTGTTGCAAAGTCAGATTCAGATAGCGGCGGCAGGCATGCGGGCCAGTGGCGGCAGAATGGCAGAATTTTGCCTTTCGTCGCCCCGGCGCGAGGAACGGCTTGAGGTCGTTATGCATATCATCGAGCTTCCGTACAATTCAGCATTCTTGGTGCTGCTGGGTGCCCAATTGGCGGACTCACCACTGCCCCGACTCGCAATCGAGCAAGCAGCCAATGTGATCGGTTTTGAGCTTGTGAAGCAGCAGGCACTGAAAGAACGGTTCCGACGCTATAAAGACGAATTCTTCGAAGAGCTGATCGCCGGAAAATTCACCTCTCAGCAGGAAATTATTTCGATAGGTAAACGTTATGGCCTGCAGGAGGCTTCTAATTACTTGTGCATTGTCGGTAAAAAAGATGAGGCGGACCGTGCCGAATATGGCGGCAAATTGCCTTATCAGCACCGGGATCATATTTACGAGCTGCTCAAAACAGGACTGCTTGTCCATGAGCTTCCCGCACTGCTGTTCAACAACAAGGAGATGTTCGTCATTGTGCTTCAATGGGGATGGGATACCTCCGCCGGGGATATTCCGCTGACGCCTTGTCTGGCCCGGATTCAAGAGGAGCTGGAGCAGGAGGAGAAGCTTTCCTTTTCATTTGGCATCAGCAATCAAGTTGAACAAGTCACCCAGCTTCCCAATGCTTATAAGGAGGCGGTTAGTGCTCTGCATACAGGCTATCAATCCCGCCAAACCCGATTTATTCATTTCTACCGTACCAAGGAGGTATTCGAACTGCTGAAGATGGTTCCCGAGGTGGCTTTAACAGATTTTTGCCAGGAGACATTTCAGGGCCTGATGGAGGCGGACTCCCGGGAGAGGGTCGATCTGATGGATACAGCGAGGGTTTTTCTGGAGACGCAGGGACAGATCGCAGAAACCGCCAAGCGGCTGTTCGTTCACCGGAATACAGTGGCCTATCGTCTGACCAAATTCGAGCAGCTCACGCGCTGCAACCTGCGCGATCCCGGCGATTCCCTGCGTTTTAGGCTTGCTTTTCTGGCGGAGGAGCTGCGGTAGATCGGGTGGCTTTATTCATCGACAGCCCTCCATCCCTGGGATTTCCTTGCCATAATTATGACGATAGATAACCTATAATCCGTTCAACACATTCATTCACAGACAACGTATTCGTGTCTAAAACCACTTCAGGATGAACAGGCTCCTCATACGGGGAGTCAATTCCAGTGAAAAATTTAATTTCTCCTGCTCTTGCCTTTTTATATAAGCCCTTAGGGTCTCGCTGTTCGCAGACCTCTAACGGACACTGAACGTATACCTCTATATAAGGATCTCCAATGAGAGAACGGACCTTATCACGAGTGGCTCTGTGTGGAGAGATTGAAGCGACAATCACATTATGATTTGCATCAAGCAGTATTTTGGCAATTTCACCAATCCTTCTGCCAACCTCAATTCGATCCTCCAGACTGAATCCGAGATCCTGATTAATGCCTTTACGCAGAACATCACCATCAAGGATGTAGCAATGGGGCAACTTCAGCTCCAAGGCATTCGCAATCGTAGTTTTACCTGAACCGGATAGACCTGTTAGCCAAATTAATTGATTCATATGTCCATTCTCCTTCACATTCAATCGTTCCAATCGTATTCCTCACCAATCAGCTCAAACAATTTCCGGTTCGGCTCAGTAAAATATTCTTGCAGCCATGTCAAAGTATCAGCAGGAATCTCCGGTCCCTCTTCGCCCTCCTGCAAATGCGGGAAATCATTCGGCTCCCAGGCCGGTATATTCAGAAACGCACATATCTTGCGGCAGCCTTCTTCAGGATTCTGAAATAGCTCTTCACTATTCAAAATAAGGAACTGCTCCTTCGGAAAATACGGATACCATCCCTCCAATTGCTCCGCGTACAATCCTCGTTTTAAATAGGAGTAGTGTGAGCAGTTTGGACTTAAGTAGCTGGAATCCAGCATCATTCTTTCATATTCATCCTTCACTCTATCATTCTCAGCCTGTAAAGCCTCCGGGAAAGACAGATGCTCCAACCCCCGCTTAACCATCATTCGATAATGGGAATAAGCCCTTTGAACAGGGTCCCGAAGCAATACGATCAATTTAATGTTCGGCAGCAGTTCATGCACCCTTCTTGGTGTTTGCGGATGGAACAGATAATACGGACTAGCCTCCCCCGTTATACTTCCTGCCGACAGATTAGACGGAAAATGTCTCTTGTACCAATCAAACCCTCGACCGAACTGCTCGTCGAAATAATGGATTTCCTTGACTGCTGCGGCTTCAATGTTCGGGTGGCGGGTCAAGTGGTGGTACAAGGAGGTTGTGCCTCCTTTTTGCGTCCCGATGATCAGAAAATCAGGTTCTGTAGTTGTATTATCAGTGAGTACAGCACGAAAATGTCCCGTCCCCACAGCCTCAGCCTGACTTTTAACGAATTGGACATGCTTAATTATGCTCTCTATATCGGCATCCGGAGGGGCAATATCAAGGCAGCACTCGGCATCGCGAAGAGCTTCCTTCTTCATATCCAGTTCAAGATATACGGACGAGCGTAGGATTTTAACCGAAAATTCGCTAAAACCATACTCCAACGCCTGATTAAAGTGCTTTAACGCTTGCTCAAAGTTTCGCTGCTGCTGGCTTCTACAGCCCATCCGATAATAATATTCCGGAACATATTCACCATTCGCACTGCTCTTCTCATACGCCATAACAACATCTCGAGAAGCCCCGCTCATCTTAATCCGACCATCTTCAAGCCAAATGGCCTGATCGCATATTTGCTGTGCCTGCTCCCCAGAATGGCTTACAAACACAATTGTCTTACCTTCACTTTTCAATCGAAGAATTTCGTTCATGCACTTCTTCTGAAATTCAAAATCACCTACTGCCAAAATTTCATCCATCAGCAAAATGTCAGGCTCCAGATGAATAGCCACTGAAAAGCCGAGCCGCATGTACATACCCGAGGAATAGCTTCGTACAGGCATATCAATATACTGCTCAAGCTCAGAGAATGCGATAATGCTGTCCAGCTTGGACTGAATTTGCTTACGGGTAAATCCAAGAATAGAGCCGTTAAAAAAAATGTTTTCACGACCCGTGAAATCAGGATGAAACCCTGCTCCGAGCTCCAGCAGTGTCGCTATTTTCCCATTCACTCTTACTTCGCCTGAGGTAGGATGCAAAATTCGGCAGATCAGTTTTAGAAGTGTGCTTTTTCCTGAACCGTTTTTGCCGATTAGCGCCAGGCTCGATCCCGGAGGCAGCTCCAGATTAATATCCTGCAGCACCCACATTTCCTTCTGTGAAGGTGATTCGGAATCAAAAAACTTACCCTTCAATGTATTGTTCTTCCCGCTCTGCATGTTGAACTTTTTATGGACATGATGTATTTCTATGGCATTCTTCATGATGATCCTCTCCTGCATGTACTCATCATACTTCTTCAACCACATTTCTTTGCAGCACCGAAAAGATGACCGCTATTACTGTATTCAACACAAGCAACACAAGCAGCATCGGAAGAAGGGTACCAAAATCCGGCCACTGTCCAAATAAAAACAAATCTCGATACGCGTTTATGATCGGCGTCATAGGATTGTAATCGAATATCCATCTGAACTGTTCCGGAATGAATGAAACCGGGAATAAAACCGGTGTCAGGTAAAAATAAATCATCATCAGTACATTGAGAATATGCTCCAAATCGCGTAGGTAAGGCACCCCCAGGGAAGCCAGCATAACAATAGGAAATATAAGCATAGATTGTATGACAAGAACGACAGGGAAGGAGAATAACGCCGTTGTTGTGTGAACCCCGCTAATCCAAAGTGCAGGAATCAGAATGACCAAAGTGAGTAAATAGTTAATCAAATTACTGCCAATAACGGATAATGGAAGAATCTCTCTAGGAAAATATACTTTTTTCAACAGCTCCCCGTTGTTAACGATACTCCGCGCTCCTTGCAGGATCGCTTGCGAAAAGTAATTCCAAGGTAGCAGCGCAACTAGAATGAACATTGGAAAATTAGGAATATCTGATTTCATAATAGAAGAGAATACAAAGCTGTATATGGCCAACATAAGCAGCGGATTTAAGAACGTCCAGAGGAAACCCAGCACAGAGCCCTTGTATCTTGTCCGCAAATCTTTAAGCACCATGTTACGAAGCATCTCTCTATAATCATAAATTTCTTTGACCCTTCCAAACAACTCCTGTATTTTGGGTAGACGACCAGGAAGCTTTGAGATTCCTCTTAACGCATAATAGCCCCCATCCCAAACCAGATAAAGCAAAAAAGAAATTAGAAGAATCAGTGCCGTGACAACAAAAACATACAACCATGGATTACCGTTGACGATATCCCAAGGGTGCCATTGGTAAAGAAGCTCCATGATAAACACGTGGCTTAAATAAATACTATATACAGATGCGCTGATAAAATAAAGGAGTCGTGAAGCCCCGGCTGGAACGAAATTGAAGCGTATTTGCTGGAGCCATACAAACAATGCTGACGCTGTCACAAGTACAGGAAAAGATGTATAGCTATAAAAGTAACCCCCCGCGCTGGAGAAGTCCTTGGTTAGCCAATAATTGCCGAGCACAATGATTAGATAAGAAGCAAATCCAAACCCATATAAAAGACGCCGTCTTTTTAAATCTAGACAAGTAATCGATAAATAATAGCCGAGTAAGAAATAACCGATATAGCCTGTTATTCGGGGAATTTCAGTCGCTAATGTCCAGCCCAGCATGCCGGAGATGGCAGACAGATTGGACGCAACAAAACACACTGCACATGCAAATAATATCCCATGAGAGGCATATTTAACAAATAACCGAAGTAATGGAACAATAATGTATAGCGCAATAATTGTGTACACAAACCATAAGTGATAATGAAGACTACCCTCGACTATCCCTTTAACGAAGGCGCCTATCTCAAAACGATTTGGCTCCTGTCTTATCCCCCACAAATAATAAATAAAACTCCATAGCACAAAGGCTGGAAGCACTCTGGCTAATCTTTTTAAATAAAATTGCTTTGCCGATTCATTTCTGTTCGGATCTAGTAAAAACATTCCGCTGATCATAAAAAAAGCGGGCACACTCCACCGGAAGGCAGAATTAATCATATTGGCCGCCCACCAATACCGGACTTCTCCTATTACATCAAATATTCCTATTGTTGGAGCTGTTACATGAATCAACACAACCCCAATAATAGCCGCGATACGAAGAACATCCGGATATAGCAACCTTGATTTTGTCATGATACCGTTCACCTGATTCCATCCCATTAGCGGTTGATGATTCGCTTCAGCAATTTTTTCCCTTGTTGAATGACATTTCTAGTCACCATTTCGATACTTACGTATTTCTCAAAAAAATCATTGCTCTCTGCAAACGGATTTTCTACTCGGTAAGGGAGCTCTGGAACATCGCGGAAAATAATACGGGAATTGCGTTTGATCTGCTCTCCATTTTGAAAAAAGTCATAGGACCATTCGGTCTGACCAAGCTTGGATTGATCCGCTTCTTCCAGCTGCCTTACATAATTGTCTCGCAGGTTATAGACACAGTTACTCAAATCCGGAACGTATTTTCTAATCATACCTTCGTTCGCACCCGAATCGAAGCCGGAGTAATGGAAAAACCGCAGGGCTTGTCCATTCACCTGGTATCCATCAGTGTAAGTCAGCTTACGCTTGGATAAATTCCAAGGGGCAACATTGTATCCCGGGTGCTTCAAAATATGTACATCGAAGTAGCAAGGCGCGAGATCAATCCACTTTTGATCCGTGAAGATTCCTCTTGGAATATCATCATAGCAAAACATCGATAATCGACTCGCCCACCATGCCGCAAAACGCTCCGCTTCCCCGGATCTGGCTATAGCCAGAAATCCCAGGTTGAATACTCCGTGCTGCAATGCGCTTAATTCATTATCCATGACAGCATCCATAATATCTTCCGGATGGCACAGATGCGGCGTTAGCACAATCGCATGCTCGTCTAAGGCAGCCTTTAACTCAACAAGCTCATCATACACTTCGATGTCCGGGTCCAAATAAACAAATTTGTTCTCATGAGGGTACCGATCCAGCATATACACAAATAATTGCCCTTTAACCGCTGTGGATGCCTCAACGATAGAGTGCTTGAATATGAATTTATCGAATTGCTCAAAACCGAGGTCCTTGGCTAATACAATCTCATCAAACGCATCGCAGGTGAACGCGGCCGGATGAATTTCCCGTTCTAGCAAGCAAACGATGAAATGAGCTTCAGGATTGGTTCTTTTAACGGATTTGGCCAAAACCATGGCCTTAGGTAAATAGTTGGCACAAATCGAAGTCGTAATGATCATGATTGAAGCTCCTCTTTAGTCAAAGATAAGTGATTGTATTCCAGTACGTACCTAGCCCTTTCACCCGACACGTAGCATTTTACCTCCTCGGTATTGGCCAAAAACGCCAACAGCTGCTCCTCACTGTGAAGCACCTTGCCTAGCTCCGGATGCAGGTCAATGGTAGCTGCTATATTCCCGCTTTTAGGTGAAGAAAGAACCGGCACACCCGCAGCAATGGCTTCCTGAAGCGTATAGGAATAACTCTCCGGTACTATTGACCATAACAAAACCAAATCAATATCATGATTAATGAGGAGGTTAGGCGCCGCCATTTTGCCGTCTTTTATAAAAGAATATTGATGCATAACGACATGCTCGGCATATTCCTCCTGGGAACCCACATGATGAAATTCATAGTATTGTCTCAGAGACTCATTCTTGTACAGGCGCTCCCAAAGCTGCCACCCTTTATTGTCCATTTTATAGCCCAGATAAGCGAGCCTTAACTTGCGCTCAGTAGGCTTGGGTCTATACACAATTGTTTGTTTGGTAAAGACCAAGTGACCCTTAACAGTAATTTTATCAGCAATATCACTGTATACAGCCGAAACCGTCTCCTTGACAAAAATAGACGGCACTACCATCTGATCCACATTGTCCAAAACAACCTGAATGGCCTGCCTCCATTCAGATAGCTGATAGCTGTAACGACAGCTCTGACAAATCGCAGCTTCTTTGCCGCATTCCGGCGATGCTACAATTTCTGAAATACAGGATCTTCGCTCTCCTGCTTGCTTGACACTGAATTCTGTTTTTGGCTCGTACATCATATGATAGCTGGAACAGAGTACAAAGAAATCGTGCATAAACATGGTATGCTCAAAAGAAAAGTGATTTTGGGCTTGTCGGTACAACATCATATAATCGCTTATTTGCCAGTTCAGCAAGTGATGTGTATATAACATTTTTAATTGAATATGAAGCTGGGATAACCAATTGACGATATCATTAATGGAATGGAAGCCTCTGAACTGCCCGTCTGCAACGACCCCATAGTAAGCCCCTTCCTTTGTGTCCAGCAGTGAATAGCTCTGGGCCGGATAAATCTGAATGACTCCAACATCATTGTAAGCCAGATGGGAAGCCTGTTCATAAATATATTTTTCCGTGCCGCCCATCGATTCCAGATAGTTCGTGTGGGAAATGATCAGAGCATATTTTTTATAGCTCAATCTACCCGTCAACCCCGTAGATCGGGTAAGCTTGTTATGCTGAATGGCATACCACTTCAGCATGCGTTTAGCCAGCATCTTGCCCCTTCTTTTGGAACCTCTCGCCGTATCACCCATCCATCTTATAGGCGTTGTGATCCTCCATGACATTGACCGTTTATAAATATCAATTTCCCGGCGATATTGTTCGATTTCCTGATCCTTCTGCCTCAATAGAAGGGCCTGATCACTGCGTGGAAGCTTGTTTTTTTCTTGTAAACGGACCTGCAGCTCATCAATTTTAGCCTGCAGCTCCTGACCAAGCGACGTATGCTTAGCTTCAAGAGTTTGTCTTTCTTCATAAAGCAGCTCCAGCGTCTCCAACTGCTTTTCCAGCTGACTAGCAGCCAAGCGGATGGTTTCTTCTTTTTCAGCATTCAATAACTGAAGCTCTTTGATTTGTAGTTCCAAGCGCATCTCAAGTTGATCTGATGCCAAACGAAGTGTTTCTTTTTCAGCATTTGTCATTTGCAGTTGATCAGCAGTGCTGCGAATTGTTTCTTCATGCTGAGCATTCCTTATCCGGAGCTGTTCGTTTTGCTCGGTTGCAGCTTTTATAGCGGTCATTAAGTCCACTTCAACAGCATGTTGCTGCCGGAGCTTGGCAACCAATTCCTCATTCATATGAATCGAACAACTTATATCTATATGTAAGATTACTGCACCATTAAGCGGCGGCAAATTTCTTATGATCCATTGTGGCTCGTCTCCGATGCTAATACCCTCTATCAAATCCGTTTCCGTATCATGATTGTTTAATGCCAGAAAGTCAGCATACTCTGCCATACTGTTTTGAAGTAGGTTTATCTCATCCTGACCCTGTGTAAGCATCAATTTTGAGCATTTAATCATCCCCAGCTCTTTAGGTAAAGTTACTCGTAGAACCGAACCAAGATCTTCTTTAATTTTAATCTGATAGGAATCCAACTTACCCGATGTATTGACTGTTATATAGGAGGATCTCTCTTCTGAAAAATGACCCTCGGACCCGGACCAATAAAATTGTACTCGACTCGCTCTTTCGTGGTTCAAAAGCTGAGCGGATTGTTCCAAATTTTCATAAATACTGGCAAACCTGGCATTCAAATCAGTGCTGTTAAACTCGTATTCCTGTTCTCCGCTCAAGCATATTTGATAGATTTCCTTAACGATTGGCGGTACCGATTGCGCTTGCCACAATTCGTCCGACGAATAATTACCATGCCTTAATCCACTATTAGGCAATGAACTCATCATTTCCCGTTTGATTCCATTATAAGGAATACCTATGAAGCGGCTGATCCTTTCACCTGTCTCAACAGGCTGCTCAAGCAAACGATCATAGCTGACTACGATTCGTCTTTCTCCGCATGTATAGTATAGGCTGGACGAGATATACAAAGTCCAAAGCGCCATAGATTTTTCGTTACTAAATCGATCCCGCTTTTGCAGAGAAGCTGCTACGTTCAAGGGATTGCGCAAACAAATGATGTACACCGGCTCAATATCCAATTCCAGAAACACTGATTTCCAAAGCGGCAGAAGCAGACAGGCCCGCGGGTCCTTAAATCCCCATACAGCATGGTTCGAGAAATTTCCGGTAACAATGTCTTTTATCTTTGATCGGTAGGCCAGCACTTCTTCTAACAGCCACCATTCTGCGGGCAATGGCTTAGTTGTATCCCATGAAGAAGACAGGCTGTCGAGCAGCCTTTCATGTATATCCACAATTTCGGAATGCTCCCAAAAGCCCTCGGGGTTGTCCTCTCGCGGGCTAATCATTTCCTCGTCACGCCCTATATAAATACCTAACGATTTTATAGTCTTAGCTAGCAAAGAGGTCCCGCTTCTATGCATGCCTAAAATGATGATTGCTTTTGAACTTGCCGACATATTAACACCTCAATCAGAATGAATGGCAATGACTTTATTATTCAATTATATTTCTTATAATTTTCGATAAATAGTGACAAATGTAATGTCATTTGTCATATGACAATATACATTACATTTCACTCTATGAACACTAAAATTAATTTCATCTCCACTAATTAAAAAAACACCAATCCTTAAAGGTTTGGTGTTACAGCAGCTCTTCAGAATGATGCCATGAAAAAGAGGCCACCCCTTACGGGATAGCCTTTCTCCAATGTCCTATTATCAGTTAATAATTTGCTTAAGCACTTCACCAAGGGGCGTGATCGGACGGTCCAGCAATTTGTCAAAATCATTACTCTCCACGTCCAGGGCGCCCTCGCGAATATCCCGTTGAATACCAACCACGAACGGAATCATAGCTTCAGGAACACCTGCACTAACCATAATCTTCCCGTAGCTCTCATCATCGACCTGTTGAACCTCAATTTCCCGACCGCTCACTCCGGCAACAATGGATGCAAGCTCTTCTTGCGTCAATGGCTTGCCGGATAGCTCATAAACGGTATTATGATGGCCTTCTCCGGCAAGCACACGTGCCGCTGCCGCTGCATAATCACGACGGCCTGCCCAGCCCACTCTGCCTGTACCGGCGGATGTCACCCAAGGTGCTCCCTTCAGCACAGCTTGGATCGTACCTAGCTCGTTTTCCAAATACCAGTTGTTTCTCAAAATCGAATACGGGATTCCAGAGTTTATAATAACATCCTCTGTAGCACGATGATCCCCTGCAATAGACAGCGTACTATCTTGAGCATTCGGAGCACTTGTATATGCGATAAAACCTACATTTGCTTCTTGTGCAGCCTTTACCGCATTAGTATGCTGCTGAGCTCGCTGCTGCATATCATTCGTCGATATGATCAATAATCTGTCAATACCGGTAAATGCCGCTGCCAAAGAATCCGGATGGTGAAAATCCCCATGACGGACATCTATGCCGAGGGTGCTCAAGTGTGACGCCTTCTTCGGATCGCGAACGCTCACCGCAATATTTTCTGCAGATACAAGCTTCAATAACGCATCGACTACCAATGATCCAAGCTGTCCTGTTGCTCCTGTGACCATCAATTTCATTTTCCTACCGCCTCTCAAAAATATTAAACGTCTATGTTTATTTCTTTATACCCTTGGGGCCCTGCTGCTAATCTTGGTTGTATATCTTCAGCTTATGGGAGTATAATAACCCCTAGTCATAAAAATCGAAAGTAGTTACTTTTAGGAAACATGGTATCCAGAAAGAAACCATGTGTAGTTATTAGGAGGAAATATGATGTCCGCTAACTGCAAAGTAGAAACCGCGCTAGAAATTTTGGTTGGAAAATGGAAGCCTGTTATTTTATTTCATCTTTTTGCGAACGGTACGATGAGATTTAGCGAGCTTCAAAGAGCAATTCCTGACATTACGAAAAAAATGCTCACCTCGCAATTAAGGGAACTGGAGTATCACGATATTATTCACAGAGAGGTCTATCGTCAAATCCCTCCGAAGGTCGAATACTCTATTTCGGAATACGGCAAAGGAATGGTTCCTGTGTTGGTAGCAATAAACGACTGGGGTATGGCTCACGTTAAGCATTTGGAAGAATTATATGGAGATGAAAGAACCGTGGAATCATTCGCTAGTAATATAAGCACGGAGAACTAAGAGGAAAAAATACAAAAGGACCAGGTCCCCGTTAAGAGAGCCCGGTCCTACATAATCAATAAGCTCCAGCGCATCAAAGCTGGCCTGCTGCAATTGATATAACCTCTTACAGAAATTGAACTGTACTCAATGAAGCACTGCCGTTCACGATAATGTACACGTCTTGACGTCCGCTCACGCCGTTCAGCTCGATGATAAAGTCATTCCACTCCTGTGCACCGCTGCCCTCCAGCTCGCTACGACCCACGAGGGAACCAACCGGACTGCGAAGCCGGATCTCAACTGAGGCTGCCCTTGCACTCGCTGCACGAAGCTTCATACTGCTTGCGCCTTCACCGAATTCGACATCTCTAAAGGCAATCCAGCCGGACTGTGCCTTCACTTCAACAGCGCTGCCGCCTTCCCGGCACTCTCCAACCAACATGCCCTCATAAGCATCGTAGTTAACCGCCCTCACCGGCTGCTTCAGATTGCGGGGCGGAATAACCTCACCCTGCACATCCAGCGACTCACTCAGCGGCAGATTTGACGAAGAAGCCCCGGCCATAAAGGTATATGTGCCAGTCTCGATGCAGAAGCGCTCGCGAGTAACATCCCATATTGCCAACTCAGACAGCGGCAGCGTGAAGCTGACGCTCGTGGTTTTGCCCGGCTGTAATGTAATCCGCCGGAAAGCAAGCAATTGCTTAAGCGGACGTTTTACGCGCGACTGCTCTGCGTGGCCGTACAGCTGCACGACCTCTTCTCCCGAACGATCTCCGGCATTAGTCACTCGGATCGTAACGCTGATCTCGTGTTCCTTATCTGCGAAGGCCTGCTTCCGGTCAAGACTAAGTCCATCGTAACGGAACGATGTATAGGACAGGCCATGTCCGAACGAATACAGTGACTCACCTTCAAAATACTGATACGTTCTGCCGCCCTTAATCACATCGTAATCCATAAACTCCGGAAGCTGATCAACTGACTTGTACCATGTCATGTTGAGGCGGCCAGCCGGATTCACATCTCCGAACAGCACATCGGCCACAGCATGGCCAAGCTCCTGTCCGGCATGCGTAGTATAGACGATAGCCGGCACTTTCTCATCCACCCAGTTCAGGGCATATGGATAGCTGCCGACAACAACGACGATCGTGTTCGGATTGACCGACAGCACTTCCTTGATCAGCTGCTCCTGCGATGCTGGCAGTGTGATGTCCGGACGGTCGATCGTCTCCTTACCATTGATCAACGGGTGATTGCCGACAAATACAACAGCGATGTCTGCGTCGCTTGCCGCTTCCTTGGCTGCCTGAAATTTGTCCGTTACAATCTCTACTTCGAAGGCGTCAGCGCTAATCTTCCCTTCTTCCTCACTCGTTACCGAAGCTGCGCCCGCAACGTTGATCTCATTGGCAGTCTCTTCAGCGCTGCCGCTGCCCACAAGCAGCTCTCCTGTTCCACTCTTCACTGTCACCGGCATATCATTCCAGGTTGAGAAGGTCAGCTCTCCGGTCCCCTCTTCCGATGGACGGGCAAGGAATACTTCCTTCGTGAACCATTCCCAGATCCTGTCGGCAGATGCCTTTACGATTCGATCATCCGTCGTTAAGTAGAGGCCGTTGTCTTCCGCGATAATCGTATGACTATCCCAGCCCCAGTCCGTCATTTCAAAGACTGCTGCCTGTTCCGCTGCCTGACCGGTTGTCGCCAGCGCAGCCTCTTCACCGCTCTGTACTTGCACGTAGCGACCGTTACGCTTCGCCTTCAGCTTGACCCGGTCCGTACCTCCGGCGAATACTGTCTTTCCGCCGTAGCTGTTCAGCTTCTCCTGAATCCCTTGCAGCGGCGTGATTGTATAAGGCAATGAACCACTGTACCAGTCGCAGTATACCATACCGCCAAGCGGTCCGATTACAGCAACCTTCTTCAGCTTGTCCGCTTGCAGCGGCAGCATATTGTCTTCGTTCTTCAACAGCACAACTGCTTTTCCTGCTGCTTCGCGAGACAGCTTTGCATGCTCCGGATGCAGAATAACCGATTCATCAATGGCCGCATACGGATTGTCCGATTCAGGATCAAACTCACCCAGCCGGAAGCGCACGCGGAACGTATTGTGCAGCGCAACATCAAGATCGCTCTCCGTGAGCAATCCTTCCTCCAATGCCTCACGCAGCGATTGCCTCATCAGTTCGCCATCATCGGTTATGCTGTCGATGCCGCCTTCCCGAACAGAACGGGCCACCGCTTCCTTGTGAGTTTCCAAATAACCATGGTCACGCACGGTGCCGGACACGTCAAATGCATCGCTGACAACAAAGCCATCCATGCCCCATTCCTGCTTGACGATGGCGTTTACGTCTGGACTCAGATTCGCCGGCACACCATTAATCGCGTTGTACGCCGTCATCATGGACTGGGCGCGACCCTCCCTGAACGGAATTTCAAACGCCTTCAGATAGTACTCACGCATATTGCGCGGATCAATACTGACCGAAGCGTCACCGCGGCCGACCTCATTATTGTTGGCTATAAAATGCTTCAAGGTTGCAACCGCCTTCAAATATTTCGGATGATCACCCTGAATCCCCCGTACAAGCGCTGCTGCCAATTTGCCTGTAAGCACAGGGTCCTCCCCATAGGCTTCTTCGGTACGGCCCCAACGCGGGTCGCGTTCCATGTCTACAGTCGGCGCCCAGAGCGTCAGCCCGTTGATCTCCGGATTACGCTTATAGAAGCCTCTCGCCTCGTCGCCAATAGTGCTTCCGATCCGCTGCATCAGCTCGGTATCCCAGGTGCATCCCAGTCCGATCGGCTGCGGATAACCCGTAGCTTCACCGAGCCATGCCATACCATGCGCCGCCTCTGTACCATGTTTATACGCTTTTACACCAAGCCGTTCGACGGCTGTCTGATATTGAATCATCAGTCCCACTTTTTCCTCCAGCGTAAAACGGGACACCAGGTCGGTGACCCTTTCTTCAAGTGGAAGAGAAGGGTTCTGGTATGGATAGTTGGTTGTAGTAGACATATGAATCCTCCTTCAGTAGATTGCCTTACGCGTATTTTATGACAAATGATTTCATCCTTCTACCTGAATAATTAGAGGCGTTTTCATAGAATATTAGGTGAAAAGCATCATTATGAGCATAATCCGGGTAAAATCCTCAATAGAACCGGGAGCCTAAGCTAATATTCCATATCGCCCTTACAACAAGTTGTGACATATATGAAGGAATATGCACTAACAATGTCAAATTATTTGTATATGATGAAAGTATGGAATAATCCCAAGCTCAAGTATTTAACTGTAACCGTCCTGATACTAGGCGTCCTCCTCGGATTTCGATGGATGTGGTCTAGTTTTTTCTATACCTTGGAGGCTCCTCGCCCCGTAGATGGCGTACTTGATATGCGAGGTGTCGATTTGAATAACTCCCCCTCCTTTTTTCTGAACGGCGAATGGACGTTTTATCCTGAACAATTGCTCTCCTATTCGGACATTCAGAAGAAGAAGGAAACGACATATCGAAAGGTTGAGGTACCGGGAGACTGGAAAGGTGCATTTGGCCCGGGTTCTGCCTCTTCTTACGGATACGGAACCTATCGGCTGCGCATTCTCATCGATCCACTGACCCAACCGGTCTCGCTCTGGGTCAAGTCCATTCAGGCCTCGTCCTCCGTAGAAATCAACGGGATAACAGAAGGCGTTATCGGCAAACCGGCTTCAACCGCAGCGCAGTATGAGCCGAGCAACATCTCTTACACCGCCACCTACACTGTCACGGGAACAACCGAACTGGACGTGCTCATTCGGATAGCTAATTACGACGAGCCGTTCCATGGCGGGATTACACGCTCTATTCGCTTCGGCTCCGCGGCCTCCATTGATAATGTAAGACTGTATTCGATCGGATTTCAGCTGGTCACGTTTACCATTCTGATGCTGCACGGGTTATATGGCTTCATCCTTTATCTGTTTAACCGACAAGAGCGGACATTGTTCTCTTTCAGCGTGTTATCGGTTTTGGTCGCGATTGCGATTACAGCCGGTCACGAAAACCTGCTATTTCTGTGGCTGCCATTGAATTACGCATGGGGGCTTAAGGTCAGACTGATCGCGCTGCTATGGCAAAATCTACTCATTCTGTTCATCTTTTGTAAATTCGCCGCGGCACCTGCTGGCAACGTCTGGTTTCGAGCCTATACAACGGTGCTCGCTGCCGTAACAGGCATACTAATGGTGGCGCCCGCTTCCTGGGCCAATGCCCTTGTCGACTTCTACGGCTTTATTATCCTTTATGTCATCCCGATCGTATGGACGATTTACATCGTCGGCACGATGATTTTCAGAAAGGATGCCGACAAGGATGTTGTGTTCCTTTTGCTAACAGCTGCGGGCATTATGTCCAATCTGCTGTGGGGCATTCTGGAATCTGTATCTGAGGTCACGACCGTGTACTATCCGCTTGATATTATGGTGACCGTTATCGGCTTTTCCGCTTACTGGTTCAAGAAGTATTTTCGCCATGCCAATGCAAATGCGTCGCTCAACGAGCAGTTGCAAAAAGCCGACAAGCTGAAGGACCAGTTTCTTGCCAACACATCGCATGAGCTAAGAACGCCGCTACACGGCATTATAAATATTGCACATACCGTCATCAGCAAGGAAAAAGAGACCTTGAATGAAAGCAGCCGTAAAGATATGGAGCTGTTGATTACCATCAGCCGACGAATGTCCCATATGCTTGGCGATCTTCTGGATGCCGCACGGCTTAAGGAGCACCGAATTACACTCCGGCGAGAAGCCGTGTCTATTCAGTCGATCGTTCCAGGAGCAATCACCATGCTGGAATTTATGGTGGACGGCAAACCGATCCGTATAGAAATGGACATCGCTGAGTCAGTACCACCCGTCATGGCTGATGAGAAAAGACTGCTGCAAATTATCTATAACCTGCTGCATAATGCGCTAAAATACACGACGGAGGGTACAGTCCGTTTATCCGCTGAAGTCCGCGGTGACAATGTCGTTATCCATGTATCCGATACCGGAATAGGTATGGATGAGGAGACCCAGGCGAGAATATTCCTCCCCTATGAACAAGGAGCTTACGGCATTAGTGACGGAAGAGGAATAGGGCTCGGGCTGAGCATATGCAAGCAGTTGGTTGAATTGCATGGAGGGGACTTAACCGTTTCCTCGGAAATGAACAAGGGCTCTGTCTTTAGCCTTAATCTGCCGATAGCCGATGCAAGCCTTCCGCTTAAGCAGTCCGCACTTTCTGAACTGGAAGCGGACGAGAGGCTTGAAGGGCTGCTGCTGCCGGATTCCTATCTAAGCAATACTTCCTCTCCTGTCGCGATGCCACCGCTTCTTCAGGAGAAAAAGGCAAATATTCTTGCAGTTGATGACGACCCTGTCAATTTGAATGTACTTAGTGGAATCTTATCGTCAGAGCCATACGATATTGCAATAGCAAACTCAGCTCATGAGGCGCTAGAGCTTCTTGACACTCGCAAATGGGATTTGATTATTACCGATGTAATGATGCCGCAAATGTCGGGCTACGAGCTGACACAAAAAATACGGGAGCAGCACTCTCTATCCGATCTTCCGGTCCTGCTGCTGACTGCGCGCAGTCAGCAGCAGGATATTTACACCGGATTTTCAGCGGGAGCGAACGATTATGTCACCAAGCCGGTGGACGCTGTAGAGTTGAAATTCCGTATTCGTGCATTGGTTGAACAGAAGCTGTCATTCGCTGAGCGGCTGCGCATTGAAGCAGCCTATCTGCAAGCGCAAATTCATCCTCATTTCCTGTTTAACACACTAAATTCACTCATGGTGTTAAGCGAAATCGACATGGAGAAGATGTATATGCTGAGCGAATCGTTTGCTTCATTTTTGCGAATCAGCTTTGATTACATCAATACAGGGGAATTGGTCGAGCTCACTCATGAGCTGAAGCTTGTAGAAGCCTATTTATCGATTGAACAAGCGCGGTTTGAGGATAGGCTGAACGTCGTATGGGAAGTAGAGAGCGGTCTCGACGTCTTGCTCCCCCCTCTCTCGATCCAGCCGCTCATCGAAAATGCCGTCAAGCACGGAATCCTGAGCCGGAATCAAGGGGGCACGATTTGTCTGAGAATTACCCGACAGGACACCTTTACGCGGATTGAAGTCAGCGACAATGGCAAGGGGATAAATGAGGAAATCATTCAACAGCTGCTTGATCCCACTTTGAGTGGTAAGGGCGGTATCGGACTAGCCAATACCAATCGCCGATTGATTCAATTGTACGGTCAAGGCTTGTCTATTATCAGCAAGCCTAACGAAGGAACGACCGTTTCGTTTGTTGTGTTCGATGCGAATCCGGACTATTCCTAACATCCAAAATTCAACAAGCAGTCAAGGAGAATGCACTATGAGAGTCATATTGGTTGACGATGAAAGGTTTGCGTTAATTGGGCTGAAAAAGGCGATAGTAAATGTAGCAGACGAAATTGAGATTGTCGCTACGTATTTAAGCTCGATTGAGGTGATAGCAGGTGTATTGACCCATCGCCCCGATGTCGTTTTTCTCGACATCCACATGCCCGAGATAGACGGTTTGCAGCTTGGAAGGCAAATCCAGGCAGCTGTTCCCGGCATTGAAATTGTATTTGTAACTGGTTACGACCAATATGCGGTTCAGGCCTTTGAGCTTTATGCACTAGACTATATAATGAAGCCGATAGAAAAGGAACGTTTGCGCCAGACGATTACACGACTAAAGAAAAGATTAAGCATCAAGAGTACAAAAAAAACGCAAGACAACCAATTGCCCCTTATCCTTTGCTTTAACGAAATTCAATTTCAGCTACCCGGTAAAGAGGCGCAGACGGCAAAATGGCGTACTAGCAAGGCTCAAGAATTGTTTGCCTATTTGCTCCATCATCGGAATCGAAATGTCCACCGAACCGCTTTGCTCGAGCTGCTGTGGCCGGATTTTGATGAAGACAAGGCGATACACCATCTCTATACAGTGATTTATTATACTCGTCAAACCCTAAAAAATTGTGGAATGGATATGATTTCTATACAAAACGGGAAATTAGAAGCCGGGTACAGACTTGAAATCGGGGAGGCGAGAGTAGACACAGAGGAATGGGAAAATCAAATGAAGCAATTGGGTAACCTGGATGAGAATAATGTGGATACGTATGAGCATGTACTAGGTCAGTATAAGGGAAATTATTTCGGTCACTATGATTACCCGTGGGCTGAATACGAACGGGAACGGTTTAGATTGTTATGGTTATACCACATGAAGAAGCTAGGAGAGTTTTACGAGCAGCAAGGAATGCTGAAAAAAGCGATCCAAACCAGCCGTCGCATTCAACAAATGCTGCCAGACGAAGAGGAAGCTACTTCTCATTGATGGAATGAAGCTCTATGACGCACTTCAAGTTAAGAATAAGCTCAGAGTAAAGTTAAACAGCCTCGGCCCCGTCAAGTCAGGACCAAGGCCGTTTAGCTCATTCTCATTTTTGTAATGTCTACTCGGGCTGTGTTTCACTTTCCCTCATTAGACCAAGCGTCCGAGCCGTCAAGGTATGAATTTCTCGAATAAGCTCAGGTTCTTCCAATAGTGCGACGCCATAAGAAGGAATCATTTCTTTGATTTTAGGCTCCCACGCTTGAATATGCTGAGGGAAGCATTTATTCATTACCTCAAGCATGACGGAAACAGCGGTAGAGGCTCCAGGCGAAGCACCCAGCAATGCAGCGATCGAGCCATCCTCAGCACTAATCACTTCTGTGCCAAACTGAAGTGTTCCCTTGCCATCAGCAGTATCTTTAATAATTTGCACACGCTGGCCTGCCACCAGTAAATCCCAATCCTCGCTTTTGGCATTCGGAACAAAATCCCGCAAAGCTTCCATGCGCTTTTCCTTCGATAACATCACTTGCTTGATCAGATATGTTGTTAATGAAGCGTTTTTGACTCCTGCCGCCATCATGGTGACGAGATTATGAGGTTTGACGGAAGTGATCAAATCCAGCATAGAACCGAATTTTAAAAACTTGGGCGAGAACCCGGCAAACGGTCCAAATAACAACGACTCTTTGTTGTCGATAACTCTTGTGTCGAGATGCGGAACTGACATTGGCGGAGCGCCAACCGGAGCTTGCCCGTATACTTTGGCATGATGCTGAGCGATAATCTCCGGCTTCCGGCACACCATAAAGAGCCCGCTTACCGGAAATCCTCCGACTCCCTTCCCTTCAGGAATACCGGATTGCTGTAGCAGATGGAGGCTTCCTCCCCCGCCGCCGATAAAAACGAATTTTGCAGTATGGCGTTCAACTGAACCGCTATCGACATCCCGCACTTTCAGCTCCCATAAGCCCTCGCCCGCACGCTTAATATCATCTACATTTTGATTAAATTGGATATCGACGTTTTTGCTTTTTAAATGATCAAACAATATGCGCGTTAAAGCACCAAAGTTAACATCCGTTCCGGATACGCTTCTCGTTGCCGCTATGGGTGTATTCAAGGTCCGGTCCTTCATCATAAGCGGAATCCATTCCATCAGTCTGTCCGGGTCATCGGAATATTCCATGCCTTGAAACAGCGGATTGTCAGACAGTGCTTCAAAACGCTTCTTTAAAAAGAAGACATCCTTTTCTCCTTGTACAAAGCTCATATGAGGCACAGGCACAATAAAATCCCGCGGATTGCGGATCAGGTTGCTGTTCACCAGATACGACCAGAACTGCTTGGAAACCTGAAATTCTTCATTAACCTTTATTGCTTTGCTAATATTTACGGTTCCGTCCGCCTTTTCGACGGTGTAATTAAGCTCGCATAATGAAGAGTGGCCCGTTCCCGCATTATTCCATTCGTTGGAGCTTTCCTCTCCCGCAATTGCACGCCTCTCAAATACTTTAATTTTCCAGTCCGGCTCTAATTCCTTCAGCAGTGACCCCAAAGTTGCACTCATGATTCCTGCACCAATTAAGATAACATCTGTTTTGGTTTGTTTGTTGCTCATTTCTACCGTCCTTACCACTAATATTTAGATAATCCCGGTCATCTGGATCAAATATAACCTGATCCTAGTATATCATTATTATTCAAATTTAAGATATCTACTATAAAATGATAGCTGTATGTGAGAGCCATCCCGGGATATTCACTGATTGTATGCAAAAGGACCTTCCCTAGTGGGTTAAGGTCCTTTTTTTGCAGTCTATATTTGATACCTCAAAAATTCTTGCAATGGAAATGATTTCGCTTGGATAAACAACCATATAGTTCCTTTAAAAGGTATACGACTCGCCATCATCCGGCACTAAAATATGAGAGGGAATTTCTTTATCCTGAATAAAGCCCTTTAATTCCTTTCTCGATAAGGTCCAGTGGTTTACAGCTTCCATATGAACAACTATAATTTTTGCATTCGGGGCAGCCTTATACACTTCATAAACATCGTCTTTCCCCATAACAAGAGAGCCGCCTTTGTGGAATTGATTATCTCCACCATTCACAACAATGATTTCCGGTTTATGGGTGTCGATAGCTTTATGGACAGCTTCATACCAAACCGTATCACCTGCTACATACAATGCTTTTTCATCCGGGTGTTTGAACACTACGCCACAAACGCTGCCGACAATGTTCAGTATTACCCCTCTTCCGTGCTCCCCCTTTGTTTTAAATAGCTGAATACCTTCATAGGCTGTCTCTTCTTGCAGCACTTCAACATTTTGAAAGCCGGCGCTTCTAACCTCATTGGCATCTTCCTCATTTTGTACAAACATCTTGATGTCCTTAGGCAATACCTCTTTAGCTGCAGCATCAAAGTGATCTAAATGTAAATGAGTTACAATTACTGCATCAACATTTATAATATGATCGAGTGATATCGGTAAGCTAACTAAAGGATTAAACTGATCTTGTCTTAACGAATTGGGGAAAGGCGGATAGGCGCCCTGATCTGCTAGAAACGGATCAATTAAAAACTTTTTCCCGGCATATTCAACAACCAAGGTTGCGTTTCTAATTTGAGTAACCTTCATTTTTTCAGCTCCTTTTCTTTTGGTGCATTAAGTTTATACGATGAGCTATTCACTGTTACATAGATAAAATCAAGTTGTTTAAGCGTTTGACTTGAATATTGAAATTCATTACATTCACGATAAGGATGTGATTCCATGCTGGATCAAACAGATATGCGAATATTGGAGGAGCTATCTAATAACAGTCGTATCACGATGAAGGAATTAGGAGAAAGGGTTCATTTGACAGGTCAAGCCGCCGCAACCAGAGTTTCAAAATTGGAGGATAACGGGGTAATTGAGGGTTATACGATTAAAGTTAATCAGACTAAATTAGGCTGTTTTATACACGCATTGATTAGTATTTATACAAAAAGAGCTGATCATCAACCCTATCTCTCATTTATAAAGACACAAGAGAAGCACATCATAAATAACTATAAAATTAGCGGGGATAGCTGCTACCTTTTGGAATGCAAATTCCCCTCCAATGAAATACTGGATCAATTTTTAGTAGACCTTAACGAATATGCAAACTATAAACTATCGATTGTTATTAATAAATAATAAATCGTTTCGGCCATAACGACTAAAAGTGCTAAAGGAGCCGGCAGAAGCCAGCTCCTTTAGATAAATTATATATGACATTCATCAGCAAACAGGCTGCCAAATCCCTTGCAACTAAAATTTCGACTACAGTTGCAAGCGTAGTCCTACGATGATCTTCACCGCTTCCGCTCGCGTAGCCGGACTCTCGGGACGGAAGGTGCCATCAGGGTAGCCATTGATTAGCTGCAACGAACCTGCTTTGGTGACGGCCTCGCTCGCCCACGACGGGATATTCTTGCTATCCCGGAAAGAAGATGTCGACGAATCCATAGCAAGCAGTCCGTGCTTGTACTCATAAGCTCTGATGATCAAAGACACAACCTCTGCCCGACTGATAGAAGCGTTTGGCCGGAAGGCCCCGTCAGATCCTAGTGCAATGCCCGCTGCTTGAGCAGCAGCGACGTCAGTCGCATACCAGGCGTGGCTTGGGACATCGGCGAATGGTTGAGTCTCAGAGGAAGCTGTCAGGCCGAGGGAGCGCACGAGCAGTGCAACGAATTCTGCACGGGTAATATTACGCTCCGGTTCAAAAGCACTGTCTGTAGTTCCCTTCACGACATTCGCGGCAACGGCTTCCCCGATCAATGATTCCGCCCAGTGTCCAGGCTTCACATCCGTGAACTTTTCATTGTCCGTCAGCACATTGTATACAGCCTTTGCTACAGATTGCACGATTGGATTACCGATCGCCTGTGCCTCGTTAAAATCGCCTGTTGTCGTAACTTCAGTCATAACGGAGATTGCGATCTCCTTGCCCGGTACGAGGAAATATCCTACGTCATGCGTCACATTGGCATTCTCACCGGTCTTATGGGCGATCGGAGCATCCGGCAGCGCAGCGCCGAATTTGGTGTTCACTTCTTGCGCCTTCATCCATTCAATAATTTGCTGGCTTGATTGGGTAGACAGAAATTCATGCTTGTAAATTTTATCAAGCAGTGTCACCAGGTCCGCCGCATCGATATAGTTGTCTTGCTCCGGCGTCGGCGCCGCCGCAAACATTTTGCGGCCCAGATGCATGGTTTTCATACCCAATTGATTCATCAGAGCCTGAACCTTGTCCAATCCGACAACGTCGATCAGTACGTTGGTTGCCGTATTATCAGATTGGGTAATCATCAGGCGTGCCAACCGTTCGAGCGTCACATCCTGAGGAAAGCTCTCCTTCTGGAGTGATCCCGTACCTCCGACGACATCCTCCGGCTTCACTGTCACCTTTTGATCCAACGTCAATGCGCCTTTGTCCACCTGTTGCATCAAAGCTGACACTAGTGCCATTTTAATGGTGCTTGCCGGCATATAAGACTGCTGCGACCCCAAGAGCACCTTCGCACCGTCAGCTTGTCCGCTCAGGTCTTTGATGCCGACTGACACGCGGATACCTTCTCTCTCGGCTGCGTCAACTATAGGGGCAACCGCCAGAGACATTGCCGGCCACACTGAAGCCGTGGAAGGAGAGCTGGTCGGATGGTCAGCCAGATAATTGTATGCTGCCTTAGCAATGCGCTGCACGTAAGGATTATTCAACTCTTGGGATTTACCGGCATCTTCCGGCTTCAACACCTTCGTAAGTACTGTAATCGCAATCTCGCGGCCTGGAATGAGAAAATAGCCTACATCATGACTGACATCTCCAAGCTCACCGGTCTTATGGGCAATCGGCTTGCCTTTAAGCACGGCGCCAAATTTGCTATTAACCTCTTGCGCTTTCATCCACTCCACAATCTGATCGCGGGATTTTGATGAGACGACTTCCGCTTTATAGATTCTATCAAGCAATAAGAGCATTTCGTTTGCATTCGTATAGTTATCTTCTGCAGGCGATTTGGCCGGCGTCATCATTTTGCGTCCAAGATGAGTAGCTGTAAAGCCTTGGCTTTTGATAAACGCATTGACCTTGTCGAAGCCAACCAGACCGATTAGCACATTGGTTGCGGTATTATCTGATTGGGTGATCATCAGCTTGGCCAACCGTCCGATTGTGATGTCCTGCGGGAATTTCTCATTTTGCAGCGAACCTGCCCCACCGACAACATCCTCCGGCTTCACTGTCAATGTCTTGTCCAAGGAATACTTACCAGCATCAACTTCCTGCATGAGGGTCGTAATCAACATCAGCTTGATAATACTTGCGGAGTAATAGGTGTCTTCGGAGCCAAGCTCAATCGTCTCGTTTCCGTACGTTCCGCTCAAGTCTTTGATGCTGACAGATACGCCAACCCCATGTTCTTTTGCTGCGTCAACAATCGGCTGAAGCACTGTCGTTAAGCCGTTTAAATGCTCGTTAGAAGCTGCCGCATAGGTGGATGGTGTCTGAATGGCGGAGAGCATCAATGCTGCGGACAGGGTGACTGCCATCCAAACTTTTAAGCCTCTTGATCTCTTGTTCATGATAAACCTCCCAGATGTCTTGTCATATAACCTAACATTATTAAAAAATAGTATGCGATAATTATAAACCCATGTCACTTTATATATCAATAATTAATTTAAAATGTGGATAAATAATATAATAGGCTCAGTGAAATGAGATTTATATGAGATTTATATGACATTTAATGTTATTTATTATTACATTTTTATCTTTGATAAGGCAGATCACTAGAAAAGAGGTAAAGAACTGCTCATAATACCGCAAATACCAACAAAAAAGGCGGCGTCCTTTTAGGCAGCAACCTCTACTAGGGACTGGGGAATTGGATGCTCCTTTTACTTGGGACGCTCCTTCTACTTCGTTCTTTTGTTAATCAGCTATTCTGGCGTCAAAAAAGCTGCAAATGTGCAGTTTTTCCCTACCTTGATTGAGTCAAATACAAAATGCCTGCAATTGTGCAGTTTTTTTCACTCCCACCACCCCAAAACCTGCTCTATGTGCAATAATTCCTGCACTTTTGCAGCCTTTTGCCCGATTTAGCTATTTGGGATCAAAAATTCCTGCACTTTTGCAGGCTTTCGCTCGATCACACACCCTTGTGCTTCTATGGATCAATAATCGAATTCTAGCCTATTCTCAACCCGAAATTTTATAAATTCTTAATGTTAAAAAAGAAGGAGCTGTCCCAAAAGTAGGTTGGCTCACTTTAAGGATGGTTCGCCTGATTAAAAAACGTGTCAAAACTAGAAATAGCGGTGTAAGGGAGACTATCCCTTCACCGCTATTTTGGACTTCCGGTCTATTACTGCTTTCTTGAGCAAATTGTGGGCGAGTGAAAGCCACCCGACCTCAAGGCTCACTTTCGGTAGGCCTCGAAGCAGAAAACGCCGGAATCCCCGGTTGTTCTTCATCTGTCCAAACACGCTTTCCGGTTCAATCATCCTTCGAACCGACAACGCGTATCCTTCCTCACTTCTGAGTTTCTCTCGTGCTTGTTGCTTGTAACGCAAATATTTCAGACTCACACTGATTTCACGGTTTCCTTTGGCTTTCGTACAAGCTTCTTTCAACCGACAATCCTCGCAGCCTTTGCTTCGATAATGCCGCTTCCGTATCTCATATCCGCTTTCAGTCGTTTCCTTACTCTCATAGCGAAATACCAGCTTACGTCCAGCTGAACATGTCCATATGTCTTCGACCTCATCGTACTGCCAATTGTCCAATTTACTGATATTTTGCTGCCATTTCTTCGATTTTTCCTTATGATATGTGCTGTACTTCACGATGGCTTCCAGTTCTTCATTTTCCAAATAAGCGTAATTTTCTTCGGAGCCATATCCCGCGTCGG
>RCUU01000193.1_pt1 | contig 35634 bp, 18 predicted proteins | sample 2166211 | NCBI WGS metagenome assembly RCUU01 (sample SAMN09932620, study PRJNA488358) | compost metagenome | feature: garden; material: soil; isolation source: compost soil in phenylacetic acid-enriched culture | place: Germany: Experimental Botanical Garden Goettingen | collected 2016-01-27
AGTCCCACCCTCAGCTAACGGCAGGAGAATATGTCTCGCCAACCGGAGAAATCGAAGAGAAGTTGTCCACGATCTGGCAGGAGACTTTGGGTGTGGAGAAGGTGTCTGTGAACGACAATTTCTTCGATGTTGGCGGCAATTCATTATTGCTGCTACGGGTGCAGCATGAAATTGACAAAATGGCTCCAGATACCGTTAAAATGACCGATCTGTTCGCACACCCGACGATTTCCAGACTGGCGGCATTTATAGAGAATCGGCAGCTTAAGGAGCATCGCACATGGGCTGCCCGGACTGCAGTGCTGCCTGCATCCTTTTTTGCAGTAACGGGACAAAGCGCCCAGGCGGGTATCCTTGAAGGTCGACTGGATGCAGCAGCCAGTCACCGTCTGCATATGTTCGGGCAATCGCTGGACTATGATCTTTACACGATAATATCTACGTCTTTTTTGTTCGTTCTGGGTAATCTGGCTCAAGCAAAGGAGATCGCGATTCAGGTCGCGGTGCCCGGAGCAGCCATCGTTAATGTTGAACAGCAGCTGCAGGGAATAAGCGATTTCACAGAACTGATAAAAGACGTCGACCGCAGCTTAAGCGGCAGCGAAACAGCTTTTGCATATACCGTCGACGAAATGAGACTGCAAGGTGTCCGAAAGGAAGGCAATGAGGTTTACCCGCTTGTCGTCATGAAAAACGAATGGCAAGCAGGAAGCCGTGAGCTGCAATGGTTTGACCTGATTCTGTCCGTCCATCTGGAGCCAAGCTATATCGGGCTTAGTCTGGAATATAACGGAAAAAGAATGAGAAGCGACAGGATGAAGTCGATCCTGTCGAAGCTCATAGAATTTCTGGGCTATTTATCCGAGCAGAGCATCCGCAAGGAGAATGTCAAATAAAAGGAGGAGGGTGACGCAAAAATGAAGCGATTAGCCTTATTATTTCCGGGACAAGGCTCGCAGCACAGCGGGATGATGGAGGAGGAATATCGCACATATCCGGTTGTGAGGCACACCTTCGAGGAAGCCTCGGATACGCTGGGCTACGATATGGCTGAGCTATGCTTCTCCGGTGGAGAAGAGCAGCTTGCCCGATCGGAGCTGACGCAGCCCGCTCTTCTTGCAGTCGGAGCGGCTTCATACCGCTTGTTCGTCCAGGAGACCGGAGTTCGCCCTGCTGTTGCAGCAGGGCACAGCCTGGGCGAATACACCGCGCTGACCTGCGCGGGCGTATTGAAATTCAGCGACGCGCTTGGCCTCGTTCGGGAAAGAGGCCGGCTTATGATGGAGGCCTCGGCATCGGGAAAGGGCAAAATGCTGGCGGTCAGCGGAATGTCCATACAAACGATCGAAGAGATGATCAGCCGTATTGAGAATATCAAGGACAGGCCGGTAATTGCCTGCTATAACTCATCCCGACAGGCTGTATTATCGGGAACGGCCGAATCGGTTGCGGCTGCCGAAGAGCTGCTGCAGTCTGAGGGAGCCAGGCTATCGCCGCTTAAAGTAAGCGGAGCTTTTCATAGCCCGTTAATGGCGGGTGCCGCCGAAGAATTGGAGCAGCTTTTGCAGAGCTGCGAGCTCGGTGCTTTTGATTTTCCCGTCATATCCAATGTAGAGGCGAAGCCATACGACCTGCGAGGTGAGAATATTATCCGCTGCCTGAAACGGCAGATGACCGAGCCGGTCCATTGGCAGCAGACGATGACCGCTTTGCTGAAGCATAGCATTGATGCGGCCGTGGAGTTTGCTCCCCGAAAAACCTTGGCGGGACTGTTCAGAACGGATTATCCTTCGGTTCCCGTCTACTCGCTGGAGGACCATGCCGAAAGGCAAACGGTATTTTCACTGTCCTTCAAGCGCGAATATGCCTTTTCGTACCGTTATGCTCTCGGGCAATGTCTCGCTCTGGCAGCATCGGTCCGAAACCAATGTTTGGATGATCAAATGTACCGGGAGCAGGTGATTGCTCCTTACAGGAAAATCGAGCATCTGCTGCTGCAGCTTGAGCAGAGCGATGCCGAGCCATCCGACGATCAGCTCCGGCAAGCATGGGATGGGCTGAAAACAATCATTAGGGCCAAAGGAGCGCCCGAGGATGAATACCGGAATCCACTAAATGTGATGGAAAGGATGTTATCACGATGCTGAAGCAAGTGGGAAGCATGCTTCTAAAGGTAGCGATTTTGCTAGGAGTTTATTTGATTGTATTTGAGGCTCAAAAAATGGTTATGGGGCAATACGAAGGCTATAAAAAGCTATTGGAAAGCAATGTACCTGTATGGCTCCTAATGAACTTCACCGCAATTTATTTACTGATTTTGGCAGGGTACGGGATTCGCAATCGAATCACCAAAAAAGAGAAAATAACGTTGTTCGAGGCGGCGCGGTTTACTCCGATTGGAACCAGGGACTGGCTTCTGTCGGTCATGATCGCCTTCGGATGTGCCCTTGCTTTCATCGGCTTGATGAAGCTTCCGTTTCTTCCGCAGGCGGCGTTGAGTCAGATGCAGGCGTACGTGGACATTTTCGGACAAGCCGAACGGTTCATTTTTGTGCTGATCGGAGTAGGCTTTGCCGGAGCTTTTATGGAGGAAATCTTTTTTAGAGGGCTTGTGTTCAATCAATTGCGCAGCGCTTTACCGTTTATGGCGGCATATCTGCTTCAGGCCGTTATTTATTCCATTTTTCAGCCAAACCTTACGATAACGTTTATCTCTTTCTTTTTGGCACTGATATACGGATTCCTATTTACTAAAACCGGCTCGATCTGGTCGACGATTTCAATTGCCGTCATCGTGAATGTCCTGATCGTTACCGCGGGCGAGTCTGGCGTGATTTCCGGTCTTCCAGTAGGGAGCCCGCTAGGTTATGTCATGTTCCCTGCCGGACTGATCGTCATTATTTTTGGCCTGCTGCTGGTTAACAAGCGTCCTTCCGGGGCTCAGCCAACCGTTTCACCTTTTGTGGCAAAATTGAAGCCTTATTTCATCATGGCAGGAAGAATAGGCTTATATATTGCAATCTATTATGCAGTTTTACAGCCGTTGGTTCATTTATGGTACAACGTGCTGACCCAAGTCGATACGCTTCGTCCTTGGCTAAACGATTCCCGCAACAGCAACTGGGGACTTGTTCTCAATGACTTGATCGCTGTGCCGATTTATTATTTTATTTTGCGCAGATATCAAAAAAGGGATTTGCTCCAGGTGTGCAGGCTGGACAAAATTCCGTTCAGCAGTGTATGGAAGATCGCTTTGCTATCAATTTGCATGGGTCTGTGGGTGACCAGTGTCGTTAAAATCCCCGCCGTGTCAGAGACATTCCCGCAATTTGAAGGCTTATTCAGCTCCTTGGTAGGCGGTGCCCCATTCACTTTCATTGTATTCCTGATCATCCATTCGGTTTATAAGGAGGTCTTATTCAGAGGCCTTGTTTTCAACGATCTTTATTCGGTGCTGCCGCTTGGCTGGGCTCTTCTGGGCAATGCCTTCGTCTATGGCTGGCTCTTCTTTAACTTTGATCCGGCGCTTTCATTCTATGGAGGTCTGGGAACTATTATCTTCGGCCTGCTGTATGTTTGGTTCGGCTCTATCTGGGCCCCGACGGTTGCACAAATCGGCCTGTTTGCCACTTATTACATCTCCCGAAATCTGTTTAACCACTATGAAATCGGGTTTAACGGCTATTTTATCGCTTTGATCGCTTTATGCTCCTTCGCCATTCCTCCGTTAATGCATCGCCTTTACAAGCAAAGAACGTCGGGCGGGAGACAGGTATTTACTGCAGGCAGCATTCAGCATGACGCGGGAGGGAGATAAATGATCGATTTAGGCGGATTCTCGTTTGACATGGAAGAAGATGCAAAAGAAGATACCGGAATTCAGGAAAACTCTCTTCAGGATATCGCCGTGATCGGGATGTCTGTATGTCTTCCCGGGGCCGACCATATCGATCAATTTTGGCCCAGTGTGGCCCAAGGCGAGGATCTCGTCATTCCTTTCCCTGAAGCTAGAAGGGAGGACGTAAGGGAGTACTCTTCGCGGATCGGGCTTGACCCTGACAGCACCCGTTTTTTCAAGGGGGCTTACTTGACGGAAATCGATAAGTTTGATTACCCGTTTTTCCGGTTATCTCCCCGCGAGGCCAGTCTGATGAATCCAAACCAGCGCATCTTTTTGGAGACAGCATGGAAAACCATCGAGGACGCCGGCTATGGGGGAGATCAGCTAAAGGGGACCAAGACGGGAGTCTTTTTGGGTTATTGCGGAGATGCCATTCACGATTACAAAAGATTGATCAGCAGCGTTGATCCTTCCGGAATTTCCATTGCAGTGCCGGGCAATTTGTCTTCCATTATCGCGGGGCGAATCTCGTATTTGCTTGATTTGAAAGGACCCGCTATAACAGTGGATACCGCCTGCTCCTCATCCCTTGTCGCCATCCATCTGGCTTGCCAGGCATTGCGAAGCGGGGACTGTGATACGGCATTGGCCGGAAGCGTCAAAACACTGGTTTTCCCTGCCGATACCGGAATGAGAATCGGCATTGAGTCGTCCGATGGCAGGGCCAAGCCGTTCGATCAGGAGTCTGATGGTACGGGCATGGGAGAAGGCTCGGCGGCTGTGCTTCTCAAGCCTCTCGCACGCGCTGTCGCGGACGGGGACCCGATCTATGCGGTTATCAAGGGCTCGGCTGTCAATCAGGACGGCAGCTCTGTCGGTATATCCGCCCCGAATGTAGCCGCTCAGGAGGAGGTTATTGTAGAGGCATGGATGAATGCCGGAATTGATCCTGAGACGATTTCCTATATTGAAGCGCACGGAACAGGAACCAAGCTGGGCGATCCTATCGAAATCGAGGGAATAAACCGGGCATTTAGAAGATACACGGAGCAGCGCCAGTTTTGTGCCGTAGGCTCGGTTAAATCCAATCTGGGTCATCTGGATAACGCCGCAGGCATTGTTGGGTTTGTAAAAGCTTGCCTGGCGTTAAAAAACAAACAGCTTCCGCCCAGCCTTCATTTCAATCGGCCCAACGCTTCCATCGATTTTATCGAATCGGCGGTTTATGTCAATCGCAGCCTGTCGGATTGGAGGACAGAGGGGGATCCGAGAAGATGCGGAATCAGCTCGTTTGGCCTTAGCGGGACGAATTGCCATGTTGTACTGGAGGAAGCGCCGCAGGAGCAGGCTGAGCAAGGGCAGGATTCATCATCAGGTCTTTGGCATGATGATAAGTATTTATTTACGTTATCAGCCCAAAGTCCTTCATCCTTATCCCGATTAGTGGATGCCTATACGGAAATGCTGGAGCATCCGGATTTTAACTATAGTCTGGGAGATCTTTGCTATACGGCTAATCTGGGAAGAAGCCATCACCGTTACCGGCTGGCGTATGTCGTAAGAAGCGCAGATGAGCTTGCGGTGATTTTAAAGGGACTGAAGGACGCACTGCCGGAAGTGCCTGTACAGGATTTTTCGCTGGCGCAGGGTGCAGCAAGGGATCATAACAGCAAGGAACATTCTATCTATGAATGGCGAGAGCTGTATCTGGAAGGCGCTGACGTTCCCTGGGCTTCACTGTATCGAAGCGGGACTTTTCGGCGGATTCATTTGCCCTCCTATTCCTTTGATAAGCATCGCTGTTGGGTGGAAAATGACAGCTCATTACCGACTGCGCCGGTGCATAATCCGGTCAAGGAGCTTCGCAGGGTGAAGCTGACAGGACGGGAGGACGGATCATACTCTCTAATTGAGCAAGCGGTTGGGGAAATATGGGGTAATGTTCTTGGTTTTTCGGAATTAAATATCAACGATCATTTTTACAGCCTGGGCGGTGATTCCATTCTGGCTTATCAAATAGCAGTCAAGCTGACGGAACGGCTCGGAAAGCAGGTGGACACCGCCAGCATTTTAAGAAATGGAACGGTATTGGAGCTGGCCGCTTGCCTTGACGGGTTCGCTGCAGGCTTCGAGCTTCAGTCCGGGGAACTGGAAGAAGCCGATTCGCAGCCCCCGGACAAACCATCCGGTACCGGGAAATACGAGCTTACCCCCTCCCAGCTTCGAATATTCGTTCAGGAGCAGGCGGGGGGAATCGGAACGAGCTACAATATGCCGCTGGCTTTTCTGGTCAAAGGCGAGCTGAATCCCGCCGAGCTGGAAAGAGCGCTGCAGAAGCTGGTTCATCGGCATGACATGCTTAGAACGGCTTTTATTATGGAAAAGGGAAATCCCGTGCAAATCAATCAGGATGATATTCCGTTCGAATTAGAGCAGTATGAGGCGGGAAACGAGACGACAGAGACGGAGCTTGCCCGGTTTGTGAGACCCTTTGAGCTAAGTCAGGCTCCACTGTTCAGAGCGGCCTTGATTCGCCGTAGCCAGCATGAGCATATACTGCTGATTGATTCGCACCATCTTGTATCGGACGGCTTCTCGACAGCGATTCTGGTTAAGGAGTTCTTCGAGCTGTATCAGGGCAAAAATCCCGCAACTCCTGCATACAGCTATCGTGATTATGTGGAATGGCGCGAGCAATTCGCGGACTCGGAAGCGATGGTCAGGCAGGAGGAATTTTGGCAGCAGGAGCTTTCGAATTTGCCAGCTCCCCTGCGTTTGCCGCTGGATCGTCCAAGGCCGTCCATCAAAACCTTTGCCGGTGCCCGGATAAGCTTTCTGCTTGACCAATACAAGAGCAATCGGCTGCAGGAAGCTGCCGCTTCCAATCAAATGACACTGAACATGCTTCTGTTTGCTTTATACGGCTTGACCATCCTTAAATATACCGATCAAGAGGAAGCGGTGATCGGCTCCATCGTGTCCGGACGGCAAAGAGCCGGGCAGGAAGGCTGCGTCGGAATGTTCATCAATTTTATCCCGGTTCGGTTGAGAGTGGAGCAGGGCTCGTCCTTACAGCAATATACCGAGTCGGTGAAACAGGCGATGACAAGCTGCTACGAGCATCAGGACGTTCCCTTTGAACGGCTGGTTGATTTTGCTTGCCAATCCCCTGACCGCTCGCGAAATCCGATATATGACACGATGCTCGTTTTTCATAACGAGTACAGAATGACGGGCTCGGACAGGATGAGCGTCAGGGAGCTTACGTTCGAGACGGTCGAGCTTCCTATAGATACGGCAACGCTTGACATAAAGCTCGATATATTTCTTGGTCCGGAGGGCTTGCTGGACTGCAAATTGAATTACAACGTGGATTTGTTTGACGAAGGATCGATGCAGCGGCTGATCGGCGACTTTCAAAAAGTGATCGACAGCATGCTGGACGAGCCCGGACAGCTTGTTGAAAATTTGCAGCTGTTCAGTAAGCAGGAGACAGAGGAGCTGGTGAGAAGAAGGAGCCTCAATGATGGTCCTGCTGCTATTAAAGGCATGAAGGCTGTCGTGAACGCGACTTTTACCGCGGAGCCGATCGAAGAATATTTGAGCTGGTGGACCAGGGAATTTAAGACTCCGGTCGTCGTTCAGTTCGGCGGCTACAATCAGGTGCTCCAGCAATTAATTCATCCAACGGACGGCTTGAAGGGCGGAGCTGGCTACAGAATCATACTGATCCGCTTCGAGGATTTGATTGTTCGCTTCAAGCCTGACGGCAAGGAGATTTATGTTGAGCTGGAGCGCCAGTTTTCAGATTTGCTGAAAATGGTTCAGAGCGCAGATAAATCCGTTCCGTATTTGTTTGGTATTTTTCCGACAGCGAGCCATTCAGGTTCAGGTTATCCGGAGCCGCTCATTGTTTACATCGATCAATTGTATGAACGCTGGAAACGGGAGCTGATGGTTTTAGAGCAGGTACACGTCGTTGATTTCCGTGAAGCTGCCGCAAACTATTCGGTACATGAAATATTTGATCCAGTTACGGATCGCGAGGGTCATATGCCATTCAGCGAACCGTTTTATGCGGCGATGGGTACGATGCTTGCGCGCAGCATCATTTCAATGTCTTCTGCACCGTTTAAAGTGATTGCGCTGGATTGCGATCATACACTGTGGCGGGGTGTTTGCGGAGAGGACGGGCCGCTCGGAGTTCAGGTTGAAGCTCATCACAAGCTGCTGCAGCGCTGGATGCTGGAAAGGGCGCAGGAGGGGCAGCTTTTGACCATTTGCAGCAAAAATAATGAAGCGGATGTCTGGGCGGTTTTTGATCAACATCCCGACATGCTGCTCAAAAAGGAGCATTTTGTTCACTGGTCGATCAATTGGAGAGCTAAATCGGAAAACCTGAAGCAGATGGCAAAGGATTTGAATTTGGGCTTGGACAGCTTCGTTTTTATCGATGACAATCCACTCGAATGCTCGGAGGTTATGCAGAATGCTCCCGAGGTGCTCGCGCTCCGGCTTCCGGCCGATCCCCGTTACATGTCGCGCTTCCTGCCTCATATCTGGGCGTGGGATCGTCTGGGGATGACGGATGAAGACCGTAAGAGGAGCAGGATGTACTCCGAGGAACGAAACCGCAGAATGGAGCTTGAAGCCTCACCGGTATCCATGGACAGGTTCATGGAGAGCCTGGGGCTCAGGATGAGCATGCGCACTGTAGCCGATGTCGAGCTGGAGCGGGCAGTCCAGCTGACGCAGCGAACGAATCAGTTCAATTTGAACGGAATCCGCAGAAAGGTGGAGGAAGTGAACACCTGGCGCATGATGGAGAATTCCTGGTGCTGGGTAGTAGAGGTTATCGATCGCTTCGGAGATTACGGCATTGTGGGCTTGGTGGCTGGAGCGATAAAAAAGGACAGCTTATGGATTGACAGCTTCATGCTTAGCTGCCGGGTGCTTGGTCGCGGCATAGAGGATACGGTGATGCATCAGTTGAAGCAGGTTGCCCTTATGAACGGACTTCGCAGCGTTGAATTGAATTACGTTCAGACCTCTAAAAATGAACCGTTTCATGCTTTTTTGGAGCGGGTTGGATGCAGCATTACAGGACAAGCCTCGGAGGAAGGCTGCAATAAAGGCTACGATAACGGCCGCGATAACGGCTGCTGTATTCCTGTAGAGCAAATTGCCGATGGTCCACGTTATGTTGAGGTGTATTTTGAGAAGCGATATGAAAATCGTGCAGAAAATGGAGCTTCGCTGTTGCCGAAAGAGGAAACGGACCACATGAACACCCAGATTGATTCGGCGTGGTTGACTGCTTCTGCTGCGAGTGATCTGCAAATGACGAAGGTGGAAGCTTCGCCGGTTCTATTGGAGGAATGGGACCCTGACATCCATTGGATGCCGGCCGTGGAATATCAGCATGTTGAGAGACATCAGCCTTATCTCAAAGCCATTTCCTGCAGCAGAGCGGATCGAATATTGAGCTTGAAAGCTAACGATACCTCTCAATTGGAGGAAAGCAGACGACCGTATGAAGCACCTGTTACCACAACGGAGCTGCGTTTGGCGAAGCTATGGGCAGAATTGCTGGGAGGGTCGGCGCCGGGCATGAACGATCACTTCTTCGAGGCAGGCGGCAACTCGCTAAAGGCGGCATCGCTCGTATCCAAAATCCATCAAGCGTTTGGCGTAGAGCTGACCATCGGGGAGCTGTTCATGAACGCATCCTTATCGGAGATGGCTGGACTCATCGATGCATCGGATGTACGCGGCTTTGAGCATATTCCGCCAGGCGGGTTGCGGGAATATTATCCGGTCTTATCAGGACAGAAGCGGTTATTCCTGCTTCATGAGCTGCAAAACGGGTTGGATGGCTACAATATGCCGGGTGTTCTGCTGCTTGAGGGCCAGGCGAATATAGAGGAAATGGAAGCAGCATTACAGGCAGTCATTCATCGGCATGAGCCGTTGAGAACTTCATTCTCCTGGGCAGACGGAGAGATTGTTCAGCGAATTCATTCTGATGCCAAGCTAAAGCTGGAGATATTCGAGGGGATTCAAGATGATGAAATTGCAGCCTTTGTCCGGAGCTTTGTCCGTCCGTTCCATTTGACGCAGCCGCCATTGCTGCGAGCCGGATTAATACGTACCGTCAGCGGCCGGCAAATAGTGCTGATCGATATGCATCACATGATCTCGGATGGAGTATCCCTTGTCCGGCTGCTTGAGGATTTTGCCAAGGCTTACCGGGGAGAAGCTCTGCCTCCGCTGGAGGTTCAGCTCAAGGATTACGCCTTGTGGCAGCAGGGACGGTTTCAATCCGGCGCTTTGGAGGAGCACAGGAAATTCTGGCTTGATTCCTTTGCTTCACCTGTGCCTAGGCTGAAGCTTTCGGATCAGGGAGAAGCGTCCTGCGAGAATGAGGGAGCTGTGTTCCATTTCCGGGCGAACGGGGAGCTTCGTACGAAGCTTATGGAATATGCTGCGGACCAGGGGGCTACCTTGTATATGGTGCTTCTGGCTGCTTATTACGTGCTTTTGTCAAAATATACGGGGCAGGAGGACATCGTGATCGGCACGCCCGTTGCCGGCAGAATTCGTCCGGAGCTTGAGCCGCTCATCGGAATGTTCGTGAATACGCTGGCCCTTCGCAGCCGCCCGGACAGAAGCAAAGCATTTGAAAAATATTTGCTTGAGGTCAGGGATTTGACCTTGAAGGCTCTTCGTTATCAGGAATATCCGTTTGAGCTGCTGGTCCAGGAGCTTGATATTCAGACTCAGCCGGGGCAGTCTCCCCTGTTCAATACGTTGTTTGTCATGCAAAATATGGAGCCTTTTCAATATGAATTCAAAGATGCCAGACTGTCTGCTTTTCCGTTTGACTTTGGCGTATCCCGATTTGATCTGACGCTTCAAGCCGTCGAACTGGAGGGTGAACTGGAATTTACTTTAGAATACAGGACCGCATTATTCCAAAAAGACAATGTTGAGCAGTTAGCTGCCTTTTATATTCGGATTCTGGAGCAGGCTGCCAGCGATCCAAAGCTGCTTCTGCAGGACATGACTCTTCTTGGAGAGGCGGAGCGCTTGGCTGCAAAGGAACGTATTCTCGGCAACCCGAGTATCGAATTTGCCGACTTTGACTTCTAACTAAGTTCGTGCATCAATAGCTCAACTTACTATAAATCCGGGAGGATTGATTGCAATGAATTTGAAGCTGCTAAGTGGAGAGCTTGAGGAATACAGGGAGGCTCGCAAATACTGGACGGACATGCTCTCCGGCGACAAAGAAGCCGAAATGCTGGCTTCGGCTCAGCCGGTACGCTTGCAGAACCCGGAATTGTTTCGGGAGCAGCGTCTTGCGCTTCCAATTGATACGCAGCTTACAGAAGGTTTACTGAAGTGGTCCAGCCGCAAGGATTATTTGCTGTATGTTGTTTTATTGTCGGGAGTTCTGACAACCTTGCACAAATTGGGTACGGCTCAGGCGGCTACGGTTGGGTGCCCTGCTGCAAGCGGCTCCGGTAGCGATACAGAAGCCGCAGCCAACCGCTATTTGCCGATCCGGCTAAGGGTGGACGGCAGCCATACTGTTAAGCAGCTGTGGAAGCAGTTGAACGGAATAGTATCGGACGCCTATCAGTACGGGTATTACCCGATAGAACAGCTATGCAAGGAAATCGGTATTGCTGCTGCCGACTTGTTCCATGCGGCCTGCTTGCTTGAGCCGATGCACCATTCCCGGATTCAGGATGAGAGCATTGCGGCGGCATTTGTGTTCAGAAGATCCGGGGAATCTGTATCAGGAGAACTGGTCTATAATGCGGCTGTATACTCGGAGGACAGGATGCGGGCGTTGGCAAGGAGCTTCATGTATGTCCTTGAGCAAATGACAGAAAACCCGGACTTGCCTGCGGAGGCGCTTAGGCTTGTAAACAGCGATGAACGCAATCGCCTTTTAACGGGGTTTCATTGCAATCAAGGAACGTTTCCTGCAGGGAAGTCCGTGGGGGAGCTGTTTGAGGAGCAAGTCGATTTAACGCCGGATGGAACCGCATTGGTCTGTGGCTCCGCAAGACTGAGCTACAGAGAGCTTAACGCAAGAGCAGGTACGTTGGCAGAGCAGCTTCGTATGCACGGGATCGAAAGGGGGCATATCGCGGGCGTCGTTTGCGACCGGACGGTTAATATGATTATTGCTATGCTTGCTGTCATTAAGACGGGAGCGGCATATTTACCGATAGATCCGTATTATCCCCAGGAACGCATACGTTACATGCTGGAGGATAGCGGGGCGGCTGTTGTGATCACTCCGCCGCAATATGCCGGACATGTACCAATGAATGGAGATTTGAGGACGCTTCAGCTGGAGCAATACATGCTGCTGATTACCGGCAGCAGCGCCAGCGAGAGAGAGATGAATGCCGGCCATTATCCGGAGAAAAAAGATATAGCGTATGTCATTTATACGTCCGGTTCAACCGGCAAGCCTAAAGGGGTAATGGTCGGTCATCAGGGGATGGCCAATTTACACGCTTTCTTCCGGAATGAGCTTGGCATCAGGGAAAGTGATAAAATCGTTCAGTTTGCCAGTGCTTCCTTTGACGCTTCCGTATGGGAGATGTTCATGGCATTTTTTACGGGAGCTGAGCTTCATTTGCTTGCAAAGGAAACGATTGAGAGCTATGAGGCATTTACTGCATATGCTTGTCAGGCGGAAATTACAGTAGCAACTCTGCCTCCGATTTACGCCTCTCATCTGGAGCCTGATCGCCTGCCAGCGCTTCGAATGCTGGTTACCGCTGGATCGGCCTCCAGTCCTGAAATGGCGGGGTTATGGGGACGGCATCTGAATTACGTCAACGCCTACGGGCCGACAGAATCAACGATCTGTGCGACGTTTTGGCAAACGGGAGCCAACGGCTCCACGGAGCTGCTTTTGAATTTGGAAAGCATGAGAGTGGTGCCGATCGGAAAACCGATTATAAACACGCAAATTTATATTGTAAACCGGGAGCAGCATTTGCTTCCCGTCGGCTTTATGGGTGAGCTGTGCATCGGGGGCGTGCCGCTTGCGCTCGGGTATTTAGGACAGGACAGTCTTACAGACGAGCGCTTTGTGGACAATCCGTTTGTTCCCGGAGAAAAGATGTATAGAACCGGAGATTACGCCAGATGGCTGCCGGACGGAAATATTGAATTTATGGGGAGAATCGACCATCAGGTAAAAATCCGCGGCTTTCGGATTGAACCGGGTGAAATCGAAGTCTGTCTTTTACAGCATCCGGATATTGAAGAAGCCTGTGTAGCAGCAAAGGAGGACTTAGATGGTCAGCTTTGTTTGGCAGCGTATATTGCGCCAGAGAATGGACAGGGAACGGATTCTCTGAAGAAATGGCTTGCTGAGCGTTTGCCCCCTCATCTAATGCCGCAATATTACGTACCAATGAGCAAGCTTCCGCTCACGCCGAGCGGTAAGGTGGATAACAAGGCGCTGCCCCATCCGGCGGTTTATCAATCAGGAGGGAAGGATGCTGCGAGCGATCCCGGCGCCACTGCGACGGAGCGAAAGCTTGCCGAGCTATGGAAGCGGACGCTTGGAACCGATTGTGTCAGCCTTCAGGATCACTATTTTGAATGCGGAGGACATTCCCTTAAAGCGGCTGAACTGATTACGGAGATTCACAGGCATTTTCAAATTCAGCTTTCCCTGCGCAATTTGATGGAGAATCCGACACTTCAAGGTATGGCAGGGTTAATTGAGCGCAGTCTGGGGAAACGACCGCTTCCGTATATTGCGCCCGCTTCGCCAATGGACGATTATCCGCTTTCCTTGGCGCAAAAAAGGCTCTTTATTTTAAATCAATATCATCCTGAGCAATTAACCTATAACATTCCTGTAGCGTTGCGAATAAGCGGGCCTGTCCGCATTGCGAAGCTGGAGCAGGCGCTGGATGATCTGGCGGCAAGGCATGAAATACTGCGAACCTCCTTCATGCTGCTGGAAGGAAATCCGGTTCAGCAGGTTCAGCATGGAATAAAACTTTGTCTTGAATTCAGTGCGATTAAGGAGCATGAGCTGGCTGCAGAGCTACAGCGCTTTGTCCAGCCTTTTGATTTGGCGAAGGCACCGCTCATCAGGGCTTGTCTGTTTGGACTTGCCGATGAGGATCATGTTTTGTGCCTTGATATGCATCACATGATCTCGGACGGCATTTCGATGACGGTTTTGATCCATGATCTGATGAAATTGTACTGTGGAAAACAGCTTGAACCCTTGAGCATACAGTACAAGGATTACGCTATCTGGCAAAGGGATTTGCTTGAGAGTGGCGAGCTTGCGGAGCAGGAGACTTTTTGGCTGAACGAATTTGCGGACACAGCTTCGCCGCTTCAAATCGAAACGGATTATCCGCGGCAGGTCAGTTATCAGAGTGAGGATGCTGCTGTCCATGACGTTCTTCCGGCAAATATTACGCAAAGCCTTCATGCAATAGCCTTTGGTTCGGGATCTACATTATACATGGTGCTGCTCTCCGCTTATTCTATTTTGCTGTCACTCTATTCGGGGCAAAAGGATATCGTCGTTGGTACGCCGGTAGCAGGACGCAGTGTGGCTGAGCTCCAGCCTCTTATCGGTATGTTTGTCAATATGGTGGCGATCCGCAGCAAGCCCGGAAACGGGAAGACGTTTACGGAATATTTGGCAGAGGTCAGGGAAAAGGCGCTTTCCGCTTTTGAATGTCAGGATTATCCGTTTGATGAGCTGGTTCGCAGGCTGAACATCCCGAGAGAGCCGGGAAGAAATCCGCTGTTTGATGCTTCGTTTGCGTTGCAGAATATGGATTTGAGGCTGCCTGAAATCGACGGTCTGGGTATCAAGCCGGTTGATCCCGCCTTTTATCGGGCAAAGTTCGACCTGACGCTATGGGCAGAAGAAGAGGAGAATTCCATACGTTTGATGCTTGAATATCGGACGGGCCTGTTCAAAAAGGAGACCGCGGAGAACATGCTTCAGGATTTGAAGCGCATCATTGAGGTTTGGATTGACAATCCGCAGATGCAGCTTGGCGGAATCGATTTGCGGACAGAAGAGGAGAAAGAGCAGCAGCAGAAAAGGATGATGGAGCTGGAGGCCGCTCTGGAGATGGATTTTGATCTGTAGAGGATGCAAATGGCGGGTTTCAATAACAGATTTCAACAAAGGAAGGGGCTTGATCTGAATATGAGGTTAACTGAGGAGCAAATGGATACAGGGAGAAGCTACTGGCTGAAGCAATTGTCGGGAGAGCTGCCACGGACGGTCCTTCCAATACAATATCCGAAACAAACCGCTTTTGAACCTGCAAATTATACGCTTGAGCTACCGGATCACCTGTATGCACACCTGTCCGCACTCGGTAAAGGAAAGCAACTGCCCATATTCGTTGTGCTGCTCACTGCCTTTCAGGCCTGGCTTGGAAAGATGAACAGAGGTCAGACGGATTTTGCTTTGACAATCCCTGCTTTGCCGCTTCCTTCCGAGGAATTGTTGTCCGGGGGGCACATCGTCATTCGCAGCCAGATGCCGCCTGAAGCTGTCTTCAAGGAAACGTTGGAGTCGGTAAAAAGGCTCGTAGCCGAGGGCTATAAGCATCAATACGTGAAGCAACGTGAAATCACCACACTGTTGGGATTAGATGAAGGGGAGGGGCTGTCTACCCCGCTGGCTTTTGCGATGACAGGACTGCATAGGGAAGAGGATATTCGGGAGCTGTGCGAGGGGAGGCACGAGGCTGTTGCAGTTGCGGACAGCAGATCTGACGGCATTAAAATCATATTTTACTATAATAGCAGGCTGTTCACTTCTGAGGCGATTAGTATTTTTGCCGGAAGCTTTGTGCTAGCACTGGATCAGTACCTTGCCTGTCCCGATATGAGAATCGGTGATGCCCTGTTGATGCTGGAAGAGGATGGCCGACGATTGATCGAATCCTTCAACCGCACTGAAAGGGAATATTCAAGAGAGCTGACGATTCCCCGGCTATTTGAAAGGCAGGCTTCGCAGACTCCTCATCATATCGCAATCAGTCTGGAAGGCCGGGAGGTTACCTATGCCGAGCTGAATGACAGGGCCAACCGGCTTGCGGCACTTTTAGTGAAGCAGGGGATAACTCCCGGATCATATGTAGCCGTTATCCTGGATCGCTCGGAGGGGATGATTGCGGGGGTTCTCGGTATTCTTAAAGCGGGAGCCGCCTATGTGCCTATAGAGCCCGGCTTTCCGAAGGCAAGGGTTGAAACGATACTGAGAAGCTTGCCTGTTCGTTGTATTGTTACGAAGCAGTCCATCATGAGGCCTTTTCAAGAACTGATTTGGAAAATTGAATCGCTGCAGGACATTGTTTATCTTGATGTGACAGAGGAGCAGCCGCCTGTTGAAGTGATCCATTCGGAAATGGTCAGCGTATGGGACCGCGTCGCGGAAGAGGCGGTGGATCGAGTAACAGCCGGAGGATTTATTAGCAGCTATAGCGGTCAGCCCTTCTCTGAAGCAGAGGTGGACGAATATCGTGATCGGGTAATAGACCTGGCTATGCCATTTTTAACCGGCGATTCAAGCGTGCTTGAAATCGGCTGTGGGTCGGGTCTGATCTCATTTGGCATTGCTCCAAGGGTAAAACGGTTTGTTGGAATTGATCCATCCAGAGTCATGCTCGAAAATAACCGCTCTCGATCGGCAGAGCTTCAGTTGATGAACACGGAGTGGCTGGAGGGATACGGGCTTGAGCTGGAGGGGATCGGGACAGGCAGCATGGATGTTGTCCTGATCGCAAGCACGGCGCAGTTTTTTCCGGGATATTTTTATTTCGAGACAGTAGTTCGGGAAGCGATGCGATGTCTCAAGCCGGGGGGAGCGCTCATTGTTGCCGATGTGATGGATTTGCGGAGGAAGGAGGAGTTTCGGGACAGTCTTCTCAGGTACAGGGAAAAGCTCGGGATGACCGCGGATGTCCGTATGCTGTCTGATCAGGAGCTGTATTGCGATGAAGTTTTTTTTACTGATTTAAGCATTCGTATACCAGATATCTCGCATGCGGATATTTTGTACAGATCGGAGGGCTTTCGGAATGAGCTCGGGTTCCGTTTCGATGTAGTTATTCGCAAAAATACAGCCGCTGTGATAGTGGAGGATAGCGCACATCATCTAAGCACGGTGAATGAAGAACAGATTTTATGCTGCCGCAAGAGAAGCTGGACGCAGGCGCATATCCACCGTCAAACCAACCTGAATCCGGACACAGAACTGACTTCGGAGCATGAGGCTTATGTTATTTTTACTTCAGGGACAACGGGTACGCCTAAAGGAGTAGTCGTTCGCCATCGACCGGTTATAAACCTGATCGAATGGGTGAATGGAACGTTTGATGTCGGACCGGATGATCAGCTGCTTTTTGTAACCTCCCTATGCTTCGATCTGTCAGTCTACGATATATTCGGAATTTTATCTTCAGGGGGATCGATAAGGATCGCATCGGAAGAAGAGCTGTCCGATCGGGAGCGATTGCTTGATATTCTGCTCAAGGAGCCAATCACGTTCTGGGATTCTGCACCGGCTGCACTGCAGCAGCTTGTATCGCTCATGGAAATACACGGCGACCATGCTGAACCTAATCTCAAGCTTCGCCTTGCTTTTCTTAGCGGTGACTGGATTCCGCTGGCATTGCCCGATACGCTTAGAAATCATTTTCCTAATGTGCAGGTAATTGCCCTCGGAGGAGCGACGGAGGCGACGGTATGGTCCAATTATTATCCGGTGGGATCAATCCGGGAACATTGGACGAGTATTCCGTACGGAACCCCGATACAAAATGCCAGATACTACATTCTGGATTCCCGCCTTCAGCCTTGTCCGCCTTTCGTTCCCGGCGATTTATATATCGGGGGGGATTGCCTGGCGTCAGGCTATACGGATGAAAGGCAATCGCAGGAGCGGTTTATTCGTGATCCATACCGCGAAGGAGCGACCCTTGACAACATTATGTACAGAACCGGGGATTTGGCCAGATGGATGCCGAACGGGGAGATCGAATTTCTCGGACGCGGCGACCATCAGGTCAAAATAAGAGGCTATCGGATTGAGCTTGGTGATATTCACGCCCAGCTCCTGAAGCATCCGCTTGTGCTTGAAGCGCTTGTAACCGACTGGGCGGGATCCTTATGCGCTTATTATGTTTCCAGCGCGGAATTGTCGTCCGTGGAGCTTAAGGAGCATTTGATCCATCTGCTGCCGGATTATATGATCCCGACGTATTTCATCCAGCTTCCCGCCATGCCGATTACCTCGAACGGGAAAATTAACCGCAGTCAGCTGCCTAACCCGCAGGAGAATATGAAGGCATCACAGTTATTTGAAGCCCCGTCCAATTTTCTGGAGGAGAAGTTAACCGGAATTTGGAAAGAGGTGCTGGGTCTGGAGCAACTGGGTGTAACGGATGATTTCTATGCTCTGGGAGGTGATTCGCTCAAAGCCGTTCAGGTTGTAGCCAAGGCAAATGAGCTTCAATTTTCACTTCATTTAAGGGATATGCTGCACTACAGAACGATCCGTGAGCTTGTTGCATCCGACGGATTCCGAGTGAAGGAGGAAGCGGCAGCCGGGATCGAAATAGGGCATGATGCCAAACCGGAGCAAGCGGGACATGGTATGGAGGGCGATGAGAGGGGAAACAAACAGTTATTCGCCACTCAGCTGGAAGAGCTGCCTTACTACTATCCATGTATGACGGGAGCTATGTACAACAAATTGCGCTTTGAAACAGGCTACCCTGTGCCAAGAAGCTTCCTGCCGGTTGGAGGGGGCTTGGGGCTGACCGTGTTCAGCGTTCCCCTCTCACAGCAAATGGATGAACGGCTTGTGATAGACGATATTCGGGATTTGCCGATGTTTGATTTTATGGGCAGGTTGGGTATAGAGGTACAGTCCCGCAGCTTTGCCTCGGTGGAGCAAGGAGAGGCATGGATCAGGGAAAGGCTTGACCGGGGACAGTTGGTGATCGGATTAGGAACGACATATTATTTGAATTTTTCCCATGATTATATGATGGATGAAGCAGAATATGCCGACAAGCTGATGGAGGTAGAAAGATCGATTTCGTCCCGGAATGAATCGGGAATCCACCATGCTCATGTGTTTCTGCTCGTTGATCATACAGATCGGGGATATGTCGTATATGACAGCACCTACCATTTCTTTGGAACCATTTCCGAGGAGGAATTGAAGCGTTCCTTTGCAGGTGTTGGCAGCATGGCGTTTTTGAAGCGATATCCTCTCAAGCATGTGGATGCACGAAGATTAGTCCTTGACGTTACCTTCGAGAGATTCCAGCCGATTCCGCTGCGACGACTGGCGATAGAGCTTCTGAATATGCATATTCAGTATTATCTGTCCCCGGAGCCGATTGAGGATGTTGCGGAGAACCGTTTGATATATACCGGTCTGTCGGCTTACCAGCCTTTTTTCAGGTTGATTGAGGATTCGTGTCTAAATGAAGAGTATCTAAATGAGCTGTATATGTTCGTGATTTTTTGGATCAGAAAATGGAAATATACCTATATCTTTTTCAGGGATTTTCTAGTAGATGCTATTCCGCTGCTGCCGCTTTCTTCTATTAAAAATATGATTGAAAACCTGGAGGAATCGATCACTTATTTGAATAGCTTGTTCGACAGGCTGCAGGAAGCCGCTGATCAGAGAGAGACTTATTCGCTGTTAAAGCTGAAGGAGGATCTCCGGCTTGTTATAGAAGGTCTTGATCGGATGAAGGAACAGCAGCGTCCGGTGCTTGAACGGTTAAAGGATGAATTTATGGAGTTGAAGGAGGAAAAGGAATGAGAGCATTTTGTAAAGCCTGTATGTTGCTTGTGTTGTGCATGGCGATTCCGTTGTCGGTTGTTTACGCTGAAGGGGAAGAAACCACCCGATTGACCATTCAATATGAACCGGTCGAGGGGAATACGACAAATTGGAGCTTATGGGTATGGGGAGATGGAGATGAGGGAGCCAGATTTCCTTTTACAAGCGAAGGCGAGAACGGTGTGAAGATAGCTGAGATCGAGCTTCCGGAACGCTATGAGAAAGTTGGATTTATTGTAAGCACCGAGGATTGGATCAAGGATGGCGGGGATCAATATATCGATATTGTGAACGGAGCCGGAGAGGCTTATGTGGTCGGAGGTACTCTGGATGCTGCCGAGGGCGGCGGAAATATGCCAAAGCTGTGGCTAATTGCAGGCCCTGTACTGGTTCTTCTCTACATTACCATCATGGAGCAGCTGAGAAGACGCCGAACAGCAACGGCATAATTGCTGTGAAAGATATGTCAATAAAAGGACGGATTTGCTCGGAAGCCCGAGAAATCCGTCCTTTTGTTTTCTTGGAAGATACTCGTTTTATATGTTCCCATACCCTTTGAATGAAAAGGAGGACAAGTAACATCTTCAGCGAATGGCTGAGGGTGCTCCGGTCAACCGAAATTTGCTCATTGAACACAACCTGCGTCTGCTGGCGCATATCGTCAAGAGGTTGTGAACACGATGCGATGTCAGAAAAAAGGCGCGGTTTTTATTCTGCAGGAGGCTTGCGAGGTAAGAGTGGAAGAGCCATTATCGTTCAGTCAGAATAATGCGGATAACTACTTAACAAACATAAGGATTACATGCTCAAATGAGACATTCCCTAAAGCTACCTACAATAGGTTTTTTTTGGAAGTTGCAATAATCAAGATAATTTGTAATTAATGTTGATAAATCAAACATTCAGTTGGCCTCCAAGAGTAAAGTAATGTGATGGATTTTAGCTAAGAGGGATTAATTCTAAGTAACCACAGTAATCTCAGAAGATAAAATTATTTCTTCAATGTCAATAGTAATTACTGTACTTGATTTATTGATGCTGGTCATCTAGATTGTTGAAATTAACAGCATTTAAAGAATACTAACTTACTGGAGATTAATATTCTAAAAAGAAGATTATGACTTCATATGGCAGACGTGTAATATAATCATCCTTAACTGAAGTTGATGACGTTGTAAACCATGCTCAGTTCAAAATGGAGAAGGAACAAAATGAATCAGAGTCTGGACATTTTGGATACGCATGTGCAGGAATTAATTAAGGATTGTTTTGAAATGAAGTATGGTGTAGATAAGAGCGAAAGTAGAGAAGAGTTCAGGATCATTCGCAGCTATGTGTTGCGTTTAGTAGCGGGGGTCGCCCATGAAGCTGCTGCCCGGGCTGTTAAAGAAGAACTATAGACTTTTAAAGCAAAAAAAAGTCGAAGGAATTGTAGAACCAATGGAAGTGGAGCTTGTATTGAAGTCTGTTTCATCTCTTCCAAATGTAGCTTGTGATCCAAAAGAATATTGCAGCATAGCTCTTTAAGAGATAGCGACAGGATAAGGCATTCAGAGAAAGCTTGAAATTGATTTTCGGTTTGGATTGAAATAAACTAAAAGTAATTATATAATAAATTTGGGATTTTTATCATGGGAATTTATGAAAAAATAGATTAATCTATTCTTTAGTTCAACTTATATAGAATAGAATGTAATTTGAACGCTGACCTTTGGCAAAGCACGCAGTAGTGTATACTTCAAGAGATACATTAGCGAGGCTTTGCTATTTTTTGTTGGTAATCCAAAGCATTCGCTAAAAATCGGAAGATGTAACTATAAAGGCTTCAGAATTACAAGCCATTCGTCCTGAAAAACGGAAGGCTTTTTTATTTGCCATGATTATAGTTTCTGAGCGCAAGGAAAAAAGGGGGCAAACGGACGATGAATAAAGCTCAGTTGCTGCAGTTTTATACGGTCTATACTCCAAACACAGATCCACACACCTTGAGCTATCTTTTTGACGAGGTTCCGGATAGTTTAAGCGAGCTGTGCCGATTGATCAAATGCCAATTGATTCATCCGTCGGCGGTGAAGAAGGTGAGGCATTTGCTCTCCTCTTATACCAAAAATGAAGACGAGAAGTTTTATAAGATTCACGACATGCTCGAAGCCTTGATGGAGCGCAATGCCAACGGAATTATTTATGAGCGACTGCCTCGGGAAAGATTGATTGTCTCCTGCCGGTTCCATTCACTCCTGCTCATTTCCATACTGCGCTCCAAGGGCATTCCGGCACGCAGCAGAGTCGGATTTGCGCGATATCTCTCAGAGCATGAATTGAAATACATTGATCACTGGATATGCGAGGTATGGGATAAAGGGGCGGGGCGCTGGATCATGGTTGATCCTGATCAGCAAATTGTCGATCTTCAAGGAGACGGATTTCTGCTGGCGGGAGATGCCTGGTTAATGGCCCGTGATAAAGAAATCAACCCGCAGCTTTTTGGAGTGAAAAAATCATGGGGAATGCATTACATTCGAAACAACCTCTGCTATGATCTGCATGCCATTCTTGGGCAGGAGCTGGGATACTGGGATTATCCCCCCATTTGCCAAGGAGAAATGAACGATCTGGATTTCGAGGAGCTGCAATTGCTTGATGAGGTTGCAGTGTATCTGCAAGACTCTGATACGAATTTTGAGCTGCTGCAAGCGATTTTTCAGGAAAATGAATCTCTGCAATTCAAATGATAGAACAGTTGAGGGATATAATCCGGCTCGAACCAACTGAAAGGACGCAAAAAATGAAACAAATCGAAATCTACAATGCCAGACTGCATAATCTCAAAAATATTACAACGAAAATTCCAAAGCACAAGCTCATTGTCGTGACAGGGGTTAGCGGATCGGGAAAATCCAGCTTTATTTTTGATACGCTGCACCATGAAGGGCAGCGCCTGTACTTGGAGGCTTTGGGTATTTCGCATGATGCTCTGCACTATGATTCATTTGACATGATTCAGGGATTAAGCCCAACGATTGCAGTTCAGCAAAGAACTGTCAGTAATCTGAATCCAAGGTCGGTAGTGGGGACAGTAACCCGGCTGCTGAACCTGATGGCGCTTATTTATGTTAACGAGGGGAAGGGCGCAGGAAGTGAAGATACTCCCTTGCGGGGATATGTCCCCGGATTGTTCATGTTTAACTCCCCACATGGCGCTTGTCCGACCTGTAGTGGAAGAGGCACGATTACTGAGGTGAACATCGCGAAGATTTTGCCGCAAGGCAGTGAAACGATTGAGACATGGCATGAGTTTGCCTATCAGTTTCCACAGCAGAAAAAAGAAGAAAAAGAGTATGTCTCCAAAAGATTTCATAATTTTATCAAGCAATACAACCTAGCACCGGAGACTCCGTTTTCACAATTAACGGGAGAGGCAAGAGACGTTTTTTTGCATTATCGGCCCAAAAGGACGCAGAGCAAAGAGAATCTTATCTTCTATGGTGTGAAGGTGGTCATTGAGGAGAAGCTGAAAAAAGTGAATCTGCAGCACCTGCCTGATCTCCACACCACTCGTTCATGTCCAGGCTGCGGCGGGTATCGTATCGGAGAAAGAGCGTTTTCCATCACGATAGATAATAAGCATATTGGCCAGCTTTGCCAGATGGATGTATTAGAGCTGACCGCGTTTTTTCAACATTATCTGACCTCAAGACCTCATACTGCTTTTGTTGCCCATTTGATCAAGGAGATTTTAAGGAAGCTGGATTGTCTGGAAACGGTCGGGTTGTCGTATCTCAATCTGTACCGGGAGGTACCGTCTCTTAGCGGCGGAGAAATTCAGAGACTGCATATCATGTCTCATCTGGCAGCCAAGGTAGATTCGATCATTTATATTTTTGATGAGCCTACGGCCGGTCTGCATGAAGTGGAGAAGGTCAAAATGATCGAGAGCTTTCAAAGCTTGCAGCAGCAAGGAAATACTGTGATTGTTGTAGAGCATGATGAAAGCGTGATCCGACAGGCAGAATATATTATTGATTTTGGGCCCAAAGCAGGGCAATTGGGCGGCTCGATCGTTTATCAGGGAGACTATGCTAGCTTTCTCAGCGCTTCCGAATCAATAACGTCCAGATATTTACTCCATAAACCAATGCCGCCCAAAGAATATACATTTTCAACAAATGCTTCCGATCCCAAGCTTTCCATCAAGAACGCCCGAACCAACAACCTGAAAAACATAAACGTCGATATCCCGCTGCAGGCAATCGTGGGGATTTGCGGTATGTCGGGTAGCGGGAAGAGCTCATTGCTGATCGATACACTGATTCCGAAGCTGCGGGCGGTATTGAAGGAGCAATCTTCGAATAAGAAGCGTTCGGTTGAAGAGGAAGCGGATGCTGCTGCTGATTTTAATCAGCCTGAGGCAGAAGCAGAGCTGGAAGGCAGCGAGAACATAGATGGATTTGTTGTCGTCACACAGCAATTGGCACGGAGGCATGAAAATTCGATTGTCGCCACATTTTTGGGGGTCTGGGAACCGATTCGTCACATTTTTTCTACCCAGGAAGAGGCGGTTATCCGGCAATTCACAAAGGGTTCTTTTTCCTTTAACTCAACAGGCTCATGTCCGGTATGCAATGGATACGGACACATCAAGAGATGGGTGAGTCAGCTGGTCTTTAGTGAGGAATGCCCGTCCTGTCAGGGAACCCGATTTCAGCAAGATGTGCTGCAGGTGAAGTATAAACAGCGCAGTATTTCCGACATTCTTGAGATGTCTGTTACCGAAGCCCATGCCTTTTTCCGGGACCATTCCAAAATCTGCAGCCTGCTTGCGGTGATTGAAGAAATGGGCATGGGATACATTCTTTTGGGTCAAAGCCTCACAACATTAAGCGGAGGTGAAGCACAAAGGCTAAAGCTTGCCAGAGAGCTGGGTAAAAACAGTAAAGGCAGCTATCTGTACATACTGGATGAGCCTACTGTCGGTCTCAGCTACTATGATGCCGAAAAATTGCTAATGATACTAAGCAAGTTAGCAGCCAACAAGCATTCCGTCCTGCTAATCGAGCACGACCCGTATGTGCTTTCCTATTGTGATTATCTTATCGAGCTCGGTCCGGGTGCAGGGAACAAAGGCGGGGAGATTGTCGCAGCCGGAGTCCCTGAAAATGTGAAAAGGCAAGCCGACTCGATAATTGGACAGTTTTTAATATAGAGGATTAGTTCAAAGGATCGTTCCTGGAAAATCAATTGCTTTAAAGATGTCAAAAAGAGGAGAGTACAAGTGGAATACAATAAACGTTCTTTAAATGGAATGAAGCTATTTTGTTTGCCGTACGCAGGAGGGTCAGCTACTGTATTTACGAAATGGAGAAGAGGACTGGATGCAAGAATTGAGCTCATCCCTGTAGAGCTGTCCGGGAGAGGAAGACGGTTTGTAGAACCCTTCTACTCTTCCTTGCATGACGGTGTGAAAGATATTTTTCCTTTTATTATGGATCAATTAGGCGATAGCGACTATTCATTGTACGGACACAGCATGGGTTCATTGTATATTTGCGAGCTGATGAAACAAATTCAAACCCACGGCTGTAAGAAGCCGCAGCATTTGTTTCTGTCCGGAATGTACCCGCCTCATATAAAAAATAAGAAGAAAATTCACCATTTGCCGGATAATGAATTTTGGCAAGAAATCATTAAGCTTGGCGGGACTCCAAAGGAAGTGTCGGAGAACAAAGAGCTGATGGAAATTTTCACTCCGGTGATGAGGTCCGATTACAGAAATGTAGAGGACTATCAATTTGAAGCAGGCAAGGAAAAATGGGACATGGATATTACCATACTGACTGGCGAAGAGGATGAGATAGTGAGTATGGATGAGATTAGGCAGTGGAAAGAGTATACGACCCGTTCCTGCTCCATCGTTCCGTTTCAGGGAGGGCATTTCTTTATCAACGAGGAAGAGAAGAAGGTTATTGATCTCATTAATAATACGTTATAGTAGAATTTATGTACAAGGAGTGAGATTGACAGTGATTACCCTCAATTTATTTAACGAATTTCCAGTACTTAAATCCGATCGCTTAACACTTAAAAGGATTGAAGAGGACCACATTGAAGAGATTTATAGTATTTATAGCAATGATAAGGTTTTTGAGTATTGCGGCATTATACCTAAGCATAACAAAGCTACTGTAAAAAGCATGATCGGGCATTTTGAACGGGATTTTCAAAAAAAATCGAGAGTAAAGTGGGGGATTTTTTCCAATAGCGAGAGCGATACTCTTGTTGGAGTAATAGAGGCTTTCGATTTTAATCAAAGAGTAGATATGATAACTATAGGTTATTTTTTAGCCGAAGAACATTGGGGAAAGGAAATAGCCTCAGAGGCGGTCAAATTGGTTGTACGCTTCTTGTTTGAGCATGTAAAAGCAAACAGAATCCAAGCCGAAGTGATGCCGAAAAATGAAGTTTCCAAGCGAGTACTATTGAAAAATGGGTTCAAGTGTGAAGGGACATTAAGACAGGCGGCATTATGGTCGGGCAAAGGAATTGTTGATCTGGAGATCTATGGTTTGTTGCAAAAAGAGTATATGAAGATTGAAATATAAGCCTAACTAACAGCGGCTCCGTCAAATTGTTGACGGAGTCCTTTTTTTATTTATATGGAGCAAATGAGGAGCATCAAATAGTTGAAAAGTGAGTAAAGAACAAAGCAACTTTTTTAATGGGGTTGCTTCTTTTTCTCTGTACAGGCACGAGTAGGCCTTCGCCCACATACAATGAACAGACTGCAAAGAAATGCATTTCTTCAGGAGGTGTCATCCTTGCCCGAACTGTTCAGTGCGATTGCCTTGTTTATCAAACAGCTTACTCTGCTTGTTTCTTATGTCAAAAATAACGCGTTCCCCCAACCTTTAACAGAAGCGGAGGAAACCATGCATCTTCAGCGAATGGCCGAGGGCGATCCCGTTAGCCGTAATTTGCTGATTGAACATAATCTCAGGTTAGTTGCCCATATAGTAAAAAAATTTGATAACACAGGAGAGGATCTCGAAGACCTGATCTCCATCGGGACGATCGGACTGATTAAAGCGATCGAGAGCTTCCGGCCTAACAAAGGGACTAAGCTGGCAACGTTTGCGGCCCGCTGCATCGAGAACGAGATATTGATGCACTTAAGATCGCTCAAAAAGACACGTAAAGACGTGTCGCTGCACGATCCGATTGGAACTGACAAAGAGGGCAATGAAATTACGCTCATAGATATTTTGGGAACGGAAGCTGACGATGTGGTAGACCGGGTTCAACTGAAGATGGAGAAGAGCAAAATCTACCAGAACCTAGATATTCTCGAAGCAAGGGAACAGGAGGTTATTAAGGGGCGCTTCGGTCTTGAGCACGGAGGCGAGGAGCGGACGCAGCGTGAAATCGCCAAGGAACTGGGCATCTCCCGCTCGTACGTATCACGGATAGAAAAAAGAGCACTCATGAAGCTTTATCATGAGTTTTATAAGAAGAAGTAAGGGAAGAAGAGCGTCTTTTAGAGAATCCCTTAAACTGGTGCAAAACTTAAATGAAATATTTTGACACATTAAACTTAAAGTAGCGGGTCTGCTTGTGAGGCGTGCTGCTTTAAGTTTTAGTTTAAGCGGTTGAAAAGGTAAATGTCCAATCATCGTAGCATTTAGAAGATTTGTTTCCTAAACCTATTTGACTCCGTAATTGCTTGGAAGATCAGACTGTTTAATCGGGTATGTTCTTTTGTCCGACATCCGAGCTTAATTAACACTAATTGAGTGTAGACAATATAGGAAGAAAATCTAACTGCAATTCAAAGGTGGTGGTGAAAAGGTGAATCGTGAATTAAAACCATATATTTCTGTTGATAAATACGTGTACTTCACTGACGGTACTGAAGAGATCATCGTCTACAAGTTTGACAGTTACAATCAGGCTGATGTGGTCAGTACTTTGTTGAATGACGCTTATAACCATGCATATCACGATGGCCTTAACGTTTCCATAAATATTAATTACAAAGAATTAATCAAGATGGTCATGTCTCTATCAATTGAAAACCGAAAATTGAAAGAAAAATTGAAATTGGTGTAAACTGATTTTCAAAATTAGGATGAGGTACGGAGGAACATAAATTCTATAAATAAGTCGTTACAATTGTTCTCTTAGAAGCTCCAACCTGAGTGTATGGATGGAGCTGCTTGTAGTTCGTTCAGTAATAACACTTAAAGATGACGGGGAAAGTGACTCGAGTACCCTTTGTCCAAAGAAACTAGGGTTCTAGCTTTTCACTTCTTGTTTCGGTCAAATTGATATTTTTCAACGACAGCACTATATGTGCTATTATAGTAAAAATGCATTGGCATTTGGATTTAATGGGTTTTGGAGGGATGCAATATGACAACAAAGGTATATGTATCATTGAACGGGGTTGTTACTGAAGCAGTAGGTCCACAGCCGAAAGAAGCACTGTTGTTTGCCTCTTCTAAGAAAAGTACGGCGCAGGTTATACTTGAGCAGCGTGCGATCCGACGGAGAAACAGTCAATTGATTAAAGAACGGCTTGAAGAGGCATTTAAAAGATAATAAAGATTCGAGAAAATAGAAGATTGGTAGACTAAAGCTGTTGTGGAAGTCTGGCTGTTTGTTGAAAGGAATCTACACGAACAGCCGTTAGTTCCCTTACTAACCGCTAGGGAATGATTTTACTATTAATTAACTAAATCGTCCGAGTGGTTAAAGATTATTTAGAAATTGAAATTACAGCATAATATTTTATAGATAATGGCATGGACAACTCTCCAGTAACAATTAATACCCATCATTTATAAAAGGAGTGGCAACGGGATGACATTACCTCGGATGTGTCAATGCATGGGAAATTGAAGTTGTAATTTTGGGTATCTACATAAATATATGTGTGCATAAAACTTTAAAAAAATTTCCCGAAAAAAGAGTATTTCGGGTAGTTTAATATTGAGCATAAATAAAAACTGAGCATAATTCTGTCTAATTGTGCTCAGTTTGCGGTAGGTTGCCGGAGAGGGATAAGGTAGGGGGATTGGGGCTATTTATGCTGTAAAACAATAGCGCAATCCTATACTGACAGCGCTTGATTTCTTAATCTACGAGAATTGAAACATAAATATTGAGACTAATTATTGTATCTTATCAATGCCTAATTATTAACAAGTTTTTCTATAAAATGCGAGGGATGTCCAATAGTTTCACTATATATAGTAAACTAAACCAATGTAAATGTAACCTTGTTGACTTAAGTTCAGATGACTATCTTTAAAAACATTGTTCTCATTGTGTTAACGGAGGCTTTAGCTCACTAACATGGTATCAAGATGGGGAGCAGATGAACGTAATTCCAATGGAGGTAACAATAATGTACAACTCATTAGACATCATTAGGGAACTTGAAGAAAAGGGACTTCATGTTTTTCGTGCGCAGGCCAATCATGTAGATATATATTTTGAAAGTAATGATTATGAGTATTTTTTAGAGCTCATTGATAAACTCGGAGTTACGATCGTATTTATAGATGCGACCCAATTTACTAAAGATGAGATAGAGTATAACCACATTGATAAAACCGATATTCAGCGAGAATATATGTGGGAAATAATAAAACAAGATGTTGTTGAGTTCAATGCAAAGAACAAAAAAATGAAAGAGCATATAGGATACGACCAAGACATTAGAATTTTCTTTACGCATCATGGGATGGTGTATTCAGTAATGTTATTTAATGAAGAGTTTTACATAGAGAATAAAGATGATTTCATTGAAGGATTGACCGAAAAATATGAAGAGGAGATCGAAGAGGTTAGAAGGAATTATTTCGGAGAGAAGAAGAACCAGATTAAAGAGAAGCTAAGTCAGCTAAGAGACTATCTCATACATGACGAATCCTTCAAAAAATGTACTAATATTACGCTTAGAAGTGGATATATTTATGATTTAGTTCATGAAAAGGATGTCATAAATTTTGATGGAGTGCCAGCCAGTATGATTCGCGATACAGTCGAAGAGGCCTGGAGGAAAGTTAAGCTAGATGCAGCCCTTAACAAGACAATATGATAATCACGCAGTTCATGCTCAACGATTATCGCCTTACCAATCTTGGAATTAACCGACTTCATGGTTTAAGATTTCCATAATACGGAATATAAAGGCGCAGCCATGACTTAGTTTTTTACGGCTAAACGTCGTTTTTTAGCGCGAAACGGTCATTTTACGTTATCGATCAATCCGATCAAGCCAGTTCCGTTGATGCCATTCAATCTTACGCATCAGCTACAATATTCAACATGAATATTGATGAAGGCGCAGGAAAATTAGACACTCGGTAAAGTGGAGCAATCTATGAGCGCGATGTGAATTATGTATTTAACAAATCCAGGTATATGGATGGCTTCCAAAAACCCTAGGTGACTCAGAGGAGGTAAAGTGGGGGGCCTGCTGTTTAATGGTTACTCGAACAGCATTGAGATGCCGACTTTATCTGTCACTCATAATGTTTTACTTTCCACCTTATTCATAACCATCCCTTTTGTTTGGCCGAAAGTTATAAATGGCTTTAATCAAACCGACGATCGTTCCTATCGAGATGAGATCCTCCAGGTCTTAGCCCGCATTATCGAACTTCTTTTAAGCTGGCGACATTTGCAGCCCGCTGTATCGAGAACTAGATACTGATGCATTAAGGTCACTGAAGAAAACACATAAAGATGTGTCGTTACACGATCCGATTGGAATTGATAAAGAGGGTGATGAAATCACACTGATAGATATTTTGGGAACCGAGGCGGATGACGTGGTAGACCGGGTCCAGCTAAAATGGAGAAGAACAAAATCTATCAAAACCTCGATATTCTTGAGGCCAGGGAGCAGTAGGTTATTAAGTGGCGCTTCGGTCATGAGCACGGTGGCGAGGAGCGGACGCTGCGTGAAATCGCCAAGGAACTCAGAATCAGCCGGAGCTATGTGTCACGGATTGAGAAGCGGGCATTGACGAAGCTGAAACTGTGCCATAAGTCTTATAAAATGAAATAATTACATACAAAGAATAATTAGAGTTTCTACTAGCAGATTAATGAGGATTAGTCTGCTTTTTTGCTCTGTGAAATACCCTACATTTTTACAAGGGCTGTCGTGAACTTGGATCGATACATTATAATATTAATCACTCTCACATGCCTCAAATTTATAGGAGCATTATACCCACGCAATATTTGATTTCATTAATTAGGCCCCCATTGAATAAAAAGGAATTCTATGTTTCCTACAGAATAATTTAAATAAGTATCATTCTATCTTTTTTCAATCCTGTTTTTTAGTTCAACTTATGTCTGAAAGGAGCAGTATGGCATGGACTTAGGAACATTCAAGAGCATGTTTCGTGCTCTAAGTTAGTGAAGGTCAGCAAATGCCTAATGTTATATGAATTCCGTTCATATTAAAAAACAAAAAGGAGCTTATATATGAGTGAATTTAGCGAATGTTATCATTTGAAAGCTGACTGCCAACAAATCGTAGTAGATCTTATAAAAGAATCAAACAATAAGGGTTACGTATTTCCAGAGAAGAATGGATGGGTTACTTTTGTATTGAAAGGACAAGCATTAAATATGGATGAACAAATTATTTCGCTTAACCCAAGTGTGCTGATTCATTATATTTATTCAGAGGATCATGGATGGGCTTTGAGAATATTTAAGAAGTCCGAAATCGAATTTGAGTATAGTTTTATGTGGACTGATGATGATGAAATACATATTGAAAAGAATCATTTTGATTTAACTCTTCTTAATGAACTAATAATTTCACAAGGAAATACAATAGATGGAATTGAATCGCTGTTTGATATAAATGAAGACATGTTTGATTTAGATGAACCGCCTGCATATGCAATAGCACAGAAACTTGGATTAACTTACTATGAATGGATGTCAGATGATTATATAGATACGATCGATACAGATGAAACTATAATATTTGTTGAATAATCAATGAAATGGGACAAGTGAAGGAGCATAACAGTTACATGTCATACATGAACTGTTATGCTCCTTTTTATCGAACACAGGTATGCATCAGAAAAAAATAATGTAAGTGTTTATATCAATTTATGTATAGATATTTATTAGGGGATCTCCAAATTTCTCGTTTTTACAACCTTCCATGTCAAATATCCAAGTATATTTTTAAAATGGAATAAAACTCGATAAAATGTGACATTAATATACAAAATAAGATAAAATAATCCTCTATATTTAATAATAGGAAAAGACTATTATATTAATTAAGTGATTTTTGGAACTTAATATTTTGATTAGATTTAGTTCTTTATAATCACTAGATTAATGAGTCTTAATAACTATATTAGTTTTTAATTAATATGAGGAGAGTGAGGATTTTATATGTTTCAGTACATCAAGAGAATGATTCCTGTACTACTTTCATTAGCTTTGTGTATAAACTTTATATCACCAATTGCAAACGCTGTAGTAACTGCAGGAAGCATTTTGATCAATGACGGGAGTGACTATACAAATAGTGACAAAGTAACCGTCTCATTACGAGCTGTTGGGGCTAAGACTTTAATGCTTTCTGAAGACAGTACATTTAATGGAGGTTCGTGGGTAGCTTATGGAACATCAAAATTATTTACCGTATCACCTGGGGATGGTTTAAAAACAATATATGTAAAATTTAGAGACGCCTCTGGAAATGAATCTGAAGTACTCTCGGACAGTATTATTGTGGATGGTAAAGCCCCGAGCTCACCTAGTGTAACTATTAATAACGGACAATCTACGACTGATAGTTACAGTGTAAATATTTCACTTAATGCGTATGATGAAAATCCACTTTTCATGATGGTATCTGAAAATGATGATTTTTCTGGGGCTACGTGGATGTCATACTCAAGTAATATTTCATTTTCATTATCTGCTTCCCCAGGGCAAAAGGCGGTTTTTGTCAAATTTAAAGATGCAGCAGAAAATGAATCAATTGTAGTTAATGCATCAATAGAGTTGGTTAGTACACATACATCTAATAAAATCAAAATAAATACATATTCTGGTTATGCTATAGATAGATCTGTTTCTCTTTCATTATCTTCGACTAATGCTCAACAAATGATGATTTCAGAATCAAGCACTTTTGAAGGTGCTTTCTGGGAGCCCTTCAGTACAACTAAAAACTTTGTTCTATCTTCAGGAGATGGTATAAAAACTGTCTATGCTCAATTCATGGATGACCAAGGCAAAATTAGTAACAATGTAAGCGACATGGTCATTCTAGATACAAATCCACCTTCTTCCCCTAGTATTATCATTAATAACGGTAGTTCACATACACAGACATCAATGGTTAATTTATCGATAAGTGCTGTCGATGCATTCTCAATGATGATCTCAGAAAACAGTAGTTTTTCTGGAGCGTCTTGGGAGACGTATACTACTGAAAAAGCCTGGTTACTTAGTAATCGAGATGGATTGAAAACATTATATATAAAATTTAGAGATCAAGCTGGAAATACTTCAAGTGTTGCTGAAGCAAGAATAAATCTAGATACTACTGCTCCGTCCGGTAGTATAGTCATTAATCAGGGAAATGCATTTACAAATCAAGCTTCTGTTAACATTGATTTGTTTTTTACCGATGCCTCTTTAATGATGATTTCCGAAGATCGTAATTTTACAGGAAGTTCTTGGAGAATGTTTACTAACAATATTAGAATGACATTGTCTCCTGGAGACGGTGTTAAAACGATTTACGCTGTTTTTAAAGACTCTTTAGGTAATGTGAGTACTGTAATGAGTAAATCCATTACAGTAGATACAGTAGCACCAACAAATCTTCTATTATCTATTAATAATGGTGAATTATTAACAAATAATAAATCACTAAATTTACAAATTAATGCGGATAATGCTTATGAAATGATGATTTCTGAGTCTAGATACTTTCAAAATAGTACCTGGAAACCATATAGCAATCGATTTACTTTTGATGTGCATTCTGGAGAGGGGACGCGAACAGTATTCATTAAATTTAGGGATCAGGCAGGTAATGAAACGTCGGCTATTGATTCGACTATTACTTTGGATGATGTGCCCCCTATTGGAACAGTAGAAATTAACAGAGGTCAAAATTATACAACAGAAAGAGAACTTTTTTTAAGTATTATTGCATCTGATGGTATGCCATTTCAGATGATGGTTTCTGATAACGTAAATTTCGTCGGTGCAATATGGGAAGAAGTTACAAGTTCCAAATCATTTTTGATCTCTTCAATAGAAGAACTTAAAACAATATATGTGAAATTTAAAGATATAGCCGGGAATGAATCTGTTGTAACAGATACGATTACATATGATATTACTGCGCCAACAGCACCACAAATCAATTCTACTCCTACAAGTAATGAATTGAACGGTTGGATTGGTACTGATGTAACGATCACATTAATAGATGGTATAGATACGGTAAGTGGTGTCGATAAAACACAGTATAGAATTAATAATGGATCTTGGATTGATTATATAAATCCCTTTCAAATTAATGAGACGGGCCAAACGTTATTAAGTGCTAGAACCTTGGATAGAGCTGGAAATATAAGTGAATATTCCGAGACTATAATTAAAGTTGATAAGGAAGCACCAACTGATCCTATTATTAATAGCACTACATTTATGTGGACAAATGAAGACGTAACCGTTGATATTGTTGATGGCGTAGACAAAGATAGTGGTCTTTTAAAAACTCAATATCAGATTGGTAATAGTACATGGCAAGACTATGAGGAGCCTTTGGTAATTAGTGCTGAAGGAGAAACGGTTGTCTCAGCTAGGTCTATAGATAAAGTGGGTAACATTAGCAAGATAATTAGTAGAGTTATTAAAATTGATAAAACAGCCCCACCAGCTCCGATAATTGATCCTAATAATGATAGATGGAATTCTACAAATGTAATAATTATAGTAACACCAGTTGCTGATAATCTTAGTGGTGTTAATAAAATAGAGTATAAAGATTCAAACGGAGATTGGATTGAATATACTGGAACAGCAATTGTTGAAGATGATGGTATTTATACTATTTACGCTCGAACAATTGATAATGCTGGAAATATAAGTGAAGAATCTACTGTTACTGTAAAAATGGATCAGACGGCTCCTTCTGCTCCAACAATTCAGTTAAGTAATAGTAATTGGACTACGGATGATGTGACTTTTTCAGTCGTTGATGGCATTGATGTTATGAGTGGAGTAGAGAAAAGCCAATTTAAGATTGGTGATTCAGGAGTTTGGAAAGATTATTTAGGTATTCAAACTATAGATACAGAAGGAATAACACCAGTATATGCGAGGACTTTTGATATTGCTGGTAATGTTAGTGATGAAGCAATTGCTATAGTTAAAATTGATAGAACTCCTCCTAGCCCTCCTTCAAATTTAACTTCCTTACCTGTGTTAACAGGGAAGGGTATGACAAGTTTTGGATTATCTTGGGGTGCCAGTTCAGACAATTTTGGGGTTCAAAGTTATGACATATTTGAAGGAGATAAGTGGGCAGGTAACACAGAGCAGTTATCTTTTATCGTGAGGGATCTCCTTCCGAATACTTCTTATACTTTTACGGTAGTATCAATAGATCAAGCAGGAAATAGATCAACTGCAAGTAACAGTATTGATGTTACTACTAATACATCAAGTGTATCTGCTGGTTATGGAACAACATTTGTTATTCTTACAGAAGGTGACGGCACCGTCCAAGGCATGGGTCTCAATAGCAGCGGTCAATTAGGCAACGGATTGACGTATAACAGCTCGACCGCCATGACCGCAGGGATTAGCGAGGTCA
>RCUU01000196.1_pt1 | contig 35407 bp, 21 predicted proteins | sample 2166211 | NCBI WGS metagenome assembly RCUU01 (sample SAMN09932620, study PRJNA488358) | compost metagenome | feature: garden; material: soil; isolation source: compost soil in phenylacetic acid-enriched culture | place: Germany: Experimental Botanical Garden Goettingen | collected 2016-01-27
GGCGGAGCGGTTATACCAACAAATAGACAGGTTGGCTTTGCTAACGGGTTGATTTGACGATAACATTCCTTGAGTCCGTGCCTTCAATTGATAAGGCCTGCATCTGACATACATGATTCAAAAGAAGCCAGAGTCTGACCGGAAACGGTGACTCTGGCTTTTTGTATCGCTCCGACTCCTATAACGTAACCCCGGTTTTGAAAATCGCCAACTCACGTACTTCGTTCTGTTCGTTCCGAGTTTTCTGCCCGCTCGCCACCGCGATAACATAAGCGATAAACTTCTCCAGCACATCCTCCATTGGCGTATCCAGCAAGGTGCCCGCGTTGAAGTCCATCCAATGCTGCTTGCGGTTGAACAGCTCATTGTTCGTGGCGACTTTTACCGTGGGGACGAAGCTGCCGAACGGGGTACCGCGACCGGTCGTAAAGAGGACCAACTGACAGTCGGCGGCGGCTAGCGCAGAGGAGGCCACCAGGTCGTTGCCCGGCGCTTGCAGGAGGCTTAGCCCCTTCTTGCGCAGCTTCTCGCCGTATTTCAGCACGTCGACCACCGGGGCAGTCCCGGCTTTTTGCGTGCAGCCCAGCGATTTGTCCTCCAGTGTGCTGATGCCGCCAGCCTTGTTGCCGGGCGATGGATTTTCATAGACAGGTTCGCCGTAGGATAAGAAGTATTGCTTAAAATCATTAATGAGGCCGACGATTTGTTCAAATACCGCTTGGCTCTCGGCGCGGGCCATCAGCATCTGTTCGGCACCAAACATTTCAGGCACCTCGGTCAGGATGGTAGAGCCACCTTGGGAAATAAGGAAATCGGAGAAAGCACCGAGCAGCGGATTCGCCGTAATTCCGGAAAAACCGTCGGAGCCGCCGCACTTCAGCCCAACGTTCAGCTCGCTGAGCGGCACCGGCTCCCGGCGGTCGTTCCGGGCCGCCTCGACCAGTTCGTCGAGCAGCGCCAGCCCCGCCTCCAGCTCGTCTTCGACCTCCTGGGCGACGAGGAATTTGACGCGTTGCTCGTCGTAATCGCCCAGGTGCTGGCGGAACTCGGCAACGATGTTGTTCTCGCAGCCTAGGCCGAACACCAGCACGCCGCCCGCATTGGGATGCAGTACGGCATCCGCGAGAATACTGCGCGTCATGAGGTGGTCTTCGCCCAGCTGCGAGCAGCCGTAGGGGTGCTTGAGCACGGTGATATTGTCGAAGGGACCGAGATCTGGATGCTCCGCTTTAAAAGCGCTGATCATCTGCTCGGCTATCCCGTTTACGCAGCCGACGGTCGGCACAATGTACAGATCATTCCGAATGCCTGTTTTCCCGTTAGCCCGGCGATACCCTTGAAACGTCAGCGGACGTTTCGGGTAAATCACGGGATGCAAGTCGGGTTGATATTCGTACTGCTCCTCGCCGGCCAGATTCGTTTTCACATTATGCATATGCACCCATTCGCCTCGAGCGATCGCTGTCACGGCATGACCGATGGGGTAGCCGTATTTGGTGACAGCCGAACCGGCGGGGATATCGTGTAGCGCGATTTTGTGACCTTGTGGAATGTCTTGCTTGGCTTCAACGATCAGATCGTCCCACTGGATCCCCTCGCCAGCTTCGATGGGCCGTAAGGCTACCGCGACATTGTCGCGCGAATTCATTCTCATTAATCGCCGCATGGGCTGCCGCCTCCTATCCATTGTAACGTGGCTCGGGCACCAAACGCGTCCAGCTTTCGGACATATTGCTCCAGGGACGCGGCAAGCTCGGGTACGTCGGACAAATCCTCGCCCCATAACTGGACATCCCGTAAAAGGGTCGGAATCACTACTGCGGGCTGTGCCCAGGCCTGATCGAAGAGCGCAAGCACGTCGGGGCTGTCCTTCCGCTCCAGCCGGTCGCCCCGGTAGCCGACTAACAACGCGGCAAAAGCAAGGGCGATCCGCTTCGGAAGCTCGCCGCGTTCCCGCCGGTAACGCAGGAGAACGGGCAGCAGCCGGGTCTGGAATTTGGCGATGCTGTTCAGCGAGATCGAAGCCAACTCGTGCCGGATGAAGGGGTTCATGAATCGTTCCCGTACGGCCTGGGCATAAGCCAGCAGCCCTGCCTTAGGCAAATCCAACATCGGAAGAATCTCCTCTTCCATCAACTCCCGTACAAATACGGATAAATCCTCGTCGTTCATCACTTCCTCGACGGTTTCCAGGCCGGCTAGTAAGCCCAAAGCGGCCATCGCCGTGTGAGGGCCGTTCAGCAGATGGACCTTTTGCTCCCGGTACGGGCGTAAATCTTCCGTGAAAATAACGTTCAGTCCCGCCTCGGCCAGCGGCAGCCGTTCAGGCAGCCAATCCGGGCCTTCGATGACCCACAGCAGGTATGGTTCAGCGGTTACCATCAGGCGGTCTCGATAGCCGAGCTCCCGCTCCCAATGATCCGCTTTTTCCTGCGGAAATCCAGGGACGATGCGGTCTACGAGGCTGCAGCAAAACGTATTATCCCGTTCGAGCCATTCCGTGAACCCGTTGCCCAAATTCCACTCCGCGGCGTAACGCAGTACGATTTGGCGCAGCTTCTCGCCATTACGGTCGATCAGCTCACAAGGGATGATCGTAAATCCCGCCTTCCCCAACTGATAACGGCGATAGAGCAGGGCGGTCAGCTTGCCGGGGAAGCTGCGCTGTGGTGCATCCTTTAAGCGGTCTTCCGGGTTGTAGGTGATGCCGGCCTCGGTTGTGTTCGAGGTGATGAATTCCAGAGAGTCCTGCTCCGCCAGGGCGAGGAATTGTTCATATTCGGTGTACGGGCTGATCAACCGGCTGACAGAGCTAATGATCTCGTGCTCGCGGACGATTTGCTGCTCCGCGATTCCGTTCATGAGCACCGTATAAAGATGATCTTGCTTGGCATAATGTTCGGATACCGGACTTCCTTGCGGCTTGATCATCACCAAGCTGCCTTGAAAACGTCCTTGCCGATTCATCTGCTGGACCTGCCAGGCGGTGAAGGCGCGCATGAAATTGCCTTCGCCGAACTGAATCATTCGTTCCGGGTAGGCGGGCAATTCGGGGAATAAGGTTCGGGATAAGAGCGGATAAAGCGGAAGCTGCGTATCCATTGGCTCCTCGACTCCTCTATTAGGAATGTATGCACACGTGAACAAAATGAGACAAAAGAGATGTAACCGGGTTGCAGCTAAGGGCCGCGAATGCGCCGAATTCTCGAAAAACTACTGTAATTCGGCGTCAACCGGCTGAGCTTAAATCCCGGCTACCGACTGTCGGATCATCAGCGTCGTAGGGACGAAGAGCGTCTCGCCCGGTTGTTCGGCATCCGTTTGGTCCGGTCCCGGAGGCTTCATCAGCTCAATCAGCTTCCGGGTGCCGAGCTCGCTGATATCGGCGACCGGTTTGCGGATCGTCGTCATGGCCGGATTCGTATAGCTGGCGAATACGATATCGTCAAATCCGATCAAGGACACCTGATCCGGCACGCTCACCCCGCGAGCGAAGCAGGCGTTCATGGCCCCGATCGCCATATCATCGTTCGCACAAAATACCAGGGTTGGCGGTTCGGGCAGATCCAGCAGCGAATTCATCGTCCGGTATCCGCTGTCGATGCTGTAATCTCCGACCGTTTGATACTCGGCGGGAAGGGAGAGGCCATGGGCGAGCAAGCTTTCCAGGAAACCTTGCTTCCGTTCGGCCGCCGATCGAAAGCCCGCTTTGCCTTCCATAATCGCCAAACGGCGATGGCCGCGGCCGATCGCATAGTCGATCGCCTCCCGTACGCCTTCGCGGTCGTTCGCCACGACGTTGGCGATGCCGGGATCGTCCAGATGGCGGTTCAGGACGACAAGCGGAATTCCGGCCTTCTTGACATGGTAGATGAACGCATTGTCCGCATCGCTTTGGCTCATGACCAGAATACCGTCGAAGCGGTGCGGCGAAATGCCCTCTAAGTGGCGGATGCCGTCAATCCCGTGTACGGTTAAGCTGTAGTTCTCATCCAGCGAATGGTGTATGCCTTTGATCGCATCGACGAGAAAGCTGGCGGACGTTCCTTGATCGATGCTTGAGAAAAACAATCCGATCGTGTACGTCTTCTTCATCACCAAACTTTTGGCGCTGACATTCGGGATATAGTTCATTTCGGCGGCGATTTTTTCGATTTTGTCCCGCGTCTCCGGCTTAATCAGCGGGCTGCCGTTCAGCGCCCGGGACACCGTGGTGTGAGACACGCCGGCCACGCGAGCAATGTCTTTGATCGTAATCATAGAACCTCATCTTTCGTAGGAAGTCACTGGTTATTTTCACGTTTACATTTTAATTCATAATTCTCCAAATAGTCAAGGAAAACAAGCTATGCACACGTGAAAATATAAATTGCCTGCAGGGCGATGAAAGCGCTATAATCGGGAGTAAAATGATCGGAGGGATGAGCTGTAATGGGCGTAAAGGAACAGCGGTCGAAATTGTGGAAAGCGCTCGGGGAATTGCCCTCCTTCGAGCGACCGGTATCTGCCCGCCTGCTGAAGCAGGAGGTGCTCGACGGGGTTATGCTGGAGACGTTGCTGCTGGATTTGAACGGACTGGAGCTTGTACCGGCGTATTTTGCCAAGCCAGTGGAAGGGGTGGGACCTTTCCCGCTGATCGTGTTTAACCATTCCCATGGAGGAAATTATGGTAACGGCCGCAAGGAGATGATTCGCAGCAGCGCTTACCTTCAAGAGCCTTCATTTGCCAAGGTATTGACCGGATTGGGCTGCGCCGTTTGCTGCATCGATATGTGGGCCTTCAATGAGCGCAGCGGCAGAACCGAGGGGGAGCTTGTGAAGGAGATGTTATGGAACGGACGCTCGTTATGGGGCATGATGCTTTATGATAACCACCGCTTGATCGATTATTTGTGCACGCGTAGCGATGTGGATGCTTCGCGAATCGGAACGATGGGCATGTCCATGGGGGGGCTGATGTCTTGGTGGCTGGCGGCGCTTGATGAGCGGGTTGGCGTCGTGGTCGACCTCTGCGGGCAGGTCGATGCAGAAACCTTGGTCGCTAGGCGCGGCTTGGAGCATCACGGGTTTTATTATTATGTCCCTGGGTTGCTGAAACATTTTACGACTTTAGAGATTCAAAAGCTGATCGTCCCCCGTCCCCGCATGAGCCTCGTCGGTCGAAACGACCGGTTATGTCCGTTCGAAGGGGTGCAACTGCTGGATCAAGGCTTGCGCGAAGCTTATGCGGCCGCCGGGAAGCCGGACCATTGGCAGACCGTCATCACCGGCGGCGGTCATATGGAAACCGCGGAAATGCGGGCTGCTTGGCCGGAATTCATCTCAAGGCATCTGGTACGTTCCGCGCAGTAGGGGCAACTCCCGGCCGGTGAGGCCACCTACCGCCCCTCGCGAAGCTCCTCCGATGGCAGGCGGCGGAACTCACGTTTGTATAGCCGGGCAAAATAAACCGGCTCTAAGCCGACATAGGCGGCCGCTTGGCGGATCGTCATGTCGGGATGCTCGAGCAGCAGATGCCGGGCCGTTTTCAGCCGGATCTGATGGAGATACTGCAGCGGCGTTAATCCCATCGATTGCCGGAACAACCGGGTCAACTGTTTTTGCGAATAGCCGACATGGCCCGCCAACCCGGCAATGGTGATCGGCCGGTTCAAGTGGTCGTGCAGGAAGCGGACCGCGACCTCCACGACCGATGCCCGGTAGGAGGCAGCAGGTGCAACCGGCTGTACCGGTGTGACGGCAGCATCGGTCCGTAAGTTTGTTTGCCCCGACGTATCCTTAAGGATCGCCAGCAGTAGCGAATACAGCAATTCGGTCGTTTGCCAAGGGTCATGATCGATACCGGATCGTTGCCAGATGGCTAACAGTCGGTCCGTAAATAGGGAGACATCCGACAGTTGCAGCAGCCGAGGCGTACTCCCAAAGCCCCATCGGCTTAACACCTCGCCGAAGTTTTCCAGCAGCGTGACATACCCGACGAACCAGGGCTGTTCCCCGTAAGGCATATACTCATGGGCGCAGCCGGCGGGGATGAAGAGCAGTTGCCCTGGATGAAGGATGTCCCATTTGTCCTTGTCGACGTTCAGCCGACGAAATTGTCCTGACCCGGATAGGGTCAAGAATAGCTGGTGCGCCGAAAATCCCTTCATCCGCGTGAGTGGCGGCTGGATTTCCGTTCCGACCGTATATACGGACAGCGGCAAAAGTTCGTTGTGGGAGGGGGTTAAATTACTTTTGAGCGGGAGAAGATCCATGGGCGTTTCCTCCATTTTGTCCTTTTTGTCTAGTGGATTGTCCGATTTGTGGCTTCCGCCCGATTATATCCCACCTCTATAATGAGAGCAAATCGTTTTGGGAGTGTGACTCATGTTGGAACTGAACTATGAATGGGAAAATTTATCGTGTCTGCACATCGGCCGGCTGCCGGCCCGCGCCTCCTTTATTCCGTACGGAAACGCCGAGACGGCTCGGACGGGAAAACGAGGCCGCTCACCGCATTACCAAACGTTAAACGGAATGTGGAAATTCCGCTATCATCGTAGTCTTCGCGAGGTAGAGGGAAGCTTTTTTGAAACGGAAACGAATGTAAGCGCTTGGGACAATTTGATCGTGCCTTCCTGCTGGCAAACCAACGGTTACGATCAACTGCATTACACGAACGTGAATTACCCCATCCCCTATGATCCTCCGTTCGTACCGGATGACAACCCGGCAGGCACCTATGTCAGGGATTTCAATTTGCCGGAAGCGTGGACGAAGAAAGAGACGCATATCGTGTTCGAAGGGGTCAATGCCTGCTTCTACTTGTGGGTGAACGGCCGTTTCGTGGGTTACAGCCAAGGCAGTCGGATTCCAGCGGAGTTCGACCTTTCGCCGTTCGTCGCGGCGGGTCGCAACCGCATCGCTGTCCTGGTGTTGAAATGGTGCGACGGCACGTATTTAGAAGATCAGGACGTCTGGCGGTTCTCCGGAATTTATCGCGATGTCTATTTGCTCTCCCGGGAGAATACGCATATCCGCGATGTGTTCAACCAACCGCAGTTGTCGGTTGATCTGTCTGAGGGCAAGCTTCGCTCGGAGATCGAAACGACGGGCAGCCTGACGGTGCAAGCGGAATTACGGGATCCGACAGGAAAGTTGGTGGGACGGCAGGAGGCGCAAATGGACGGCAAAGGGGCTATCGAGTTGGATGTGCCGCAGCCGCAGTTGTGGAACGCCGAGCAGCCTCGATTGTATGAGCTGCTGCTGACGGCGGGGCAAGAGGTCCTGCGTTTTCGCGTCGGTTTCAAAAAGGTAGAGATCATAGACGGCATCTTCCGCATCAACGGCCGTGCCGTGAAGTTGAAGGGAGTTAACCGCCACGATTCCCATCCGGAGTTGGGGCAGACGATCCCGGTGAATCACATGATTACGGATCTTAAGCTCATGAAGCGGCATAACGTGAATACGATCCGCACCTCACATTATCCGAACGATCCGAAATTTCTTGATTTATGCGATGAATACGGGTTTTACGTCGTCGATGAAGCGGACTTGGAGTGCCATGGCGTCACCAGCACCGGCAAACTTGAAGAGGGAGTCTTCCACAAGCTGACGAAGGACCCGGAGTGGCGGGATGCGTTCGTGGAACGTGCAGTCCGCATGGTTGAGCGGGACAAGAATCACGCCTCCGTCATTCTCTGGTCGATGGGCAACGAATCCGGGTATGGGGCCAACCATATGGCCATGGCGGAGTGGACGAAAGCACGCGACGCGTCCCGGCCGGTGCATTATGAAGGCGCGGATGCCCGGTATTACGGCGATCCGAACACGGACTGCCTTGATCTGGACAGCCGTATGTACCCTTCGTTGAAGGAAATCGAGCGGTATGCCCAGGATGAGAGTAGCACCAAACCGTTGTTTCTATGCGAGTATAGCCATGCGATGGGGAACGGCCCCGGTGATTTACAAGACTACTGGAACGTCATTTATCAATATCCGAAGCTGATGGGCGGCTGCGTTTGGGAGTGGTGCGATCATGGCATCGCCGCCGAGACACCGGACGGACAGCGTTATTACGCTTATGGGGGCGATTTCGGGGATCAGCCGAACGATGGGAACTTCTGCATCGACGGGCTGGTATCGCCGGACCGCCAGCCGCACACGGGGTTGTTGGAATTGAAGCAGGTGATTGCACCGGTTCTTATTGAGGCGGAAGATGCCGGGCAAGGCAGGTTCCGCGTATGGAACCGCTATGACTTCAGCAGTCTGTCGCACCTGACGGTCAGCTGGAAGTTGGAGCGAGAGGGAGAAGTGCTGCGGCAAGGACGCTCGACTTCGCTTACCGCGGGACCGGGTGAGACACAGACATTGTCTCTCTCTTACGATCTACCGCAGGATGTGCCAGGACCGTTCGTCTTGACCTGTTCGGTTCGGCAGCAGCTCGATACGCCTTGGGCGGAGGAAGGCTACGAAATCGCCTTCTATCAATTTGAGCTGCCGGGGGCAAACGCCGAGCTGCGTCAAGATCAGGCGCTGATCGGGGAACACGCCGCCTTTATGAAAGCGGTGGAACAAGACGGACTTCTGGCCGTCACCGGATTTGACTTCGAACACGTCTTCGACCTAAAGCAGGGCATGCCGCAGCAGTTGTCGAAGCAAGGCGTTCCGCTGCTTTCCCGTCCGGCCCGGTTTAACTTATGGCGGGCGCCGATGGATAACGACATGTATATTCGAAGAGAATGGGAAGCGGCGGGGCTGCATCATGCAACCATGAAGGTATACGCCAGCCGCTGGGAACAGAAGCCGGACGCTACGGTCGAAGTTCACGTGGACTTCTCGCTCGGCAGCTACAGCTACGAACCGTTCCTGCGCGGTCGTGCCGTCTGGACGGTTGCGGCCACGGGGGAAGTCAAGCTGGCGGTACATGCCGACGTGCGAGAGAATCTTCCTTATCTTCCGCGCATCGGTCTCGAGCTGACGATGCCGGAGGGGACCGAGGAGATCGAATATTACGGCTACGGTCCGCACGAGAGCTACATTGACAAACGCGCGAGCGTACGCAAAGGAAAATACCTGCTATCCGTCGATGACATGTTCGAGAATTATGTCATGCCGCAAGAGACCGGTTCCCGTTACGGGACGGATTGGGCGATCGCATCCACTGTGCAAGGCATGGGGCTGAAATTCGCGGCGGCACAGCCGTTCTCATTCCAGGCTTTGCATTATACGGCCGAGGACCTAACGGCGGCAAAACATACGTACGAGCTGAAGCGGCGTCCCGAAACCATCGTTTCGCTTGATTACCAGATGAGCGGCGCGGGGTCTGGCTCCTGCGGACCACAGTTGGCAGAGCCTTACCGTTTTGCCGAGAAGTCATTTGATTTCGAGTTGTCGATCCAACCGGTATTCAAAGAAGAAGAATAGGTAGAAAAATAAGAAAGGAGCTGTTCACCGGCCGCGGCCAGATGAACGGCTCCTTTTATTACTTTCCAGTGAGCTTAAGGGACTTGGGGCTATATTTTCCATGTCAAATTTTTTGTGGGGAGGAAGGCTTGACGGGCGATTCATTAGGGAGTATATTATTAAACGCTAAAATATTTAAACAGTAAATTAATTAAATTGTTAAATAAACGAATGGCTCGAGGCAGGAAGGAGGGAAAAGGACATTGGTAAAAAGAGAAGAGCTGTTCGAAGTGACTTCGATGTTTCGAACGCTGATTAAGGTGATCACTCAGGAGTGGAACAAACGCGGCGGCGATTTTAACCTCAGTTTTCCGCAATTTAAAATGCTCCACATGCTGAATGCTACCGGAACGCATACCGTATCACAGTTGGCGGAGGCGCTGGGAATTACTTCGGCGGCGATCACGGGAATCACCGACCGGCTGGTCACGGAAGGCTTCGTTAACCGGGAGCGCGGGGAGAACGACCGCCGGGTTGTCAATATTTCGATAACGGATCAAGGCAGGGAAATCATCAGCCAGGTTACCGAACGGCAGAAGGAAATGCTTGAGGGGATATTTGATCAGTTGCATGAGGAAGATTTACAGCATTTGCGACGAATCTTTGGCGTAGTGCTTGCAAATATAGAAAATAAATCATAACGGAGATGGAGAAACTACATGGAACACTTATCACTTAAACGCAAAGTTTCGATCATGATCGCCATCATGGCCGCGATGTTCTTCGCAGCCATCAACCAGACGATCGTGAGCACCGCCATGCCGCGAATCATTTCGATTCTGGACGGCATGGACTATTACACCTGGACGATCAACATTTATTTGTTGACGTCGACGATCGCTACCGTTCTGGTCGGCAAGTTGTCCGACATGTATGGGCGGAAGCCGTTTTTGCTGATCGGGATCCTGCTCTTTATGGCAGGCGCCTTTATGACCGGGACGTCCTCAGACGTCTTCCAGTTCATTGCCTACCGGGGGATTCAAGGGATCGGGGCCGGTATCATCCAATCGACCGCCTTTACGGCCGTCGGCGACTTGTTCCCGCCGCGTGAGCGCGGTAAATGGATGGGCCTGATGACCGCCATTTTCGGCTTCTCCAGCGTACTTGGCCCAACCTTGGGCGGGTATCTCGTCGATCACATGGATTGGCACTGGCTGTTCTGGATTTTCTTGCCGCTTGGTATCGTAGCGTTTGTCATGATCCTGATGCTGTTTCCGAAAATGGAACGCGGCAAATCCCAAAGCATCGACTATCTGGGTTCGCTGTTCATGACAACGACGATCGTACCGATGCTGCTGGCCTTCTCTTGGGCGGGAACGACGTACGCTTGGGGTTCGACGGAGATTATCGGCTTGCTTGTGGCCTCGGTCGTATCCGCTTTGATCTTCGTGTTCGTCGAATCGAAGGTACAAAATCCGATTTTGCCACTTCACTTGTTTAAGAATGATGTTGTGACGATTTCGAATATTATCGGGTTCATTATGAACTTCGGGATGATGGGCGCCTTGATCTACCTGTCGTTCTTCGTGCAGGGCGTGCTGGGCATTTCGCCAACGTATGCCGGCTATGTCACCATGCCAATGTCGATCGTCATGGTTGTCGCGAGTGCCATCACCGGCCAAATGATCGCCAAGAAGGGCAAATACAAACAATTTGCATTGTTTGGCATTCCAATCATGATTGCAGGGATGGCCATTATGATCTTCATGCACAGTGTACCGGTCGCCATCGTCAGTATGATCGTGTTCGGTTTAGGTCTAGGCGTCGGGATGCCGGTGTTCTCGCTGGCTACGCAAAACGCCGTGCCGCATAAAGAGCTTGGCGTAGTTACCGCTTCGACGCAGTTGTTCCGTAACCTTGGCGGTACGATCGGGATCGCCGTCATGGGTACCGTCATGTCGAACAATTTGACGAAGAACCTGAAAGAAGCGCTGCAGTCGTCCTCAGCGCCCGACATGAGCAAGGTGGATCCGCAGATGGTGCAGCAGATGACCGCTTTTGCCAATCCTCAAACCTTGATGAACAAGCCGCTGTTAGAGCAGACGCAAGCCAGTTTGCCTGCGGATGCGCAGCCGCTGTTCGCGCAGATGATCCAAGGTATCCGCGACGCGCTGGGCAATACGTTGTCCACCGTGTTCCTGACAGGAACCTTGGTGCTGGTCGTGGCTTTCGTGCTGGTCTTCTTCTTGCGGGAGCTGCCGCTTCGGTCAACGAACCAGGTGCCAACTCCGCAGACCGCTAAAGAAGGCGGCGAGGAAGGTACGGCGGTGCAAGGATCTCAAGCTTCTGTCACACAATAAGCCGAACTAAAGGCCAGAGCGATCGCATCTCGGATGCGGGGGCTCTGGCTTTTTTGCGGCGGATGGAGCCGGGCGTTGGGCGTTGGTGCGCTAACGCTTATCAGGGAGCTTATTAAGCCGAAAAGAGGGGGAGAGAGAATCTAACGCTTGCCGGAAGGCTTATGAGGATGGAATTGCGTATATTTCGCTGAGAAATTGCAATATAAGCTCTGTCACAAGCGTTACATTTCCAAACGGCTTGTTTTTCGACCAATAGCGTTGCTGATCCGCGTTAGAGCTGTTAGCCGGCGGAACGGCTTGCTGAAAAGACGGTTCTGGCATAAACTTGAAGGCAAAAACTACTTCAGTTAAGGACGGATGATCATGTCAACGCCTAAAGTAGCTGTGATCGGCAGTTTAAATATGGATATCGTCGTCGAGACAAGGCTAATCCCGCAAATCGGAGAGACCCTTCTCGGCGAACGGGTCCGCTTCATACCGGGCGGGAAAGGCGCGAACCAGGCGGTTGCCGCCGCTCGGTTAGGAGCGGTCACCTCGATGATCGGAGCGGTTGGGGCGGACGCCTTCGGCGATGAGCTACTGGCTGCTCTGAGCCGGGAAGGCGTTGATATCAGCGGCGTTAAGCGGCTGCCCGACGCTTCGACAGGCGTCGCTTCGATCTATGTCGCCGAGGGGGACAACAGCATCGTTGTGGTCCCCGGCGCTAACGACCGGGTGTCGCCCGCGGATATCGATCAGCACCTGGACAAGCTGAAGCAAGCCGATATCGTGCTGCTCCAGCTGGAAATCCCGGTGGAGACGGTACTTTACGCCGCTCGCACCGCCAAATCGCTGGGCAAGCAGGTCATCCTGAACCCCGCGCCGGCCCGAGAACTGCCGCAGGAACTCTATGTCCATATCGACTATTTGACGCCCAACCGCACCGAACTCGGACGGTATGCCGGGATGGAGTCGGAGACGACCCGCATATCGACCGGCGATTTCCTCCGCTCGGCGATGCGGCGGCTGAAGGACTTGGGCGCGGCCCAGGTCGTGACAACGCTGGGAGCCGACGGATCGGCCTATCTGGATGAGGCCGGGGAGGTCCGCCCGGTGAAGGGGCATGCCGTCTCCGTCGTGGACACGACCGGGGCCGGCGACTGCTTCAACGCCGCGTTGGCGACGGCGCTCGCCCAAGGGGAGGGCCTGGAGGCCGCGATACGCTTTGCGTCGCTGGCCTCCGCGCTGGCCGTGACGAAGTTCGGCGCCCAGGCGGGCATGCCGACGGCGGATGAGGTGCGGCAGTTTGCGGCAGCGGGCTCGCCCCGGACGATGCAAGAAGCGCAGATCCGCGTGAAACGGATCTACGAACCTGCCGCCCCCGCCGACGGGTACCGCATTTTGGTCGATCGCTTATGGCCGCGCGGGATGACCAAGGCGGATGCGGCGATCGACGAGTGGATGAAGGCGATCGCACCGAGCCCGGAGCTGCGCAAGCAATTCGCGCACCGGATGGAACGGTATGCAGATTTCAGCACAAGCTATGTCCGGGAACTGAACACCAGCCCGGAGTGCGCCGTGCTAGCCGACCGTATCCGCGAACTCGCGCGCGAGCGCCCGGTTACTTTGCTGTATGCCGCCAAGGACCCGGAGTATAATCACGCGAATGTGCTCCGCCGTTGGTTGGTTGAGTGAATACAGCAAAAAGCTGCTTCGTCGCTTTGATAGCGATGAAGCAGCTTTTTCGTGTAGGGAGATGTTGTAAGGAGTATAGCTGTCAGCTCTCCTGCAAAAACCGGAACCCCTTGTTGACCCCGTCCCCGCCATAGATGATCGGATTGATCTTGCCGATCTGCAAGCGTCCCTCCGCATTCAAATATTCCTTGGCTACGGAGCGGCTGATGATTCGCCCCATGATATGGGTCAAGCCCGGGAAATGCTCGCTTTCGACAACTTCCACGACCCGGCAGGCGATCGAGATGGGACATTCCTTGACGACAGGCGCATGAACATGCTCCGAAGCCTCCGGCGTTAGGCCGGCTGCGGCGAACTTGCTGCCTTCCGAGCCGGAACGCGAACCGCAGTAGCTGACCGACTCCTGCAGGGAAGGGTCCGGTAGGTTAACGACGAAGTCGGCGCCCGCCTTGAGATGCTGTGCGGCAAAGCCCTTACTGTTGAAGCCCAGGACAACCATGTCCTTGAGCGAATAAGAGGACGAAGACGGCGTCACATGCGCGACCCCGTTTTCATCGTAAAAGCTGGTTAGAATCACCGGAAAACCATAGTACATTTTTTCGAAATTAACCTCGAGTTTCTCCACGTTACGACCTCCTGCATCCATTATTTCTTTATCATTGGTCCATCTCTTTCGAAGGATAACGCTGTTGAAGGAGCGGCAAGGTGATTGCGGTCACAATTCACGGCGCGGTGGAAGGAGGAGGATTGACAACCCAAAATGCGAACGATATATTTAGGGCACCCGATACCAAGGCATTCTCCCGATGCCGAAATCCAATATATTTGAACGCAACCCTAAGTCATCTACAGGGAGTGAGAACCGATGAATGTGCTGCAAATGCTCCGCTCACGCAAATATTTGCAGCGGATCCTGCTCAGCTTTATGCCCGTAGTCGCCATGCTTGCCATTGCCTCCCTCGTCCTGAACTCCGTCGCCCGCGATAAGGTGCTGAGCCTGCAAAACGACGCCGACCGCAAATTGCTCACTCAACTTAACTACAATATCGAGAACATGAACGGGATCGTCAAAGATCTGGCGGTATCCCTCTACAACGATGAAGAGATGATCGCGCTAAAGTCCGGGGGGGACTATAAACAGAGTATTTTAAAAATCGAACGGCTGAACAAAATGGTGGCGACCTCCCCTTATTTGCACGCCATCGTATTTTACAACGGCAAGCAGGGCCGTTTCTTCTCGTCGCTGAACCACGGGATGGACAACGGTCAGTTGTACGGGGCTTTGGAGAAAATCATGGCTTCAGACAGCGAACTCCCGAAGCTGCAGCTCTTACCGCTTGACCTGGACGGCGGGAACGAAGGAATCGACGTATTCGCCTTTTTTGTGTACGACGGGCTTACGCTAGGCTCCGTCAACGACGACGTGTTGATTCTGACGGTGAAGCCTGGGTGGATGCTGGACAATCTGAAAGCGCTTAATCGGGTGGTCGACCGAGAGAACGACTTGCTGTTCGTTACCGACGGCGCGGGTCGGCTGCTGATGTCTAACGATCGCCAGCTTCCTGAAGGACTTGATACCAAGGATGTTCTTCGGCGTATCGCGGCTTCAGAACAATCGCTCGACTCGTTTATCTACGCGCAGGATGGAAGCAAATACAAGGTCACCTATTTAAGCAAAGCCCTAAACAACTGGCAAATCATCAGCTTACAGGACTATGATGATGTGCTAGGCAGCGTGCGGCAAATGAGATGGACGGAAATTGCGGTTACGTTATCCGTGGCGCTCCTGGCCGTGTTGTTGTCCGTTTTCTTTGCGCTGCGGCTATATAAACCGGTCGGCCATCTGCTTGCTTTGGTCCCTCCTCCGGGAGGACGACCGTCAACAAATTCCAAGGATGAGCTGTCGCTCATCGCGGATAACGTAACGGAAATGCTGGGTAAACTCAAGGGGCTGGAGCAGGAGCGGGCGTCGCAGTGGAACATCGCGAAGCTGTATCACCTGCGCAGCTTGATCAGTCTGAGCGAAAGCCTGGAGGAGCCGGCCTTTCTAAGGCTTAAAGCGCAATATGGCATCGACATTGCGTACCCGTCGCCGCTTCGCCTGGCGTTGGTGCAGATCGACGATGCCCATGAATTGGCCAAACAGCAGGGCCCCGCGGCAGAGTCGCTGCTCTACTTCGCCGTCGCCAATATCGGCCAGGAGCTGCTTGGGAACGGCGGTTCCTGCGAAGCTGCGGATATGAAAAGCGGTCATCTCGTCTTCATCGTCGGCGGAGGCACGGAAGCGCTGGAGAAGCTGGGAGAGCGCTTTGCCGAGCTACAAGGCATGATTCTCCGCTATTACCGGATTACCTTCACGGTAACCTTAAGCGACGTGTTCGAGGATTACCGCAAGCTTACGGCTCATTATAACCTGGTGGTGCGGCGTGCCAACTACCGTATGATTGTGGGCAAAGGAGCGATCCTGGAATCGGAACAGCTGCGCGCTAACGAGACCAATGAGGCGTTCCGCGTCCCGCAGGAGCTGGAACGGCGATTGACGGAAGGGCTGAAGAGCGGAGATCCGGAGGAAACCGAGCAGGCGATCCGCAGCTGGATCCGGCTTCTTAAAGGATTCAGCTTTGAGAATATGTATTCCGGACTGCTGCATTTGACCGTGGCGCTAAGCAACACGTTGGGCGAAATGAACCATCACAACGCTAACCCGGTCTCGGTGAACCTCCAAGCCATCAACCGACGTATTTTGGAGCAGGAAACGCTAACCGAAATCGAGGCCGTACTCCTGGAGGTGGTGGAGGAAGTACTCGAGCAACGCCGCAGCGGACGCGAGAACAAAAACCGGCTGCTGGCCGATACCGTCAAGGAAATCATCGACAAGCATTACGCCGATCCCGACCTTAATGTGCAAAAAATCGCCGACATGCTAAAAATGAGCTCCGTTCATTTGGGACAGGTCTACAAAGCGGAGGAGGGGCTGTCGGTCGTCGACCGGATTAACGAAGTCCGTTTGGCTCAAGCCCGGGTGTATCTCGAGCAACAGCAATTGACCGTAACGGAAATCATGGAGAAAGTCGGCTTCGGCAATGAGAGCTACTTCTATCGGCTATTCAAACGGCGTTACGGAGCCACGCCAAAGGAATACCGCCTGAAAGCGGCCATCGACCGCAACACATGAACTTTTCCTACCTTAAGAACCCGCAGCGGGAGCTACCGCCTGCGGGTTTTTGACGTCTCGATACAGCAATCTGAAATTGTTACAGCCTTCCTATACAGCAATCCTGAAATTGTACAGTAACGATGTGGCCCGTAGCTGCGCTATCGTTAGACGTGCAAAGCCATCGTCGCAGGCAAGACGGATGGAAAGGAAGGGGCTTTGAAATGTTGAAAAGGGATTCATGGATGCGAAGGGAGCTTCACCATTTTCGAAACAACCGGGAGCTGTTTATGCTGTCATTACCGGGGATCGTGTATAAGCTGATCTTTGCTTATCTCCCCATGGTCGGACTGATTATTGCATTTAAGAATTACAGGTATGACCTCGGTATGTTCGGCAGTAAATGGGTGGGGCTGGAAAATTTCCGATATTTGTTCTCCACGGATGCGGCCTGGCGCATTACGCGCAATACGGTGCTGTACAATGCGGCTTACATTATCACCACGGCGGCTGCGGCGCTCCTGCTTGCGATTCTGCTGAACGAAGTGAAGGCGAAATGGAGCAAGTATTACCAGACGGCCTTGTTTTTGCCCTATTTTTTATCGTGGGTACTGGTGGGGTATGTGGCCTACGCGTTCTTAAATCATTCGGACGGATTCATTAACCGCACGCTCGAAGCTTTCGGCATGGATCCGATCAGCTGGTATCAAAATGCCGGGTCGTGGCCGTTCATTCTGATTCTGGTTCAGTTATGGAAAGCGGTAGGGTTCAACACGCTGATCTATTTCGCTGGGATTGTCGGCATCAACGGCGAGTACTACGAGGCGGCGAGGATGGACGGGGCGACGAAACGGCAGATGGCGTTAAAAATCACGATTCCGCTCCTGGCACCGCTTGTCATTATCATGCTGATCTTATCCATCGGGAACATGTTCCGCGGGGATTTCGGGCTGCATTACTTCATTCCGAACAACTCCGGTTTCCTGTACGGCTCTACGGATATTATCGATACCTATGTTTATCGGGCGCTGCGCGAGGTAGGAAACGTGAGCATGTCCGCGGCAACGGGATTTTATCAATCGGTGGTCGGGTTCATTCTGGTGCTGCTGGCAAACGGTATCGTGCGAAAAATCAATCCCGATCATTCGCTATGGTAAGGAGGGGATGCGACAATGCCTAAAACGATCAAACTTTCTCAAATCGGACTACATCTCCTGTTTGTTATCCTATCGCTGGTCGTCATTCTTCCGTTTCTGCTTGTTGTTGCCGTATCCTTGACCGACGAGAAGTCGTTGACTCAAAACGGTTATCAGTTCATTCCCGAATCGTTCAGCTTGAACGCGTACCGATATTTGCTGGACGCTCCTGATATTTTGCTAAGGGCCTACGGGGTGACGATCACGGTGACCGTAATCGGAGCGTTGACCGGCTTGCTATTAACCGCGATGACCGCTTACGTCATCTCCAGGCCGGACTACCGGTATAACCGGATTACGACGTTTTACGTGTTCTTCACGATGCTGTTCAGCGGCGGGTTGGTGCCTTCGTACATCCTGATGACGCAATACCTGCACCTGAAGGACAGCTTGCTGGCGTTAATCCTGCCGGTGCTGCTGTCGCCGTTTAACATTATGGTGATGAAAGGGTTCATGTCGAAAATCCCGATTGAAATCATCGAGTCGGCCAAAATCGACGGGGCGCGGGAATATCGCATCTTCTTCCGCATTATCCTGCCGCTGTCCACGCCGGCGCTGGCCACGCTGGGCCTGTTGATCTCCTTCACCTACTGGAACGAGTGGTTCAACGGGATGCTGTATATCGACGATCCGAACAAGGTGCCACTGCAGCTGTTGCTGGTGCGAACCCTAAAAAGCATCGAGTTTCTTACCTCCAATTCCGAGTTTACGCAGCAGTTGGGTATCGATCTGTCGAGCTTTCCCAATAACTCGGCACGAATGGCCATCGCCGTTCTAGCCGGCGGACCGATGCTGGTGATCTTTCCATTCTTTCAACGGTTTTTCGTGAAAGGGCTTACGGTTGGCTCCCTCAAGGGTTAACATAGAACAATCCAAATGAAACATAGGAGGTCATGACATGAGAAGAAGGCTAATCGGAATTTTGACAGTGGTTCTGCTGGCGGCATCCGTACTTGCAGCCTGCGGCGGTAACGGGAACAGCGGCAACGGCGGAAACGCTGGAAACGGCGGGGAAGGCGCGAATGCTCCAACGGCGGAGACGGGAGGCACCACCGATCTTGAGCCCGTCACGTTGACCTGGTATTATCCGCTTTCCCAACTTCAGGCGGATCAAACGAAGGTGGAGGAAGCGGTCAACAAGATCACGAAGGAGAAGCTGAACGCCACCGTCAAAATGATGCCGATCGCCATCGGCGACTATGTGCAGAAGATGAACACCGTGCTGGCCGCAGGCGAGAAGTTTGACATTCTCTGGACCGGCTACATGCTGAAGCCGGAGGAGCTGGTACGCAAAGGGGCGATCCAGCCGATCGACGAGCTGCTAGACAAGTACGCTCCCGAACTGAAAGCGGATGTCCCGCAGGTCATGTGGGATGGCCTGACCGTCGACGGGAAAATCTACGGCATTCCGAACCAGCAGATCAACGGCAATCGTTACGGGTATATCGTGCAGAAGCGATTTGCCGACAAGTACGGGCTGGATCCGGCATCCATCCAAAAAATCGAGGACATTGAGCCGTTCCTGGCCCAAATCAAGCAAAACGAACCGGATATCATCCCGTTTGGCAATTTCGGCAATTACTTCGATTTCATTCCTCAGGTGCATGACGATCAGTTTTGGGGGGTTCCAGGGGTCGACGGCCATTTCTTCGTCAAGACCAACGATCCGACTTACACGTTGTACCGTTATCCTGAGGAAGAGCTGAACAATTTCCGACTGGTCAGCAAATGGTACAAAGAAGGGTATATCTACAAGGATGCAGCAACAGCCAACTTCGCGGATTATCAAACCAAAGGACAGATTGCGGTGGAGTATAACGTGACGCTGAAGCCGGGCGTAGAGGCCGAGGTGATGGCGAAAAACGGCGGCAACGAAGTCATCACCGTTCCGATCAGCAACTGGTATTCCAACGGTTATTCGGCAGCGACCAACCAGTCGATCAGCCGCACTTCGCCGAATCCGGAGCGGGCAATGATGCTGCTCAATCTGATCAACACCGACAAAGAGCTTTACAACCTGATCTGTAACGGGATTGAAGACGTCCATTACAAAAAACTGTCCGGCGATTATATCGAAGCCTTGGCGGATACCCGGTACCGCCCGAATATGGACTGGGTTTTCGGCAGCGTATTCAATTCCTACCTGAAGGAAGGACAGCCGGAGAACGTATGGGAAGAAACGAAAAAAATCAATCAGGAAGCCGAAGTTAATCCGATTGGCGCCTTCAAGTTCAATTCCGAACCGGTGAACACGGAGATCGCCAACCTGAACGCGGTGTGGGGCGAATATAAGCGGGGGATCCTCACCGGTACACTGGACTTCGACGAAACGTGGCCTGTGCTGTACGGCAAGCTGAAGGAAGCGGGCGAAGTCAAATATGTGGAAGAGGTTACGCGTCAGTTTGAAGCGTTCTTAAAGGAACAAGGCTTAAAGTAATCGGACTCGCCTGAACGAAAGTACGTGGAGCGGAGATAGGGAGGAACCCGCTGTGAGGGACGGCTTTGCCCGCAGAGATTGGGCAAAGCCGTTCATATCGCATGCGAGAGGATGAAGAAGAACGATGACGAAACAAAGTTGGCTTGTGCTGATGATCGCCAGTCTGTTATTCACGTTAAATCCTGTAGCATCGCCTGCGGTTTCCGCGGCGGAAAACAGCCATCCCGGCAATTCCGGTCATCCCCGCGCCACGGTTTATTACGTGGCCACAAACGGCAGTGATTCCAACAGCGGGAGCAAGAAGGCCCCGTTTCGAACCCTGGAGAAAGCCCGGGATGCCATTCGCGAACTAAAAGCGGAGAAAGGCTTGCCGCCCGGAGGCGTTACGGTCTATTTACGGGAAGGCCGCTACGAGCGATCAGCGAGCTTTGAACTGCGGGAACAGGATTCGGGTAGTGCGGGCAAACCGATCACCTATGCGGCGTACCCCGGCGAGAAGGTGGTGATCTCAGGTTCCGAACAGCTGGAGAAGTCGGCATTTGTTCCGGTTATCGACGAGGCCGTGCGTAGCCGCATCATCAGTGCTGAAGCGCGAGAGAAGGTGCTGGTGGCGGATTTGGTGGGACTTGGCATCACGGACTATGGGAACTTAAGCCGCCACGGGTATTATCTCGCCAACGATCTCAGCGAGGTGCCGCCCATGGAATTGTACATCAACGGGCAGGGCATGACGCTGGCGCGCTGGCCGAACGAGGGAACCGTTCAAATGGACGAGATCCTCGATCCCGGTCCGACGCGGAAAGACCCGAACGGAGAAGTGCATACGCGAGGGGGGACGTTTACGTACACGTATGATCGTCCGCAATATTGGATGCAGGCGGACGACATTTGGCTGGACGGGATTTTCGGCTATAGCTGGGAGTGGTCGTATAACAAGATCGCCTCGATCGATCCGGCCGCCAAAAGCATTACGCTTCGTTACGGAGAGATGAGCGGGATCTTCAAGAACTGGTACCCCGATTTCCACTTCGCGCAAAACTTGCTGGAGGAAATCGATATGCCTGGCGAGTATTACATCGACCGTTCCGCGGGGAAGTTATATTTTCTGCCGAATGCGGAATTTATGACGGCCGATCCGACGATTGAAGTCACGATGCTGAAATCGCCGATGATCAATGCGCTGAACGCTTCGCACATCAACTTCTCCGAGTTGATCCTGGAGAACGGCCGCGATTCGGCGGCGGTGTTCATGGGCGGCAGCCATATGAAGATCCAGAACAGCGAAATCCGCAACTTTACCAACAGCGGCGTCCTGGTGAACACGCAAAGCCGGTTCTATTACAACGACTTCGACGGCGTCCCCGGCACAGACCACGCGATCGAAAACACGCATATCCATCATATCGGCGGGACGGCCGTGACCCTGACGGGCGGTAACAAAACGACGCTCTCGCCAGGCAGAAACGTCGTGAAAAATTCCCATATCCACGATTTTGCCTATTATCACAAGGCCTATAATCCCGGCGTTCTGCTGTCGGGCGTGGGCAATCGGATGCAACACAACGAACTGCATGACGCGCCTCATCCCGGGGTGTTGATTTTTGGCAACGACCATGTGGTGGAATACAACAACATTTACGATGTATGCAAAACGTTCTCCGACCTCGGCGCGATCTACATGAACGCCGGCGAAACGCCGCAGGAGCGCGGAACCGTGATCCGGCGCAATTATTTCCATCATATCGGGGAAACGAAACCCGGGGTTGAAGGCGTATATCCCGACAATTTTACGATGGGGCTGACGATCGACGAGAACATTTTCTATAAAATGGGCAATTCGGCGATTAAGAACAACGGGGGATCCCACATTCTGACGCGCAACAATATTTTTGTGGACAGTAAGGTGCCTTATGATTACGCGGATTTGTTTCTGGGCGATGATCCGGACGATCAGGTGCCGAAGAATTACATGCCGAAGTGGCTGGCTTTGTTTGCGGCCAACAACAATTTCGTAGGGACGCCTTATCTGGCGAAATACCCGGAACTGGCTGATTTCTTCACGGAAAACCGTTATTACCCGGACACGAATACGTTTCAGGGGAATGTGATCTACAATCCGGTGGTCCCGCGCAGTACGACGACGAACGAAAACGGGGCGTACGACAAATTTGGGCTGATTCAATATGCCAACAACTGGGTGGCGCAGGAGGATCCCGGCTTCGTTGATCTGGCGGGAGGGGATCTGTCGTTGCGTCCGGATGCGGAAGTGTTCCAGCAGATTCCCGGGTTTCCGGATATCCCGTTTGATCAGATCGGTGTCCAAGGCAAAGCGGGTACGACTCTCGGTCAAGACAGCTACCCGGTGCAGGGCGTCGCGGTTTATGACGACAACGTCACGGTCGATCGCTGGAAGACGGCGAAGCTGCGGACGGCGGTTCTTCCCTGGAATGCCGACAATCCGGCGCTGATTTTCACCTCGGCCGATCCAGCCATCGCTTCGGTTGACGGAGGCGGCGTTGTCACCGGACTGGCGGTAGGTCAAACGGTCATCACGGTAGCGTCGGCGGAAAATCCGCTGTTCACGACCACGGTGAACGTTACGGTGGCAGCCGGCGACGGCGTGATGGACTTTACCGATTTCGAATCGGGGTCGAACGGCTGGCCCCAGGATGCGAACCGAAGCATCGTCAAGGAAGGGGACAACCGCTGGTATAAGGTGCTGAATGGAGCCTCGGCGCTAAGCTCCAAATCGTTCTCCGAATACGAGCTGAGCTTCAAGCTGAAGACGCCGGAGACGATCGGGAACGCTGCGACCCTATACATCTTTGATCGCCAGGTTGGCAGCGGGTCCAGCCGGATCGGCTACAAAACCCGGGCGGACGGTAGCTCGGCCTGGCTTCTGTACGATCCCGCTTGGGCAATTCTGAAGGAAGTGAAGCAGCCGGGCCACGATTTGCAGCCAAACACGGAATATGAAGTCAAAATGCTCGTCAAAGGCGGCGACATCAGCGTGTATGTGGACGGCGGTCTCCGCCTGAAAGGCCAGGATCCCGGACATAACGCCGAAGGAAAAGTCGGGTTCTACGTCGCCGGCGTTAGCTACATGCTGTTTGACGATATCCAGTTTAAGGCGCTGTCGACGGAACTGGCCGGCATCCTTCCCGTTGAGAGTCAGGTGCGGATGGTTCCTGGAGAACAGCGGCAATTGCAGCTCACCTTCGATCCATCGGATACGCCGGAGACGGAGGTTGCGTGGCAATCGGCCGATCCGGCGGTGGCGACGGTGGATGCCATGGGCGTCGTGAACGCCGTTTATGAAGGGGAAACGATCATCACGGCGGTGTCTACGGTAAATCCGCTCATCCAAGCGGACATTACGGTGACCGTCTCCAACGTGATGCATGAGACCAACTTCGAGAACGGCGGCAACGGTTGGCCGATTGATCCGAACCGCAGCATCACGGCGGATCCGGACGGTAATCGCCGCTACAAGATTCTGAACGGCGCTACCGGTCTATTGGACCGAGACTTCGAGTCCTATGTCCTGGAGTTTACGCTGAAGACGCCGTCCTCGATGCCTGAGAACGGCGGGGTGATGTATATTTTCGACCGGCAAGACGCGGTTGGTTCCACCCGCATCGGCTACCGGACGCGGGCGGATGGGACCTCCGGCTGGATCCTGTACGACACCAGCTGGCAGAAGCTGGCGGAGGCCGATTTGCCGGGCCTTGACCTGCAGCCGGATACGGAATATGCGGTGAAGGTGGTCGTCAAGGACGGCGATGTCGCCGCTTACGTAGACGGCTCGCTGCGAATCGCCGGCACCGATCCGAATCATCGGCCAACGGGCAAGGTTGGTTTTTATGTCAGCGGGTTCGACTATCTGCTGTTTGACGATATTCGGATATCGTTGAATCCTTGACCCTTAGTTAGGGCTGGGGCAAGAGACGGCTGGCACTGCTCGACAAGCAAGTTACTACACATTTGGCGGGCGAGCCGGGTCGAACTCATTGTATTCGATTTTTCGAATACATTTCCTCGATCGCGGCCAGAAATCGGGATTCTATATGATTTTTCATATAGATTAGGGGCTTTCGTCTTTCAGAAGCCTCATTGTATATGAAATTTCAAGTATATTGCTTTGAAATCGACGTAAACGGGGGAAATCTATGCGAATTTTCGAATAGATTTCCCCGATCTATTGGGAGGTTGGCCATGAAACGGTGCATTTACCGGGCCGAAGGTCTAGATGAAGTGGGGAAGGCTGAGATCTGGCGGGGGTCGGAGGTTTCGTTTGAGCTGGCCGAAGCGATGGAACGGCTGGAGGTGGATCATCTCAGCCTTTTTGCCGACGGGAATCGGTTCTATCTGTATTATGAATGCTTGCGGGAGACGGTTCCGCCGGAGCAGCTGCTGATGGCGGCTGGTGAGCGGTTGGCCGTTTGGCCAGGAGGGGAGTTGGAGACGGGGACAAGGACGGGGATGGAGCGGCGGTGGGCGCCGATGACGGATATTTTTCATTACCATCAACCCGCTATCGGTGCGGCTTGGCGGCATTCGGATCGCTCGACCGAACCTTACGGAAGGCTGGCAAGGCTGAAGCCCGAAGAAACCGCGAGCTACATCTACCACCATTATCAATATCAAGAAGAAATGCCGGGCGACGGGGATAAATACGGGATCATCGGGCTGCACGAGAACTTGTTGTTTTTCTATTCGGAGCAGCCTGCGACCCTTGAGCCGGCTACCTACAAAGGAAAGCTGAACACGTCGCTTAAGCCGGAACGCTGGGCCGAAGTGATGGAACCGCATTTTATCCCGTGGACGGGAGTTTCGGCAGGGCAGGAGCTTTGGCGGAAGCTGGAGCTTGTACTGCACGCGCGCCGGACGGAGGAGGAGACACGATGCGTCATACGTTATGCCTGAACGGAGATTGGGATTTTATGCCGCTGTACGGCGAGCCGCGGCGCCGCACGCTGCCCGAATCCCTCGTGTATGAGGCACAGAAGGTGAGGGTTCCTTCCAGTTGGAGACGAACCTACGCCCAGGGGCCGGGGAAGCGTTTTGGCGAAATCCCCGAGCATGGCTTTGTTCCGATGGACTTGTACGGTTACCCAAAGGAATGGGACGATGCCGAGGCTGGCGTGTTACATCGCTGTTTTCGAGTGCCGGAAGGGATGGCCGGGCAGCGAATCGTGCTGAGACTGGACGGCATCATGCAGAAAGCCGTCATCTATTTGGACCGAAGAGAAATCGCCGTATGGGAGGACGGCTACCTGCCGCTAAGACTCGATATCACGTCTTTTGTGACGCCGGGGCAGGAGCATGAGCTGCATCTCGTCTGCGGGAGCTTCGATCAAACGACGTTACCCTCTGGAGCCAAGAAGGTGACCGGTCTCGTCGGTTCCTGGTTTGGCAGTGTTTGCCGGGGAATCTGGCAGGATGTTTATCTGGAGAGTTACCCGGCGCTGGCCGTAGAGGACGTCACCCTGCGCACTTCCGTCCGGAACGGGCGGCTTGAGGCAGACGCCGTGATCGGCGGCGCGGGAGGGAAGGCGGCGGCGATTGCAGGGGAAAGACCGCTACGTGTCCGGCTTCGCGTTTGCGAGCTGGGGGTGCTGGCTTCGAGCCCGGATGGGGGACGCCCCCCAGAGGCGGTGACCGGTGCCGGGCGGCAGGTTCTAACGGCGGAACGGGCGATTGAGCCGGTTTCGTCCGAGTCGGCCCGGTGGCAGCGGCTGTGCGAGAACGATCATGGCGGGGAAGTCTTCCGCGTTTCGTTCGATTTGGACTGGGCGGACGCCAAGGGGTGGAGCCCCGATTCGCCGTTCCTGTACCGGGCGGAGTTCGAACTGTTGGACGGGGAACGCGTAATCGATCGGCTGGAGGAATCGTTTGGTTTTCGCGAGTTCTGGTGCGAAGGCCCGCAGTTTAAGCTGAACGGGATTCCGCTGAACCTGCGCGGCGACTCATGGCATTTTCAAGGCGGAACCCAGCAGACGGAAGGTTATATCCGTAACTGGTACCGGATGTGTCGCTCCGTCGGAGTGAACAGCATCCGGCTGCACGCGGAGCCTTACCCGGCAGACTATCTACGGATCGCCGACGAGGAAGGGATGCTGATCGTCGACGAAACGGCCATTTACGGCTCGAGCAAATCGATGCAAGCGGACCATCCCGACTTTTTGGAAGCTTGCCGGAAGCATGTACGCCGGCTGGTGCAGCGCGATAAGAACCATCCGTCCGTCATCCTCTGGAGCGTGCAAAACGAGATGCGCTGGGTGGACGGACGGGATGGCTTTAGGGTGCATCTTCCCGGGTTGATGACTTCTATCCGAGAGCTGGATCCGACGCGGGCGATTATTGCCGAGGGGGATAACCGGCTGCTGTCCAAAGCGCATACGGAGGTGGAGAGCCGACATTACAACATCGACGGAACGATCGGACAATGGGATCGTACCGTTCCGCTAACCTTTGGCGAACATGGCGGCTGGTGGTACATCTGCCCGCAGAACAGCAGCATGTACGTCGGGCTGCGGGCTTACCGGGGTACCGATGAAAGTACCCTAGGTCTGGCGGAGAAAGAGCGGCTGTTCGTAGAGGTTGCGCGGCGCCAGCAGGTGTCAGGTATATCGACGTTTAATTTCGCCCACTACTTCATGCGGGCGATGCCCGAGCGGGACGTGGTCCTCCCGCCGCCGCTCGACGCTGATCTCCCCGGCGTGAAACCGAAGGTGATCCCGGCTTATTCGCTGACAATCCACAACGGCTTGCTGCCGGAGGAAGAACCGAGGTATCGGCCGAATCCCGCTTTTGCCGTTATGGCCGAGGCGTTTAAGCCGGCAACGATCATCGCCGCCGAATACGATCGCTGCTTCTATGACGAACAGCCGATCGACCGCAGCTTTGACGTGTACAATGACACGCTTTCGGCCCGGAGGGTCACGGTGAAATTGACCGTGAAGCAAGGGGAGACGCTCGTCCATGACCAAAGCTTCGACTTCACGCAAGGCCCGGCGGAGCCCCGGGTACTCCGGATCAGGTGGCAACCACTGCCTGTCCAATCGGAAGGAAAGGCGGAGCTCACGGCAACGTTGATTCATGACGGACAACCGGTGCATGAGCTGATGTTGAACTACCGGATCCTGTCCGCCAACCTGCGGAGCCGTCCCGTCCCCGTCAACCGGCCGGTGGCTTATTGGGGGAACGATGCGGATTATGAGACGATCCGCAGGCTAGTGCCCGGCTGTGAACGGGTGGACCGGGAGCAGTTGGCTGACCGTCGTCTGCTGACTGACGGGCTTCTGGTCATCGGGAGTTACGCAGAGGATGCGGACGGCGCGTTGGAGCGGCTGCTCCAGGCGTATGTCGCCCAGGGCGGCCGGCTGCTGCTGCTGGAACAGAACCAGTTATCTCTGGGGAAGCTGACGCTGTCGCGGCGTCCATTCCAGCGCGCCCATGCCGGGGATTACGGCCATCCGGTGCTTTCCGGGATCGGCGACGACGATCTGATGTTTTGGCGTCCGGAGCTTGCGGAGGAAGGTCCGCCTCCGATCATCCGCGCCGCCTTCGAGAAGCCGGTCCGCGGCGACTTCACGCTGCTGCTGGAGTGCAGCGCGGGCGATTTCGGCGACGGCGGCGATCTGTGGTCGCCGCTGCTGGAATACCGGCACGGCCGCGGCCGGATGGTGGCCAATCAGCTGGAGCTGATGGCCCACGCGGATCGCGTGCCGCAGGCGTGCTTGCTGCTGCGCAACCTGCTCGCGTATGCGGGCGGCGCGGTCGGGGAGCAGGACGAGGCGGCGGCGTTGCCGACCGCCGCGCTGGTGCGCCCCGGCGGCCCCGCCGCCGCGTTGCTCGGCCGGCTGCGGCTGCGGCACGCCGCGCTGGCCGATATCGCGGCGCTGGCGCATGCCGCGCCGCGAGGCCCCTTGGCGCCGGGCGATGCGCCGGCGCCCGCGCCTGGCGGGCATGGCGGGGACGCCGCCATGCCGCCCGGGCAGGGCTTCGGCCTACTGGTGGCCGAAGCCTGCCTGCTCGAGGCGCCGGGGGCGGCGGAAGCCGTCCGGCGCCATGCCGAAGCCGGCGGACGCGTGCTCGTCCTGCCGGCGCAGCCCGGGCAGCAGGCGGCGCTGGCCCGCCTGCTGGACCGTCCCGTGCGCGTGGCGCCGCACGAGACGTACCATTTGGCGGCGGACTACGCGCACGCCGCCGTCCGCGGGCTCAGCCCGGTTGACCTGTTCGGTTTCGACAAGGTGTTCTTGTCGCCGCGGGAGGTGGTCAACCGGGTTCTCGCCACCCACCGCCTGGAAGCGCCAGGCGTGGACGTCCTTTGCACCAGCGTGGAAGGCACGGCCTGGAAGGACTTTTTCGTGCAGGGATACACCGCCGAATACAGCCGCCTCGCGCTGGTGGAGATAAATCGCCGGAAAGCCCGGCCATCCGGGGCGTTCCTGATTGAAGCCAAAGTGGGGAGCGGAACCGTAGTATGCTCCCAGCTGTTACCGGACCCTGAAAGCGACAAGGCGCTGCGCTTATATACTCGCTTGCTGGCTCATTTGGGTGCCATTTTTGACGATGAGCTGCTGTACGAGGAGAAAGGCGACGGCGAGTGGGCCGTGGAAGCCATGATGGCGCTGCCTTGTCCGACTTACGTCGATTCCGACGCGATGAGGGCTTACTATACCGATCCGGAATTTTCACTAAACAATTTGGGTGAAGGCCTGTACGGCTGGATGCAGAAAAAAGAACGCCGCTCCACCGGCTTGCTGCATCTCGCCAATGCGGGTCGGGATCCGTGGTTCCTGAGCTGCTTCGTGACGGTACCGGAAGAAGGGGGAGCTCCCCGTCGGGGACGGCTGCGCGTGCTCGCCGATACCTCTTCCACGGTTGAAATCGTGTTAAACGGGGAGCGGGTAGCGGAGCCGGAACAGGAGCTGGTCTTGAATCCGGGTTTGAACCGGCTGATTGCCATCGTGCGTGGGAGTGACGAGGATCTTGACTTCGGTTTGGTCTTCCTTCATCCCGACGGCCGCTATATGAAGGATCTGTCGTATAGCCTGACGCTAGACGAGGTAGAGCCCAAATAGGTGGACCCGGTCTCACGGGTTTACGGTTTAACGGACCTGAAAGACCTTAATTGTCCGAAAACGCACCTTTCCTGTTTCTAACGGACCGGAAAGCCGCTATTTCCTCCAAAATAGGCTTGATCGTACGTTTAGATGCTCAATAAGGTCTTTGGAGTCCGTTACAGATGGAAATCGGTCTTTTCCAGCTAAATAACGGCGCTGAGGTCCGTTAGAAATCAACAAAGAAGTAAGGAGTGGATACCCATGAAACCGATCGACCCGCAAAGCTACTATTCCTTCCGCGATGCGGAAAAAGAAATCGAGTTCCACCGGCACGACATGCCGACCCCATGGATGAACTATTTGTCCAACGGCACATTCCATACGATGTTGTCCCATGCGGGCGGCGGGGTCGCGTTTTACAAATCGCCGCAAATTTGGCGGATTACGCGCTATCGGTTTTTTCACCTGCCGATGGATCGCTCGGGCCCCTATATTTACGTCCAGGATGCGGACTCGGGGACGTACTGGTGCCCCACCAACGAACCTGCTGCCGCCAAACCGGATACCTGGAAAAGCACCCACGGCCTCGGCTACACCCGGTTTGAGGCGAGGAGGGACGGAATAGCGGCCCAAACGTTGTATTTCGTGGGTCCCTACGAAAATTCGCTGATTTGGAAATTAACCTTGTCCAATGAAACCTCGGTAGCTAAAGAACTGAACGTTTACGCTTACGTGGAGTTCGGGATGATGGAATTCATGCGCGAGCTGCAGTGGCAATGCTATAACAAGCACCAGGTCTCCGTGCAGTACCGTCCGTCCGAGGCGCTGGTGTACCGGTATGGCGTCGAAAAACAACCGAAGCCGGAGGAGACGCCGCTCGTTTATTTTGCTTCCGACGCGCCGCTGTCCGGATATGACGGCGACCGCGAAGAATTTATCGGCAGCTATCGCAGCGAAGCCAATCCGGCGGCGATCGAAGAAGGGGGCTGCCGCGGATCGACGCTGATGGGCGGAGATCCTTGCGGCGCGCTGCAATTTAAGGTCACGCTGCAGCCGGGCGAAAGCCGGACCCTTCATCTCTTCCTTGGCACAGCCCAAGATGAAGCCGAGGTTGAGCAGGCGCTTGTCCATTCCCGGGAACCCGGGTTTGCAGAACGTTCTTTTCAAGGGCTACATTCCTATTGGGACGGTTATCTCGGAGCTTGGGAGTGCCGGCTGCCGGATCCGGACGCCGAGCGGATGCTGAACATCTGGAACCCGTATCAGGCGCATCGCAACTTTCTGTTTTCACGGAATATTTCCTTCTATGCTACCGGAACGTTCCGTGGTGTTGGATACCGGGACACGTCGCAGGATATATTGGCGGTCGTGCCGTTTGATCCGGAGCAAGCGTTGGGCAAGCTGCGGCTACTGCTCGGCCAGCAGTACCGGGACGGGCACGCAAACCACTACTTTTTCCCTCATGAAGGTTGGGAGCCGGTGACGAGCATCCATTCCGACGATCATTTATGGCCGGCATTGGCGGCTTGGGACCTGTTAGCTGAAACCGGGGACGCCGCGTTTTTGCTAGCGGAAGTGCCTTACTACGATGGCGGTCAAGGAACAGTATACGAGCACTTGAAGGCCGCGATCGATTTTACGGCGTCGAAGCTGGGACCAAACGGGTTCCCGTTGATGCTGCGATCGGATTGGAACGACCAGTTGTTCCGGGTGTGCCGCGAGGGCCGGGGGGAGAGCATTTGGACCGCCATGCAGCTTGGCCTTGTGCTGTTACGGATGGTTGATCTCGCCGTCGCCGCCGGCCGTCCGGAGGATGTCGCGAAATACGAGACCATGTACGAACAGCAGCGGGAGCTGGTCAACCGCATTGGCTGGGACGGCCGCTGGTTCCGCCGCGCCATTATGGATGACGGCCGTTTCCTTGGGAGCGATGAGCACGAGGAAGCGAAAATCTGGCTGAACGCCCAAACCTGGGCGGTTCTATCCGGGATGGCCGATCCGGAGAAAGGTCGGCAAGCGATGGACAGCGTTCGGGAGCTGCTGGACACGGAGCTTGGCATCAAAAAGATCCACCCTTCCATCAGCACGTTTCCCGATCCTGCCGATCCTTTGACGAATTACAACAAGGGGACGGGGGAGAACGGGGCGGTATTCTGCCACGCCAATACCTGGGCGATCATGGCCGAATGCCTGCTCGGGCGAGGGGATGTCGCCTACAAGTATTACCGCCAGCTGCTCCCGAACGTGGCGATGGACCAAGCGGGCCTGTGGCGGTATAAGGCGGAGCCTTATGTCTACGCTTCAAACTTGTTTGGGCCGGAGTCCGACAAGTTCGGATTGGCCAATGTGTCCTGGCTGACCGGGACGGCCGCTTGGATGTACGTCGCCGCGACGCAATATATCCTGGGCATCAAACCGGTGCTGCAGGGCTTGTCCGTCAACCCCTGCATTCCCGCGGATTGGGAAGGGTTCACGGTGAAACGCCGGTTCCGTGGCTGCGACTACGAGATTACGGTTCGCAACGAAAGCCGGGTTAGCCAGGGCGTAAAACACATCACCGTCGACGGTCAGCCGCTGGAGGGCCATGTCCTGCCGGCTTATCCCGGACGCTCATCCGTCCGTGTTGACGTCGTCATGTAACTTGAAAAATCCATCAAGCCAACCTACAGGAGGATAAAATGAACTGGAATGAATGGATCGAACAAACGCTGGACATTACGCGAACGAATATCTCCCGTTTTCAAACCCGTTTTCCGCATGTCAGCCAGGGAGACGGCAAGTACCAGCTGGTGGAGCATACCGATTGGACCGAAGGCTTCTGGTCGGGTATCTTATGGCTTAGCTACGAGTACAGCCGGGACGAAACGATCCGTCAAGCGGCTGAAGCGGCCACGGCGTCTTTTCAAGACCGGCTTACGCGGCGGAGCCATTTGGAGCATCACGACATCGGCTTTCTGTATCTATTGTCCACCGGGGCGCAGTGGATCGTAGAGCAAGATGAGGCCGCCCGGAAGTCGACTCTGGAAGCGGCCGATTTGCTGCTGACACGGTGGCGGCCAACTGCCCGCATCCTGCAAGCCTGGGGCCCTGAGGGGGATGAAATCAACGGCGGACGCATCATCATCGACTGCCTCATGAACTTGCCCTTACTCTATTGGGCCAGCCAGCAAACCGGGGATCCCGAATATGCCGACATCGCCCGGATTCATGCCGAGCAAAGCCAGCGATTCTTGGTGAGAGGCGACGGCTCGTCGTATCACACGTTTTATTTCGACACCGCGACCGGCGATGCGGTTCGGGGCGGCACGCATCAGGGCTATCGCGACGGATCGACCTGGACGCGGGGGCAGGCTTGGGGAATCTACGGATTTGCGCTCTCCTACCGTTATTTCCGGGAAGCTTCTTTTTTGGATACATCCAAGCGGCTGGCCCGTTATTTCATCGATCATCTACCTGCGGATCTCATTGCTTATTGGGATTTTGATGCGCCTCAAAATGAAAGCGAACCTCGGGATAGTTCGGCTTCTGCGATCGCGGCATGCGGCGTTCTGGAACTCGTGGAGCATTTACCCGCCGATGACCCGGACCGGGCGGAACTGCTGGCTTTTGCCGAACGTGCCGTGGCGTCGCTGGCGAAGCATTGTTTCTCGGGTGGCACGAACGAGGCCCGGGAAGGCGAAGGCTTCCTGCGACACGGCTCCTACTATGTGAGGGGCGGTATCGCAACCGATGATTATGTGATCTGGGGGGATTATTTTTACCTCGAAGCGTTGATGCGCCTTGGCCACGGGATCCCGGGATATTGGTACGAACGCGGGCGTTAATTCACGTGAATCCGGGGTTGGTCTGTGTGACAAAGGAGAAATGTTCTATTTTTAGCAAAAATGCGTAATTCCGTTCTATTTAGAACGTTGTTTTGTTTCTATTCCAGCTCGGGGCAGCGTGATACGCTTGTACCGGTAGCGGGAAGATCAAGGTTATCGGGGGATTGAGTTTTGCAAGCGATTTCAGTTTGAGGAGGCGAGAAGTGTGAAAAGGGGAAAAGGTTGGCGAATCGGGCTCTGGTTTGTAGCGTTGATGACGCTGCTGCCGACAACTACGGGGTATGCGGCCGCTGAACTTACAGAGGTTCCTTATCCGATGGATTCCAGCAACCAGGCGGGATGGTGGTCACCGCTGGATACGTATGGAACGGGGTATGAATACGCTTATATGGCTTACAATGCGCCTGGGGGCACAGCGGGTATGCATACGGTATATATCGCCAGAAGAGACGGAACGGGGGCTTGGAGCAATATCCCGGTCATGAACGGGTCCGTCGTAGCCGAGTATAACGACGATTTAGGTCATAACCAGCCCTCCATCGCGAGGGACGGCAGCGGCCGGTTCCATGTGTTTGCCTCGATGCACGATAATAACTGGCGATATTTTCGATCGGATACGGTAGGCGGAGCTCCTCAGAATCATTCGGCGGATATGCCGGGTCCGGATATGAAAATCTCTTATCCAATCGTCAAAACCGCGCCAAACGGGGATTTGTATCTCTTCGCACGGGCGGCCAAAGATCCTGCGGGGAAACGGGAAGGCATCCTGTTCCATTGGGATAATACGGCCTCGACTTGGAGTCAGATCGGTGTAATCGCATCAACGCTGAATCGGTCCGTTTATCCGGACGACTTAGCTTTTGATGCGAATGGCGATATGCATATTTTGTTCGAGTGGGCGCATTTTGCCGCCAGCGCGTTACGCCATGAGCTGTCGTACCTGAAGTACAGCCCAGCCACAGGCAGCTTTACGAAGGCGGATGGAACGCCGGTGTCCCTTCCGGCGACGTTGTCTACGGCCGATATCGTCCAGCCTTTAGCCCCTGGCGAAACCTACGTGCAGAGCGGCGACGATCCGGGCGGACCCGGCGTGCAAAGCGCCAAAATGACGGTGGACTCCGCAGGACGGCCGATCATCGCCTACCGTTACCGTGAAGCAGGCAGCGCGAATTTCGCCGTGAAGCAGGCAACCTACGGCACGGGAGGCTGGGAGCTGCAAACGGTCTTTGATGCCGCCGCGACGCGGGCTGCGGTGGATGTCACCTGGACCGGCACGGAAGCGAGAATCTACTACGTGAAGCAAAGCGGTGCGGATCGGGCCTTCGTGGCCGTGAATTCGAGCGGAGCCGGATGGACCGAGACCTCGTTGGCCCCTGGCAAACCGATCGAGCGGCTGGCAGTGGAGCGTAGCGCCAAAGGCGTCGATATCCTGTACCTGGTGGATATCCCGAATCTCAAGTTATATTACGGCAGGAATAACTGAAGAGAAATTAAAGCTCTTGGACGAGAGAAGGGTCCAAGAGCTTTTTTACTTATCTTTTTCAGAGTCTTATCGCTTCACCCAAGCCAGCTGCAAATCCATCTCCCGAATGCATTCGTCGGTGTCGTACCGGTTGTTGTCGATAAGCGGCGTAACCGCGTAGGCCTTCATTTCCTCCGCTGCATGCGGACGCAAGATGGGGTCCAGCGCGTCGAGATCATTGATCTCTTCATCCAGCCACCGGGTCATATCCTCCGGAGACAAAATCGCAGGCATGCGGTTCTCGAACTCTCCGATCAGCGGATTGGCATCCGTCATGACGAGGGTGCAGGTGCGGAGCGGCTCGCCTCGCGTATCCCGCCAAATTTCGTACAGTCCGGCCACACCAAACATGCCGCGGTTTTTCAGAACCACCCGGACGGGGTATTCTTTCTTGCCTTCCTTCCTCCAATAATAGAAGCCATTGCACGGGATGATGCAACGCTGCGTGCTGATGATTCGGCGGTACGTCGGATTCTGGTGGACGTTACGCAGATCCGCGTTAACCGCGTCTTTTCCCCAATACGGAACAAACCCCCAGCGGAACTCGTCGAGCACCCGCTCCCCATCCTGCTGAAGCACGACCGGCGTCGGCTGCGTAGGGCTAATGTTGAAACGGTTCTTGTAATAGCTCATGACCCGCCCGATTTGAAAATGCTCCTGAACTTCGGGCAACTCGGCCGCGATGGAAAACCGTTGACACATGAAATATCTTCCTCCTTTGATCGATTGTGATGTAGTGTTTGTAAAAGGAGGAAAATAATTCTTTTTCTGAGTTAAAAATGATT
>RCUU01000198.1_pt1 | contig 35190 bp, 36 predicted proteins | sample 2166211 | NCBI WGS metagenome assembly RCUU01 (sample SAMN09932620, study PRJNA488358) | compost metagenome | feature: garden; material: soil; isolation source: compost soil in phenylacetic acid-enriched culture | place: Germany: Experimental Botanical Garden Goettingen | collected 2016-01-27
AGAAATCCCATTGATATAGTGCTCCCTACATTTTGTTTATACGAAAAGCCGCGCAAGGTACTAAAAAGGGACTAAAGCTCATGAGCCAATTAAGAAGTTTTTTTGAGGGCCGGGCGGACGGTGTAATACTGTCACGGTTGAGGCACTGATTGTTAGGCATCGTTAGTAGTGAATAGGTACGAAGTTTGTTTGATTAGTAGTAACCCATGATCCGCTTGATGGGTGTATATGGAGTTTTGTTTATATGCAACATATTAATAACTGAATGAACACGTAAAAAGTAACAAGTTTACATAGTATGTTTGATCCATTTTCATGATAAAACATTAAAAAATGGTTAATAAAATGTTAGATGACTCGTTAAATAAAGACCAAATTGTAATTGGATTTGTCATCCATTGGCTATTAAAGATGGATACAATATTAAATGTCAGGTTTGAATTGAATATTTTACATTTGTATAATACATCAAAGAAAAGAACATAGGAGGACGACAAAATGAAACGACAAATCCGTTGGAGCGCTGCAGTATTAGCTGCAGCATTGTTAGTAGGTGGAACGGTGCTTCCAGTTGGAACAGGCTATGCAGCTAATATAGAGAAGAAGGTAAAGTCCGGAAGCAATATCGTGACACTGAAATTCAATGGCGTGATTAAGGAGCAGCCCGGGTTACTTGAGGAAGGTAAAGTCTTGGTACCTGTAACTTTTTTAAGGGATGTCCTAAAAATGCCGCTAAGCTATGATTCTACTAATAAAATTTATAGTTTGGGCGAAGGGTATCGTCAACTGAATTTGTCTGTGTTCGCAGAAGGGGTATCATCTGAAATCAATGGTTTTTATTTGAAAGATGATCAAGCTAAATTGGTGAATGGACGCCTGTACATTCCGTTCCAATGGGTGAAAAATTATTTGGGCTATCAAGGAGACTGGAGCGCAGCTACAAAGAGGCTAAATATTATGCCTATCAAAGAAAATCAACTAACGTTGACTACGGCAACGACTACAGAGGAATCAGATGATGTTACGATCAATCTAATGTATCCTCAGGTAAGTAATACAGGGAATACAGAGGCTGAGAATGCTATAAATGAGATTTTGAAGCAGGATGCGCTAACGTTCAAAGACAGTATAGATAAGCAAATGAAGGAACGGAATGAGGTACAGGAGATTGGATTGCAGGCCCTGCAGTATGAATTTGATAGTAATTTCGTAGTGACCTATAATCAGAATGGTGTTTTGAGCTTGATTACACAGCAATATGAATATACAGGCGGAGCTCACGGTATGAGTTATCGTAAGGGGTATACATTTTCTTTGAAGGATGGAAAGCTGCTTAGTCTTGAGGATTTATTCGGGAAAGATGCAAGCTATGAGAAGCAATTGAATCAGAAGGTTAAGGTTCAGCTCCATGCAACACCGGGATACTTTGGGGGATTTGAAAAGCTGGGAGATCAACCTGATTTCTATTTACAGCAAGGGGAGTTAAAGGTGTTCTTCCAGCTATACGAATATACGCCATATGCAGCAGGATTTCCGGAGCTGACCTTTCCTTTTAGCAGCTTGCTTCCAAAGGGAAGCAGCCCCTTTGATTCTTTGAAATAAATTATGAGGCATGAAAGGATCGTAGCCTACTCCGGAGCGATCCTTTGTTATAAACTTTAAGGTATATTTGGAATACTATAGAAGTGAATGTAACCTTTTTGTTACCGACGGATAAGGGAGTATAGTTATAATTATTATGGTATATTATCATTTAGGAGTTTCAGCCTATTCATCATACAAAAGTTTAATTAAAAATAAGAAGTGAATCCGATATAACTTCATATCCAGGTTATAGTGTTAAGGAGGGATAAGTTATGCGGCAAAGAGGGATTAGATATTCCCTATGCTACTTGTTGGGAGTGCTGATGCTGTCCGTCGTCGTTGTAGGCTGTACTTCTGCCGAATCTTCCTCCTGGACATCCTTTACCGGGGCGTCGGTAGAGAAGAGCTTCCCGGTTCCTAAAGAGGCCAAGCGAACGGAAACAGCACTGAATAATTCTAAATTGGACTATGTGCATTATTCACTAAATGGGCTTCAAGAGAGTGATGGTGTACCTGAAGAATATGAGGATGCCATCATACAATGGGGATGGGCAGAGGAGACCAAGGAGAGCACTGGAACGACTCGGGTATACAAGAAGGATAAAATAACGGTTCAACTTACGATTCATGATAACTCTTTTACGGTATTAGTACCTAAACAGCAGCAAAAGGCGATAATTCAGGGCTTAGAGAGCAGTCCCTAATCCACGAAATGATATTTATACCAATAAGCAATCAAGCATAATAATATGCATCATGTTTACCGTACCTGTCACCAGCTTTGATAGCTGAGGACAGGTATTTTTAGTAATAGGCAGACATTCGGTTATAGATTATTAGGGCATGTAGTAAGAGACGTCCTGTTCATTGAATTTGATCATGCCATTTTTCGGTTGATCTCTTAATTTAAATAGAGTATAGAACCGAGGAGCAATAAACCAGAAATGCGAGCAAAGCAACGAAATGACAAAAGAGGCTGGAGACCAGGGAATCAAAATAGCGATAATACAGCATCCGATCCAGGCCGTATGCAGATGTACGCGTTGAAATGTTGAATAGCTTACAAATTGATCGGGCAAATAGCCGAACCACGGTAGCCTTGTTGTAAAACGCCAGCGTTTACGGTAAGAATGGCTAATAATCATTAATACGGATCTTGAAATAACAAATTGAATCCACACCACAATCGGAATGGCGAGCAGGAAATAAAATATACTAGTCCACGAGAGGAAGACCATCTCTGCTGCAAGCCAAATTAAGGGGAGCGTCATATAGCTGCGGATGAGCGGCTTAGGCAGAGTGATTTTTTTTAGCAGCTTATAGTGATAAAAGGTTGCATTTGATCCAGGATCTACAGGCATCTGTACACATGATCCTCCTTAATTGAATGATCTAATAATGAGGAGCTTTCTTGAATAATATATCGGCTAAAATAAAGAATTTTTAATATGTAATGGAACAAACACAAAAGAGCCTGTATCGAGCATATAAATAAAGTAGCCTAAGTAACTATGAAAAGGTTTAAATTAATAGAATATGTGTCATACTGGTAGTAAAACATTCAAGGTGGGATCTAATATGGATGAACTTGATAAATGCACGTGCATCATCTGTGGAGAGCCTAAGAGTGAAGGGATTCATATAGTATCGGAATTCATATGTGAAGCCTGTGAGAGCGAAATGGTGCATACAGATGTAAAAGAGGAGAAATATCATTATTTTATTCATCAGATGAGACAGATTTGGGTGCAAAAAAATGCATAGCAATGAGCTTTAAGGGGCCTTTCTTAATTAAAGTGAGGGGCCCTTTTGTATTGCCCTTTATTATTTATGAAGAGGGAAATTGCTTTTAAATACAGCAGAACAACAATATAATTGAAGGAACAATATATATGTTTGAAATAAACGAGAAGGATCAGGATAAAGCAATGACAGATGGCAAATTGAAAGCTCCGTTATATGAAGCACTGAAGGAGTACAGAGACAGGCAGGACGCTTCCTTTCATGTGCCAGGGCACAAAAATGGACAAGCCTATCAGCATTTGAACAAAGACGTTGGTGCCTTTACCGGCATGCTGGAAATAGATGCAACGGAAATCACGGGTACAGATGACCTGCACCATCCTGAGGGTGCGATTCGTGATGCGCAGGAGCTCGCGGCAAAATTGTTTGGCGCGGAGGAAACGTTTTTTCTTGTCGGCGGTAGTACTGCCGGCAATGTGGCGCTAATCCTGAGCGTGTGTACCGCTCCGGGTGAGATTATGCTTGTGCAGCGAAATGTGCATAAATCCGTCATTCACGGACTTATGCTGGCAAACGCGAACGCTGTGTTTTTGGAGCCGCAGCTGGATGCAGACAGCGGCTTAATGACCATCCCGTCGGAGCATACTGTAAGAGAAGCGTTGCGGCGCTATCCCGGCGCTAAGGGACTTCTCGTTACGAATCCTAACTACTACGGGATGGGGTCGTCATTAGCAGCGATAGCGGATCTGTGTCATGCCAGTGGGATACCGCTGCTTGTTGATGAAGCGCATGGGGCGCATTACGGTCTGCACCCAGCGTTGCCCAAAGGTGCACTTGAGGCAGGAGCAGATGGCGTGGTGCAGTCTACGCATAAAATGCTGACTGCGATGACAATGGGGGCGATGCTGCACGTTCAGGGGGATTTGCTCAATGTAAATGTATTGCGACAGCGATTAGCTATGATTCAGAGCTCAAGCCCATCATATCCGATTATGGCCTCCCTTGATTTAAGCCGCAGTATGATTCAATCTCAGGGGGCAAATTTTTTCAAGGCAGCTTTAGGCTTGGCTGAACAATTGAGAGAGGGAATTGGTAATCTGCAGCGAATCCAATTTTTAAAAACGGGCGCAAGCGGAGAAAATAATGCATATAGTATACAAGATCCCTTTAAGGTCGTATTGTATGATGTAATTGGTGATTGGAGCGGGTACAGACTGCAGGAAGTCTTAGAAGCCGAGGGTTGTGTACCAGAGATGTCGGACGATCGTTATGTAGTGCTGGCATTAAGCCCGGCAACTTCACAGAGTGATATCGACCGTTTGTTGGCTGCGCTTAAGCTCATAGACGAATTTATGAAAGTTTCCACGTGGAACATCGAAAAAAAGACAAATATAAACGATGAAATGCAAAAAGGATTAGACACAAGGGTAGAAGCAGAGATAGACTTATATCAAGGAGATCAAACAAATGCTGAGGCTGTATCTGAAATGGTGCCGTTTGATCTTCGAATTGTTGCCGCAGAAGATATTGAGTCAATCCCTTTGGAAGAAACCGAAGGACGTCAGGCTGCTGAGATGCTCATTCCATATCCGCCAGGTATTCCTCTTTTATATCCAGGGGAGAGAATAAGTGACCGTACTGTGGTTCAGCTAATAAGTCTTAAACGTGCGGGAGCAAAGTGTCAGGGAGTGGCAGACCCAACGTTAGCTACAATTCAGGTTCGCAAAGCAAATGCAGCAATAGATGGATAAAGGTAGGGATTATTTTGAATCAAATAGGGCGAGGGTTATTCATTACGCTGGAGGGAGGCGAAGGCTCAGGGAAAACAACAGTTATACAGCAGTTAGCCTCAGCGTTGGATGAATGGGGAATTCCTTATATCACAACTCGGGAGCCCGGGGGAATCGATATAGCAGAGCAAATTCGATCGCTTATCCTAAGTCCGTTAAATACAGCTATGGATGGACGAACAGAGGCTTTACTCTATGCGGCTGCAAGGCGACAGCACTTGGTGGAAAAGGTGGAACCTGCTTTGGAGCAGGGGATTACAGTATTATGTGATAGATTTATCGATAGCAGCCTTGCATATCAGGGGCATGCACGTGGATTAGGAATTGAGGAAGTACTGGCGATCAATAGCTTTGCCACGAATGGCAAATTGCCAGAGCATACTTTTTATCTGGATATTGAGCCTGAAATCGGATTAGCTCGTATAGCCGCCGGCCAGGGGCGTGAGATTAATAGACTGGACCTGGAGGGCATAGATTTTCATCATCAGGTTAGGGAAGGGTATCAAATTGTTGCAGGTATGTACCCGGAGCGAATCCAGATTATTGATGCATCTGGCTCCAGAGAGCAAGTGGCAGAGGAAATTAAGACTCAGCTTGCCGCAGTGTTAAAGGATTTTGGGGTATCCTTGTCAAATAGATAGGTATTGGTTAATAAATTTGAAGTGAAACAAGGAGGGGCTGTAAATGAAGCTGATTATTGCGATTATCCAGGATAAAGATAGCAACCGTCTGTCGAGTGCGCTCGTTAAGGAAAATTATCGTGCTACAAAATTGGCCAGTACGGGCGGATTTTTAAGAGCAGGCAACACGACATTTATGATTGGGGTAGATGACCATCAAGTCGATACTGTGTTGAATATTATCCGTAATAGTTGCAAGGTTCGTGAGCAGCTGGTTACTCCGGTGACACCAATGAGTGGCACCACAGATTCTTATTTGCCTCTTCCGGTTGAAGTTCAGGTTGGTGGAGCTACTGTTTTCGTATTGCCTGTCGACCGTTTCGAGCATTTTTAAGACAAAGTTTAAAAATCAGCTTTTGATCATATGATTGATATTTGTTAGGCGGTGATAGCTTTGAAAATAGAACCCGGATACAGGCCGCTGAAAAGCAGCTTGGGAACAAATGAAAGTATGGCTAAACCCGTTCAGGCCAAAAGTTTCTCCGATGTCATGCAGCATCAGGGGGAACAAGCATCAAAGGAAGAGCTTAACCGGAAGTTTAAAGAGATACAGCTTCAAGGTGATCGTTTGGCTCATTCGATGACTGTACGTGAATTAAAGGCGTATCGCGTACTGGTTAAAAAGTTTTTGGAGGATACAGTTCGCCGGGGGGTCAGCATGAAGGAATCCCGGGGGTGGGATCGTCGCGGTCGTGGCAGACGATATAAGATGCTTGATGAGGTAGACGCTGCTCTACTCGCTATGGCTGATGAATTGTTAGAGACAGAACAGGGTAAAATTGAGTTGCTGCAAAAAATAGGCGAAATTAGGGGCATGCTCATTAACCTTTGTTTCTAATGGTTTGTTAGGGGAGGAAGGTAGGAAGTAAGAATGTCTTTTAAAGATATTGTTGGTCAGGAGACAGCTAAGGAATTACTGCAAAAAAGCCTCAGCCGCAATCAGATATCACATGCTTACATTTTTAGCGGACCGCCGGGTAGCGGACAGAAGGAAATGGCGGTAGCTTTTGCTAAGGCTATATTTTGTACCTCTGATGGGAATGATGCATGTGGAGAATGCTTGGAGTGCCGTAAAATTGAGCATGGCAATCATCCGGATTTACATCAGATTGCTCCCGATGGAGCATCCATTAAAATAGATCAGATTCGTGAGCTGCAGCGTATATTTTCTTATCGTTCGAAGAATGGTAATCCTAAAGTTTATATTATAGATGAAGCTGATAAAATGACGGTGCAAGCCGCCAACAGCCTGCTCAAGTTTCTAGAGGAGCCTCCTTCTCCGGCGGTTGCCATTTTGCTTTCGGATAATGGACGAGCTATGCTGCCTACTATTCAATCAAGGGCGCAGTGGGTTCCTTTTACACCGCTTGATCCGGAGCGAATGCTTCAAATATTGTCGGGTGAGGGATTTCCAGGAACATTGACCAGAAGTGCTGTTCATGTAGCGGCAGGACTGGATTCTTGCCGTAATTTGCTGAATCAGAATTGGTTTGCAGAAATTAGAAACGTAATGTTACAATTAGGGAAGGAAACCGTTGGCCGTGGCGGCTCTCCTTTGATTACGGCGCAGCAAAGTGTATTTAAGGCTGGGCTGGGCGATCATTTGGACATGTTGTTGGGCTTGTTCCACTTATGGTTCAAGGACATGCTTCATGCGCTCTATCGTAGACATGATCAGATTGTTTTCATAGATGAATTAGATTTTATTGTAAGACATGCAGCCTTCCGAAGCGTACAGCAATGGATTGATGCGATGGCGCTTGCAGCGGAGAGTAGAAAGAAACTGCGACAGCATATGAATGGACAACTCTGTCTTGAACAATTTTTAATCGGTATTGGTGCATAAGGTACCGTTATAAATAGACAGATAAACTTTCTCCCGTGAAAGAGCAAAGAAATCATTACAAGTAAGGGCTAGGAAATTCGGTTGAGGATGGAGAAGAGAAGAAACCGAATCTCATAGCTATACAAGGGGGTAAGTTTTTGTACACTGTAATAGGCGTTCGCTTCAAAAAAGCGGGCAAAATATACTATTTCGATCCGTTGGAACTTCCTGTAAAGAAAGATCAAAGTGTCATTGTTGAAACGGCACGCGGGATTGAATACGGTAAAGTAGTTGTTGGCAAGAAGATGGTTGGCGAAAATGATGTCGTCCTTCCACTCAAAAAAGTGATTCGCATTGCTGACGATACGGATGCTCGTGTTGTGGAAGAGAATAAATTTGCAGCAAAGAATGCCTTTGCTACATGTTTAAATAAAATTAAAGACCATGATCTAAAGATGAAACTGGTTGATGTAGAATATACATTTGACCGCAACAAAATCATATTTTATTTCACGGCTGAAGGTCGGGTTGATTTTCGTGAATTGGTCAAGGATTTGGCCAGCATATTCCGTACTCGGATTGAGCTTAGACAAATCGGTGTAAGAGACGAGGCTAAGATGCTCGGCGGGATTGGTCCATGTGGACGAGTGCTGTGCTGCTCCTCATGGTTAGGCGATTTTGAACCGGTATCGATCAAAATGGCTAAGGATCAGAGTTTATCGTTGAATCCGACTAAAATTTCAGGTCTTTGCGGAAGATTAATGTGCTGCCTAAAATTTGAGCATGATAATTACGAAAGTGTTAAAGAAGAGCTTCCATCAGTAGGTAAGATGGTTATTACTTCTATGGGAGAAGGTAAAGTTGTCGGACTTAACACAGGCACCCGTACTGTTCATGTGCAGTTGTTTGAAATCGGTAAAGTCAAAGAGCTTCCATTAGATGATGTGGTCGTTAAATAGAAACTTTAGAGAATGACTCTGGGGTGGGGACTTGGAGAACAAGGACATATTCAAGCATATGCAAGCGTTGGAAACAAAAATGGGAAAAGTATACGGAGATCTGGGCACACTCATGCTGGAGATCAAGCAACTGGTTGAAGAAAATCAGCAGCTTCGTCTTGAGAATGAGAAAATGCGCAAGGTGTTGAAGCGCGAAAATGAGGAGACTCATTTGCCGCCGGCATCATCAGATCAAGGGGCTGCTGATCCTGTCGAGGGGAAAGAGCCTATCGATATTGTGGGAGAGGGCTATGATAATTTAGCACGGCTGTATCATGAGGGCTTCCACATTTGCAACGTGTATTACGGACATTTGCGCACGGAAGGCGATTGTCTATTCTGTCTTTCTTTTCTGAATAAATAACGAACCGTAGGGAACATCCCTACGGTTTTTTTTAAAGGATGGAACGATATACTAATGAACAAAGTATGGGTTAAAGATAAAGAGCGGGTGGATGATCTACTCACGCATGATTTACAAATTATACAGAGTGACGAAGTGTTCAGTTTCTCTATGGACGCAGTATTGCTGGCCAGGTTTGCTTCGATTCCGAAGAGTGGTAAAATACTCGATCTGTGTACCGGTAACGGTGTTATTCCAATTCTGTTGTCTACGAGAACGAGAGCGTCGATTGAAGGGATTGAAATTCAGCCTAGAGTTGCTGACATGGCGCGACGAAGTGTGGAGATGAATGGATTAGGAGACCAGATCATGATCCGGGAAGGCGATCTGCGTGAGCTTGTGCAGGAAACGGGGCATGGAGCTTACGATGCCATTACAGTGAATCCTCCATACATGCCGCTAACGGGCGGGGATTTAAAAATCAACATGCACCAGGCTATAGCAAGACACGAAATACATTGCAGCCTTGAGGAGGTCATTTCGACATCTATGCGATTAGTACGGACTGGCGGGAAGGTATCTATGGTACATAAACCGCAGCGGCTTGGTGAGATCATATCTTTGCTGCGTCAATACCGCCTGGAGCCGAAGGTTATTCGATTTGTACATCCAAGAGCTGGAGCAGAGGCTAATATGGTATTAATTGAAGCTTTGCGTGACGGTAAACCGGATGTTCGGATATTACCTCCTCTGATTGTATACGGTGATGATGGAGTGTATTGTCAGGAGCTATTGGATATTTATTACGGGTCAAAAGAGGGAAGAACATGAGTGTACAAGTACAGAAGAGCTTTGAGGATAAATCCGGCGGGCTTGAATATGGTAAATTATTTTTGGTAGCAACGCCAATCGGTAATTTGGAGGATATGACTTATCGGGCCGTCAGAGTTCTGAGAGAGGCTGATATTATTGCAGCTGAAGATACTAGAAATACAAGAAAGCTGCTTACACATTTTGAAATTACTCCAGGTAAATTGTTAAGCTATCATGAGCATAATAAGGCGGCGAGTGGTCCGGAATTAATACGTCTTATAATAGAAGGAAAAAATTTAGCCCTTGTCAGCGATGCGGGCCTTCCGGCCATTTCCGATCCTGGAAGTGATTTGGTTAAGCTTGCTATTGAAGCGGGAATATCCGTTATTCCCGTTCCAGGTGCAAATGCAGCGTTATCTGCCTTAATCGTTTCCGGTCTTCCTACTTCAAGATTTCTATTTATCGGGTTCATGCCACGAGATAATAAGGAAAGAGAGACGCTTCTAAAATCGTTTCAGGATGAAGAAAGCACATTACTCATGTACGAGTCACCGCATCGTCTGATCAAAACGCTTGATTCTATTTTAGGGGTGCTTGGAGATCGGGAGATTGTACTTGCTCGTGAATTGACAAAACGATACGAGGAGATGGCCCGTGGTACATTAAGTGAATGTCTTCTATGGCTGGAGGATCATCCGCCGCTTGGAGAGTATTGCGTAGTTGTTGCTGGAGCCAAACCAGAAGAGGTCAAAGAAAGAAGAGATTCCTGGTGGCAATCCATGACGATTGAGGAGCATGTTGAGCATTATGAAAAAGAGGAGGGATTGGATCGAAAAGAAGCGATGAAAAAAACTGCAGGAGATCGCGGGGTTTCTAAACGGGATATATATAAGGCATTATTATGACAAAGGCAAGCAATAGTCTCCAATATAATTATAAATAACCCTTAAATTGGGTATTACACACAAAAAAGGGGCCTTCTCAGGCCGGGTTCAAGCCTGGAAGGCGCCAAGGAGATATGAAAAAGGTTAGAATTAACAGTTTCAGTAAATCTATTATATACTATATTTCTTAATTTGTCACAGGGTTAGGAAGCTCAGTTAAACATTCATGGCAAACAATTTTACCTTTGAAGTATGTTACGTTCTCAGCGTTGCCACAGAAAATACAAGCTGGCTCATATTTTTTCAACATAATACGTTCGCCATCTACATAAATTTCGAGGGCATCCTTCTCACCTATGCCAAGAGTACGGCGCAATTCGATCGGAATAACGACCCGTCCCAGTTCGTCTACTTTTCTTACAATACCTGTTGATTTCATCATATCTTATGATAGCCCCTCTCGCTATAGTTTAAAAGTGTCATTATTCGACAAACTTCTATCTTTTATGATATTTATAATACCAACCATTGCCAGAATAGTCAACCTAATTTATGGTAGAGTTCAATTTAATTTCTAATTTAATATGTAACAACGCATACAGGCCTTATAATTCCAAGTAAAATAAAGGTATATAAGCTCTTCGACATTTTGGAAACGCAGACATAGACACTAATCGACAAATTTCGACAAAGTATGTCGACATTAGCCATAATCCTTCTTTATTTTCAAAAAAATTTTTTTAGAGAAAAAGGAGAATTTTTTATGAATGCTCAACTTAAGGAAGAAAAGGTTTTTAAAGATCCTGTTCACAATTATGTTCATGTTCAAGATGAAGTGATTTGGTCTCTCATTAATACTCCGGAATTTCAGAGACTTCGTAGAATTCGCCAGCTGGGAACATCATATTTAACATTTCATGGTGCCGAACATAGCAGATTTTCCCATTCACTAGGAGTGTACGAAATTACAAGACGAATTATTTCACAATTTGAACGGGCGGATTATGGGGATTGGCCGCGGGATGAAAGAATGGTTGCTTTATGTGCTGCTCTATTGCATGATCTGGGGCATGGACCGTTCTCTCATTCTATTGAACAAGCTTTTCAGATGAATCATGAGGATTGGACCTGCAAAATTTTACTCGGTGATACTGAGGTGAACGCTGTACTACGTTCGCTGGGTGATGATTTCCCTGAGAAGGTAGCGTCGGTTATTCGGAAGGACTATCCTAATCCTATTGTAGTTAATCTAGTATCCAGTCCGCTTGATGCTGACAGAATGGATTATTTGCTTAGAGATGCTTATTTTACAGGTGTGAATTACGGAACTATAGATATGGATCGGATTTTACGGATGCTGCGTCCTTTTCAGGGAAGAATTGTGGTGAAGGAATCTGGAATGCATGCGGTTGAGGATTATTTAATGTCCCGATATCAAATGTACTGGCAAGTATACTTCCATCCAGTGACACGGAGCTCTGAGATTATTTTGCGTCAAATTTTCCGAAGAGCGAAGGAATTATACGCCAGTGGTCATTCACTATCCTTCCTGCCGGAGCCGTTACCAGGATTATTTAACCGTGAATTGACGGTACAAGAGTATTTGCTATTGGATGAATCGTTAGTACAGACTGCATTTATGCAGTGGAGAAACGAAAAGGATGATTTGCTTAGTGATCTCTGTACAAGATTTCTGGATCGTAAATTGTATAAATATGTAGAAGTTGATTCCATTGATAAGGAAATGATTCTGGAAATACGGGAGGCATTTAGTAAAGCGGGGCTTCATCCGGACTATGATCTGGAAATTGATTTTCCGACAGATCTGCCTTATGATGTGTTTCGTCCGGATGGAGAAGCGAAGGACAAGCAGATTCTGCTGCTCGACAGGCACGAACGAATTCGTGAAATATCCGAAGTATCGGATATTGTGCGATCTATTAGTGGCTTGCATCGTGGTAAATTTCATCTATATTATCCGGACAACAAGCTGTCACAAGTAATGGATCGGCTTCCTAAGGCTGTTGCCGACATTTTTGAGCAGAAATAACAGAGAATTGTAAGCTAGGAGGCAAAACAATATGCTATTCGACACACATACTCATTTGGATGCTCCTCAGTTTGACGAAGATCGGGAAGAAACGATTCAACGCGCGTACGATCAGGGAGTCACGAGAATGATCAATATCGGATTCAATCGGGAAACCATTCCTACAACGATGAAGCTGGCGGAATCCTATGACTTCATTTATGCAGCAGTTGGCTGGCACCCTCAGGATGCGATTACGATGAAGGAAGAAGACCTCGATTGGATTGCAGAATTGTGCAAACATGAGAAAGTTGTCGCAATCGGAGAAATCGGACTGGATTATTATTGGGATACATCACCTAAAGACGTTCAGCATAAAGTGTTTCGCCAGCAAATTGGCTTGGCGCGGAGTCTCGGAATGCCTATTTGTATCCATAATCGTGATGCCCACGAGGATGTTGTACGAATTTTACGTGAGGAAAAGGCACATGAAATCGGCGGGGTAATGCACTCCTTTTCAGGCAGCTGGGAAATCGGTAAAATGTGTCTGGATATGGGATTTCATCTATCATTTGGTGGGCCTGTTACGTTTAAAAATGCAAAGCAGCCTAAAGAGGTCTTGATAAAGACACCAATGGACCGTTTACTCATCGAAACGGATTCCCCATATTTAACACCACACCCATTTAGAGGGAAGAGAAATGAGTCAGCTCACGTTAAGTTGGTTGCAGAAATGGCAGCCGAGCTGAAAGGGGTCACTTTTGAGGAAATCGCAAAAATTACGACCCAAAATGCACTGGAACGATTTGGAATTCGCTGAAAAAGAGAGAAAAAGCATCGAAAAAAAGAGCATTTGCGAAAGATTAATGGATTTTAACCATTACAACTTGGTTTATTACAAATTTTTAACCATTTTTTAAAATAAACGATGTTGATTCGTTCTTTACAACATGCATCGAAAAAGGATAGAATCTTTTCAGTAATCAAATTGGTGTTGTTCGAATGTAACAAATTTCCATGATTACATGGTTCCATGAACCAGTCTCGCTGAATCTCCGATATGGAGAACGGGGGAACCGATACGGTAAGCAGAATCAGGTTATAACCTCAACTTTTAAGAGTGATACCGATCCTTGCTGTATTTGATTTCTTTATCCGGGTCTTTGGGGTGAATTTAAGGTCATTGCGCCATGAGCGAATGAACCGAGAAAGGGCGTCTCTCTGCGTCCTAACCCGACAGCTAACCTCGTAGGCGTCTCATGAGAGGACAACTCGTGCATCCTATTACACCATGAATTTCGGAAGCCACGAAAAGAGTACCTCTAACTCTTTCTGGGCTTCTTTTGTTTTTGAATAAATGTGATAGGGTCATCATACTGTTGTATACAGGAGGTGACAATGCCGGGCAGACTGGGGCAGGATGCGAAGTGTTGCTTTATGGGAATGCAGTTTACATATTCTCAGCCGTAGAGCCATTTCGTAAAAATGATATGTAGTCACGTCAAATGTAATCATGCATCGACCTAGACGGCGGGACTATGAAGGAGGACGGAAGTAATGGGAATTTTCCACAAAAAGGAGACCCATGAATCACGCTCATCCAGCATGTCTTACGCAATGCGATGGAAGCATGAAAACTTACGCCAAATTTCAGTCATCGGAATTTTGGCCATCGCGGCAATACTCATCATCCTGATCTGGCTATATGGTCAGAACAAGAAAAATATTTACTTGGTTGTTGACGGGAAAACTCATAATATCGAGACCCGCCAATCGCTGGTCAATCAAGTTCTGGATGAACAATCTATCGTTCTGAATCCGGACGATGCGGTATCACGACCGCTCGCCAGCTCGCTTAAGGACGGGGACCGTATTGTAATTGTACGTGCAGTACCTGTTAAAGTGAGTGTGGATGGAACGACAAAGACCCATTTTACAACAGAAAACAACGTGAAGAATGTTATCGACGAGCTTAACGTAACGCTTGGCCAGAATGATAAAGTAATTCCGGCTGTAGATAGCTCCGTTACAGCGAATCTTGATATTCAGATCGTCAGAGTAACGAAACAAAATGTAGAGAAGACAGAAGCGGTACCATTTACAGTTGTAAAGACTGCTGATGACAGTTTGCCTAAAGGGGAAACCAAGGTTGTAAATAGGGGCAGTGAAGGCATCGTCACTCATAGCGTTGAAAAAGTGTATGAAGACGGAAAATTCGTGTCCAAGCGTTGGCTCGGCAAAGAGTTAACTAAAGCTGCTACGCCTAAGGTTATTGCTGTGGGAACAAAAGAAACGGCAGTGTTGTCTGCTAGTATTTCCCGGACCAAGGATTCTGTGAATATTAGTGGTCTTACTACGAAAGATGGCGTCTCGTTTAAATATAAAAAGGTGCTTAAAAATGTGACCCTTACCGCATACTCCTCTGAGGAGGATGGAATCGGTACCCGTACGGCTTCAGGCACACGAGTGACGGAAGGCAGAACGATTGCCGTTGACAAGAACGTTGTTCCTTTGGGATGGTGGGTCTATATCGAAGGAGTCGGCTTCCGCAAAGCTGAGGATACAGGCGGAGCAATTAAAGGCAACAAAATGGACGTATATTATGACAGCTTAAAAGCAGCGAATAACTTTGGCCGCAAAAAGGGCCGTACTGTCTATGTAATTGGTCCAACAAAGCCTGAGTTGAATTAAGTGATGACACTATTGCATATATAATTTTTTAAGTTCAAAAGGTGCTTCAGGGTATTTTTTCGTGATCAAAAGAGGGCTTTTTGAACACTCGCTCCGGTTTTACTTTAGCCGGGGAATGAGATACTATTAGGATGATGATAAGACATGTAGAAGAAGAGGAGAATTCCTCTTCTTTTTGTTGTGATAAGGAAGGAAGTTATAGCCGTGATCAAAGAGGTTATCGTGGTGGAGGGCCGTGACGATACGGTTGCTATAAAAAGAGCGGTAGAAGCGGATACGATAGAGACAGGCGGTTCAGCGATCAATGAAATGACATTGCGTAAAATAGCGCTTGCTCAGGAGCGGCGGGGCGTTATTATTTTTACAGACCCCGATCATGCCGGTGAACGTATCAGGAAAATAGTAGCTCAGCGCGTGCCCGGCTGTAAGCATGCCTTTTTGCGGGAAATTGATGCTACGAAGGGTGACGATATAGGGGTAGAAAATGCAACGCCAGCAGCAATACGTGAGGCGCTGTCCCGTGTACGCAGTGAGACGGTAGGGGAGGAAGAGAGACTGATCGATTGGCAGGATCTGATTGATGCAGGGCTTATCGTCCATCCAGAGGCCTCCTCACGGCGCAGATTCATGGGGGAGCTGCTTGGCATAGGATATTGCAACGGTAAACAGTTTCACAAGCGTCTGGCTGTTTTTAGAATCAGTCGGGAGGAATTTGTAGCTGCGCTGGTTCAATTGGAGAACAAAGGGGCAAATAAGGAATGAATAAAAGGGAAGATGTATCTACACCGAGACGTACGAAAGAGATCATTTCTCGTCACGGATTCTCATTTAAGAAGAGCTTGGGTCAGAACTTTCTGATTGATCAAAACATTCTTGGTAAAATCGTATCTGCTGCTAATCTTGATTCCACCAAGGGTGCCCTGGAAATCGGTCCCGGGATTGGAGCATTGACCGAAAAGCTGGCTCAGACAGCTGGCAAGGTAACTGCTGTAGAAATAGACCGGCGACTTCTTCCTATTCTTGAAGAGGTGCTTGAGCCCTATCCCCATGTCAGCGTTGTTCATGGCGACGTACTGAAGCTTGATCTGCGAGCTCTTTTTGAAGCGCAATTTAATGACGTTAGCGGTGTAAGTGTAGTAGCCAATTTGCCTTATTATGTTACAACACCGATTCTTATGAAGCTGTTGGAAGAGAAGCTGCCCCTAGAGAACATCGTCGTTATGATTCAAAAAGAGGTAGCGGAGCGGATGGCGGCATCTCCTGGTGGGAAGGACTATGGCAGCCTCAGTATAGCCGTGCAATATTATAGCGAACCTGAGCTTGTATGCACGGTTCCTCATAGTGTGTTCATTCCTCAGCCTAATGTCGAGTCAGCCGTAATTCGCTTAAAGGTACGCCAGACTCCGCCAGTTGAGCTGGAGGATCAGGATTTTTTCTTTGAAGTAGTACAAGCCTCCTTTGCACAACGAAGAAAAACTATTTCTAACAATTTGAAAAACCGTTTCTTCGCAGGAGAGGATCGGCAGCGCCTGGAGGCTCTTTTGGCAGAGGCCGGAATTGCACCGGCACGTCGTGCCGAGACATTAAGCCTTGAGGAGTTTGCCAAGCTAAGCAATACGTTATTTCAAGCGGGCCTTCGTAAATAGATCAGTAACCAATCACTTAGATAGCCCATACGATGGGGTAGAGGTGATTGATTTGGCGAATTTAGGGGATTTGGTCGTCCGTAAATCATACGGAGGGGACATCACTTTCCGGGTGGAATTGATAGAGCACAATAAAGCGATTATTAAAGGCACAGAGTTCCGTCTGTTGGCGGATGCTCCTTTAACAGATTTGGTAAAGGTGCCTGCAGACAGTACCGGTGAGAAAGCGCAGAGAGCACAAATTAAGGCTTCTGAATCACTTCAGCGGCTGAATCAAGCTCGTCAGCAGCAGGTGGAACGGAACCGTGCTGCCCTTAGCCAGGAGTGGTATACCCAGGGCGAGGAGCCATCTTATTTTGAAGTGCCGGGCAAGGTGCTTCATTTAGATGGAGATAAGAGGTATTTGGAGAAAAGTCTTCAGTTGTATCAAAAGCTTAGAGTACCGGTTAATGGCTATTATATTACAGAGTCTACGATGTCCAGCGCATTGTATCAATTGCTGCCAAGCATACAGCCTGACATCGTGGTCATAACGGGCCATGATGGTGTGCTCAAAAATCGTCCTTCCAGTGATCTGTATAATTTAAACAGCTACAAAAACTCCTCGCACTTTGTAGAGGCTGTTCGAACGGCCCGCCAATACGAACGTAATTTTGATGCCTTGACTATTGTAGCGGGTGCGTGTCAATCGCATTTTGAGGCACTTCTTCAGGCTGGAGCTAATTTTGCCAGCTCTCCTTCCCGTATTTTAATCCATGCTCTTGATCCTGTTTATATCGCGGCTAAAGCTTCCTTGACGTCTGTTCGTGAAACGATTCATGTTAGCGATGTATTGAACAACACAATTAGCGGAACGCAGGGCATGGGCGGGATAGAGACTCGTGGCAGCTATCGAATAGGCTTGCCTAAGCTTCAGGATTTATCCACTCTAAAGGTGGTTCCATCCATGTAAATTTCACAAAAAGTTACGAGGGAATCCCTAAAATGAACCTCTGGATCAATTTTCAAAAAAAAATCGTTGACAACACTTTTTTTCTGCTGCTATAATTATTTGTTTTGATTTGACAAGTGACTACCTTTTCATGTATAATGGACAAAGAAAGAAGGTGGTCACAGGCAATGGCTAAAAATACGCTGTCAGAAATTAAGAACAGTCTCGACGCTCATGTTGGGCAGAAAATTACGCTGCGCGCTAACGGAGGTCGCCGAAAGACCGTCGAACGTACCGGTGTATTGGAGGAGACATATCCTTCAGTCTTTATCGTGAAGTTGGATGAAGAACAACAGACCTTCAAGCGTGTGTCATACAGTTATGCCGATATACTTACTGAATCTGTCGAAGTTATGCTTTGTGGAGATAACGACGAGATGAGGACTTCGTATATTAAACCGTGAACATCATGAATTTGCTGCAAATGGCTGCCCGTATTTATTGCGGGTGGCCTGTTTTTGTTTTTTGGCACATATCCTGATGATTAGCCGTGCGCGTACAGTAGACATTTTTGGAAGGGTATCAAAAGCGTCAAGGCGTCGCATACTACGGGTGTTGTTGTATCCATTACTTCATAGGGAGGACTGGTTATGTCACGCAGACGCCGCAGTGTGATGTCCGAGGATTTGAAGGTTGAGCTGGCTAAAGACCTTGGTTTTTATGATACAGTCCAGCAAGAGGGCTGGGGCGGTATCAAGGCAAAGGATGCCGGAAATATGGTTAAACGGGCTATTCAGCTCGCTGAACGCGCAGCGTCAAAGCAGCCTTAGTCTCATCAATTGGATATAGAATGAAATAAGCTTCCCTGCTTGGGGGAGCTTATTTGTTTTTGGTCCCGGATACAGTAAAATATAGTGATAGCGGAACAAGGTGTAATGCAGCTCATATCATCGGAGTGTCTTCCGTACATAGACGAAGGTCGCAGTTTTTTTTATAATGAAGCTTAGAATAAAAATTCGGATTGAATCTACGGAATACTAAGGGTGGGAAGCGCTTTGAAAATATACGAAAAGGCACCGGCAAAAATCAATTTGATGCTAGACGTCTTACATAAACGGCCTGATGGATACCATGAAGTTGAGATGATTATGACGATGGTTGATCTTGCCGATCGCTTGGAAATGAGCGCTCTCCCTCGGGATACGATTATAATATCTAGTCAGGCGGGATATATTCCGCTGGATGAGAAAAACCTGGCTTTTCAGGCAGCTAAGCTGATTAAAGAAAGATATCAGGTGCGGAGCGGGGTACATATTCATCTGGACAAAAAAATTCCCGTAGCAGCAGGTCTTGCCGGAGGCAGCAGCGATGCAGCTGCTACACTTCGGGGATTAAATCGGCTCTGGGGGCTCGGTATTGGTGACGAGGAGTTGAAGGAGCTTGGTGCTGAGCTTGGCTCTGATGTCCCTTTTTGCGTAACCGGGGGCACGGCTCTTGCAGTAGGGCGAGGGGAAAAGCTAATTCCACTCCAAAATTTGCCGCAGTGCTGGGTAGTTCTCGCGAAGCTGCCGATTAATGTATCTACAGCAGAGGTGTATGGCAAGCTGCGCAGTAATGAAATCAAGCATCATCCTTCAGCCACACGAATGCAGCAAGCGATCGAAAAGGGTGATTTCTCCATGGTATGCGGGGAGCTTGGCAATGTGTTGGAGGAAGTGACGCTGCAAATGCATCCTGAGGTGGCTCATCTCAAGGATACTATGATAAGGCTTGGTGCTGACGGGGTACTAATGTCGGGAAGCGGGCCAACGGTGTTTGGACTCGTCTCAAGGGAATCTAAAATACCTAGAATTTATAACGGGCTTCGCGGATTCTGCAAGGAAGTGTATGCAGTACGCCTGCTTACCTGATTTTTACACTTCTCAACCATAAGTTTGGACAAAGGCGTACAAAAGTGGTATATTTTCATTAAAATATTCGGATTTAGCGGGTGATACTTGGTGAAGAAACTGAAGAGAAGTGCTCGTTTAGTAGAAATGACTCAATACTTACTATCACGCCCGCATCATTTGATTCCTCTTACCACTTTTGCTGCGCGTTATGGTGCTGCCAAATCTTCAATAAGTGAAGACCTGGCTATCATTAAAGAAGTGTTCGAAGAAGAGGGAACAGGTGAGTTGCAGACGCTGGCTGGCGCTGCTGGCGGCGTTAAGTATATACCTAAAGTGGGTCGGGAACAGGCTATTCAATTTATTGATAGCCTTTGCGAGAAGCTGTCACAGCCGGATCGGATTCTTCCCGGTGGCTACCTGTATATGTCAGATTTGCTGGGTCAGCCTGCTTTAATGAATGAAGCGGGGAAAATGTTTGCAACCGCTTTTGCGGATACAGAAATTGACTGCATTATGACAGTAGAGACGAAGGGAATTCCACTGGCTTACGCTACCGGGGCGGAGCTTAATCTGCCAGTTGTTCTTGTGCGTCGTGATCACAAGGTAACAGAAGGCTCGGCGGTAAGCATTAATTATGTATCAGGTTCACATAAAAGCCTGCACACGATGACATTATCCCGTCGGGCACTCAAGGAAAAGTCACGGGTGCTGATCGTGGATGATTTTATGAAGGCAGGCGGAACGATTCAAGGTATGGTTGATTTACTTGCTGAGTTTAATGCTCAAGTAGCAGGCGTGGGCGTTCTGGTCGAATCAGGAGAGATTGATTCCGGGGAGCGTCTGCTGCAGGATTATATATCGATTGCCAAACTTCGTGCCGTTGATGCCAAGGGCAAGGAAATCTCGGTCGAGCCGGGCAACTATTTTACACAAAAATAGTTTTTAGAGTTCATTTGATTTTTGTCGATTGACTGTAGAATGGTTGGATGTTTAAACGAATCGTGTCGAAAACACCATTCGTTCAAAAAAATTCCTGATTTTAGGTCATTTTGTTCGCGAAAAAAAAAGGATTTCCGTAAGCTATGTGGAATATTACACCAAGTCTCTGATGGAAAAAGGTGGTGAACACATATGCAAATTACGGACGTAAGACTCCGCCGAGTCAGCTCTGAGGGCAGAATGAAGGCGATCGCATCCATTACCATCGATAACGAGTTTGTTGTTCATGATATTCGTGTTATCGACGGCAACAATGGGATGTTTGTAGCTATGCCAAGCAAGCGTACTCCTGACGGGGAATTCCGTGACATCGCTCATCCGATCTCTTCGGGTACACGTGAGAAGATTCAAGCTGCTGTATTAGCTGAATACGAGCGTGCTGCTGAACAAGAGGAAGTTATCGAAGAAGGGGCTTAAGTCACGGTTACAGTTTATCAATTGGGGTTCGAGAAAAGGGAGCTATGATATATGGCTCTCTTTTCTTTTTGTCCTAAATGAGATATATTCAGTATGGAGTTTAAGAGAGGGAGGACGGAACCTTGAAAAGATTTGCGATTGTTCTTGCCGCAGGTCAGGGAAAACGTATGAAGTCAAAACTATATAAAGTACTTCATCCCGTTTGTGGCAAACCGATGGTCGGACATGTTCTGGACACGGTAAAGAAAGTCGAGTGTGAGCGCAGTATTGTGGTCGTTGGCCATGGTGCCGAGGCAGTCAAGTCTTATCTGGGAACGTCTGCGGAATATGTGCTGCAGGAGCAGCAGTTGGGAACCGGCCACGCTGTAAAGCAAGCAGGCCAGTTACTGGGCGCGGAAGAAGGAACAACGATAGTCATTTGTGGAGATACACCTCTAGTAAGAGAAGAAACTCTCAATGCACTTATTGACCTTCATACTCGTAAGGGAGCAGCAGCTACGATATTAACAGCATCAATGGATAACCCTAAAGGCTACGGGCGTATTATCCGTGCAGAAAACGGTTCCGTTGTACATATTGTTGAACAGAAGGATTGCTCGCCGGAAGAGGATGCAGTACAGGAAATCAATACGGGAACGTATTGCTTTGATAATGCGAAACTATTTGAGGCACTGGAGAAAGTGACCAATAGTAACGCTCAGCAAGAGTATTATTTGACAGATGTCATTGGTATTTTAGTCCAGCAGGGCGAGATTGTTGAAGGCTATCAGACAGAGGATTATTCAGAGTCAATTGGAGTAAATGACCGGTTAGCGTTATCTGAAGCTGAAGCATTTATGCGCGAGCGTATCGTTCGCAAGCATATGCTGGGCGGGGTAACAATGATTGATCCGGACTCCACATATATTGGCGCAGATGTTACAATAGGAGCAGATACAGTAATTTATCCAAATTGCTATATTTCTGGCGCAACTGTGATTGGGGAGGATTGTATCATCGGTCCTTCGACAGAAATTGAAGATAGCCATATTCACGACGGCGCAAAGGTAAAACATTCGGTGCTTTCAAAAGCTGAAGTAGGAAGCGAAGCGACCGTTGGGCCTTTCGCTTATTTGCGTCCTGGAGCGAAACTGGGTCAGCATGTAAAAGTAGGAGACTTCGTGGAGATTAAGAATGCTTCACTTGGCGATGGCTCCAAAGTATCGCATTTAAGCTATATTGGTGATGCGAAGGTAGGTAAGAATGTAAATATTGGCTGTGGTGCGATAACAGTGAATTACGATGGGTATAATAAATCCATTACTGAGATTGAGGACGATGCCTTTGTAGGCAGCAACGTCAATCTGATTGCACCAGTGAAGGTAGGCAAGGGTGCTTATGTAGTTGCTGGTTCAACGATCACCCAGACAGTTCCTGAGAATGATCTGGCTATCGCTCGTAACCGTCAGGAGAATAAACCTGGTTATGCTGAGAAGATCAGAGCACGCGCGGCAGCAAAGAAGAAAAGAAAAGAACAAGAATAATAGCATATAAGCAGTTTTCTGTTCAGTAGGACCCTAATTTACTTGTTGATTCGGGTGAAGTAGGCGGGATTTTTAAGGAATTAGTGACCATTTCAATGACGGGATAGTTTAGGACAAACTGTATCATAACCTCAAAAACTATCTACTAGCACGGAGGGTATTAAATTTTATGACTTATTGTGATTCTAAACTGAAGATATTCACTTGTAACTCCAATCCCAAACTGGCCCATCAAATAGCTGATTATATCGGCATTCCAATGGGAGACTCGGAGACGATGAGCTTCAGTGACGGCGAAATTCAAGTCAAGCTGTCCGAGAGCGTACGTGGCTGCCATGTGTACATTGTTCAATCTACCTGCGCACCGGTTAACGACAACCTTATGGAGCTCCTGGTTATGGTGGATGCCTTGAAACGGGCTTCTGCGAAAAGTATTAATGTCGTTATTCCGTACTATGGTTATGCTCGCCAAGACCGTAAGGCGCGTTCGCGTGACCCGATTACGGCAAAGCTGGTAGCGAATTTGATCGAAAAAGCAGGGGCACACCGTGTCATCACGATGGACTTGCATGCGATGCAAATTCAAGGATTTTTCGATATACCAGTGGACCATATGCTGGGTGTTCCGATCCTGGCTCAATATTTCCGTTCCAAGCACATCGCTAATCCTGTCGTTGTATCTCCGGACCATGGCGGCGTGGTAAGAGCACGTAAGCTTGCTGACTTTCTGAACGCTCCGCTTGCGATTATCGATAAGCGCCGTCCGGAGCCGAACGTTAGCGAGGTTATGAATATTATCGGGAATATTGAAGGAAAGACAGCTATTTTGATCGATGATATTATCGATACGGCCGGTACAATCGTGCTTGGGGCTAATGCTCTTAAGGAGGGCGGCGTTGAAGAGGTTTATGCTTGCTGTACACATCCTGTGTTGTCTGGACCGGCGATGGAGCGGCTTGAGAACTCTCCGCTGAAGGAAGTTATTGTTACGGACACTATTCCGATTACACATCCTAACCCAACTAGTAAGCTGAGAGTGTTATCTGTTGCTCCGCTTATGGGTGAAGCGATTATTCGCGTCCATGAGGAGCTGTCTATCAGCAAGTTGTTTGAGATCGAATAAAAAATCCGAATCCTACTGTACACAGGGGTTGCATCCTCCCGAAGGGGAGTGGCAACCCCTATAGTTCTTGAGATGATCGGGAGCTGCAGATGCAGTAAAGGACACGGATGGAGGATATGAAGATGAAATGGATCGTAGGCCTTGGAAATCCAGGGGCTAAGTATGAAAAGACAAGACATAATATAGGTTTTATGGCACTGGACGAGCTGGCTCGCCGGCATGGGATTTCGATCAAGCAGAGCAAATGCAAGGCGCTGGTCGGTGAAGGTATACTTCCTGGCGGCAACAAGGTTGCACTCATCAAGCCCATGACCTATATGAATTTATCCGGGGAAGCGGTTCGTGCCTTCATGGACTACTATAAAGTTTCTTTGGAGGATATGATTGTGGTATACGATGATCTGGATACAGAGATTGGACGCAACCGCCTTCGCTATCAAGGCAGTGCAGGTGGACATAACGGCATTAAATCGATCATCCAGCATACAGGCACCCAATCTTTTAATCGAATCCGGATGGGTATTTCACGTCCTGAACCAGGCTTTGCCGTTGTCGATTATGTCCTGTCTAATTTTGCGAAAAAAGAAGCTCCTTTGCTTCAGCAATCTATAGATGCTGCATGTGATGCAATAGAGTATAGTCTTGAGCATACTTTTGAGCAGACGATGGCGAAGTTCAACGGGTAACGGCTAAGATAAGGAATTTTAGGGCATACTGAAGGCATAATAACACTTCAGGAGGCATAAGATGGCGATAAACTATGTTTGCCGGCATTGCCGGACATTTATTGGTAGAATAGAGGCGCCCTATGTATCTGAATCCCAGCTCGGTTTCCATTTCTTGACCCCCGATGAACGTAGAGATATAATAGCGTATGATTCAAACGGAGAAACTACGGTCCGGGTCACCTGTGATTACTGCAGGGAGGCGTTGGAGAATAACCCGGAATTGACGCTGCTCTCGAATCCGCTGCAATAAGCTGCAGCAACGAAGGACGTCACCGACTTTAGGTTACCCGAGCCTTGGCGCTTTGCTGAGGCTTCTTTTTGGTTGATGATGCATGAGCTGAAGCTTACAGGTTTCATGCAGTTCAGAAATAACGGTGATATGTGACATATTGAACAAACAGAGCTTAATTATTACCGTAATATAACTTTTTAGTATAAAATAGGTACATGATTTGCCGTTTATGGTTTTATGTGCAGGTTATATAGAGCTATACTCCGCACTAATAAGCAATAAGAGGGGTGCCTTACTTGTTACAAGCACTTATTCAAGCGTTTTCTCAGGATTCCGATTTTAACTCCATGATTGCTGGGGTTAAAGCAGGAATGAAAGAACAGTTGATTTCGGGATTATCCGGATCCTCGAGACAGGTTATGCTGGCAGCGCTTCATCGAGAGATAGACCGTCCGATGCTGGTCGTGACCCATAATATGTTTTCCGCACAAAAAATATATGAAGATTTGCAGGAAGCGCTGTCAACCGATGACGTTCTATTATATCCTTCAAATGAATTGGTGGCGGCTGAAGCGGCTGTATCCAGCCCGGAGACGCTGGCCCAGCGCATAGAGGTACTGCTGCAATGCTCCCAAGGATATCGGGGGATTGTTGTAGTGCCGTATTCGGGTGTGCGCAGATACATTCCTACCCCCGAAGTAATGGCTGAAGCAGGGTTAAGCATTGAGCTTGGAGGTACGCTTAAGCTTGATACCTTCCTGAATGAGATGATTGAGCTTGGCTATGAAAGAGTAGAGCGTGTTGAATCCCGTGGGGAAATGAGTATACGCGGTGGCATTATCGATTTCTATCCGCTTACTTCAGCTCTTGCATATCGTATAGAGCTGTTTGATGATGAAGTTGATTCTATTCGTACCTTTGACCCGGCTGATCAGCGTTCTGTTGATCAAATTAAAACCGTTCTCGTTACGCCTTGCAAAGAAATGATCGCATCTAGAGAACGACTGACTAAAGCTGCTCAAGATACTGTAGAGCGCCTGGAACAGCAATTAGAAAAAATGAGCGACCGTCAGGCAAAAATCAAACTGAAGGAAGAAGTCTCCAGAGAAATTGAATTGTTGAGAGAGCATGTGTATTTTCCGGAGATTTATAAATATATATCGCTGATCTATCCAGAGAACAAGACGTTGTACGATTATATGCCTAAGGATACTCTGCTGATCCTGGAGGAGCCTGCACGTCTTTTGGAGACGTCCAGACAGCTTGAACGGGATGAAGCAGAATGGAATTTGCATTTACTGCAAAATGGCAAAAGCTTGCCTGAGCTCCCTCTTGCTGCTGTAGGAGATCAGGTGCTGTATCACAGACCTTTCCAAACGCTGTTTTTATCGCTGTTCTTGCGGCAGGTTCCTCATACGCAGCCTCAGAATATTATTAATTTTGTGACTAGAGCGATGCAGGATTTCCATGGTCAGATGAATCTTCTAAAAGCGGAAATGGAGCGGTGGAAGAAGAGCGGTGCCAAGGTTATTATGCTTGCGAGCGGGGAAGAGCGAATGGACCGCATGCGGCGGGTGCTGCTCGATTACAGCATTGATGAGCCGATGCTGGTACAGGGCAATCTGCAATCCGGATTTGAGCTTCCTTCTGTTCATTTGGTCGTTATTACAGAAGGTGAGATGTTCTCGCAGAAGGGCAGAAAGGCGCGCAAATTCGGGAAAAGCATGGATAATGCCGAGCGCATTAAAAGCTATACCGAGCTGAAGGTAGGCGATTATGTTGTTCATCAAAATCACGGGATTGGTAAATACCTTGGAATCGGTACTCTAGAGGTAGGCGGTATCCACAAGGATTACATGCATGTTTTGTATGCAGGCGGCGATAAGCTGTCCGTGCCGATTGAGCAAATTGATCTTATTCAGAAATATGTGGGCTCTGAGGATAAGGAGCCTAAAATATACAAGCTCGGCGGTAATGAATGGACTCGTGTGAAAAATAAAGTCCGTTCTTCTGTAGAGGATATCGCGGATGATCTGATCAAGCTGTATGCTGAGCGGCAGGCATCGCCTGGCTACGCCTTTGAGAAGGATACGCCGGAGCAGCAGGAATTTGAAGATATGTTTCCTTATGAAGAGACACGGGACCAAATTCGGGCAATCGAAGAAATCAAGAAGGATATGGAACAGACGCGTCCGATGGATCGTCTCCTGTGCGGGGATGTTGGATACGGTAAAACAGAAGTTGCGATTAGAGCCGCCTTTAAATCGGCAATTGAAGGCAAGCAGGTTGCCGTGCTTGTTCCTACAACGATACTTGCACAGCAGCATTATGAGACATTCCGAGAGCGTTTTTCCGGATATCCGATCAATATCCAGACATTAAGCCGATTCCGCAGCCGGAAAGAGCAGAATGAGACGATCAAGGGGGTTCGCCAAGGTACGGTCGATATCGTGATCGGAACACATCGATTGCTCTCTCAAGACCTTGTATTTAAAGATTTGGGTCTGCTGATTGTTGATGAAGAGCAGCGGTTTGGCGTGACGCATAAGGAAAAGCTAAAGAAGCTGAAGACTAACGTAGACGTTCTTACCTTGACGGCGACGCCAATTCCGCGGACGCTGCATATGTCCATGCTCGGAGTACGGGATCTGTCCGTTATTGAAACGCCGCCGGAGAATCGTTTTCCGGTTCAGACTTATGTGGTTGAGCACAGCCAAGCTCTTGTCAGAGAAGCGGTTGAGCGCGAAATGGCCCGCGGTGGCCAAATCTATTATCTTTACAATCGGGTACAGGGAATTCAGGAGATGGCTGCGCAAATATCCATGTTGGTTCCAGATGCGCGTGTAGGCGTAGGACATGGGCAAATGTCTGAGCAGGAGCTTGAGAAGACGATTCTTGATTTTCTTGATGGAGAGTATGATGTACTTGTCAGCACAAGCATTATTGAGACTGGGGTAGATATTCCTAACGTAAATACGCTGATCGTTCATGATGCAGACAAAATGGGCTTGTCCCAGCTTTATCAATTACGCGGTCGTGTAGGTCGATCAAATCGAATTGCGTATGCTTATTTTACCTATCAACGTGACAAATCGCTTACCGAAGTAGCTGAGAAAAGATTACAATCAATTAAGGAGTTCACAGAGCTTGGCTCAGGCTTCAAAATTGCGATGCGGGACTTGTCTATTCGGGGTGCGGGAAATCTGTTAGGCGCTGAGCAGCATGGCTTTATTGCCTCTGTCGGTTTCGATCTGTATTCCCAAATGCTGGCTGAAGAAATTCAGAAGCGCAAAATAACCATGTTGGGTGAAGCTGATCCAGCGGATACTTCATGGAGCACGACAATCGACCTTGGCATCGATGCCTATTTACCGTCGGATTATATTTATGATAGTATTCAGAAGATTGAGATTTACAAAAAAACAGCTTCTTCTGCTTCGTTTGACGATGTCGCAGAGCTAGAGGACGAGCTGCTGGATCGGTTTGGTGAATTGCCGGAGGCTGTTCAGAATCTGCTCTCTGTCGCCAGAGTAAAGCTGTACGGCAAAAAGTATGGAATAGAATCCATTTCCTTGCGCGGGGACGAAGTCACAGTGAAGTTTTATGGGGGCCGGGAGAAGGATCTCGTTCCTTCCAAGCTCGCGGAAGTTGGAAATCTGTTCGGAAGACATGTACAATTTAACCAGGGATCAGGATCGGGTATGCTGATTCGGATTAAAACCAAGGGACTGGACGACAAAGAATTAATGAGCTTGCTTGAAAAGTTTTTGGAAGCCATGAAAGATTCGTTCAAAGCGAAAGGAGAACTACAAAATGTTTCAAAGTAAAAAGCGTTCTTGGAAAACTCTGCTGATCGCCCTTGTGGCCGTGCTGTCTTTCACTGTGATGGCAGGATGCGGTAAGGACGGTAATAGTAAATCTTCAGGAAGCAAGGACACCAGCAAGGTTATTGCAACTTATGATGGTGGGGAAATTACCGAAAATGAGTTCGACCGTGAACAGCGCATTGTGCTTGCGCTTCAGCCGCAAATGGAGCAATTTTTGGAAATGGATGATTTTCGTGATTACCTGATCAAACAAGAGATTGCATACGAATATCTCGAAACGAAAGCTTCAGACGACATGAAAACGGCAGGAAAGAAAAAAGCCGAAGAGCAGTTCGATGCAATGAAGAAATCCATGGGTGATGAATCCTTCAAACAAATGCTGGATGTACAAAAAATTGAAGAGTCTGATTTCAAGGACTACATGATTCGTATTTATACGGTTATGGAGAGCCAAAAAGCGACTGTAACAGATGAAGATGTTACTAAAGAGTTTGAGGCGACGAAAGAAGATTACATCACAGCTTCCGTTCGTCATATTTTGATTGGCTTTACAGATAAAGAAGGTAAAGAACGCTCACAAGAGGATGCCCTTAAGCTGGCGAATGAAATTAAGGCAAAATTGGACAAGGGTGAGGACTTCGCGACTCTTGCCAAAGAGAATAGTGATGACGGTGAAGCCAACAGAGAGAACGGCGGCATGTATGCAGATACCCCTGTAAGCAACTGGGTGCCTGAGTTCAAAGAACAAGCGATGAGCTTGCCGTTGAATACGATCAGCGATCCGGTGAAAACGGATTATGGCTACCACATTATGCGTGTTGAAGCTCGTACAGAGAAAGCATTTACTGATCTGACTGATGAGGAAAAAGAGCTTATCAAGATGTCTGTTGCTTCTCAGAAATTGGACGAGTTCATGACTGGCGATTTGGAGAAGAATATCATCAAGAAGATCGAATTGCCTAAGGTTGAGAAAAAGGAAGAAAGCACGGATGGAACAAATTCAGGAACTGGCAACAGCACAAATAGCGGAACTACGGATAGCAGCAAATAAAGGTTAGCTTAGGTTTCATTATCAATTGTCATGTTCAAGCAGCGTGAAGTCTTCACGCTGCTTTCTTATCCCTATTTTTGTTTTTAGGTAAATTTGGAGCCAACGGATAAATACGATGCATAAGGTGCTTGGATGGGATGAATACTATGGGCAGAATCACAAGAAGCCGAAATGCCTCCATTCCTTACAAGCACATCCGCGGGCTTATCCCAACCAGGCTTAGGATGCCAGTAGCCTGCTTCAGCAGGCTTTGTAATAACATATCACTGGATCAATTGTTTTGCAGTAGTCACAATAACTTCTTAAGAAAGCGGGGCAACATGAGACATGAAAGCTACTGGAATTGTACGTCGTATTGATGATTTGGGTCGGGTGGTCATTCCGAAGGAGATTCGCCGGACTCTGCGGATTCGTGAAGGAGACCCGCTTGAGATTTTCGTTGATCGCGACGGCGAAGTGATATTGAAAAAATATTCACCAATTGGTGAATTGGGTGATTTTGCGAAGGAATATGCAGAATCCTTGTATGAGAGTACAGGCCATATTACGTTAATATCCGACCGCGATACGTTAATTGCTGTAGCCGGTGCTTCCAAGAAGGAATATCTGGACAAGCGTATTAGCTCGTTGCTGGAAGGCAGTATGGATGGACGTAAAATTATCGTGGAAACGAATTCGGGCACATATGAAATCAATAAAGATCATCCGGAGAACATTTCATCCTTCGTCATCGCACCAATTATATCGGGAGGGGACCCGATCGGTACTGTGATTCTGTTGAACAAGGACGAGACAGTAAAAATGTCGGATCTTGAGTCTAAAATGGCAGAGACAGCAGCTGGATTTCTAGGAAAACAAATGGAACAGTAATGCAGACAGCTCTTCGTGCTGCATCCGCACACTCCCGACATCTCTGGACGGTATGAGCCGTCCGCTTATGCGGGAGTGTGTTTGTGTTGTGTATACCGTACCGTGTATTACACACTGGAATAACGTAGCGGCAGTCGCTTAATTCGTCATATAATGGAACCTGGTGTTAAAGTATTGACAGATGCCATTATAAATCACGAAGTGGGTAGTACATTATGAAATCAAATAATAACGTATCATCAGAGCTTTTAAAGGGAGCTGCTGTACTGAGCATAGCGGCAATAATAACGAAATTGCTCGGAACGCTGCAGAAAATACCCCTGCAAAATATCGGGGGTGATGGCGTATTTGGTATCTACAATACGGTATACCCGTTCTATACGATTCTGATTACGCTGGCAACAGCGGGATTTCCGACCGTAGTCTCAAAATTTGTTGCGGAACGGCATGCAGCGGGAACGGAAGAGGATCAACGCGCGGTTCTTCGTGTAGCGACAGCATGTCTGTCTATTCTCGGTATAGCCGGATTTTTGTTCATGTATTTTGGAGCTCCGTTCCTATCCAAGCTGATCGGCAGCAGTCATATTGTTCCTGCGTTAAGAAGCGCGGCTCCGGCACTGTTGTTCATACCTCTAAGCGCCTCGCTGCGCGGGTATTTTCAAGGACTCCAGAATATGATGCCTACAGCCATATCGCAGGTTACGGAACAGGCTGTTCGTGTGGCTGTTATGATCATACTGCTGCTCTATCTCAACGCAACAGGGGCTTCGGAGTCGTTAGTTGCGGGTGGTGCTATGGCAGGCTCCGCTGCTGGCGGAGCAGCAGGACTAATCGTTGTATTGATGTACTGGCACAGGTATAGTAGACGAACGACTAGCAGAGAAAATTATGCTGTACAAGCCGGAAATCAAACAAAAGGGTTGCATTTGCTGCGGGAAATGTTATATTATGCGATTCCAGTCTGTCTCGCTACACTAGCGGTGCCACTGATCAGTCTTGTCGATACGTTCACACTCCCACGCCTGCTATCGAATAACAGCGATGAGCTGCAAACTATGGTTGAGGTAGGGGTATATAATCGCGGGATTCCTTTAGTACAGCTTGTTACTATGCTTGCTTCCTCATTATCTGTACTATTTATCCCTGTGCTTGCTGAGATGAACCTTAAGCGCGATCGGGATGGAATACGCAGACAAAGCGGGCTGGCGTTAAAGTGGTTCTGGCTCATCGGACTAGCCTCCTCTACAGGACTTGCCCTTCTCGCAGAACCGATTAATGTGATGCTCTATGAGGATGGGACCGGAACGAGTACGATGGCCTGGATCGCCTGGACGGCTGCGCCGGGTGCGCTCGTATCGGTGACCGCGGCTTTGCTGCAAGGTCTGGGCGTCGTAAGAGCTCCGGCGCTGAATCTGCTTATGGCTGCGGCGATCAAGACTGCACTGAACGTGCTTCTCGTGCCGCAGCTTGGCATCACCGGCGCTGCTATCGCAGGCATCGCCGCCTACATCGCCGCTGCCGCGCTGAACATTGCGCTGCTGCTGCGGCATGCGCAGCTGCGTCCGCGTCTGCGGGACGCGTTGCTGCGCCCTGTGGCGGCCGTACTGGCGATGTCGGCCGCCGTGCTGCTGCTGCGCCTTGGCGCTGACGCCGTGCTTCCTCATGGCCGCCTGCTGGCGGCCTTGGAGAGTCTGCTCGGCGTGCTCCTCGGCGCAGCCGTATTCGCGGCCGCTGTGCTGCGGACGCGCCTGCTTAGCGCGGCGGAGCTGGCCGCGCTGCCGCGCATCGGGCCGAAGCTGCTCAAGGCGCTTCGGCGGATGCATTTACTGCGCTAGGACGCGGTGAACTTCGTAATAGGACATAACTAGTGTTATAGTAGTTAATGGAAATGCCAATTCTAGAAACGAAGCGGAGTGAGAACCCATAGATGAGTGCAAAGATAACGGTTGTCGGACTTGGCTCGGGTGATCCGGATCGGCTGACGCTTGGAAGTCTAAAACGATTGCAGGGAGCCAAGCAGCGATATGTGCGCACCAAGGATCACCCGGTCGTCACCTGGCTTGAGGAGACGGGCGTATCGTTTTCGTCGTTTGATGAAGTGTACGAATCGAAGGACGACTTTCCTTCGGTCTACATGGAAATTGCAGACAGACTTATCTCTGTCGCCGGGTCCTCCTCAGAGGACGAAGAAATTTTATATGCGGTACCTGGTCATCCTATGGTGGCGGAAGCTACGGTGAAGCTGCTAAGAGAGAGATGTCCGGCTGAAGGCATTGAATTAACTGTGATCGGTGGAGAGAGCTTTCTAGATGAAGCATTTATCCGGTTAGGATTCGATCCGATAGAGGGCTTTAAGCTTTTGGATGCTTCCGAGGTATCCGGCGAGCGGTTTGACCCAAGATTGCATACATTGATAGGTCAGGTGTACGATGAGTTTACAGCTTCGGATGTAAAGCTGAGTCTCATGGATATCTACCCTGATGATTATCCGGTTATTGTAGGTCATGCTCTTGGCGTCGATGGCATAGAACAAATTGTTCCTGTTCCGCTTTATGAGCTGGATCGGGTGCAGGGCTTCGGTAATTTGTCACTGGTCTATGTTCCGGCAAGCCATGATGATTTGCTGCGCATGCGGAGCTTTGGGCGGCTTCATGAGATCGTAACAGTTCTGCGCAGTCCTGAAGGCTGTCCGTGGGACAGGGAGCAGACTCACCAATCTATCCGCAAAAATCTGATCGAGGAAACCTACGAGGTGCTTGAGACGATTGATGATGATGATCCTGATCATATGCGGGAAGAGCTTGGGGATCTTCTGCTGCAGATTATGCTTCATTCGCAGATGGAAGAGGAATTGGGCACTTTTACAGCTTATGATGTTATTCAGGAGCTCAACGAGAAGCTGATCTATCGCCATCCTCATGTGTTCGGTGAACTCAGTGCCGAGGATGCCGAGGAAGCCCTTAAGAACTGGGATGCAATGAAAGCTGAAGAGAAGCGCCGCAAAGGCATTCAGCCTGAGAAGCTCTCCGCGCTTAGCGGTGTTCCACGTGACTTGCCGGCGCTTATGAAGGCTTACAAGCTGCAAAAGAAGGCGGCGAAGGTCGGCTTTGACTGGGATTCGATCGACGGAGTATGGGATAAATTGTCGGAGGAAATCGCTGAGCTGAAAGAAGCTATTGAAGAAGGTGCGCCGCCTGAGGAGCAGACCCTAGAGCTTGGTGACGTATTGTTCTCTGTTGTCAATGCAGCGAGGTACGTTGGGATTGACCCGGAGGAGGCTCTGTCTCTGACCATTGCAAAGTTTGTACGACGCTTTAGCTACGTTGAGGAGAAGCTTCGTGAAGCGGGCAAGACACCACAGGATAGCACGCTAAGCGAAATGGATGCGTTATGGGACGCTGCAAAGGCTAATGAAAGGTAATAATCAGGAAAATATTGGCTAATAGTCCTAAAATTCAGGCTTTTTTGCGAAAAAACAAAAAAAAGTTCTTCTCTGGGCAGGATTTTTGATATGAAGAAAGAATACTCATACAAAGATGTCCGCGCGGCTTGGACATGCTTCTTGCCTGAACTGCCGCTGAATCTTCTATTTCTTTTATTTTGGGAGGCATTACTAATGAACAAAACAGATCTGATCAACAACATTTCCAGCAAAAGCGGTTTGACAAAAAAAGACGTTGAAGCTGTATTGAACGGTTTCCTCGGCGAAATTACTGAAGCTCTTGCTGGTGGCGACAAAGTACAATTGATCGGCTTCGGCACGTTCGAAACTCGCAAGCGTTCCGGTCGCACGGGCCGTAACCCGCAAACCGGTAAAACGATTGAAATTCCGGCGTCTAACGTTCCGGCGTTCAAAGCGGGCAACAAACTTAAAGAAGCTGTAAAATAATGCGTCTTGATAAATTCCTTAAGGTATCCCGGTTAATCAAGCGGCGTACGGTGGCGAAGGATGTCTCTGAACAAGGGCGTGTTCTCATCAACGGACGTGAATCCAAACCGAGCAGTGCAGTTAAGGTGGGCGACGAAATCACCGTTCAATTCGGCCAAAAGCTGGTGACGGTGCGCGTAGAACGTCTTGCTGAGACTACTCGCAAGGAAGAAGCTGCTACAATGTATACCTTGGTAAAGGAAGAACCTATTGCAAAGGACAACTTGTTCTAAGAGAAGAATTGACCTGTTTGCATAAGAGAAGCGGTGCCTTAGGGCACTGCTTTTTTATATTAAAGAGTTAATAGGTTTTTAGTGAACCTGACATTTTGTAATCATAAACTACTGCTACATGCAGCCTGGCCCCTTAGAAAGTACGTTGATAGCAATTTTCTCAGTATAGTTGATAGAATTTTCTCAGTATATTCGGAAAGTAGAACTTTGCAATGGGTGTAAGGTACAGAGGTGTAGAGGTGTAGAGTGTAAAGTGTAAAGTGTAGAGTGTAGGGTGAGAAAATAGAAGAATAGAAGAATAGAAGAATAGAGGTATAGATGCTACAGAAGATATAGAAGATATATAAGATATATAAGATATAGAAGATATAGATGTAGAGATGTAGAGATGTAGAAGATATAGAAAAATA
>RCUU01000199.1_pt1 | contig 35126 bp, 26 predicted proteins | sample 2166211 | NCBI WGS metagenome assembly RCUU01 (sample SAMN09932620, study PRJNA488358) | compost metagenome | feature: garden; material: soil; isolation source: compost soil in phenylacetic acid-enriched culture | place: Germany: Experimental Botanical Garden Goettingen | collected 2016-01-27
CGCCGCTTCAATTTCGCCCAGCTCGATCCGGAATCCCCGCAGCTTGATCTGGTCGTCGCTCCGTCCTGCGTACTCCAGTCTTCCGTCCGGCCCGTATCTTGCCAAATCTCCCGTCTTATAAATTCGCGCGCCCGCTTCTCTCCGGAACGGGTCCGGCAGGAACCGCTCGTTCGTCAAGTCCGCACGGCCGTGATATCCCCGGGCCAGCTGCACGCCCCCGATATACAACTCTCCCGTTACGCCCGCCGGCACCGGCTGCAGCTCCCGGTTCAGCACGTACATCTGCGTATTCGCCACCGGATAACCGATCGGTACTGAACTCGTTCCCGTTCCCGGCTTGCATGGCCAGAAGGTCACGTCAATGGCCGCTTCAGTCGGGCCGTACAGATTCCACAGCTCCGCACCGACCCGGGTGAAATACCGCTCCTGCAGTTCATACGGCAGTGCTTCCCCGCTGCAGATCACACGCTTCAGGCTCTCCGTCTTCTCCACCCCGGGCTGCTCCATGAACATTTGCAGCATCGACGGCACGAAATGCAGCGTCGTCACCTGTTCCTTGCGGATCAGCCGCAGGAGGTAATCCGGGTCTTTATGCCCTTCAGGCGCTGCGATAATCAAGCCAGCTCCGATCATCAGCGGCCAGAACAGCTCCCATACCGACACGTCAAAGCTGATCGGCGTCTTCTGCATCACCCGGTCCTCCGGTGTGAGGCGGAAGGTATCCTGCATCCACAGCAGGCGGTTCACCACCGCTTCCTGGATATTGATCACGCCCTTGGGGGTGCCAGTCGAACCCGAGGTGTAGATCATATACACCGCATCCTTGGGCCCGGCGGCCCGCTTCACCGGCTCTACTTCCGCAAGCTCCTCCGGCGCGGCCTCGGGCCCGTCAAGAAGCACGACCTGCGCGGCATGCTCCGGCAGCCCTGCGGCCAGATGAGACTGGGTCAGCAGGATCGGCACTCCAGCGTCCTGAATCATGAAGGTCAGCCGCTCCCGGGGATAGGACGGGTCCAGCGGAACATAGGCTGCGCCGGACTTTAAGATGCCAAGCAGCCCGACCATCATCTCCAGCGAGCGTTCCACGCTGATGCCCACGAACCGGTCCGGTCCGGCGCCCATTCTGCGGAGTCGCCCAGCCAGCTGTTCCGCTCGACGGTTCAGCTCGCTGTAGGTCAGCTCCCGTCCTTCGAACCGGAGGGCCATCGCGTGCGGGGTCCGTTCAGCCTGCTCTTCGATCCACCGGATCAAGGGCTTGTCCAGCTCGTATTCACGCTGTGTAGCGTTCCATTCCGTTAGGACCTTTCTCCGTTCCTCCGCCGGGATTACAGGCAAACGGGACACCGGACAATCCGGATCGGCCGCAATCCCACCGAGAAGAACTTTGAATGCTTCTGCCATTTGTTTGGCCGTATCCGCTGTGAACAAATCCGTATTGTATTCCAGTCTGGCTCCGAGCTTTCCTTCCGTCTCCACGATCATAAGTGTAAGGTCGAACTGGGCGGTCTGCGGCTGTAGACTGAAAGATTCCAGCTGCAAATCCCCAAAGACAAATTTCTCCCCGGAACGTCCGAGGATGATCCTGGACAGATGCTCCAGCTTCTGCGGCTTCTCCAAAACAAACATCACCTGGAACAAAGGAGAAACCCCGGGGTCTCTTGTCACCTGCAGGAGTTCGAGCAGCCGTGCAAAAGGATAGCCCTGGTGCTGAAGTGCTCCAAGCACCTGTTGTTGAATCGTCTTAAGGAATTGGACGAAGGAAGGATTATCCTCTACAGATCCTCGGATGACAACCGGATTAACAAAATACCCGACCGTATCCTTCATTCTCGGATCATGGCGCTCGGCTGTCGGAGTACCTACACATATCTCCGATTGCCCGCTGTAGTGATGAAGCAGTACTTGAAAAGATGCCATAAGCGAGGCATACAGTGTTACACCCTGAGCCCTGGACAGGTCTTTGATCGCCTTGGTCAACTTCTTGCCAATCTCAAAATCGTAACAGGAGCCTTTGTAGCTCAGATTTTTAGGTCTTGGCTTATCCAAAGGCAGTGTAAGCTGTTCGTAAGGCTTGGAGAACTGTTCCTCCCAGTAAGCAGCAAGCTCTTGCCCGCGCGCACTGTTCAGTAGTTGCTGCTGCTGAATAACAAAGGATCTGTATCGCCCGGCAGATTCCGGAAGTCGTACTTGCTCACAGCGTACCAAATCGGGGTATACCCGCCCCCATTCCTCCATCAGCTGCACCAGAGACCACAGGTCCGCCGCGATATGATGCACGGTTAGCAGCAGAATATCGCCTGCCAGCGAAGTTCGTAAGAGCCGAATGCGGAACACTTCCTGCTCCAACCTAAATGGCTTGTGTGCTTCACTGGACAGCAGAGACCGCAGCTTTTCTTCCTCATGGTCGGCTGTTTCGATGATTTCGAAATTCAGTATGGCGTTAGTAAGAGTGCTGGCGACTGGCTGTTTATCTTCCATCGGATAGACGGTCCGCAGCACTTCATGCCGTTCGATAAGATACTGAAAAGACTGCTGAAGTGCGGCCTCATGAAACCCGGAAGAGGATTTAACGGCAAACGACAGATTGTATGCGGTGTTCCCGGGCTCATACTGCTGAAGGAACCACAATGCTTTTTGTCCATAGGAAAGCTGCCGGTTCCAGCTCATCTCTGAATTGACAATAGAAGCAGGTCCGGCGGTACCTTCCTCCATCTTCCGGCAGATGTCTAGTGTTAAATCGGGAACGCTGGTTCCGTTAAGTAGGTTCACCACGGACAAGGAAACCCCCAAGTCCGTTTTAATCCGGTTAATCATTTCAAGAGCCGCGAGGGAGTCCAATCCCCAGTTCACTATGGACTCATCTCTTGAAATGCGGGACTCATCAATGTTCAGCGCATTCGCAAGCAGGCCCCGAACGTAGCGACCGATGCGGACGGCCCGCTCCTCAACCGGCAGCTCCAGCAGCTCCTGCTGATCGGGAGACTCTGTGGTTGGCGTTTCACTTGAAATGTAGTTATTACTGAGCATATCCAGGGTTCCTGACAGAAACTCTTTTTTACATAGATGTCTCTGGATCTTACCGCTTGAGGTCTTGGGAATACGTCCTGGATTCAAGAGGATGACGGCGTAGGTTTGCAGGCCAAACTCTTCCGCGATCCGGGAACGAATGGCATCGCTGACCTCTTCAGGATTCAAGCTTTTCCGGTTTTTGCGTTCGACCTCATGTACAATGACCAGCATTTCCTGCCGGTTCACCTCAACTGAAAAAACTGCACCGTGGCCAATGCGCAAATAGGGATGGGCTTGTTCGGCTGAGGCTTCGATATCCTGAGGATAATAATTGATGCCGTGTATAATCAGCAGATCCTTTTTACGGCCTGTTATATAGAGCTCGCCATTCCGCATAAAACCGAGGTCCCCTGTTGCCAAATAGAGACGGGGATCGTTTGGGAGCATTCTTCCGAAATACTGCTCGGTGGCTTCCTTGTTATTCCAATAGCCTTCCGCAACGCTCGGGCTGGAAACCCAGATCTCTCCGATCTCATCCGAATCACAAACTTCGGACTTATCAGGACGTACAATACGTATGTCCTGGCCTTCCATACTTCGGCCTGACCCAATCAGGAGCATGTGGTCTTCCTGATCTTTCGGAGTCCTTACCTTATGCTCCCCTAATGCTTTTCTTGAAAAAGCAGAGACTGACGGTCCCTTTCCGAGTTCTCCTCCAGTAACCATCAGCGTCGATTCAGCTAGTCCGTAACAAGGAAAATAGACATCATACTTGAACCCGCACGCCGAGAATCTGTCCCTAAACCGCTCTAAGGTCTCTGCTCTGATTGGTTCCGCTCCGTTAAAGGCCAAACGCCAGCTCGTCAGATCCAGACCTTCCATTTGCTCATCGGTTATAGCCTCGACACATAGATCATAAGCGAAATTTGGTCCTCCGCTAACAGTCGCCTTCTTGTCGGAAATCATCTTCAGCCATTGGAAAGGACTCTGCAGGAAGTCCACCGGCGCCATCAGCGTGGAGGGCAGTCCGGCATACAACGGAGAAATAATGCCGCCTATCAATCCCATATCGTGATACGGCGGAAGCCAAAGCACAAGCTTGGTCTCTTCTGTTAAGCTGAAGGAATGGGTAATCCGTCCCGCATTATGCAGCAAATTACCGTTTGTCAACCGTACACCCTTAGGCTGGGAGGTCGATCCCGAAGTGTATTGCAGGAACACCAGGGTGTCTTCCTTGGAATCCATTTCCTTCCAGGATGCTCCATCTCCCACTTCGAGTAAGTCATGCGAAGTTAACCATTTCAGTTTCCGGAGCTCGGACGAACCGGTTAATTGATTCTGGAGGCTCTGATAGATCCTGTCGCTCGTTAGCGCTAGCTTAGCCTGCGCATTGGTTACAATCGATTCAATCCGCGACAACGAGCGGTTCAGCCTCGGCGGATAGACCGGAACTGCAACAATCCCCGCATACAAACACCCGAAAAAAGCCGTTATATATTCAAGGCCGGGCGGATACATCAGCAGTGCCCGTTCCCCGTCCAGCTTCAATTCCTGAAGAACCGCAGCTATGGAGCGGGCGCGGTTATCCAGTTCGGCATAGGTTATTTCCTGCTCCTGACCGTTAACCATAAATCCCAGAGCCTGCCGATGCGGCTGCATGGCTGCTCTCCATCGGACCAATTCCACCAAACTTAAAAAATGGGACATCGTCACTCACCTCATAGCAAAAAATGTCATTTTTCCTGCGGAAGCATTGTTAACAGCGTTCCCTGCCGGTATTCTTCCGGGTCCATCTTTTGATTGAACTGCAGTCCGGCGGCATGATTCTGTGCCTGATCCTCATAATGCGGGCTGCATACATTACCCGATTGACCCGGTGCAAGGATATCATAGGAGCAGCGTTTCAGATCGGACAGATCAACCACCGTACGCCAGGATGCAGACCAGTATACGGCACCAGTAGCGTTCGGAACCATCGCTCCTACCGATATGTTGCTGCCCCCGATTGGGCGCATTTTGGTATTCAGCAACCCTCTCAGCCCTTTTACGGCTGAGCCGGAGGGATGAGCGGGACCGATGCGGTGATATGTACCCCAGGTCCAAGTGCCGGGAGTATTACCTTGCATCAGGACACATTCCTGAATCGCTTGCCGATAGCTCTTAACAACGGCTTCGGCCCATCCTCCGGCACGAATGAACCAATCATTCTCCATTCCCATATCCGCTTCAATAATCATCCGGTCGAGAACATTGACCTTATCGAACATCCGGGTGAAGAGCACCTTTCCCATAACTGGCTCGAAGATGGTCCTTCCCAATTCATCCATCCATTTATAAAAAATGAGCGGTGCGGCCTGATCCGCTTCGTCCTTCCGGTTCCAAAGTTCCAGGATATCTAAAGCCGACTGTTCAGCAGGAGCAAGCTTTGCGTGCAGCCGGATCCTCGGAAGCAGGATTGGCAAAAGCAAATCGGCCTGCGGATTCTTGTAGTCAACCTGCAGCTTCATCATGTCCTCGGCTCTTATTTCCAACATTCCGGAGAGCATCTCGTAAATACGGTTTGCCCGGTAAGGAGGAGCCCAGGCGTAGGACAGGAAGTATGGATAGCTTTCGTCAGCTAATTTGTTGTTAGCGCTGATAATCATACCTTCTTGCGGATTTACTGACTCCGGAAGTTCATCAAACGGAATATAGCCGGTTGATTCATATGCTTTCTTCCATCCCGGAACGGGCATTAGACCGTCATGGTTCTGCCGGACCGGCACAAGTCCCGCTACCTTGGCGGCAATGTCGTCCTTTGACGCGAATACAAAGGTCAGCACCGGAGTCTGATACTGCCTCAGCGCGTTTCTGAACTCCTTCCAATCTTTCGCATCATTGATAGCCAGCACGGCTTCCAGCTCCGTAGTAGGCAGATGAGCCGGCCATGACAGGGCCAATGCTTCCGAATCGTCTTCAAGCTCTTTATCCATCCCGAGTACGCTGCATAAAATGGGACCATGATGCGTAGCCAGGACCTCAAGTTCCGTATCCGGCTCTCCCTTGACCTTTATTCTTTCGCGGTATACTTCGGCATCTAACCATCGTTCGTCATATTCATACTTGTATTTGTCTGTAGGATCTATTTTTTCTATGTACAAATCCTGGGTATCAATCTTTGTGTTAGTTACTCCCCAGGCGATGTGCTCGTTATGGCCCAGCGTGATGCCGGGCACACCCGGTATGCTTACCCCGATCACATTTTTACGGGTCCCCCCGTCTCTAATGATCATTAAGTGCGATTGATACCAAAGGGAAGGATTACTATGGTTAATGTGCGGATCATTGGCCAAAATCGGATAGCCTGATTTCGTATATCTCCCCGATAATACCCAGGCGTTGGACCCGGCTGTTTCGTCCGGTAGCTCTGTTGTCGCTGCGAGGAGCTCTTCAAGATCAAGGAGGGGATTAATGGAAGGCTGCACTGGGCTTCTGCTGCATTCTTTACCGCCTCCGGTGGAATGAGGGCTTGACTTAACCGTGACAAACCCGTCCGGCGGATATACGGGGAACAATTGGGTGCATAAGTGGAGACCGGCTTTTTTAGCCAACTGATAACGATAAGTCTCCGCCCGCCAATTCTCGCTCATGTCATAAGACATCAGCTTGAGGATCATCAGGCAGTCAACCGGATGCCAAGGAGCCGGCCGGTACCGCAGCAGCTTGAATTCCAAAGGCAGCTTTCCCTTCACCGTCGCCTGTTGGATGTAGGCGTTAACCCCCTTGCAATAGCTGTCCATTATCTTGCTTGTCTTCTCAGAGTAGGCGGCAAGCGAGCGTTCGGCGGACTGCCGCAGCTGCAGCGTCCGAAAAAGCCTGTCGCTGCTTAATTGGGCGCTGCCGATAATTTCGGCCAGTTCTCCTCCGGCGAGCCGACGCATCATGTCCATTTGCCACAAACGGTCCTGTGCCGTGATGAAGCCCTGTGCCTGATACAGATCCTCTTCATTCTCCGCTTCAATATGCGGTACGCCTCTCTGGTCCCGGTATACCCGGACCTCGTACGTTAATCCGGGTAAGAACAGACTTCCCTTGGTTTGAACTCTTGAACGGGTGAGATAGCCGATTCCAGCACGGGTAAACGAAGCAGCCATAATATTGTTGAGCAGATCCCAAGAAATCATAAGGAGCCTCCTTTACCTACTCTTTAAGCTCAATTCCAGCTCCCAGCTCAGAAGCCATTCGATAAAAATAGGAACCCACTGCGATATCAAATACCGCCATCCCCATCGGATTGAACATCACGGCTTCAGCAGTGGACAAGCGTTCAAAAGCGCCATTGATAACGATATCCCGGATGGAGAAGGTTCCTTCTTTTTGCAGATTCTTAAGCTTATGCAGCATCTCGATATCCGTGTTTTCCCGGCATACCTCATCCCAGTCGTCAACAGCGATTTGCCGGGTGTATTCGTAAATGTCCGCGGTGAAATCCCGCAGAGAAACATTGAGCAGTAAAGCTCCGTCTTTGGGCTTTCGGTCGATATACCGGTGTTTAGATACCGTGCATGTCATAAAAATATCCGCTTGCCCGTAAACCTCTTCCCAGTTATCACAGATAGTAACTCGGTCTCGGATAGAAATTTCGATATCTTCTGCATCTACCCCGCGCAGGTCATAGAGAAGCACCCGCTCTATTTCTTCCGGAAAAAGCGCAGCGATCATTTTTAGGTGAAGCTGTCCGATAGGCCCGAATCCGATAATCCCTGCGGTCAGATGAGATTTCTTTTTGGCCTGTAAAAACTTCTGTATAACCAATCCGGAGACTGATGCGGTTCTGATCCCGCTGATAAGACCGCTGTTTATTATGGAGACCGGCTTCCCGGACGAAGCGTCGTTCAGTACAGTAACCGAATGAGCACGCTGTATCCCCTGATTGATATTGTTCGGGAAGCTGGCAATCCATTTGATTCCGGCCATCGAAAAAGGTCCGCCGACAAAGGCCGGCATCGCAATAATGCGGTTGGCCGGGTCTTTAAAACGCACATAGGGTTTGACCGGCTGGGAGAAATCACCTGTATGCAAGCATTCTGTTGCCTTCTCAATTTCACGAACCGTATCCTTCCAATGTAATCCGATTCGGTTCAGATCATCCGTGTTAAGGTACAGCATAAGAACCTCCTAGGCATAGATTGGTTTATATGAAGTTGCTCTGCAGGCTCAAATATTGAATAAGGGTCTGCCGATCCGAAGCCGTATCAAAACCGAACGAAGTTATTCCATTTGGGATATTGGCTTTGACCAAACTGCTCAATACGGTTTTGGGGCCAAATTCGACTGTCAGGCTAACGTTCTGCCGGCTAAGAAAGCACATGGTATCAACCCACCTTACCGGATGAGTGATCTGCCGTTTCAGCAGATCAGCTGCCGACTCTTCATCCGGGTAAGGCTGTCCGGTCACATTGGAAATGACAGGCCAGCGAAAACGGGAGAAATCGATCGATTGAAGAGATTCGGCAAATTGTTCGGAGACTCCGGCCATTAAAGGATGGTGAAAAGGAGCGCTCCGAAATAAAGGGGTTATCGTTGCTCCCAAATTTCTTAGGCTCATCTCAACCCGGTCCATTATCTTATTCTCACCCGACAGGGCGGTCTGTTCCGGGGCGTTCTGGCAGCTGACGTTAACCATGGAGCCCGATGGATCAGCGTCGCCGCACTCCAGCTCTACCTTCTCCAAAGCTACGCCATCTACTATCGTCATCCGGCCAATTCCCGACTCAATATGACGTTGAGTGAGCTCCCCACGCCGTTGTACCAGCTGTAAGGCATCCTTGAACGTAATTGCTCCGCTGACTGTAAGCGCAGCATACTCACCCAGGCTGTGCCCTGCTGTATAATCGGGCTGAATTCCGATTTCCTGCATATAGACCCGATAAGCGCTGATACTCGTTGTTAGAAGAGCTGGTTGAACGATTGAAGAATCCGACATATCGCTATAACTGCCTTCGAAGCAAATCTTGGCAAGATCGTATCCCAAAAGATCGCTTGCTTCTTCGAAGGTCCGCCGGACTACTGAATACTCCCGGGCAAGCGCCTGTCCCATTCCAATGTACTGTGATCCCTGACCGGGAAACATAAAGGCAAGCTTCTCCATGGTTGCTCTCTCCTATTCTTTGCTAATTTTCATCTTTATGTAATCCGGAAAAGGCTGAATAGCAGACAGATCATGTTCAAGCAGCACCATATTTCCGTTCTCGCCGATCTCATGAAAGCCGGCGAACTTGTATGTGACATACATCATTCGGTTCCACGGATTTTCAACAAATTCCGCTCTCAGCCTACATCCCGCCTTGCGGGCTTCGCGCATCACATAATTTAGCATGACGGACCCGACGCCGCGGGACATCACTCTGCAGGACATGAGCAGCAGTTTGAGCGTCCACATATCATCTGAACATTCAACTAGTGCAAGTCCGATTTTTCCGTAGGTTCCATATTTATCTTCCAGCTCGGCTACCCAAAGCCGGTGCAGATCCGATTTCCGGAACTCATCCAATTCCTGATAAGAATAGGTATAACCTGTAGCATTCAGCTGGTGGGTTCTTACTGTCAGCTCTTCGGCCCGCTGCAAATCTCCCTCGCTGGCCGGGTAAAGGCCAAAAACCATATCTAAGGTAGCAAGAAACTCCTCTGTGGTACCCGAAAAACGTTCTTCATCTTCTTTTCTTTCAATATCGCTCCTATACAGGCTCCGGCGCATCCTGGAATCTTCGGTAATGAATCTGGGTTTCATATCAGGCCTGTTCAGGATTGACGAAACGTCTTCAGCGGCGATGCATCTTACTTCAGGCAGCGAATAACGGACTTCGTCTCTTTCAAAGGGCTGATCATCGATGAAGGCAATGGTGTTGGGATTAATGTTAATCAGAGCAGCTATGCGTTTAACAGATTCGGATTTTGGCTCCCAGGATATTTGCGGATACAGGAAAAAGGAATCGATACCCAGCTCCTTCAGCTTCAGCATCGCTTGGCTGGCATCGTTCCTGCTGGCAATGGACAGCAGAATTCCCCTTTCATCCAGCCCCTGAATGACCTCCAGAACTCCTTCCTTCATGCTCACCTGCTTGTCCTCAAGTAAAATACCTTCCCAAATGGTATGGTCCAAATCCCATACGACGCATTTAACTTTGACTTCCTCGAGAGTCTGCTGTACGCTATCCCCGGCGTTATTACCATACAAGTTCAATCCCAAAACGCCCTTTCCCTCTAATCTTGCCCGCTAAGCAAGCAGCCGACTAACTGTCTGTTCAATGGAATTAATGGATTTGAAATTATCGGGATTCATTTCCTGATTCGTAATGCGGATGTTGAAACGGGATTCCAGATACATAATGAGCTGCATTGCGAACAGAGAATTAACAGCACCGGAGCTGAAGATGTCCTCATCATCCTGAATATCCTGATTCTTGACATAGCGGGACAAAAATGTGCGTACATCAGATTTAATATCTGCCATTAGCCATTCTCCTTTTTTGTTTTGCATGTATGGGGATTAATATTGATAAAAGCCCTGACCGGTCTTGCGTCCACATTTTCCCGCCGACACCATCTGGCGCAAGAGAGGGCAGGCTCTGAATTTCGGGTCCTGGTACGATTCGTACAGCACTTCAAGTGAATGCAGAATGGTATCCAGCCCGATGAGATCACCTGTCTCGAGCGGTCCGCTTGTATGGCCGAAGCACTCTTTGAAAATACGGTCGACATCCTCTGGGAGGGCGACCTGATCCTGTACGGTCCAGATCGCTTCATTGATCGTCAGCATCAATACCCGGTTGGACACAAACCCCGGCATATCGTTAACTAAAATGTATTTCTTGCCCATTCCCGATAGGATGTCGGCCGCATAATCAATCGTTTCCTGTGAAGTATAAGCGCCTCGTATGGCCTCCACCGTGGATTTTAATGGTACGGGATTCATGAAATGAATGCCCAGGATACGGTCGGGGCGCCGGGTAAGCGCGCCAATCTTTGTAATGGACATACATGAGGTGTTGACTGCAAAGACAGCAGATTCGGGGCAAATCTTGTCCAAAGCCGGATATATTTCCTTTTTGACATCCCATTTTTCCGTTACGTTCTCGATAACAAAGTCGCAATCACAGAGAACATCAATATGGAGATTGCTTTCGATGCGGCTTAAAACCTCGTCTGGATCGAAAGATTCCTTCCCCCGCGTATAGAATTGGTGCATTCTTGCATTGTTATATATATCTCTCTTCGCATGTGCCAAAATATCCTCGTTAACATCTACCAGTCTCACATTAAATCCGGACTGGGCCAGATTCTGTGCAACCCCAACCCCCATGACGCCTGCTCCGATAACGCCGACTTTCTTCATTGTACGCACACCTCATCTATATTTTATGATATATGGCACATAATGTTTTATTTCCAATTGTTAAACTATTATAGAATCTAAAACCTAATTCTCAAAACAATAGTAAGGCAAATATATCCATTTGTCTATTAAAAATATGCATAAATATACAAAAAATATCTATCATCAACAGCAGATATGTAATAATATATTATTAATGCTACGAAATACCATATGGATAAGGCGGTTTGATAAGATGAATTTTCGTTTAACCGAAGAACAAATCGAACTACAAAAACAATTCAGATGTTTTGCCGACGAAAAAATAGCCCCTTATGCACAGCAGCACGATGAAGACGAAAAACTGACGGATCAGGTTCTTGAATGCATGAAAGATTCAGGCTACCTGGGTTCTATGATTCCTCAGCAATATGGTGGAACAATGCTTAATATGGTCGAAACCGGGCTGCTTAACGAAGAGATTGGCAGAGGATGTGCCTCGGTTCGCAGTTTGTTAACCGTTCATGGAATGGTCGCGTTGGGTATTCTGAGATGGGGAACTGAGACACAGAAAGATTACTGGCTTCCTAAGCTGGCCAGCGGCAGTAAGATCGGGGCATTTGGTCTGACAGAACCTCTTGTAGGCAGCGATGCCAAAAGCGTGAGCACATCCGCTATTTTGCATGAAGATTCATACATCCTCAATGGGGTGAAAAAATGGATAACGATGGGGCAGATCGCCGATGTTTTTATTATCATGGCCCATTTGGATGGAAAGCCTACGGCTTTTTTGGTTGAGAGGGACAATCCGGGTCTGACAATCAAACCAATGAAAGGGCTGCTCGGCTGCCGGGCTTCCATGATTGCTGAACTCACTTTGGAGGACTGCCGGATTCCGGCTGGCAGCATTCTAGGATCGCCGGGTACAGGCCTGTCGCACGTAGCTCTAACATGTTTAGACTATGGGAGATATACGGTAGCCTGGGGAGCCGTCGGTACGGCACAAGCATGTCTGGAAGCGAGTGTTCATTACGCAAGAAAGAGAAAGCAATTCGGGAGGCCTCTAAGAGAATACCAGCTCATCCAGAAGATGATCACTGAAATGATTGTAAGTATTAAAGCTGCAAGACTTTTATGCTTTCAGGCAGGCTATTTGAAGGACATTGGCGATCCCGATACCATTATGGAGACATGGGTTGCTAAATATTATTCAGCAAGCATGGTAAACAAAATTGCCAGCGATGCTGTTCAAATTCACGGAGCCAACGGCTGCAGCCGGGATTATCCCATTGAACGATATTTTAGAGATGCCAGAATCAATGAAATCATAGAAGGAACATCACAGATGCATGAAGTCTTAATTTCAATGAACGGATTCCGTACAATTTAGGCAGAAATTAATGAAAATCTATACCTTTTTATAGGCAACTTTTGGAGTGCTTGTTCACCAATTGAATGAAGGTGCTGTCAAAAAGGAGGTACCCGGGGCTAAGGAAGCTCATGCTGTAGACAGCGCCGGGGTTCACCCTCCTCTACCAGGGAATGGCTCCGAACGACCAATCCGGTCACGTCTTTTTGCTTGGCAAACGCTTTGGTAAATGGTTAAGAATTATCAACTGTTCCTACGCTGATGTTTACATTACGGGGTAGACGAAGATGGGCATGCTTAGAAATCCAGTGTTTACCGAGTTTATTTTTAGCCCCGTTCCAAATAAAAAAACGTTTAGTGACCATTAAGCGTTTTTTTTATGATTACGTATGAAATCCTTTGGCAGCCATAGCTAATTACTTTCTATAGTTTTCGGAAGCTTCAGAAAACGATGTCACCACCATTTAGCGAACGAATCTATTAATAAGCAATAACCCCACGCTTCGAGTCTTCTTGCTTTCCATAAAATCTTTATGCATAAGGGCTGCTTACATGTCCCCTTTGGTTCATACTTCAAAAGCTGCCCCCAGAGCAGCATGATTTCAGCTCTTTATCGTGGACATGAGCATCCTGTGTGTTCGGCTTCATGACTAGAAACTAAAAGTACAGTGATGGGATTTCTTCCCTCGTAATAAATTTTCATATAGCGAAATCGGGCCATCTTCCCAGGTTTCCCGTCCGGTACATCCGCGTTCCCGGCACCAACAGATTCTCCACGAAGATCTCCTGCGTCCGCTCCGGCAGATTCATATACCCTCTGGCCTATCCCGCACCGGCGATGTAGATCTCCCCGGTCACCTCAACGGAGATTGCTGATAGAAGAATATTTGTTTTGTTTTTAGATTTGCTTGAATTTCGCGACCTTCACCGCTTTAAGGTCCGTTGTTCCGAGTTCGATGCGCTTAGTGGTGCAGGATTGTCCACTGAATTCGCTCCTTCGAAAAACCTACTTGCGGACCGAGGACAGTGAAGCGTAGCGTGAAAGCGGTGTGAAGTCACTTTTACTTGAACAACGCTTTGTGGGTCTCTTTCACTTTGAAGGGTCTCATATGCTTTCGTATTTTTCAACATTTGCATCTTCCGAAACTCTACCGGGGAACGATTTGGGATAGAAAGATTCCAGCAGGGGTATTCTAACTTTATCCATAACATTTTCCACAAAGGCGGGAAACTGAGAAAAATGTACATAAAAAAAAGGTTCGCCTTCACCAATAAAACACGGGTGCTTGCACTAGCTGCGATATTGGCCGCGGCACTTGCGGCGTGGCAATGGGACGGGGTGGTTCGGGCGGAAGGGTCGCAGCCGAAACCGATAAGCAAGCCGGATGGGGAAGTTTCCATCGTCATTGACCCGCAAGCCCATCGGCTGGCGGTGTTTGTAGACGGTATTCCGAGCAAGGCATACCCGGTGGCAATCGGCAAGCAGAAAACTCCTACGCCGATCGGGGATTTCACCGTGGTGGACAAACATATTAACTGGGGTTCGGGCTTCGGTACAAGGTGGGTTGGCCTCAGCGTTCCTTGGGGAATGTACGGCATTCACGGAACGAACCGGCCAGGCTCCATCGGCACGCACTCATCGCACGGCTGCATCCGCATGTTGAACCGGCACGTGGAGGAGCTGTACCCGTGGGTAAAGATCGGCACGAAGGTGACTATTTACGGCCACGCTCTGCGGGGGCTCACGGAAGAGCCACGGTGGCTGGTCAAAGGCCATACCGGCCCGGACGTTCAACTGGTGCAAAACCGGTTGAGAGCGGCAGGTTATTTCAACGGGACTTGCAACGGCATATTCGGACCCGCCACCGACCGGGCCGTGCGCGAATACGAACGCTCCCAGGGCCTGCTCGTCGACGGAATTGTCGACCCGACGGTTTATGAGTCGCTGGGGCTTATCGAATAGGCTTTTTTTGGGGTAGTACCAACGAGCTGTCACCACCCGCAATGCAGTCATGGATCGTAATACAAATCACGAAGGGCACCTTTCTATCCACGATGAATCCGTGCAAGCGTCATGGCATCTTTCCAGCCCTAACCCTCAGCCTAACGAGGATATATCCGTCACAATCGAAATTAGAGATACTAACGGGAAACGGCTTGAGAATTTTGAGATAAGCCATGAAAAGCAAATGCATTTGATTGTCGTAAGCAAAGACTTGTCTTTTCTTAATCACATCCATCCCGAATACAAAGGAAAAGGAGTCTTCCAAGTGAAAACCCGGCTTCCATCGGGCGGCGAGTATAAATTAGTTGCGGATTCTGTTCCCGAAGGAGTGGGATCAATCGCCAAGAACACTTGGATTACCGTATCGGGGGAACCCGATCGATTCAACCAGATCGTTCTTTAACCAAGATCGTGCACGTCAAAGAAGTCAATCTGTCGTTTGATCAAATGATGTCGGCAATGCCTTTGACCATGACATTAACCTTCAAAGATGCCACGAAGAACCCGATTACCAACCTCAATCCTATCAGGGAGCCGCCGGGCATGTGGCAGTTTTTAGTCCTGACGCGGAGCAATATCTTCACAATCATCAGCTCGATGAACAAGCAGCAGGCCCAGAAGCGAAGTTCATGACGACTTTCCCGAAATCGGGGTTATATAAAATCCGGGGCCAATTTAAACATGAAGATAGGGTGTTTCTTGTTTCTTATGTTGTTGAAGTTCCGTCATAAATTCCATATCTTTGTCAGCAAAAGTGGAACCAACTTAGTAAAGACTAATGTTCCCGTAAAATGATCTCTTCTTCAATTTGCACTTGGGTTTCAACCTCTCGGGATATAGTCGATTCCGAACCGACAATATAGACGTTCAGGGTCGAGTGCTCCATTAAAAACCGCTGCACTACATGCGGTATCTCCTTCATCTTGGATAACAAGACGGGAAGCCCTTCATGCATGGCATAACCCTCCGCGGCTATACCTTCTGCAAAAACTTCTCCCGACAAAAGAAACACATTTTTCCTGCCTTGCTCTGACATAGGCGGATAGGTCAAACGATACTTTGATACAGCTACAGAAGTTTCATACGGGTTTGCATTTCCAATGCGCAGAGTAGTCAGCCCTATCGCATTAAGCTGTTGTTCGACGATTTCACTAACCGGTCCGATTAACCATGTTTGTGCTTGGACACCTTTTCCAGCAGGTGAAAGCCGGATAGTTTCTTTGAGTAGTTCCTCCGTCAGTCTCTCGGGAACGAGAATTACAGGGGCGTTATTCGGATGGTGAACAAGTGAAGACGCAGTAAATGCAAATTGGAATGAATGAACTGGCGCGATAACGAGCGCATTAGGACTCCAAGAAACAGTACTCCTGGGAAACCCTGGATATGCCATCTGTAGAGAATTAATCATAACGGAGATAGCATGATCTCCCCAAATTCGTGTAGTATCCACTGTATTTCCGCTAAACATTCGGTTCACCTCCTACATAGCCTATGCTTTTATGGGCATAGTTCCAGAACTTAAACAGCTAATGTAAATTTACGAGGAAAAACATGTATTCAGCAGCTCCTACTATGACAGAAGGCTATTATATTAAAATTTCGATCAATTTCTGAGAGATCTTTTACATGCGGCGTCTGGGGAAGCTCAAGCAACTGACTTTTATACTCGCGTTCTACAGATCGCTCCAACACAAACAGCCAGAAGAGATTCAATTGTTTACGCAGCTATATACTTATACTTCTTTAACCGGGCAACAGCGCAGGTACCCCCATATCAACCCGTTCAGTTCCAAAACTATACCGAAGCAGTTGACAAAGCAATCGAAGGCGAGCTAGAAGCTTTTGAAATGTACCGAGATATGTATTTATCCACTAACGATCCTATTTCGGCAATGGGTACAAGTTCTTGTCCTCTTACAATCCTTCCAGAAGAGCCATCGTATCGGGTCTGTCATGGGATTCAATGAATCCCATGACAACGTCTATCCCGTCCTTTTGTTCCTCTTTGCCGGCACTGAGTATCGCACAGGTTTTGCGGACGCCCGGTGCCTATGATAAAAATATTCAGCTTTCCCCGTTTTTTTCTGCCGGTATGCCTTCCATTCCAAGCCCGCTTTCCGAGAATTCTTATTTTATCTTCTTCTTGGTGTTAGTATAGCATGTGTAAAATCAGCATCGTATTACGACTTTGGGCGTAAGCGTTAAGATTGTATTAAGACGAATGCGTGGCAGTCTGTATGAGCTTGCGCCTGTGCTTCCTTCTTTACAAATAATAAGGAGTCTGCCACGAAATAATTCGTGTGACAGACTCCCGATACTCTTGGTCGCTCAGATGGAATGAGGCTGTAAGATCATTTGATCGCCCCGGATACTTGAAGCACTTTTTTGGTGAGTTCCTCCAAATCCTTCTGGGTGATATTTATTCCGATAACTTCGAAGTCTAGGCCTTCCCCTCCTTTAGTTACCGGGCTTCTAAGTCGGTTCACTATTCCCTTGCTCGGCACATCTTTTGGCAGGACGCCAAATATTTTTGTTTTTGAAATGCTTCGTATACGTACAAGGTATTCATCGCCCCCTACGAAGATCCGAGGCAAGGAGCCGTCCTCCATACTATCAAGCCGTTCAATTGTAGATCTTGCCTGCCCCCCTATCTCGCCTAACTTATACTCTTTCGAAATCTCCTTCTCAATTTCTTCAAGAGTTGCCGTGAACGGTTTGCCTTCCTTAGCAGCCTTAAGCTTTCTGTTTTCAAACCGCTTCATGGCGACCTCCTTAAGAGCCGCCAGATCTTCTTCCGTAACGTTGTATTTATATGACAATCCTTGCGAAGATGCCTTGCCGGCCTTTGCCTCATCGATAGCCCAGACCTCAAGTACGCCCTGGATTCGTTTTAACTCCTGAGGCGTTCGCGTCCCATACCATACCTGCTGGATTTCGCTAGCGGCAAGGCGTCTGGCAATAATACCATCTGTGATCTTTCGGTTCCCGCTGTCCGTAAGCATATGCCCAGGGAAGTATTCAAGCTTAAATTTGTCCGCAGCAAGGCCTAGCGCCTTCGCGTTGAATTGTTCACGAAGCAGCTTTACCGTACGGCTCTCCTTCAATTCTTCCAGAAGCTGCCCCTTAGCCCTATCCACACTGATGCCTTTCTTGGTGACGGCAGCCTCTGATACTCGTGCCAGAGCGTTCGCATCGAGTTCTTTCAGAGAAGGCGTCGTATTCCCAAGTTTTCCGAGCGCCTCAAGGAGCTTCTTTTGGGTTTGGTTTATCGAGGGAACAGGGGCAGTTGAAGCTCCTCCGACGCTCTTGCCCATAAGTTTGCCCAGTGACTCTTCAGCATCCTTAACCGCTTGAGGCGATAATCTTTTTCCCGCACGTACTGCGGCGCCCGCTTCTTGCACGGTGATTCTTGCTGCCGGTTGAATCGCCGCACGTTCCCCCATTTGGATCATGTACGACCATTTCGCCGCATCCCGCCCATACAATTGGGCGAGCCGGGTTGCGGAGTAGGCAGCCCGGCCAACTTTTATCAAACGTAAAAGCCCTGGCAGCAGCACGGAAAAAATCGCCAGGGCGCGCTCGGTTGGACTTAACTCCCTGCAGAAAAGATCTCGGCCCTCGTACGCCTCCAACAGCGCCATTGCATTTCCTACGATTGGCAAGCACCCTATTCCGAAAGCAAGAGCCTCTCCCAGAAAAGAAACGTCGCGATCGAACGCCGTTACTTTTCCTGCACCCAAATCTTGTGCTGTTCGCAAAGAAAAAACGATGTCTTGCCGCTCTTGCAGCACGGCAGCTATTCCTTCGATTGCGGACATTTTATAGAAATTCGGCTCGTATTTATGAGCGTTCATCCACGCCCTTATGGCCTCGATTAATTCTTTCTTTACCGTTTCCACTTCCGGATTCTCTTCCATGAAATATTGCTTATCGCAGGCTCCAGTCGTGTGCGTTTTTACGTTAAGAAACCCTAGTTTTGTTTTTATCGCTTCAAAATACTCCGTGTTTTTTCTAAAGTATTCCGCTTCACTCGGTTCGTAGGGGGTGATCATTTTTTTGCATCTTTCGATTGCGTCTCTTTGCCATAATAGCGGCCCCCGTGTTCCCGGCTCCTGCCTGGATCTGAATTCAAACTTGTTGACGATATCGGCCGGACGCAGCCCAAGATCCTCCTCCATGAGATCTACCGCGAATCGGTAGCCTGCTATTTCGGGAGCATGGGCCGTTCCGCCCGCCAGCACGTCATGCAGCTTGCCACGCATTTCATCCAAGGCAAGACGGTAATCATCGATTGTATTCGCCATTGGAGTCTTCCAAGCTCACACAAAATGATGGCAGCGAAGAATCAGGCTGGAGCCAGACTAGCGTCGTCGGCAATGAAAACTCCCATGGAGCGCCTTCCGGTTTGGCCCCTGCGATATCGTCCGTCTGATTCCGCATCTCCTCTGTAATGGAGACATACAAATCACTGTCCAGCGTAGGCCGCTCTCCCCCGCGCCAAATTTTTTTCGACAAATCCGTTTCCTTTGATTGTAACAAGTATAGGACAGCGTCTACGTAAGCCATTGGAACCGGAACAACTACCCGTGCATGTCCAGCCGTAAGAAACTGCTGGAAGAGCGGATCGGGGTCCGAGATTTTGCTCAACGCAACCCATTTCTTTTTCCTCGTCCAAAAATAGGGATAGAAGAGATAGGTCATCTGTTCCCACTCAAAAGCTTGTTCAAAAAAATGGACGATTGGCCCCTCATTAAGCGCTTCATAAACATCAATTTCAGGATGTTGCTCCGGTTGGTTTTCCGGATCTCTCATTGCGTCAAATTGTTGAAAATGCTGCCCGGTCATCATCGTGATGCAAAGCTTTTTGAGCTCCGTCTTTTCAATCACCCGATTCATCGCTGGGTTTTTTCCCTGGATATTATTTTCTGTTGTTGCAGCTTCAGCCTCAGCCTCAGTGACTTTCTGTTCATATGCAGCCTGAAGTGCTTGATATGCTGTATAAATCTTCTCGAAGGTCTGAATGCTCCACTTATCAAAATGTTCTTTAGTACGCACGCAGGCTCCTTGAACGTTAATTCCAAACGACGTGACATCATAAGCAGCTACACTCACAGGTATGGAACCGGTGATAAGTTTTATTTCATTTGGATTACCTACAGTTGAATTGTGTATATCCTGCCCTTTACCTGGGTCCTTATTGAGAATGGCGTAGTGATCGTGTCCAACCTGGAGGGTAAGCTTCGGGTGGTATTTCCATACCGCGGTCACTGTTCCGCTGTAAGAATGCAATTTGTATCCTTCTGGAACAATGAGTTCCTTCGATGTCATGGACATGGACTTTCCAACCTCAATGTCTTTGGCGAGTGTAACGCCTGTAAAGGTCCATTCTGGCGGCGGAGGTGTAACTCCTGCAGCGTTGTATCGGCTCATATATTTGAGATAATCCGTTTCATTGATATCAGAAACCGTGAGAAGACCGCCTGATAGATTCAAAAAAGGCTCCGGAGGTTTCGCGTTCACCTTTACTGTATGGCGGTGGCTTTGAGTAGCACGGAAGAACGCTGCAGGCTCGGGCACAATAAATTCAAGCAATAATCGCACACCGTAATTGAAAATCTGTGCGCGATACCGCTTATCTACCCAACGGTAGATACCGATTACATGCCCTTTGCCTTGGACATTGTTTACCCCGTGCGTATTGATTTCCTCTACCTCGTTCAATGTCTTCGTCGTTCTTTCGATTCGCGTCTTAATTTGCACCCTGCTCACAGAACGGTCCACAACTTCGCGAGCAAAGTTACTGCTGTTCTTCTGCGATTCTTGCTTGGACGTTGAATATGCCAAATCGCCTGTTGCGGTCGTGATAACCGGACCGAAGCTGGAAGTGACCGTAAGTCCCGCTTTGAGGCTCAAGTCCTCCTTGATGGACTGCTCCACCTCTCGTTTGAGCTCAAAGCGATCGGTGGACTGAGTGTCCCTCTCGTTCTCTTTTGTCTCCTCTTCGGAGGTGAACAATGTGGTTTCTGTTCGGTCAAGTTTACGGTGCTTTCTCTCCTTCGATTCCCCTTTCAGCACATTCTCGATATGGGCTACCTCGCCCGGTACATACTGAAGCAGAGTCTGCTTAACCACCTTCAAATCGCCTATCCCAAGCGGGACAATGCGCCCGCTTACGTCCACGTCGGGTACAGAAGTGGGATCTGTCGTCTGGCTATCGATGAGCAGATTCTGGTTACCATCGGTTGCCGGGTGCCTACGTTCCTTCGCATAGCTTTGAAATTCCGGATCATTGGCTAGTTTCTGGCTTTGCTCCTTCAACTTGGAGAGGTGATCTTCCAACAAATTCGAGGCGGCGAAAATAGGTGTCTCCTCAGTCACGTGGAGCTTATCCAATATCCCCGATTGGACGCTAGAGAGCTGACCTGAAAGTACAGAACGAAGGGAGGGCACACTACTTAGCGTAAAATGGCTGCTGGAGAATTCCCCCAAGTTCTCCGTTTTCGTTTCCTTTACCGCCGGTGAGGTATCAGTAGGTGTTGTCCTCGCAGCATCGAGAAGTCTTTCGGTTTCATGGAGTTCCGTTACGAGCTCACGTAAACGGTCGCCGCGCATGAATGGATCGTGATTTGAGTGTTCAGTCATTTTGGTATTAGACCTTTGCGTTATGAATTCAGAGAAAGCGGTATGAAAAGCATTGGGAATTGCGGGTCTGGCATGAAGAGCTCCGAGTATCGTCTTAAGCTGTGGCTCCTCGTCCTCGTCAAAAAGTTTCACAAAGTGAATGGTACGAAGTGCTGCCATAGGTGTCTCTAGTCTTAGACCCGCATCAGGCCCTGTCGATTCGGCTATCAAAAGTGCGTCCCAGGCTTTTTCAAGAAGCTCCTTTTCACGGCCGTCAAGAATCTTGGTAACGCCATGCGTAAGTAAAAGCTTCTTTACATCCGGCAATTTATCGGAGCTGTCTAATTGTTCATAATGCCGCAAGATCCCGCGGTACCCTTCCTCTAACTGTTTAAGATCAGAAAGATCCAATTGGTTCCAATCGCTGAGAGCCTCTTCCTGGGAGGATAGATGACGTGCAATCCGAGTTAAACGAATCTCATCATCCGGGTTAGATACACGAGGATCCCTAATCACGGAATAACGAGTCTCCTTCTCGGTAACGCGTTGCCCGGGACGAATCGCGATAAACTTAAATAAATCGGTCGTTGCAGATTCAGCCATGAAGATACCTCCATCAATCAAATAGTAGTGAGCACTTTCATTTCATCATTTTTTGTATCCTGTGTTAACCATTGCCATTCTATTCGCCATAACAATCGGAAAAAGAATCCAAATCACGCTTGGCTGTGTTTAAATCACAACAATCGCAAAGAAATCTTAATGGTTATGCAGTATGAATAGGCAGCTATTGCGCAGCCTTATTTTTGAAATGAAATTTATTTACCTATAAATTATAATACCGTCTGTGCGGTGAAATCCTGCGAATTCATGAGCCTGAATGAGAAAACTAAATCATAATAAATTCTTTGTTCTTTGTTATGATTTATGGAACAATTTCAAAAACAGTACCTTGGTTAAAATCAGTCACATTCATAGAGCCATAAACCCCTAAATATAGTCTGGTTTGATCAAGATTCGTTCCCAAACTAGCATAATAAGCAGATTGGGTCCCAAAATTATAATCGGTTTCAATAATACTAAAATCATTTAGTGTACCATCTGTTCTTACCCTGGTATAAGCTAAAACCCCACTTACCGGTGGCCCAGAACCTTCATTCCGGGCAAAATCAGTAAACACAACGCCTCCCGTTAAATCGGGGATTCCATCCCCCATATACGGTTGTACTCCTGTGAGTGCAGTTCCTCCAAACTTATCGGGCCTAGGATCTTGATGAAAATAACTGGTCAGAGGCGGAAGACGCCGCACTGAAGTTTTTACTGCTTCATCGTAATAAGCAATGGTTTGCTCGTCCAGAGTCGGATTTGTAGAGCAGCCCCTTATAATTGAAGTGGGAAAAGCACCTTCCCACCCCCGCCAGCCAAAATTAATAAATCCTTCTTGGTTAAGTTCAGAATTCATTACAGAAGCTTGAACAAGCTGAGTAACCGGTATTGGTTTATAATGAACGAATGAAAAAATCGACTCCGCTAAGTCCTGTCCGACATTTCCCACATATTTAATGTACTGATTGTAGACCCTTTGAAATGAAATGCCTGGTATATTGCGAACCCCTTTGGCAATAACCGTAAGCGTATCCTGAATAGGCACGGGAAGCTCGTGAAAGCGTGTGACTACGGGCGGATTATTGATAAATGGATTCTTATTTACATCAATTTCAATTATTTTTCCGGCAATTTCCATAAAATCCTGACTTAAATTAAATGGATCATAGCCCGATCCACCATCTCCGGTTGTCAAAACAAGTTTTCCTGTTTCAGGTGAAAAGTTTAAGCTATTGACACCATTATGATTAAAAAACGGTCTTCTTAAATAAAGTAATGTCCGCCGTTTTTGAGGTTGGCCATTCGACTGAAAAATCCATTCTTCAACTGTATCTATATGGTCATATCGAATTTCTCTGTTTATCCACTTTAGGTTTAAGGTTCTAGGGTCACACGGGTCAGGATTAAAAAATTCAGGAAGTCCTTGTCTTGCAGCTTCTGTATCAGGAAGAGCCCCCGGACCTTGTGTTCCAGCTACTGAATAATGAACATAAAACAGACCGTTATAATTAAATTGGGGATGAAACGCCAGTCCCAGCAATCCCCGTTCATCATATCCACCACCAGCAGCACCTAGTTTTATGATTCGCGGGCGAATATCTAAAAAAGTCCTTACAACTCCGTTTCCTATGTAAAAGATCTCTCCTACCTGGGTTGCAATAAATAATCTTTCAACGGAGTCATCTGGAAGTATAGTTGTTTTCAAAACTGTGGGTAAATTTATGTTACTAACAATGGGCCGTAAACTAACCTTAACTTTTATCAAAAAAACTTCCCCCCTTCTTATACCTTAGCTTGGGATTTTCGTTGTTTATTTTAACTCTTGCACTGATTTTCCTAATCTTGCTAATAACCGGAGGCTGATTTCCGTCCACATCCCGCTATAAAGCAGACTAAAAAGAAATACATATACGGTTGTGGTTCGAAAGTTCATGGCGACCGACGGTCCTAGCAAAGGAAAGCGAAAGGCATATAACACCAGTGTAATTCCAGCCCATAACGCGATTGCGGAAAATATGACTACCTGAATGCGATTTTTGGAGCGCGTAATGAAGATTCCGAGTGCCGTCCCAAGTAATCCCGTTGTAAAGGGAAAGACGATTAACTCGTTCGGTTGGATAAGAAGCAACAACAAGTTGCTCAGTGTATAGGCAGTAAGGCCCGAGCGAAATGAAATGAGAGCCGCTAATACAATCGGGGCGGTAGAAAGAGGGCTGATCAAGTATCCCGATCCTGGTAAAAAACCTCCCGCGGATTGGAATAATGCGGTTACGGCACTTAAAAAGGCAATGGTCACGATTGATTTGGTTTGATTTGCACCAACCCTGGCTAATGGTGATCCGGTTTCCATTTGCGGCAGCGATTTTACCCAATAATTGAGAAACCGTTCACGCATTGTTCAAAGGCCTCCTTATGGGGGTCATTCGAAGTATAGAGGAACAAACGCAAACAGCAGGGCTAGGAGCAACACGATTATATCGTACTTGCCTAACTTCAATTGATAAAAAGCGGTTCGGTCGCATCCGGGGCAATAGCAGCGGGACTCCATGGCCTCCGACAATCGTTCGGCACGTCTGAAGATTATGAAAAGTAAGGAGTTCAAAAGTAAAAACATATCTTTGCCCCTGCCCGGTAAATTCCATCTACCGGGTTGTGGTCCGCGGGCCCTCTGTGCTTGCATGATTCGCATAAGATCTTCCAAGAGAAGCGGAAGATAGATAACCGCTATGGTGAACATAAACACAAACGATTCTGTATTAACTCCCAGGCGTCGCAAAGGGGACAATAAATTGTGCAGCCCCTCCATTTGTTTTTCAGGTTGCGTAGTGGATAACATCAGCGTCACCAACAGGAAAAAAGAAAGTATTTTCAACGTCAGCAGCGCGGCTGCTTCTATTCCATGTAAACGGAATTGAAAGTAATTCAATATCAATAGGACGATTACAATCCCTCGAATATTTTTCCATACTGTATGAAGGTGAAGCTTGGAAAGTAAAAACAACAATAAGGCGATAAACGTATAGATCAAGCTCGTTATTAAAGAATGGGAAGAAGCAAGATTTATTGAATAACTGATAACAAACCCGTATTTAGAGCGGGGATCAAGCCTGTGTAGTAAGGAATTGCCGGGTACATACTGAAGGGTGGATAAAGGGCCTAAGCTGTTCATTGTCCACCACCTATGTACGCATGAGTCGATTGGTTATGAAGTTGAGAAGCTTGTATTCTTGAACAAGCTCCGGATCGATTTTTCCACGAAAAAAGGATTCAAGTTCCTTTTGAAAGCGTAGTAACGGTGTTGGAGATAAAGGAATATCGGGATCCTCAAGGACACGCCATATTTCGGTTATTTTCAAATCATAGATCAATTGTCCGTGACTTAAAATGACCAGACGATCTGCATGTTCCAAAGCATCCTGCAGATTATGTGTAATGAAGACTATGGTCATAGGACGTGTTCGTTGAAGTAGGGTAAGCAAAGCTAGAAACTTCTCACGGGTCAACGGATCCAGTCCGACCGTCGGCTCATCTAATATTAGGATCTTTGGCTCTAGGATCATGGCACCTGCCAATACAACCCGTTTCTTTTCTCCGCCGCTAAGCTGAAATGGGGAGCGATCCTTATATTGTTCAAAGCTTAAACCCACATTTTCCATCGCTTCTTTCACTTTTACCGTTATTTCTTGATCATTATACTTCATCCTGCGAAGCCCATAGCGAATATCCCGAAATACCGTTTCTTCAATCAACTGATGCTCCGGGTATTGAGATACGTAAGTGACTTTGTTCAAGAAATCAGAACGGCTTTTTCTGATGTTCCTCGGGATATTGTCCACATTTACAGTTCCCGTATCCGGATGTAATAAACCAGCAGCCAGTTGCCCCAAAGTGGATTTGCCGGACCCGGAAGGTCCCATGACCGCGACAAATTGTCCATCCGGTATAGAAAACGTTATATCGTTCACCACTTTATGCGCCAAAGGTGATCTTTTGGAATGAGTATAGCTTACTTTGCGGAAATTGATTCCCATATGGATTTGGCCAATTCCTTTTCCGATCCGCAGTATGCGGGTAGGTCCATACCTTTACTGCGAAGCGCTTTATTGAAACGAACCAGAAACGGCGGAAGTGTCTGGGCCTCTTCGAGAATATAGGATTGCTTCATTAAAGTGAGGACGTCTCCATCAAAAGTAAGACGTCCATGATTTAGTACCAGGACGCGATCCGCCCTCAAGATGTCTTCCGGATCATGCGTTACCTGGATGATGGTGAATCCCATGCGATGAAGGTCGGACATAACGTCATGCAATTTGCCGGCATTTTGCGGATCCAACATGGATACAGCTTCATCGAAAATGATAACTTGCGGATGCATGACGAGTATGCCTGCGATCGTAACCAATTGCTTTTGCCCGCCGGACAAGGTCCGAACGGAGCGGTTCCGCAACTCTACCAATTGCAGCAATCTCAGTATACGATCTACTCTTGAAATCATCTCATCCCGCGGGAATCTTAAGTTTTGCAAACCAAACGCGATATCCTCTTCGACAGTATTGCCGACCATCTGTTCTTCAGGATTTTGGAAAACAACCCCAACCAGCTGACGGATCTTTTGAATATTCCCCGGATCGATATTTTCACCGAAAACAAGCACCTTTCCCAGACTTGGTTTCAATAAGCCATTCATTAATTTGACCAAGGTCGATTTTCCCGAACCGTTTCCTCCCACAATGGATATCCACTCACCCGGAGTAATGCTGAATTTGATATCCTTTACTATCCAGTTACCGTGATCCAAATAGCGGAACGAAACGTCGTCAAAGACGACGGATGGCGATTTGGCGGAATCGGTCATCCCGTTACCCCATTCCCGTCTCGTTACCTCCCCCCACTTTTATAGAGAAAGCGGCAGGCCAGTAACCCTAATTATCTTTTTACAACTCGCCAAGCTATCCATTCTTTTAAATTCCCAGATTGTTTATTCATTTTTCATCATATGAACAAATGGTTGTACTTTATGTTAAACTGTGTACCTCAAACTATAATTTTCTGCCTACGAGTCAAGACTCAGTTTCTCTAAATTGACGATATTAATGTTTCATTTAGGTGGGGACTATTTGACGCTTACGAATCTATAAAACTTCCTTACTTGACGTATTCAGCCACTACAATATTTCGATATACCCTTCTGTTCCATTCACGCGAATCCGTTGCCCGTCTTTGATCAGTCTGGCAGCATTCTCCACTCCGACAACGGCCGATAAGCCATATTCACGCGCGATAACGGCGCCATGGGTCATCAGTCCGCCAACTTCGGTGACTAGGCCTTTTATGGAGACGAACAATGGTGTCCAGCTAGGGTCAGTAAACGTCGTGACTAATATATCTCCCTCTTCAAGATCAGCAGCTTCCATATTTACACTGACATGCGCTCGCCCCTCGATCACTCCAGAAGAAACAGCCAAACCCACAATAGCTCCCACCGGGAGATTTTCTCGTTTGTAGTCACCTGCAATAATTTCGCCATCAGACGTAATCACACTTTTCGAATATTTTGTACTCGTCTTTTCGTTTGCTGATGATCTGATTATCCAGTTTATGGGTGCGTACAGCTTCGTGAAGTTCTTCAAAAGTGAGATAGTATATATCATGGATCACACCCGCTTGCACAAGTCGTTCGGCTTCTTCCAGCAAAGCCTGCTTGTAAACGAAGTAGTGATTCATCCAAGCGTATTTGGGATATTCCCGGTAACCGCTGAAATTCCGAGCGATGTCGATCATTCGTTTGGTTTCCTTGGCTTTTGTCTCACCGTCCGGAAGACGCTTCAAACGTTTCAAAAGCTCTTGTTCTGGCGTATTGTCCACTTCCTGAAAGCCGAGAACCAAAGAACTCATTCCATATCTCCCCTAACCATTAAATTGAGAAAAAAAATTGACAAGAGCTCACCGGCATGGTACACTTAAAGTATAAGATGAAATAACTGTGTGCGAATCAATGAACATAGTCGTAATCTGATTATAACTGCATGTCTGTTTAAGTGCAATATATAAAGAACCTGGTACGCCTGTCCAGGTTCTTTTCTGATTTTCCGCTAACATCTGTCTTATCAAAAACGTCTCTTTCTTTCATGTTTATCTATCCCAAATTAATCTCCCGGATCTTTTTCAGCGATATTTTCGGTTTTCGGTCTTCGGTTAGTAGACCGTTCACCTCATTCTGCACATCCGTAATCTGCGTATAACAATAGCCGGAAATAAACGGAATGGCTCTAATCGCTCCGGTTATGCTGCCAAACCGCTCCAGGAAAGCTTCCTCATTATCTACCTGATTGCCATAACCCCAGCCCTGCTCGCTCCTGAAAGCAATCCCTCCAAACTCGCTGATGATAATCGGTTGGCCTTTATAACTGTATCCTTGGGCGAATGCAAACTTCCACTCGTTGTACGTACCGCTGCTGCCCGTAATCGAGTCTTTATCCTTGTATGTTTCATACAAATCTTCGCCCCGCTCCACATAATCATGAAGAGTCAAAATATCAGAAATGGTGTGCTCCCATCCATCGTTGGTGATGACTGGACGATAAGGATCGATAGATTTGGTCAAATAATAAATACCTTCCGTAAATTTTTGCTGCCGGTCGTCATGGATAATATTCTGAATGCCCCAGGATTCATTAAAAGGCACCCAGGTAATAATGCAGGGATGATTATACTGCTGCTGCACAACCTCAATCCATTCCTTGGTAAAACGCTCCACAGCCTCATCGTTATATTCAAAAGCAGCCGCCATTTCGGACCAGACCAGCATCCCTTTGACATCACACCAGTATAGGAACCGCGCGTCTTCAATCTTCATATGCTTGCGCAAGCCGTTGTAGCCCATCTCGGCGATCGCCCCGATATCTTCTATCAGCGCCTCTTCGGACGGAGGCGTCAGATGACTTTCGGTCCAGTAGCCCTGGTCCAGAATCAGTCTTTGGTATAGGGGAATATTGTTCAGCAGGATTTGGCCGTCTTTAATCGAGATTTTGCGCATGCCGAAATATGAGCCCACCCGGTCAATCTCCCGTTCTCCTTCATACAGCACAAACTCCACGTCAAACAGATTGGGGTTGCCCGGTGACCAGAGGTTTTGCAGCCAAGGGCCGTTGATGCCGCTCATCATGCCGGTTTCCACCGTCAGCCAGGCTCTGTCCACCGAAAGGCTCAGCTTTCTTACCGTTTCGCCCTTAAATGTAATTTCCGTATCCAGCCGGAGAGCATTTTTGTTTTTTGTACCGTTAAAGCGGAAATCAAACCGGATCATCTGGCGGTCGATGTCCGGTGTCATTTTCACCATATCCAGGCGGGTTTCATGGACATGTTCAAGCCAGACGCTTTTCCAGATACCTGTCGTCTGCACATAGAATGAATCATGATTCCGGCCGGCCCAGCGCTGCTTGCCCCGGGGCTGCAGACAGCTGTCGCTGTCTTCCACCTTCAGCACAATCTCGTTTTCGCCGTCTTGGTCCAGCAGGTCGGTTATATCAAAGGAAAACCGGGCGTATGCCCCTTCATGCTCCCCCGCAAAGCTGCCATTCACCCAGCAGACCGCTTTATAATCCACACCTTCAAAATGCAGGATCGTTCGTTTGCCTTCCGCCTCTGGGGAAAGTGTCACTTTTCTGCGATACCAGATCTGCGCATGGAATTTCTCCTCGCCGATCCCGCTCGCCTGGGTTTCATAGGTAAATGGAACGTTTATTTTTTGTGCGGCCGGAAAATGATCCATAAAGCGTTCTGCAACACCGGCTTCGTCATCATCGAAACTGAAATCCCACTCCCCGTTCAGATCCAGCCAATGGCTCCGTACAAATTGGGGTCTCGGATAGTTTTTCATATAAAATTTCGTAGCTGCTGTGGTCATCTTAGCACCTATCCTCTCTCTGATCACTGAAGTATACTCTGTATTTCCTATCACAGATTACTATCTTGTTTAGAGAAAGAAAATGATTTATCCTATCTATTAACTGATCTATTATCCTTTTGAGGAGTGAAATTCACTGATACATCTAAAGCGATGCGGATATAATGTGACTCATCCGGAAGGCTTTACGGTCGACCGCCCGGACGGCTCCGGGGATTACGTCTTTTTATTATTCCGGAGCAAAATGGAGCTTAGGATTCAATCGCAGACTGTGTTTGTTGAACCTAATACCTTTATCATTTTTAACAAAAACAGCCCCTATTTCTACCGGGATGCCGAACAACCTCTGGTCCATGACTGGTTCCATTTTGAAATGGAGGCTGCAGATACTTTTTTTGACCGGCTGAATCTCCCTCTGGATACCTTAATCAAAGCATACGACCCCTTCTATATTTCCAGAAAAGTGAATGATATTCATTGGGAAAATCTGCAGAACGGAACCTTCCGAAATGAGATCATCGATTATACCATTCGTTGCCTGTTCATGAAGCTTAGCGATATTCGAAATCATCTGGAGCCACACAATCAGATTAGCAAATACTATGATCAGTTCCTGAACCTGAGAAATGAAGTTTTCAGTTCTCCTTCTACTTGGTATACTGTCGAGTTCTTGGCGGACAAGATGAATATGAGCCGGTCTTATTTTCAGCATATGTACAAACAAATCTTTGGCATATCTGTAATTAACGATATCATCCTTAACAGACTAGGCTATGCCTCCTATTTACTGAAGAACACATCGTATGCGATCAGCCATATTTCTGGAATTTGCGGTTATGAGAACGATGTACATTTTATGCGGCAATTCAAAAAGTTCGTCGGGCTAACTCCAAGTGAATATAGAGGAAGGTCTGAGGTTGGTCGTTAATTCTATCCGCTCCTGTCTTGGAGCTGCAAAAAGCGAGACGGCCTTAACCCGAATTTATCTTTTTATTCTCGGCAGAGCTGCCGCCGGAATGAGTGCCAGTGCAGAGAAGGCAATCGACCAGATAAATGCATGATCGAACGCAACAGCTACAGCCGCCGGGTCATGTAACATGACCGAATTATACTCGTTCTGCAAAATAATGGCGATAACCGCTGCTCCAAAGGCGCCGCCGATTTGCTGCATAATCCGAGTGGTGCTGCTGGCATGCGGGATTTGTTGTGAAGACAGGCCAATGTAGGCGGAAGCCATGACCGGCAGAAACACAGCCCCTAGTCCTGCCCCCCGCACGATCAATGCTGCGCTCAAAAAATAATAGCTCGTATCTGCGCCAAGCTGTGTAAATGGCCATGTTCCAAGCAAGGTAAGCATGGTTCCGGCAAGAACGACGGGCCTCGAACCGATCCGGTCCGTCAGTTTGCCAGCAAGCGATCTTGTCAGCAGCATCCCGATCCCTTGCGGCACGAGCAGCATCCCGGAGATAAGCACGGATTCGCCGCGGACCTGCTGGAAGTATAACGGCAGCAGAAGCATTGCCCCGTAGGTGGTCAGGCCAGATAAAAAGAGCAGAATCGAAGATACGGCTAAAGAACGCACCCGGAACAGCCTAACATCAAGCAAAGCTTCATTTTCTTTGCGAATTGCATAAACGACAAACACAGCCAAAAGCGCTAAACCCGCTAGAACGGGAACGAGAACAGCCGCATGGCCGAAACCGCGGGTGGAGCTTACTTCTCCAAAACCGTAAATAATGAGAACGATGGCCGGGGACAGCAGCATCAGTCCCAGCAGGTCCAGCCGCAGCGTTCGGGTTCCGCGCTTTTCATTAGGCAGCCCCTTCCACGCCATAATGATGGCAACGATGCAGATTGGAATATTTACTAGGAAAATCCATCTCCAGTTCAGATGATTAATTATGAGGCCACCCAGTACCGGCCCCAAAATCGGTCCAAGCAGCGCCGGCAACCCGACCGTAGCCATCATTTTCCCCATATTTTGCCCTCTGAAGGCGCGTACTCCCATGGTCTGCATAATCGGCATCAGCAATCCCCCGCCGATTCCCTGTATCGTACGGAAAAAAATCAAGCTTTCCACGTTCCACGCCAAGCTGCATAGAATAGAACCAAACAAGAACATGCCAAGTGAAAATAGCCACATAGGCTTGCCCCCAAATCGCTCCACCGCCCAGCCGGTTATGGGAATGACCATGCCAAGCGCAAGCAGATAACTGGTCATAACCCATTGTATGGTCGACACTGAGGTACTAAATTCCCGAACCAGCGTATCAATAGCAACATTGGTTATCGTCGTGTCGAACAGCGGGGCCAGCATCCCGATCATTAGAATCCACATCATTTTTTTCGCGGCCGCCTGCTGTTCAGCCGGTTCAAGCGTTTCAGTGCTTTGTTTCTGCAAGTTGAAAACCTCCTATTGGTTGTGCGAATAAGAAACTTTTAGTTTCTTATTCGTGTTTATGATATACTATCGCTAAATGAAACGCAACGAATTTTTTAAGGAGTATGAGAAGAATATGTCCAATTCACAAGATCAAGATAAATTGAAAACCAGACGCAGAGGAAAAGAACTGGAAGCGGCTATACTACAGGCAGTACGGGAAGAGTTGAATGAACGAGGATATTCTAATCTTACGATGGATGGAGTGGCGGAACGGTCGGGAACAAGCAAAGCCGTACTTTACCGGCGATGGGCCAACCGTGCTGAGATTGTACTCGCGGCAATCCGGGAACGCGTGCCCCTGCCGCTGGAGGAGGTTCCCGATTACGGGAATCTGCGGGATGATGTTTGCGGCGTGCTTAGATCGATGAATCAGAACAATATCGAAGTGATGATGACGGCTTTCTATGGGCTCGTAACGGAAATCGGGGCCATGCCGCTTGCATCCCTAATATTCCCCGAAGGTCGTAATAACAGGACAATGACAATAGTGCTACAACGAGCCGTAGACCGGGGTGAGGTGCCGGCCGAAGCCGTTACGCCCCGGATGCTTACTCTGCCAGCGGATTTGGCCCGCCATGAGTTAATCCTTTATAATAGACCCATGTCTGAGCAGACGATTGCTGAGATTGTGGACGAAGTGTACTTGCCGCTTGTGTTAAAGCGGTGATTTCCATTTCCGATCCTCTATAAAAAAGGAGGAATGTATATGATAGGTCCGAGAGAAGTTACAAGAGAAGAAAAAATGAATATTGCCAATGGAATCGCAAAGCAATTGTTGGATAAATACGGTGCAGATGTTGAAGCGATTGGTATCTATGGTGTGAGGTAAATCAATATGATGCGCTTATCTGTTTCTGAGGGCTTACGGGTGATATATTCAGCTTTCTCCAATTTTGCAAGCAATTCATTAAGGGAAGATACACGGATGTCCAGCATATAGGATAAATCCTTTGTACTGATACCGTCTTTCATCCGGAGAAATGCCAGTATCCTGCCTTGCCCGCGTTACGTGTCAGCCATAGGGCCAACAGCGGCGTGGGTTTTCAAATGTTGCCTCTGTAACAGCCATTGCAGTTTCGCCAGTTTTTCATACAATTCAGTATTCATGTTTATTTTGAAGCCTCCTTAATTGGGTTTGTTCATTTCTTATAACGGTACCTGTTGTATTTGTCAAAATTTTTTACAGGTGCCGTTAGGATATTTCGACTTAAGGAGTCGAAGCAGCAAAAAAAGCCCTGCATCTCTGCAAGGCATCATTAGTATTCCAACATCAATGAGTTTATAGCAAATGATGACTCAAAGAGCGCTGTCAGCTTATTAAAAGCTGTATTGTCCTCGAGTCTAACACTCGATGTTAAAACATCATTGTTAATCTCTTATACATTCTCTATCGTCTGAGGGGAACTAAACGACCGATAATTTCCATAACGCCGCCAATTTCGGCTTGGATGTGTTCAAGCTTTTCTTCTGCCGCAGAAAAAATTACCGCCGTCGACGGACCTCCTGAGGCATTCAGTTTTTCTGTGATCCCTGGAACTGCCTGAAAACTGCAGCCGTTCAACTCAGCCAGAAGTCCTGCCTCATACCCGGCCCCCTTAGAGCCGACCGGATGAATCTCATGCACCTCAGGCGAGGCTACAAGTGACTGCAGCTGCCGGATACTGCATCGTCTCGCCTTTTGTTCCAATACTGCGCTACCTATCAGCGGTTCCCCCAACATAACCACACATTCTCCGGCAACCGACCGCATCAGCTTCAGCCGTTCCTCATCGGTTTCCCCGATTACGGTAATCCCTACGCCGGTCTGGCATGATTTGAAATTGTCCTCCGTGCTGCCGTTCAAATGAGCCTCCGTGAGTCCGGCTTCGTCCAGCAGCCTTTGTACACCGCGGATAATTTCGTTCCCTGTGGGATGCTTTTCCACAGCTAGGGTATCCACTACGCTAAGAATGTCCGCTCCAATGGACAAAACTTCCATAACCGCAACTCTGGCTGTATAATAACCGACTATATCCGGCGGAACCTGCACAGCATCCATTGGCTTGTTCCCGATACTTGCACTGGAGTCACAGCCTATGACCAATAAGCGGCTTCCCGCTCTACGCACTAAAGTTAAATCGCGAATTTTTTGTATTGACGGTTTCAATTATTGCAATCCCCCTGACAACTTCGTACGCATTGAAGTTTGACGTTTCAGCCCTTACAATATTTCGATATACCCTTCTGTCCCATGCACGCGAATTCGTTGCCCGTCTTGTATCAGGCTGGTTGCATTCTCTACTCCAACAACTGCCGGCAAACCATATTCACGTGCAATAACGGCTCCATGGGTCATCAGTCCGCCAACTTCGGTGACCAGGCCTTTAATGGATACAAACAATGGTGTCCAACTGGGGTCAGTAAACGCGGTGACCAATATATCACCTTCCTCCAGATCAGCATCTTCCATATTTAAGATGACACGTGCCCGTCCCTCAATAACTCCGGAAGACACCGGCAGACCTACAATAGCTTCGGCCGGCAGATTTTCTCGCTTGTACTTACCTGCAATGATTTCACCATCAGATGTAAGCACCCGGGGTGGAGTTAGTTTGTCAAATAATTTGTACTCTTCTTTTCGTTGGGTGATGATCTGGTAATCCAGTTTATTTGTGCGTACGACTTCGTGAAGCTCTTCGAACGTGAGGTAATATATATCTTCTTTTTCATGAATAACGCCCGCTTGTACTAGTTGTTCGGCTTCTTTCAGTAAAGCCCGCTTATAAACGAAGAAGCGATTAATATATGCATATTTTGGATATTCCCGATATCCAA